>VOFB01001418.1_pt1 | contig 23676 bp, 41 predicted proteins | sample 5384141 | NCBI WGS metagenome assembly VOFB01 (sample SAMN12384721, study PRJNA508395) | human gut metagenome | isolation source: healthy gut A | host: Homo sapiens | reverse complement strand
TTATAACATAATAAAATCCATTTTCTACTTCTTCTTCATAATACTCATTATCAAAATCATATCCCCAGTCTATATCTAAAAGCATATCTTCAAGGTCAGAACTATCCTGTATTCTAAGTAATCCCCCTGCTTCTACTCATTGAATCAGATACTACATTCAATATTTCTTGAGTGCTTTCTTGTGATACTGTTGATTCTGCATAAACATTAGTTGCACTAATCGAAAAAGATGCTAATAGTCCTAATACTGTTAAGACACTTGCTATCTTTCTAAATTGTTTCGGCATTTATATTCCCCCTTTAATATCTTTTTCTTTAGTTTAACATATAAAAAGTCAAAAAAAGTTGTCTAAGCTTGTCAAATAAGTTTTTTTATGATTTTAGCATTCTGACCCAATTTGTAAAAATTATAAATTTCTTAAACTTTTATATTTTAAAAGTCGATTTTTAAATAAATAAACTTATGACTTTACTTTTGTAAAAATTTTAAAATAAATATAATTTTCTATAGGATACAAAAATTGCTTTGCTCATAGCGCCAACGACTTCGTCCGTTGCTTAAAATTCACTCCGTTCATAGCGCCAACGACTTCGTCCGTTGCTTAAAATTCACCCGTTCATGTGAGGGCAGCTTCGTCCTTTACTCAGAATTCGCTTTGCTCATATGCAGGCTACTTTGTCTGTTGACCAGAGTTTGTTTCGTTCATGTGCGTCTATTGCTTAGGATTAAAAAATCCTAGCATTTCTGCTAGGATTTCAAAATTTCATAGAATTTATTATATTTATTTAAAGTAATTTACACCGCTTTCAAATATTTTTGATCTTTTCTCCATATATATTTTTAAGTGTGTATTTACCTATTCTTTCTGAGTGTCCCATTTTACCTAATATTCTACCGTCTAAACTTGTTATACCTTCAACTGCATAGAATGAACCATTAGGATTATAATCTATGTCATAAGTAGCATTTCCATCTAAATCTACATATTGTGTTGCGATTTGTCCATTTGCTACTAACTTATCGAATATCTCTTTATTTGCTACGAATTTACCTTCACCATGAGAGATTGATATACTGTGTAAATCTCCTACTTGTGTATTTGCTAACCATGGCGATTTATTTGATGCTATTCTTGTAGTTACAACTTTTGCTTGGTGGCGACCGATGTTGTTGTAAGTTATAGTTGGAGCATCCTCTGCAGTAAATGGTTTTATTTCACCATATGGAACTAATCCTAATTTGATTAATGCTTGGAAGCCGTTACAAATACCTAACATTAATCCATCTCTATTAGTTAATAAGTCATTTACTGCTTCTGCTATTTTTGGATTTCTAAATACTGTTGCTATGAATTTTGCAGAACCATCTGGTTCGTCACCAGCACTGAATCCACCTGGTATCATAACTATTTGTGAAGATTCTATTTCTTTAACCATAGTTTCAATTGAATCTTCTATATTAGCATAACTTAAGTTTCTAAATACTTTTATGCTAGCTTTTGCTCCAGCATCTTCAAAAGCTCTAGCTGAGTCGTATTCACAGTTTGTTCCTGGGAATGCTGGTATAAATACTTTTTGGCTGTGCTATACTTAATGAAGATTTTGATGTTCGTTAACTATAAAGTTTATATTTTTACTTCGCCAGTTGGTTCAACTGCTTTTTTGTTGGGAATATTGGTTCTAAAGTAGATTCATAAGCTTTGTAAATCTTACCTAAGCAAACTTTGTATCCGTCAACTTCTATATATTGACCTTCTATTGTTTTTTCCAGCAACTTTATAATCTAAACCTTCTAATAATACTAAATCAGCTTTATCAATTTCAAGTGCTATATTTCCGTATGCTGGATCGAATAATTTATCCGCATCAACATCTTTAGCCACTTCAAATCCTATCTTATTACCAAATGCCATTTTAGCTATAGCTTCTCCAAGTCCGCCATAACCTAAAGCATATGAGGCAAGAACTTTCTTAGCTTGAGTTAATTCTCTTATTTTGTCTAAGTTTTTCTTTAATATATCAAAATCAGGAATTCCATTTTCTAATCTAGGAGTTTTTATAACTGCTAAAACAGAACCTGCTTTTTAAATTCTTGTGATACAACATACTCTGCATCTACAGTGTTTACTGCGAATGAAACTAATGTTGGCGGTACGTTTATATGCTCAAAAGTCCCAGACATACTATCCTTACCACCTATTGCAGGTATGCCAAATTCTTTTTGTGCATAATATGCACCTAGTAATGCAGAGAATGGTTTACCCCATTTAGTTGAATCCTTGCCTAGTTTTTCGAAGTATTCTTGGAAAGTTAATCTCGTAGTTTTGTAATCTCCACCAACTGCAACTAATTTACAGATTGATTCTACAACTGCGTATAATGCACCATGGAATGGACTCCATTTTCCGATTTTAGGATTATATCCAAATGTCATTATTGATGAAGTTGTAGTCTTTCCACCAAGTACAGGTATTTTTGCAACCATACCTTGAATTGGAGTTCTTTGATATTTACCTCCAAATGGAAGTAATACTGTATTTGAACCTATAGTATTATCAAATTTTTCAACTAAACCTTTTTGAGAGCATACATTTAAATCTTTTAATACGCTATCAAATTTATCAGATATAGTTTCTCCTTCTACTTTTATTTTTCCAGTATTAAAGAATGTATTTTCTTCATCTACTTTTGAACATGTATATTAGTTTGTTGTTTCTTTCCGTTTGTATCAAGGAATGCTCTGTTTAAATCAACTATAGCTTTTCCATTCCAAAACATTCTTAAATATCCTGTATCAGTTACCGTTGCAACATGAGTTGCTTGTAAGTTTTCAAGTCCTGCAAGCTCTATAAATCTATCTTTATTTTCAGCATCTATAGCACAAGCCATACGTTCTTGTGATTCTGATATTGCAAGTTCAGTCCCATCAAGACCGTCATATTTTTTAGGTACTAAGTCTAAGCTTATATCTAAACTTTCTGCTATTTCGCCTATTGCAACAGAAACACCACCAGCCCCAAAAGTCGTTACATCTTTTTATCATTTGTGCAACTTCTTTATTTCTAAAAAATCTCTGAATTTTTCTTTCGTTAGGGGCATCACCTTTTGTACTTCAGCACCACAAGTCTCTATTGATTCTTCGCTATGTTCTTTTGATGAACCAGTAGCTCCTCCACAACCATCTCTACCAGTTTTTCCACCTAATAGTATGATTATGTCCCCTTTTTTCTGGTCTTTTTCTTATTACATTTTCCTTTGGAACTGCTGCTATAACTGCACCAATTTCCATTCTCTTAGCCATAAAATCTTCGTCATAAACTTCTGCAACTTGACCAGTAGTTAAACCTATTTGGTTACCATAAGAGCTATATCCATTAGCTGCCTCAGTAGTTATTTTCTTTTGCATTAATTTCCCGTGTAATGTATCTTCTAGTGAAGTTCTAGGGTCTGCACTACCCGTAACACGCATTGCTTGATAAACATAACTTCTTCCTGAAAGTGGATCTCTGATTGCTCCACCTAAACAAGTCGCAGCACCACCAAATGGTTCTATCTCCGTCGGGTGGTTGTGTGTTTCGTTTTTAAACATCAATAGGTATTTTCTATTTTTCCATCGACATTTACATCTATATTTATACTACACGCATTTATTTCTTCGCTTTCGTCCAAATCATCTAATTTGCCTGCATTTTTTAAGTTCTTTCACAGCTATAGTTGCTATATCCATTAAGCACATATCTTTTTTGTTTTTATATATAGGGTATTTCTAGCTTGGATGTATTTTGAATAAGTTTCTTTAATTATTTCGTTGAATTTTCCATCTTCAATTTCAACGTTTTTTATTTGTGTCATAAAAAGTAGTATGTCTACAATGATCTGACCAATAAGTATCTAACACTTTTATTTATGTTATGGTTGGATTTTTCTTTTCTTGATTTTTAAAATACTCTTGAATATACTCTAAATCCTCTAGTGTCATTGCTAAACCTTGTTTATTTAAGAAATTTTCTAGCTCTTTTTTGTCGAAATCGATAAATCCTGTTATTGTTTCAACTTCTGTAGGTATATCAGTTTTAATTTCTAATGTTTCTGGTTTTTCAAGATTCGCCTCTCTACTATCGACTGGATTTATTATATATGATTTTATTTTATCAAATAATTTATCATCTATTTCTCCTGATAAAATATATAATTTTGCACTATTTATATTAGGTCTTTGGCCCTCATTTATTATTTGGACACATTGAGCTGCCCAATCGGCTCTTTGGTCATATTGCCCAGGAAGATACTCAACTGCAAAGACTTTTTCATCTTTGTCATACTCTACATTTTCGTTATATACAATATCTAAATTTGGCTCTGAAAATATTGTCTTTGATGCATATTCACAAACTTCATCAGACAATCCTTCTATATCATATCTATTTAATAATCTTAAATTATCTATACAATCTATATGTAAACTGTCTTTTAAATCTTTCATTAAAGCTTTTGCCTCTAGGTCGAATCCTTCCCTTTTTCCAACTAAAAGTCTTTTTACATTTGAACTCATATTATTCCTCCATTAAGAAATTTCCCATTTTATTTTTTTTTGAAAATTTATTTCCATATATCTGTTCTATAATGCATTCCTTCAAAATTTATTTTCTTTATATTTTCATAAACTTTTTGCCTGCTTCTTTAACAGTTTTTCCTTTTGCAGTTATACTGATTACCCTTCCACCGTTTGTAACCAATTTGTTGTCCAATAATTTTGTTCCACTATGAAAAACGACTATATCTTTATCTAAATTATCAAGTCCTGTTATAAGTTTTCCCTTTTCATAACTTTCAGGATATCCTCCTGATGTAAGCATTACGCATATAGCACTATCGTCGCTGTATTTTATATCAATATCTTTTAATTTATTATTTATAACTGCTGATATTATTTCACTTAAATCAGTTTCCAATCTGAATAAAACTGATTGTGTCTCTGGGTCCCCAAATCTCACGTTATATTCAAGAATCTTCGGACCATCTTTAGTTATCATTAATCCAACAAATAATATTCCTTTAAAATCTAGATTATCTTCTTGGAATCCTTTTAAAGTTTTATCTAATATATTTTCTTTTATATTTTTTGCTAATTCATCAGTATATATTTCACTTGGAGAGAATGTTCCCATTCCGCCAGTGTTAAGACCATTTTCTCCATTATTTACTTTTTTTGGTCTTTTGCACTTACCATAGGAATTATTGTTTCGTGATCAACAAAGAGCTAGTATAGATGTTTCTATTCCGTTTAGAAACTCTTCTATTACTATTTTTTCTCCAGCATCACCGAATTTTTTATCACTCATCATTTCTTTTAGTGTTTTTATTGCATCTTCTCTATTTTCTGAAATTATAACTCCCTTTCCAGCTGCTAAACCATCTGCTTTTATAACAACTGGATATCCAAAATCATCAATATCATCTATTGCCTTATCGATATTTGTATATTCTTTGTATTTAGCTGTCGGCAAGTTATGTCTTGTCATAAAATCTTTTGAGAATGCTTTACTTCCTTCTAATCTTGCACATTTTTATTAGGTCCAAATACTTTTAATCCTTGTGATTCAAAAAACATCTGTAATTCCCATAACTAGTGGTACTTCTGGCCCTACTACAGTTATATCTATTTCGTTTTCTTTTTGCAAATTTAGCAAGTTCATCTATATCTGAATCACCTATATTTACACATTCAGCCACTTCAGCAATCCCAGGATTTCCTGGTGCACAGTATATTTTCTCTACGTTTTTTTCATTGCTTAATTTCCAACAGATAGCATGTTCTCTTCCTCCGCCACCTACTACTAATATCTTCATATTTTCCCTCCTAGCTTATAAGTATTTATTATTTTATTCTTACTCTTCTGCCTTCTACAGATATCTTCCCTTCACAAAATAACTTTACACATCTAGGAAGAATTGTATGTTCTACTTCTAAAACTCTTTTTGCTAATGTTTTGGCATCGTCATCATCCATCACTTTTACAGTATCTTGCATATTATTGGACCTGCATCTGCTTTTCATTCACAAAATGGACAGTTGCTCCAGAAACTTTTGCACCATAATCAATTACTGCTTGGTGCACCTTTTCGCCATAAAATCCATCTCCACAGAAAGAAGGAATTAATGCTGGATGTATATTCATAATTTTATTTTCAAATTCGCTTACAAATTTAGGACTTATTATTTTTAGATAACCTGCCAAAACTACTAAGTCTATATTCTCTTCTTTTAATATTTTTATTACTTCATCTTCATCTTTTTCAAATACTGATCTTATGTTGTGCTTTTTGCCCTTTCAAGTCCAAAAGCATCTTCTCTATTAGAAATAACTACTTTTATATTTCCGTTTATCTTTTTACTTTCACAGTCATCAATTATAGCTTGTAGATTTGAACCTCCACCAGAAATCAATACACCTATATTTAGCATAATTCTACTCCCTTGTGGCTATCAACAACTTCCCCGATTATATATGCCTTGTCCTGCATTAATTCAACATATTTTTATATATCTCTATTTTCTCTTGTTCTCTATTGTTTATATAATCAACTAATTGAGGTGCGTCTTCTTTATTAACTATAAATACAATTCCAATTCCCATGTTAAAACTCTTATGTAGCTCTCTTTTTTTCTACTATATTAAATCCTTCTATCATTTTAAATATAGGTGGTTTCTCCCATGAATCAGTCTTAATATCAAGCCCTAGACCATCAGGTATAACTCTCGTAATATTTTCTATAACTCCACCACCAGTTATATGGGCAATAGCTTTAATATTATATTTTTCAAGTAAGTCTAAAACTAATTTCACATATATTTTTTGTCGGTGTTAGTAAAGCTTCTCCAACTGTCATTTTAACTCTTCAACATATTGATTTAAATCATAATTATAAGTATCTAAAAATATTTTTCTAATAAATGAAAAACCATTACTGTGAATACCGCTCGAAGAAACCCCAACTAATACATCCCCAGCTTTAACATCTTTTCCTGATACTATTTTAGTTTTGTCAGCTATACCAACAGCAAATCCGGCTAGGTCGTATTCTTCTTCAGAATACATTCCTGGCATTTCAGCAGTTTCGCCTCCGATTAATGCACAACCTGACATTTTGCATCCATTGGCAACACCTTTAACTATTTGATCTATATGTTCAGGAACTAATTTCCCTATTGCTATATAGTCTAGAAATAGTAGCGGTTTTGCACCTTGGCATATTAAATCATTGACACTCATTGCAACTAAATCTATCCCTACGGTATCGTGTTTATTCATCATTTGTGCCAATTTTAATTTAGTCCCTACACCATCTGTTGCTGCTAAAAGGACTGGTTCTTCCATTTTCACAAAATCTTTCAAGCTATATAATCCACTAAAATTCCCTAAATCACCTATAACATTTTTAGTCGTAAGTCTCCTTTATCTTCCCTTTTATCAAGCTTACAGCTCTATTTCCTTCATCTATATTTACACCAGATTGTTCATATGTTAACATTCTAAAGATTCCTCCTTGTCGATTTTCTTAACTGGATAATTTCCGTCAAAACAAGCTTTACAGAATTTAAATTCATTTCCTGTTCCAGCAGCACTCATCATTCCTTCTATATCTAAGAATTTCAATGTATCGCAGCCGATATATTCCCTTATTTCCTCTACATTTTTGTTAGCAGCAATTAATTTAGAACGGTTTGGAGTATCAATACCGTAATAACAAGAATATTTAACTGGAGGTGATGTTATTCTTAGGTGTATTTCCTTAGCCCCAGCATCTCTCAATGATTTGACTAATTGTTTTGAAGTTGTTCCCCCTAACAATCGAATCATCTACAAGTATTATTGATTTTCCTTTTAATACTCTACTAAGTGGATTTAGTTTTATTTTTACCCCTAACTCTCTTTCTTCTTGGGTAGGTTTTATAAATGTTCTACCTACATATCTATTCTTAACTAATGCTTCAGTTAGTGGAAGTCCGCTTGCATTTGCATATCCAATCGCCCCTGGCCAACCAGAGTCTGGAACTGGAACTACCATATCTGCTTTAATATCTTCATCTTGTGATAACATTTTTCCTGATTCCACCCTAAATTCGTATGCGTTTACTTTATCTATAGTTGCATCATTTCTAGCAAAATAAATATGTTCAAATATACAACTTTTTTTCATTGGTTTACAGTTGTTGCTGAAGTTGTATGATTTTAATTTTCCGTTCTTTATAACTACTATTTCACCCGGTTCTAAATCCCTGATAAATTCCCCACCAAGTATATCTATCTCACAGTTTTCTGATGCAAAATATATATTCTCCATTGTCTCTCTTCCCAAGTAATAAAGGTCTAAATCCATGTGGGTCTCTAACAGCAATAAGCTCTTGGTCGGTTAATATAACTAATGAATAAGCACCTTTTATTTGATCCATAGTTAACTTAACTGCTTCTACAATATTTCCTGTATAATATCTAGCAAGTATATACAAAATTACTTCTGTATCACTTTTTCCTCTAAACATTATCCCGTCCTCTTCTAGCATCTCTTTTTAAGTAATTAGCATTTACTAAGTTGCCATTATGAACTAATCCTAAATTTCTCTTTCTCAAAGAACCTACTAAAGGTTGGCAATTATACATATGACTTCCGCCTGCTGTTGAATATCTAACATGAGCTATTCCCATTGTCCCAGGAAGTTTATCTAAATCATCTGATTTAAATACATCACCTACTAAACCCATATCTTTTTTATAATTTATTTCTTTACCATCATGTACTGCCATACCACAACTTTCTTGACCTCTATGTTGCATAGAATATAAACCGTAATACAGTTCTTTTGATATGTTCTTATCGGAATAAATCCCTAATATACCACACATGTGATTATTCCCCCCTATAACTATTATTTACTCATTCTCGAAAGGACTTCTTCATACCCTTGAATAAGGTCGCCTAAGTCTCTTCTAAATCTATCTTTATCTAACTTTTCGTTAGTATTAACATCCCACAATCTACAAGTATCTGGTGATATTTCATCTGCTAATATTATATTTCCATCTGTATCTTTTCCGAATTCTAGTTTGAAGTCAACTAATTTTAAATTTAATTTTAAGAAAAATTCTTCATGATTTCATTGATTTTTAGAGTTTGTTCTCTGATATAATCTATCTCTTCTTGAGTTGCTAATTTTAATGCTATTGCATGGTCATCATTTACAAGTGGGTCGCCATATTCATCATTTTTATATGACATTTCAAATATTGGTTTGTCTAATACGATTCCTTCTTCTACTCCGTATCTCTTACAGAAAGAACCTGCTGTGATATTTCTTACTATAACTTCAAGTGGTAGGATTGTAACTTTTTTACTAATTGTTCTCTATCTGATAAAGCTTTTTATGAAATGTGTTTTTATTCCTGCTTTTTCTAATGTTTCAAACATTATCGTGCATATTTTATTATTTAAAAATGCCTTTTGACTGGATTGATGCTTTTTTTCACCATTAAATGCAGTTGCATCATCTTTATAATAAACTATATATTCATTTTCATTATCTGTACTATAAACTTGCTTTGCCTTTCCTTCATATAATAACATTGTTATTACCTCCCAAAATTTTATAAATTTTCATTATTCTTTTATTAATAAGTTTTTCTTTGAGTTTCTATTATCTATTGTCACTATATTGCTTATGTACTTTAATTTTTATTTATTGATTTATACTTTTATCATCGTCTAATACTTTTTTGTTCCATTTTTTTTCTGTATAATTTTAAGTCTTGTTTTAATTTAGGATATTTTATGCTCATTATTTGCATTGCCATCAATGCTGCATTTAATCCTGAATCTATCGTTACTGTAGCTACTGGTATTCCTTTTGGCATCTGAACCATAGATAGTAATGAATCCATACCATCCATAGTAGATGATTTTATTGGTAATCCAACTACCGGTATTAATGTTGATGCAGCAATAACTCCCGGTAAATGAGCTTGCTTTTCCTGCTGCCGCTATTATCACATCAACTTCATCTTCTATTGATTCTATAAAAGAAACTAATTCTTTTCGGCGTTCTATGTGCAGATAATATCCTTACCATTACTTCTACATCGTATTTTTTAAAAAATTAATTCCTTCTTCTAACTTAGAGTAATCTGATTTAGATCCCATAACGATTGCAACTTTCATAATTTATTTGCCTCCATTAATAATATACTTATATAAATTTTAATTTTTCATCAAATTAAAAAGTCTTTATTAATTTTCAAAATTATTTTAACGAACTATACACTTGTATTTTATATTAATATTCATAGTTTATCAATGTATTTTTTTCATAAATTAAATTTTTTATTAACAATACTATATGTTAATTAGATTTATTATTAATTTCAATTAAAATTACGAACATTCCAATTAAACCTGTTATAATTTTAAAATTTAATTTTAAATTCTATTACTTAAAACTTTTAGTTTTATAATCCCTTGGTGATAATTTTGATATTTTATATTCTGAATTTATTTTTGTGAAATTTAGCAATCTTAATTTTTAATTACTAATAGATTGGTATGTTTGAAATACATCTGATATCTACATTTTACATCTTTTTTGATATATTGTGATATTTTTTTAAACTTTTAAATATTTTTACTATAATAAAATCATTTTATATTATATTAAAAATCAAAATAATAGAATCAAAAAGCTGTTGCATAAAATCCCTCAATCTATGCAACAGCTTTTCTCTATAATTCAAATCCCTTAAATACTTTTTTATAATTTTATTTACTATGAGTCATTTACTTTAAGAATATAAATCTACATATAAATATTATGCTCAATATTATTAATGAAATATTTATATCTTCTTTTTATTAGTAACTAATTTTAATAAAGTATAAGATACTATACCGAATATTATTCCATCACCAACACTATTAGTAAGTGGCATTAATATAAATGTTAAAAAACGCTGGTATAGCATTTGTATAATCGTCGAAATCAATATCTTTAAAACAACTTGCCATCATAACACCTACAATTACAAGTGCTGCTCCTGTGGCTTGTGATGGAATAGCTATAAATAGAGGTGCTAAAAATAAAGATAATACAAATAATATTCCAACAGTAAATGTTGTTAATCCTGTTTTTCCACCTTCGCTTATCCCTGCTGTACTCTCCATAAAAACATGTAACTGTTGATGTACCAAGCATAGCCCCCTATTGTAGTTCCGATTGCATCTGCCAACATAGCTTGTTTTGCTTTAGGTATTTTTCCATTTTCGTCGATTAATTCTCCTTTAGCAGCTACACCTACTAAAAATCCTACAGTATCAAATAAATCCATAAATAAGAAAGTAAATACTACTATCACCATATCTAAACTAAATATTTGCTCTACTGGCACTGTAAAAGCCTGCATAAAAGTAGGAGCTAATGATGGAATGTTAAATGATACTATTGCACTTGGCAAAGCGACCATACCTGTAATCATTCCAATTGATGATGTAAGCAATATAGATAATAATAATGCTCCTTTTACATTTTTACATACTAATATTCCTGCTATAACTAGACCAGCTACTGTCAATATTACAAGTGGGTCGTGCATATTTGCTAATGCTAATGTTCCACTTGCTGTACTTATAAGTCCCGCATTGCTCATTCCAACAGCAGCGATAAATAGTCCCACCCCTGCTGTAACTGCATTTTTAAGATCATTTGGAATGCAATTTATTATCTGTTCTCTTAAATTTGTAACAGTTAAAATAATAAATAAAATTCCTTCTATAAATACACCCAATAATGCCATTTGCCATGTATATCCCATTTGTAAAACTACTGTATATGCAAAAAATGCATTTAGTCCCATCCCTGGAGCAAGAGCAATTGGATAATTTGATAAAAATGCCATAACGAAACATGCAACCAGTAGCTGATAATGCAGTTGCAACAAATACAGCCCCCGCATCCATTCCTGCCTCTGCCAACATATTTGAGTTTACTGCTAGTATGTATGCCATCGTCATAAATGTAGTTAAACCAGCTATAACCTCAGTTTTTACATTTGTACCATGCTCACTTAACTTAAATACTTTTCTCTAGTATACCTTTTTTGACTTACTTTTTCCTGTGTAACTTGCATATCTCTCCCCTTATAATTTGATACTTCTTTTATCAAAACTAGAAATAAATATAGTCTAGAAATGAAATATATAAATTTATTCAATTTTGAGGAGAGTCCAATTTTTAAACTATAAGGAATATATATAATATATTCTCTATAATTATAAAATTTTTATTAAAATTAAAAAGTGCCTACTTCAAATAAAGTAGACACCACTAATATCTTATATACTCAAAGATTTCATTTTATACTCTTTTCAATCAAAATAAATTTTAAATAAACTTAAAATTAAATTCTTTTTATATTAAAAAAAAGTATAGAATAATCCCTTGGTTATCATGATATTTAGGTGGTGCTCTCGCGGAAGCTCTCCTAATAAAATTAATATTAAGCAGGCTTCCTGGCTTACAGATCAACGCGTTACTTCCCTTCTCACATACAAATGGCATGCAATGGATATATTAAGTATTGCTCCCTAGAATACAGTGACCGGATCGCTCAGGATTCTAACCTAATTTCCTTTTATTCAAACTTCTGGCGAAATTTGACCACTTAATATCATAATAATATTCATTTCTATGATAAAATACTAACATAAGATGGAATTATTTGTCAATAAATCTTTTTCACCATACAAGAGTGAGTTTTTTATTGGTTTATACTTAATTTTGTTGTTCTTATAAAGAGGTTTTATATATAATAAAAGTATAAATAAAAACCCTCTAAATATATTTAGAAAGGATGATAAACATATGAAAACATGCATGATTTTTATTGCGGAACTATGTTTGATGCTTATGAGTTTTTTGGTGCTCATATTTACAGCAAAAATGGTACTAAGGGAATTATTTTCAGGTTTATGCTCCCAGCGCAAAAGAAGTCCAAATTATAAGTGACTTCAATGATTGGGATGGAAATAAGGGGAAAATGACACAAATAGGAAGTAGTGGTATATTTACTTACTTCTCAGAGGATGCTAAATTGGGGATGTATTATAAATATTTAGTATTTGACCAGTACGGTAATTGCGTAGAAAAACTGATCCATATGCATTTTATATGGAACTTAGACCTAAAAATGCATCTAGAATTGTGGACTTAAGTACATATAAATTCAACGACCAAAACTGATGGAAAACAGAAGTAAAAAACTTAGATAGACCACTAAACATCTATGAACTTCACTTCGGTTCATGGAAACATAAAAGTAATGAAGAAGTTTCAAGGGCAAGAGTTATTAAACAATGTGCCAATGTAGGAGCTGATAATAGTATAAGTGCGGACCAACTTGGGCATGACCTAAAATTAGAAAAAACTATATAAATAGTGAGTACGATTTGAATCAACCGATAGATATTACAGAGAGATGGTTTAACTATATGGAAATAGCTCCAGAGCTTATAAAATATGTAAAGGAAAATAACTATACTCATATAGAAATCCTTCCTTTGTGTGAACATCCATCTGATTGTTCATGGGGATACCAAATAACAGGTTTCTTTTAGCCCAACTGCTAGATATGGTAAACCTGAAGATTCAATGGCTTTTTATTGATTTATGCCATAGGGAAAATATAGGTGTAATTATGGACTATGTCCCTGTTCATTTTGCGCTTGATTCTTATTCACTAGGAAGATTTGGCGGTGGTGCACTTTATGAATATCCAAGTCACGACACTGGATATACTGAATGGGGCTCTCATAGCTTTAATTATTACAGAGGCGAAGTAAAAAGTTTCCTTCAATCTGTTGCAAACTTTTGGATTGAAGTTTACCACATTGATGGTCTTCGTATGGATGCTATAAGCAACCTTATTTATTGAAGGGCGACTCTAACAGAGGTATAAATGAAGGCGGTATTGAGTTTTTAAAAATATGAACCAACACCTTCAAGAAAATCATAAAAGATATTATGTTGATTGCAGAGGATTCAACAGATTATCCTAAAGTTACTGAACCTGTTGAAGATGGTGGTCTTGGTTTTGATTATAAGTGGGATATGGGATGGATGAATGATACTCTTTCATATTTTCAAAAATCACCTTTGGGAAAGAAGACAAGCATATCATCAAATGACATTCTCTATGATGTATTTTTATAACGAAAAATTCCTTCTACCTTTTTCACATGATGAAGTTGTTCATGGAAAAGAACTATATTAGATAAAATGTGGGGCTCTTATGAAGATAAGTTTAGACAAGCTAAACTTCTTTATACTTACATGTTTACACACCCAGGCAAAAAATTAAACTTTATGGGTAATGAACTTGGACATTTTAGAGAATGGGATGAAACAAAGCCTCTTGACTGGGATTTATTAAAATATCCTGCTCACGATTCTTTCCATAGATTTATATCTGATCTTAATGGTTATTACATTTATTCTCCTCTTTTATATAAAAATGAATACTCAGATAAATCTTATAAGTGGATTCAAGCTGATGATATGGAGAAATGTGTATATGTATATGAAAGAATTTATGGTGATGAGAGAATTGTTATTTTCTTAAATGCTTTTTTGTGATGATTACGAAAATTATGAAGTTAGATTTGATGAATCAGTAAAACTTGAATTAATTTTAAATACTGACTGGCTAAAATACGGTGGTAAAAGTGAACAAATACCAGAAATAGTAGAATCTGTTGACCTTTGGCACCAAGATGCCGGACATCTACACTGTAAAAATACTCACACTCCACATGTTGATGTAAAATATACTCTATTAGAAAATCCAGTCCATCTTTCTAAGAAAGAATTAGCTGGTGCTGGCAAAAACTATCAAGTTTCAGTACATCTACCAGGATTCTCAGCCAAAATATATAGAGTTATAGAATAAAATTTAATCAAAAAGGGGTTCAAATAGTCTAAAAACTATTGAACCTCTTTTTATTTATACTTATTTATATCTAAGTTAATTTCTATCTTGCTGGATGTTCTGGTATAACAGCATAAAAAGTCAAATCATCATCACTATCATTTATCAATGTATGAGTATGACCTTGTGGGCAATAGTGACATAATCCAGCTTCTACCCTTTCTTCTTTCCCATCATATATTACTTTACCTTTACCAGATGTAAAAAATATTATTTCACTATTAGTTTCATGTGTGTGTTCCCCTATTGATGCCCCTGGTTCTAATCTTCCACCTAATATTTTATTATTTTCATCTACATTCATTTTTGCATTTAGCGCCTTTTCCCCACCTTTAAAATTAGCTAATGCTTTTTCTTCGATTTTGTTAAAATCTAATATCATTATTGTTATCCCCTGTTTTTTATTAACATATAAATTATGCTATAAAGATATTATAGTACACTTTATCTCTCAAACACAATTAACCCACACTCATATGGATGATCCATATAAAGAATTTCTTTTTATCACTTTTATATCTCAATAATTTCAGTAAAATCGTCATATCTCCACCACCAGACAATATCATCAATTCGCCCATAATAAACCAAAATACTGAACCTGTAAATATCGAGATTAATGCTGGGATTATTCCTAAAACCACAGTCGGCATAATTCCACCGATAATATATTGAGATTTTGTAAGCATATCTTTGCAACAACAATAAGGTGTTAAACTACTTATTATTAATCCAAATTCTATAGATTTAAGATGATTTTTTGCGAAAATTGACCAAGTTATTCCATGTATCAATTCATGCAAAACAATTAATATTGCAAATACAACTAAGAATAATATAGGCTCTTTGAACGAAAATCTATAGACTCCGCTTTGATTTTGGTAGATAAATATTATAAATAGAAATATTATTATAGGTAACCCCAATACAAGCGCCATAATATTTGCATATACTACACTTATTGTTAAATCTTTTTCTTCATAACCTTGTTCAACTAATTCTTTTTCTTCTCTTCGTACAATTTTTTTCGTTTTTCTTCACCCTTACTCAACTTCCTCTTTTCTTTTCCATATACTCCTCCTAATTTAGCCTTATAAATTATGTAATATCTAAAAATAGTATATAATCACGAGAATTATATACTACTTTTAGTAAAATATATTATCTATATTCTATTTTAACATTTCCTATATCACTTACTGCTTTTATAGTGTATTTAGGATTTTCTCCATATTCACCATAAAAACTTTCATCATTTTTAGAAATATTATTAAAATTAATATCTATTTCATCAGGATTTTTACTTGAGTCAAATTTAAAACTTAAATCTCTAGCTATACCTAAATCTACATCACCATCTAGGTTTATATTGTTAAGAGTTGTACTTTCTGTATTAAGATATTTATAGTATAAATCTTTTATTTCAATATTATTGTTCATTATATTACTCCCTTCTTAAAGAGAATAAGTGGTAATATACAAATTAATATATATATGTAGTCTATAGCTTTTACTTTTATCTGCTCTACACAAGTATGATTTCCTTTTTACTCCAATCCCTTTAGTAAGGCTGCTATCGATAAATCCTGTGATACATTATTTCCATTCATCAATAACGGAATAATAATATATTCTAAAGTTTTCATTGGCTGTGTTATTAAACTAAATTTTCCTACCCCTATACCTCTAAAGCCATCGCATTTCTTATTTGACTATAGTCTTCTTTTATTGTTGGGAAGAAACGAATAATTACCATGCATGGTATAATCATACATTCATGTACATGAATTTTTCTTAATGCACATATAAATTCGCTCACCGTAGTCGTCATAAATGCATATGTTCCAGCTATAATACAAGGTAGTATCATACGTAGTGAAACTACAACCATAGAAACTAAAATTGCTATATGGTCATTTAATAGTAGAATACAAAAATAATCAATCATTAAAAATCCATAATACATTATCGCTAACTTTATACCACTTTTTATTTTTCCTGATAAGAAAAATGGTACTAATAATAAAAATGTTATAATTGCTTCTGTAATTTCATTTACATGTAAAAATAACATTAAGTTCGATATAATTAATAAACATAATTTTGTAATATGTATTCAAATAAACGCTCAATATATACTGCATCTTTTCCTCTTGCCACAAGATTTGATACATATTGATCTTTTAAAAACCATATTGGTAGTACAGGACCCATTAATCCATAAGAAAATACAATATAACTTAGCAAAATCATAGCTTTATTTTTATATTTACTTATATATCCTATTAAATCAGCAATTATTGCAAAAACTATATTTGTTACAAATGATAGTATGAAATGCCCTGATGAAAAGAAAAAAATATCGACATTACTAATCCCATAATTGTTATAGCTCCAAATTTTTGAATTTTGACTACTAATAACATATATACACAACCAGATATTAAAGCTGATACAGCTGGTATCAATACATACGATAATCCTGGTATAATAGCACTTGTTGCAAAAGTAGCAATTGTAACAAGTACAAAATAAATAGCAGTAAACACTCCTATTGAAATTAAATCTTGTATCATAAGTTTGTTTTCTTTCATAATTTCCCCCTATTCACTTTATTGTTTTTATTTACTTAGATTTAACTTACTTACTCTTCATCATATTGATTTTAATTATTATTCAATAATAATTATCATTATCGTATTATTTCAACTTATTTTTGTAAATATTTACATATAAAGATAATTTTCGCTCATAAAAAAGTAGGTTTAGTTAACCTACTTTTCTATAATTATTTATACGCCTTGCTTTTCTTTATTGTCATTCCTATAATTATGCCAGCTTTCATTCCAAAACATATACAATAAGAAATACTTATTACACCAAAATTATATATAAGTGATGATCCTATACTTCCTAAAGATTATTTTTTGAACATTTAATTGATTCTCTACAATAAGAAACTGTTTGAACTAACCATAGAATTGTAACCATTACTAGTGGCATAATTCCAAAATCAAAGAAATCATATCCAATTACACATATTATCCAAAGTATTAAGCATGTATTAGTAACTGATTTATGGGCTTTAAAAAGAACTTTTGTATATATTTAATTTTATTGCCTCATCACAGCTATCAATCCATTTTTTTGCTAAATTTAAAATCATATACACTACCATTTAAAAATGGATTTATTTCTTTTTCTAAGTTAACAACCTTATTTTGAATTAATATAGTTGATAATATACATACTACGAACAATGAAAAAATGAAATTACTTTTTGCATATGAGTCTTCAGATAATAATCCCATTCCAGCTCAAAGAAGAAGAATCCAATTATTAAATTTACTGACGCAAATAATAATACGTATGATAATTTTACTTCTATATTATCTATAATTTCATCTTGTTCATCTGATTGATTCCATAATTTTAATTTTTTTCTTGAGCTATTATAAACAATAACACTCACTATTGTTACTAATATAGATAACACTAAACTTGCATAAGGTGTAATTGTCATAAGTATATTTAGAAGAAAATCTGATAACTCATCTCCTATATGTTTTTTGTAAATATATAGAGGCTCCACCTATTATAGCTCCTCCCATCGCTGATATAATCATTACAATGATAAAACTTTTAAAAGCCTTCTTATCTTCTTTTTAATTTCTTCTACACGATTATTATTCATTTATTTTTCCTCCTCATAACTGAAAATATCTTCTACACTTACATTTAAGACTTTCGCAATCTTAAGTGCTAGTGTTACTGATGGTGAATAATCACCACGCTCAATTTGACTAATTGTTTGTCTCGATACTCCGACTAAATTTCCCATTTCTGTTTGGTTTACTTTTATCTTTGCTCTATATTCTTTTAAACGATTATATAATGGCATATAACCCCTCCTGACTATTATTTTTGTCATTATGACAATTATTCTTGTCATAATTAATGATATGATATGACAAGCATAGTTGTCAACCATTATTTAATATTTTTTACAAAAAATAAGCAGCCTGTATAGACTACTCTTTTAGTTATATATTTTTAAATTTATTTTTTTAAAAAGCATTAATTATGTTTGATAAAAATTCTATCTTATCATTAAATTCTTCTTCATTACAATTTATAACAGCCATTTGACCACCTATAAAAAATTTTGTAAATAAATTAACATCTTCTACTTGAAGTTCTCCCTTATCTACTTTATGTTGAATATACTTTTTCATAGGTCTTTCTATTTCTTTTGACATGTAAAATTCTAGTTGTTTGTGGAAAATTTCATTATCTGTCTTATCAAAGAACTTTTATACTTGTAATTTTCTTCTCCTTGTATCATAACCCTTCTTAATTTTTTTTATTATCTCATCTAGAGATAAATCTATTTTACTAAATAAAATCAAAAATGGCTCGCTACATTCTTTAGCATATTGGGTTACTGCTGTTTCATATAATTCATGCTTATTTTTAAAATAGTGATAGCACAAACCAGGTACCACATCAGCTGCCTTTGCTATATCCTTCATTGTTGTTGTCTCGTATCCCTTTTCTGCAAAAACACTTTTGCATAGCTACATCTATAATTTCCTGTTTTCTTATTTCTGGATCTTTTGATACCCTCATTTTGCCCCCCCTAATTCCCTGTTTTAATTTTTACACTATGATAGTAGCACTGTGTTGAATATGTGTCAACGAATTTCATTCTAATTTTTCCACAAACAATAACCCCCTATATATAAAATATATAGGGCTCCTTTAAATCTATTTATAAACTTCTCATTTTTCTAGTTGATTAAATACACTTTTCATATCATTTCTTATTATTTGTTGTTGAATTTTAAACATCTCTCTATAAAATTTAGTATTTTCTTTATTTGGAGTATAAACTTTTTTAACTTTAACTACATCTAAAAGTGCTTTTTTCAAATCGTGTATGTCACCTACTGCATAAGCGGCAAGTATTGCATCCGAAAGTACTGCACCTTCGACATTTTCTAATGTTACTACTTCACTTCCTAGCATGTCGGCCTTAATTTGATTCCATAAAGAACTTTTGCTGCCTCCTTCTGTCACAACAATTCTATCTAAATTACACCCTGCATTTCTATACATGTCTGCAACATAAATATAATCATAACCTATCGCCTCAAGCACAGCACGCCACATAATTCCTTGGTCTGTATTTGTTGTCAAATTTAAAAACGCTCCACTTGCATTTTCTATTCCTACAGAACCACCTTGTAGATAAGGAAGAAATAATACACCTTCACATCCTGGCTTAACTTTTTTCAGCCTTTTGTTGTAGTTCATCATAATAAGAAGATTCACCAACCTTATCACAAAATATTATCTCTAAACCATCTAAGCGATAACCCGCCAGTTCTTATGTATCCCCAGTAAAAATAAGTATCTGGCAATGTTCCACTACAGAAAATTAGACCAGAGTCTTTTGTGCTCAATTTTTCATTTATTTGATCTGTTGTTACAGTAAACATTGAACAAGTCCCTGCTACATCAGATGCCATGTTTGGATTTATTATTCCGCAAGCGATATTAGATTGCATTGTATCACCTGCACCTGCTACGATAGGTATTCCAGATGGTAATCCCAATTTTTCTACCATTTCATCACATATATTCCCTACAATATCCCATGGCTTAACTATTTTAGGCAACATCCTCATAGGTATATCTAAAAGTTTCATTTGCTTTTCTGACCATTTTTTATTTATAACATCATAACCAAGCGCCCATCCCGAAATAGTCGCCCAATCTATAAATGCATCATCAGCTTTTTAATCCTGCTAATTTTGCCAAAACATAAGGTCCATTATTCAAAAGTTTTGCACCATTTTCTCTGAACCCTTCTATATTTTTTAAAAACAAACGCGCAAATAATGGTGGATAAAACGAATCTACATACGCATTTCCACTTTCACTTGCCCATATATTTTCTACATTTTCATTTAACCATTTTGCATCTTCTTTTGTTCTAGAATCTAGATAATTTATGTATGGAGTTATAGGGTTTAAATTTTTATCTACACCTACAATCCCACAGATTACACCATCTCCACAAATAGCTCTTATGTCTTTGGGATCTATACCACTAGCTTCAATACAGTATTTTTATACCTTCAATTACACCATCTAAATAATCATCGACATCCATTTCAAGCCACTCTGGTTTTGGACATTTTAAATTAGTTGCTATTTGTGTTTTTGCCATACAAACCATATCATCCCTATACAAAGCTGTCTTTGTACTTTGAGTTCCACAATCAAATCAATATAATACTTCGTCATTTACTATGCCTCAAATTTCTTATATCTTCGGATTAAAAAAGCTCCGAAGAAAATATCTCCGAGCTACATATTACCTAAATTCTAAAACATTCTTCTCTCATCCAGACTTTACTGTCGGCTTTGGAATTTCACCAAATCAACTATAAAAATAGTTCGCGGGCTTTACCGCCGGTCGGGAATTACACCCTGCCCCGAAGACATATATTTTTTATTTATAATTTGATGGTAGTATTCTTATAAATATATGTCAATAAAAACATTTTAAAGAGGAAAAGGAGAGGCTTAAAAAATAAGTTGCCTTTTATTTTTTATCCTCCCTCGATATGGCTTAAATCTCTCTAAAGTTTTATTTTTTGAACACTTTTATTTACTTTTTTTTTTTTTTAACTTTTATTTTTAATTTTATTTTTAACTTTTTAAATTTTATTTTTCGGTTTTAAACAATATAAACTATATTTACATATTAAACATATATTAGTAGTATTTATAAAATACTATATGTATTAAAAAATATTTCTATTCTTACATCTACTCTCTTTTTGAATATATTTAGGGTTTTATATTTTTATTATGCTTGTGCTATTTTTTTACCATAAGCTTTACACTCGTCACAAGCGTCTCCTTCTGGTGTTTCATTAACTGTTAATCCTTCTTCTGACATTAAAACTGCACCAGCCGCTTTAGCATCAGCTTCCCAATCTCTCATCCAGTCACATTCTCCCCATCCATAAGATCCGAATAATGCTACTTTTTTTACCATTTAATTTTGGTTTTATTGATGAATACATTGGTTCAAATTCTGAATCCTCTAATTCTTCATCTCCCATTGATGGGCAACCTAATACTATTTTTTCATAATTATCTACATCATCTATTCCAAAGCAATCACTTTAGCTACTTCAACTTCAGCGCCTGCTTCTTTTATACCATCAGCTATTAAATTAGCCATTGCTTCTGTGTTTCCTGTTCCACTCAATATACTACTGCTATTTTACTCATTTTAAATTTCCACCTTCCTTTGATTATTAATCTTCATTGTGAATTATTTATATTTGATATTAATTATCATTATCTTGATTTAAATTATAGTAAGTCTGTCTTAATCTGTCAATCACTTTTTCCTAATTTATTTTTATTTTTATAATAAATGAATAAAACGGTTGATATTGCTATACTTATAGATATAATTTAATTTTAGAAAGATGTGATTTCATGAAATTTATCCCTAATATTCTCTCATCATTTAGAATATTTTTTCCCTATTTTTAATTTATTTAAATCCTAAAAATTATTATTTATATAATTTGCGGAATTTTAGATGTATTAGATGGGTTTATCGCCCGAAAATTTAATGTAACAAGTAAACTTGGGGCAAAATTGGATAGTATACCTGATATGATTATGATTTTTGTTATTTTATTCAGATTCGTACCTACTATGGGTTTAAATTTATTTATGATTTTTATGGTTTGTTGTAATCTTTTTTAAAAAATAGGTTGTATTTTTATAGTATTTTTTCGTTTTAAAGAATTTGGAATGGTTCATACTTATATGAATAAATTGACCGGTATATTGATTTTTATTTATCCTATTTTAAATTATTTTCTAGACTGTAAAACATATATATTTATGATTTTCATAGTTGCTATTCTAACTGCAATTGAAGAAATTTTAATAGATTTAACTATGGATTCTTTGATTTAGATAGAAAATTTTATTTTTAATATAAAGCAAGTCCGAGAAATTATAAAATAACTCGGACTTATTTTTTATTTTATTGTCCTAATATTGCAGCTCAATTATTCCAGCATCATTGCCTAAAGTAGCTATTACAATATCTGCAAACTCCTCTTCTTTATAAACAAGATGCCCCTTACCATCTCTTTTAATCCATCTAAGATAATATCTTCTGATTTAGATACGCCTCCACCTATTGCATTATTCCTGGATCTAGAGTATTTACTATATTTGCTATTCCTTTAGCTAGATAGCTTTTGAATCTATTTATAACTAATATTGTTACTTCTGTCATTTTGTGCATATGCATCAAAATCATCTTTACTTTTATATTAGATAAATTATTTTCACACATAGCTAGTATTGAACTTTTATATCCTTCTTCCAGAAGTTTTTGAGCATATTTTATAATTGCTGTAGCTGAGCAGTAACTTTCAAAGCAACCTTCATTTCCACAGTTGCATTTATACCATCCATCTCCAATAATCATATGCCCTATTTCAGAGCCAACACCATGAACACCACTAAAAGGTCTTCCATTTATAATATTGCTCCACCTACTCCAGTTCCCAACGTAAGAACAACTGATGTGTCTGT
>VOFB01004502.1_pt1 | contig 23682 bp, 28 predicted proteins | sample 5384141 | NCBI WGS metagenome assembly VOFB01 (sample SAMN12384721, study PRJNA508395) | human gut metagenome | isolation source: healthy gut A | host: Homo sapiens | reverse complement strand
TGCAGAGAAAAGAACGTTTTGCAATTTTCCCTGCAAATGGTACAATAATATTGTATGTGCCCTGTCCGGGGCATCAGTTCACAGAACGGTATAACTTGCAATGGATAGATATTTTTTTATTTTAACGACCATTGATCTTTTTGTGCTCGGCTTTATGTGCCTTCTTACAAGGCTGAGCGAATCTTTAAATAAAAAGCAGAAGCGCGGGTTCCTTCTGGCCTTTGCGCTCATTGCGTGCATCTCGGTGCTGGAGGTCATCACCATCGTGGTGGACGGCGCACCGCCGGGCTACCGCTGGCTGAATATTTTGTCCAACTATCTTGGCTTTGGACTGACACCGGCGGTGCCGCTGTGTCTGGTATATGTGCTGGATAAAAAATCCATCATCCGGTGTGTATTCAAGGCGGCGGTGTGCTGCGAGGGTGCGTATCTGCTTTTTCTGGCGGCAACGCTGCCCTATGGGCTGGTGTTCTCGGTGAGCAGGGAAAACCTCTACGCCCGGGGCGCGTACTTCTATATTTATGTGGCCATGTACTATGCCGCCATGCTGTACCTTATGGTGGCTACGGTGCGCACGGCGGCGGCCTTTCAGAACCGCAGCCGCATGCTGATCTATCCGTTGACCCTGTTTCTGGGCACGGAGACCGTGATCCAGCTCGCGCTGCCGGAGCTGCACGTTACATGGCTGTGCGTCACGTTGCTGTCGGTGCTGTACTATATTTATTGCAGCGAAATGTGGAACCAGCTGGACGCGCTGACCGGGCTTTTGAACCAGAACAGCTACCTGAACCGCACCGCCGAGATGCGCCGCAGCGGCGGGGTGCTGGTGGTGTTTGATGTGGATGACTTCAAGCAGATCAACGACCGCTACGGCCATTTGCAGGGAGATGTCTGCCTTGCCGAGATCGCGGACTGCATCAAAAAAGCCTATGCCCGCTGCGGCTACTGTTACCGCATCGGCGGCGGTGAGTTCTGCGCGCTGCTGAGGGATGAGGAAAGCGAAGCCCGCTGCGCAGCGGCGCTGCAATCTCTGCTGGCAGAGCGGCGCAAAGAGATCACCCTTTTGCCGACAGTCTCCCTTGGCTCTGCCGCCTTTTCCGGGGAGGACGTGGTCACAGTGAAGGACCGCGCCGACCGCGCGCTCTACTGCGCCAAAAAGGAACAGAAGGCCCGCGCCGCAGCGGAAAAGCACGGAGACGACAGCGAGCGGACAGCTTGAAATTCTGCCCGCACAACGGATAAACGGAGGAACACCGATGAACACAGATTGGAACAGCCCGCAGGGCGATTTTGATACCGCTGAAAAGCAGGGAGAACTGCTGATGCTGCTCAGCCGGCAGCAGGTCACCGTGCACACATGGGATGACCCGGACTTTGACTATATGGAAGAGCAGGATCTGGCGCTGGTGGTGCAAAGCCCCTCTGGCACAGAGGATCTGCTGATTGAACTGTGCGGGGAGTTCTCGGTGTTTTTTGAAAAGTGGCACGGCGAGTACGCCGCCACCGCCGAGGGCTACACGCAGCTGCAGCAGGACATCACCGCCATTCTGGATGGCAAGGCGGGCGCACTGAGCCTGTATACGGAAAACGGCTGGCAGGGCACGGTGCTATGCACCGAGCTGCCCGGTGCAGAGGATGCCGCTGCGGTGCTCAAGCGCTGCTGGCAGGCGGCAAAGCCGGACGCCGCCCTGCCTGCGGGCAGTCGGTTGGAGCTGGTGTGCTGGGACCCGGTACAGAACCGGAAAGTGCAGCTCCCGGCAGAATAATAGAGCAAAAAAAGGTCGCTGCACGCATTTGTGCAGCGACCTTTTCTTATACAATTTGTTGTTTCTTTTTGCGATTCGCCATATAGTTTGCGATTGCGGAGGCCGCAGCGCCCAGTGCAATGCCCAGCACAAGGCCGCCCAGCACATCGGTGGGGAAGTGCACATACAGGTACAGCCGGGTAAAGGCGATGAAAGCTGCCAGCACCAGCGCGGGGACGCCCAACTTCCGGTTTTGCAGCCAAAGCGCGTAGGCAGCCGCCACCCCGGAAGCGGTGTGCCCGGAGGGGAAGGAATGCCCATGCGGACGCGCCACCAGCATGGTGATGGAGGTGTTGAGATCGCAGGGGCGGGGGCGGGCGAACAGCGGCTTGAGGAAGAAGTGCCCCGCCGCCATGTACAGCACCAGCGCCACCGCCATGGCAAAGCCCGCTTTGCGGGTGCGCCGGAAGAGCAGAAGCAGCAGGGTGAACGCGATCCAGATCTCGCCGTGAGCACCGGCGTAATCAAAAAAGATGGAGATCGTGTTCATTACCGGGTTGCGGAACTGGTACAGCCAGTCCAGAAAAGCAAACTCAAAGGGCATGGGTTCCTCCTTTTGGGTGGTGAAAGAGCGGACTTTTTATACAATATAGCATATAAATATTAAAAAATACAAAATGTGCTGTAAAATTGCCCTCAAGGCAAGGGAAAAACGGTTTCTGGCTGCTCCATCTGTGCCAAGGTGGGGTAGCTGTCGAGCGCACCGTGGCGCTGCACGCTGATAGCACAGAAGCGGTTGGAAAAGGCCAGATACTCAGTCAGGCGCTTGCGGGAAAGCTTTGGCAGCTCGGCGGTGGTCACGCCGTCCCGCTGCAGCTGCCACAGGAACGAGCCGATAAAGCCGTCCCCCGCGCCGGTGGTGTCCACCGCCGTTACCTTGGGGCTGCGGGCGCGGGCACTGGCGGTGCGGGTGTAGGCGCGGGCACCCTTGCTGCCGCAGGTGTACAGCACCAGCTGCACATCTCCGGTAAAGAGCGCGGGCAGCGCGGCTTCAATATCCTCGGTGCCGGTGAGGAAGGGCAGTTCCTCGTCCGAAAGCTTCAGGATATGGGTCAGGGGGAGAAACTGCCACACGGTCTGACGCAGCTGCTCCCGGTTCGGCCAGAGGGGGAAACGGAGATTGAGGTCAAAGCTGAGGATGGCACCCGCCTCCCGCGCGGCAGTGATGGCGGCCAGATGGGCGTAGCGCATGGGGCTGTCCACCAGCGAGACGCTGCAAAAATGCAAGGCAAAGGCCTGCGAGAACCAGCCCGGGTCGATCTGCTCCGGGGCGTACAGCAGGTCTGCGGAGGGCTTGCGGCAGAAGCTGAAAGTACGCTCGCCGTTTTCCGCTAAGCTGACGAAGGCCAGCGCGGTGCTGGCTTTGCCGGTAAATTCCAGATGGGAAAGCTCCACGCCGCATCCGGCCAGCACCCGGGCAATTTTGTGGCCAAAGGGGTCATCGCCCAGCTGGCTCAGCAGCGCACTGCGCCCGCCAAGCCGGGCAACGGCGGCGCAGACATTGGCCGGTGCACCGCCCACCCGGGGGCTGAAGGCGGGTACTTCGTCAAAGCTGCACCCCACCCGGGAGGGGATCATATCGATCAGCGCTTCGCCGATGGAAAATAAGATCCTGTCGGACATAGGGCTTCTTCCTTTCTGCATACAGGTGTGCCGCAAGGTGCGGCAGTGTTCAGTATACACCCGCAGGGCGCTGTGCGCAACTGCTTCTTTTATACGGTAATGGGCGGGTTTTGCGGTTGACTTGCGGCGGCAGATATGCTACAATTTCCAGACGTATGCAAAAACAGGAAAAAAGGAAAAAGTGTATGGATCTGACAAAACAGTTCTTTAAATATGTCTCGCAGAATATTTTTGGTCTGCTGGGCACCTCGTGCTATATTCTGGCCGATACCTATTTTATTGCGCAGGCCGCCGGTACAGACGGCGTTACTCTGCTCAATCTCTGCCTGCCCATTTATAACTTTATTTTTGCCATTGGCTCCATGATCGCGCTGGGCTCGGCCACCCGCTACGCCATTGCCAAGGCGCAGAACGATGCCCGGGGGCAGCGGTATTTTTCCAACGCCATCCTGTGCGCCGTGCTGGCGTCCATCCCGTGGATGCTGGCGGGTGCCTTTGTGCCCGGGGCGCTGCTGCGGCTCATGGGCGGCGATGCAGGCATCGTGACGCTGGGCATTCCCTACGCCCGCATCTTTTTGCTGTTCGCCCCGTTTTTTATGTGCAACTACATCGTTTCGGCCTTTGTCCGCAACGATGGCGACCCCTCCCTTGCCATGGTGGCGACCTTGAGCGGCAGCCTGTTCAACGTGGTGTTCGACTATATCTTCATGTTCCCCTTGGGGCTGGGCTTGGCCGGTGCGGCGCTGGCAACGGCGGTTTCACCCATCATCAGCATCGCCATTTGCAGCCGCCATTTTCTTAAAAAGGAAAACACCCTGCAATTCGTGCGGCAGATGCCCTCGGCAAGGCTGCTGGCGCAGAGCTGTCAGCTGGGCATCTCCGGCTTTGTGGGCGAGCTTTCCTCCGGCGTGACCACCACGGTGTTCAACTTTCTGCTGCTGGGTCTGGCAGGCAACGTGGGCGTAGCAGCCTACGGCGTGGTGGCAAACTTTGCGCTGGTGGCTACCGCCATCTTCAACGGCGTGGCACAGGGCGCACAGCCGCTGGTGAGCCGCTGCTACGGCCAGAACGACCACGCCGGGGCGCGGAAACTGCTGCTGCTGGGCAGCGGCACGGTGCTGGTGCTGGCGGCGGTGCTGTACGCTGCGGTGTTCGGCCTGACCGATACCCTTGTAAGCTGGTTCAACAGCGAAAATTCGGTGCAGATGGCGCAGTACGCCCACACCGGGATGCGGATGTACTTTGTGGGCTACTTCTTTGCAGGCTTCAACATTATGGCGGCGGGCTATCTGAGTGCCGTGAACCGCCCGGCAGAGGCCTCCATCACCTCCATCTGCCGGGGCATGGTGGCCATTGTGGCCTGCTCGCTGGTGCTCAGCGCGGTGTTCGGGATGCCGGGTGTATGGGCAGCCTTCCCAGCCTCGGAACTGCTCACCGCGCTGCTGACCCTGTTTTTGCTGCGCAAAAAAGAGAACGGAAAAGCTTAAATATACATCTCCTGCTCCCGCATGGTCTCTTCGGGCGTAAGCCCGGACTGTGCGGCGCGACCGGTCAGTGCCCGCCATTGTGCAGGGGAGTGGCCGGTTTCTTTTTTGAATACCCGGCACAGGTAGTTGGCCCCGGAAAAGCCGCACAGGCTGGCCACCACGTCCAGCGTGTACTCCCGGTGCAGCAGCAGCCGCTGTGCGGCCTCGATGCGCACGGTGGTCAGGTACTTGCCCGGCGGCACGCCCACGGAGGCGGTAAAGGTGCGCACCAGATGACTTTTGGAGACCCCCAGCCGTTCGCTGAGCTCCTCCACGCCGTACAGCCCCGCGTAGTTGGCGCGGATATCCTCAATGGCGGCCTGCACCAGCGGCGGCAGGGCGGGCGCGGCGCTGTCTGCATCTGCCAGCTCGCACAGCAGGGCAAAGACCAGCTGGCTGCGGGCACGGCTGTGGGTGGGCTTTTCCTCGGCAAGCCGTCCCATCAGTTCGGCGGCGGCAGGGCAGGTCTCGCCTTTGGCAAGGTAGGGCAGCTCCCGCAAGCCGTTCAAAAACTGCGTGCTGGCCTGCCCGGTCAGCTGGACGCACAACAGGTGGCAGCTGTCCTCCGGGGTCAGGGTGAGCGGGGCGCGGCTTAAGATCAGGTGTCCTGCCGCTGCGGACTGCGGCGGCAGCACCAGCACAGAGCCGGCGGGCGCAGCCGACGCCCCGGGTAGGGAAGCCGCGCATCTGCCGCTGGAAACAAGGCAGACCCATAGCCCTTCGCCGGTCAGGGTGCGGGGCGCGGAAAGCTGCACGTCCAGCAGTGCAGCCGGTGCGGCGATGGTGTTCCAGTCAAACAGCAATATCTGACACCTCTAATCAATAAAATGCTATTTTATATCACAAAATTATCTGCTATTATAGTACCAACGAAACAACACGCCGTCAAGGGCGTGAAACACCAAATATTTACGGAGGATAACGATTATGGCTTCCATTAGCTGCCAGCACATCTACAAGATCTATCCGGGCGCAACTGCCCCGTCTGTTACCGACTTCAACCTGGAGATCCAGGATAAGGAGTTCATCATCTTCGTTGGCCCCTCTGGCTGCGGCAAGTCCACCACCCTGCGTATGATCGCCGGTCTGGAGGAGATCTCCAAGGGCGAGATGTACATCGGCGGCCGTCTGATCAACGACGTTCCCCCGAAGGATCGTGATATCGCCATGGTGTTCCAGAGCTACGCTCTGTACCCCCACATGACCGTTTACAAGAACATCGCTTTCGGTCTGGAGCTGCGCAAGACCCCGAAGGATGAGATCGACAAGCGCGTGCACGAGGCTGCTAAGATCCTGGAGATCGAGCACCTGCTGGACCGCAAGCCCAAGGCTCTGTCCGGTGGTCAGCGTCAGCGTGTTGCTCTGGGCCGTGCAATGGTTCGTAACCCGGCAGTCTTCCTGCTGGACGAGCCTCTGTCCAACCTGGATGCTAAGCTGCGTACCTCTATGCGCACCGAGATCATCAAGCTGCACAAGAAGCTGGCTACCACCTTCATCTACGTTACCCACGACCAGACCGAGGCTATGACCATGGGCGACCGTATCGTGGTTATGAAGGACGGCATCATCCAGCAGGTCGATACCCCGCAGAACCTGTACGATATGCCCTGCAATATGTTCGTTGCAGGCTTCATCGGCAGCCCCCAGATGAACTTCCTGGACGGCACCCTGATCAAGAAGGGCGATCTGTACGGGATTGACCTGGGCGGCGACGTGATCCCCCTGCCCAAGGAGAAGACCGCGGACGGCAAGCTGGATTCCTACGTCGGCAAGAAGATCAAGATGGGCATTCGTCCCGAGGATATCGATGACGAGCCCGAGTTTATGGCAAAGCACACCGACTGCCAGCTGGATACTCAGGTCGATGTTTCCGAAATGATGGGCGCTGAGATCTACCTGTACCTGGAGTACAAGGGCAACAAGATGACCGCTCGTGTTGCTCCCACCTCCAAGGCTCGCAACGGAGACACCGTCCGCGTTGCCTTCGATCCCCATAAGGTGCATCTGTTCGACATCGAGACCGAGCAGACCATCCTGAACTAAGACTTAGCAAAGATCATTTTTGATCCTCCTATCATACGAAAGACCGCCGAAGGGAAACCTTCGGCGGTTTTTCGTTTTGGAAAACCCTCCCGTGAAAATGGGGTTCAGAAATGCCCACAGGCGTTTCTGAACCCCGAAATAAAAATAATTTTTCCGCTGAATATGCCCAAAGCAACGCGGCGGGCATTCCTAATCATTTTATCTGTGCGCCCTGCCGCACCAGCTCGATGAATACATTCATCTGCGGGGTCACCCATTTATCCCGGTGGTAGAACAGCTGCCGGTGCATCATGACGGTGCAGTCCGGTACGTTCAGCCGCGCCAGACGCCCTTCGGCCAGCGCGCTGCGCACGATGTACTCCGGCAAAAAGGAAAGCCCCATGCCCTGCTCCACCATCTGGCACAGCAGCGCGGCGCTGCCCAGCTCCAGATAGGGGTGGATGGCAAGGCCGTGCGCCGCCATGCACTGGTCCAGTGCGTCCCGGTAGCTCATGCCCCGCTCGGTGAGCAGAAACTCCTGCCGGGGCAGAATGTCCAGTGGGAGTGCGCTTTCCTGCGCCAGCGGATGCTGCGGCGATGCAATGAAGCACACCGGCTCCGGTACATCTGCCGCCAGCACCAGCGCAGGCTGCAAAAGGGGCTGGTCCAGCGTGTAGACAAGGTCTACCTGATTGGTGCTCAGCAATTGCAGCATCTCGTCCGTGGAAGCGGTGTGCAGCACCAGCTCTACCTGCGGGCAGCGGGCATGGTAGCGCTGCAACAGCTCCGGCAAAAAGGTGCTGCACACGGAATCTGCCAGCGCAATGCGCAAGCTACCTCGCACCTGCTGGGCGGGCTGCAAGGCGGCCTGTGCCTGCTGGGCAGTTTCCAGCAGGGTGCGGGCATAGCCTAAAAAGGTCTGCCCGGCATCGGTCAGGCGCACCGTTTTGCCCACGCGGTCAAACAGCGGGGTGCCAAGTTCGGCTTCCAACTGTGCGATTTGGGAGGACACCGCCGACTGCGAGTAGCCCAGCTGCCGCGCGGTGCGGGAAAAGCTGTGCAGCTCGGCGATGTGCAAAAAGGTATTGACAGTCCGCAGTTCCATGAACGGCTCCTTTTATAACAGGGTGATGTCCCGCACGGTGAGCTGAGCACCGTCCACGGTAAAATGCACTTCCAGCCCGGCAAACTCCATGCCATACACCCGTTGCGGGTCGTGCTGGTAGGAGGGGCGGGGGTCGCTGGCAAGCACGCCCTGCAAAGCGGCGCGGTCGGCCTCCGGTACGGTTTGCCACAGCGTCTCCGGGCAGGAGACTTCCAGATGGTGGGTGCGGGTCTGCCCGGTAAAGCCCTCGGCGGCGTCCGGGTGGCAGTCCGCATAGGGAATGTAGGGCTTGATATCGTAGATGGGGGTGCCGTCCATCAGGTCGGCACCGCGCACGATGAGCACCGGCCCCACGTCCGGGCGCTGCTCAATGGCCTCCAGCTTTACGCTGGAAAGCCCCAGAGGGTTCGGCCGGAAGGGCGACCGGGTGGCGAACACACCTACACGGGTGTTGCCGCCAAGGCGCGGCGGGCGCACGGTAGGGGACCAGCTTTCCCGCACCGCGCCGGAAAACTGCCACACCAGCCAGATATGGCTGAAATCCTCCAGCCCACGCAGGGCGTCGGGGTTGCGGTATTCCGGGGTGAAAATGATCTCGCCCCGCAGCTCTTCTACCAGTCCGCTCTGGCGCGGGATGCCGAACTTGGTGGGAAAGGCGGTATGGATATGGGCAATGACCTTCAGGGTCATGGCTTCGGGTGCCTGCTGCATGATGAACTCCTTGCTCAATAGATCTTTTCAATGGGGCAGTCGGCGGGGATGCCGTACCGGCTGCGGAAGGCCTGCAATTCCTGCGGGCTGCGAATCAGCTGTACCTCGGTAAAATGGCCGGTGTGCAGATCCTGAAACCCGGCCACCTGCTCCCCGGTGCAGATGCTTTGCACCGCAGTACCGGCTTCTGGGCAGCGGAGTCGTAGGAGGGGGACATTTTCTTTTTGCCGAACACAGGATGCTCCTTTCTCTCCTTATTTTATAGGCCGCGGCAAAGCCCCACGGCCTTGCCCTCGATGTGCAGCTCCGAAAGCTGCTCTCCGGCGTAGAACATGGGCGGGCAGACGGCGGCGTTATCGGCCAGCAGCATCACGGCATCGCCCTGCCGGTGGAAGTGCTTGAGGGTGGCTTCCTCGCCCACCCGCACGGCGGCAATCTCGCCCTGCTCCACCTCGGGCTGGCAACGGATGCATACGATGTCTCCGTTGCATATTGTGGGCGACATACTGTCGCCGTGACAGGTCAGGGCAAAATCCGCGTGCCACGCGGCGGGCACCCCGATATAGCACTCGATGTTCTGCTCGGCGGTGATGGGCGTGCCGCAGGCGATGGAGCCGATCAGCGGCACCTGCACCATGGTGGGCAGCGGCTCAAAGCCCGGGGGACAGGCGCAGGGCGCGTCCAGCCCCAGCAGAGCGGCGGGAGTGGTCTCCAGCGCCTGCGCCAGTTCCTCCACTTTGGACTGGGGCAGATCGTTGATGCCTTTTTCCAGCTTGGTGATGGAGGAACGGGAGCGGTAGCCCATGCGCCGGGCAAGCTCCTCCTGCGAAAGACCCAGCTGCTCCCGGCGCAGACGGACACGGGTGGACAGATCAGACATGACGGTTCTCCTGAAAACTATGTGTTGTGGTGTGCGATACAGTGTTCTGTCTTGAGTATAGCAGAAAATTTCCTAAAAATCAACAATTGCGGTGCGTTTTGGAAATAATAGGTTGACAGTAAATCAACAATGGAGTATAATACAACCAATGATTGTTTCAAACGCAGCGAACAACAAAAAAGGAGCGAAGCCATGGCAAACACGAATCTGATCTACACCTACATTCAGGACAGCGGCTACAAGCTGCAATATGTGGCCAGTGTGCTGCACATCAGCAGCAACACCCTGCGGCACAAGCTGCTGGGCGAGACCCAGTTCAAGCTGGACGAGGCCGAGCGGCTTTCCACCATGCTGGGCCTGACGATGGCCGAGCGGGACGCCTGCTTTTTCGATGCCGAGAACCGGTTCTCGCGCAGTGCAACGCTGGAGCTGCCCAAAAGGGGGAAGCGCCAGTGACACCGGAGCAGCGCGATGTGACCCGGAACGCCCTGCGCAAGTATGGCGAGCGGCACTGGGCGCGCACGCCGGAAAATCGCCGCTGGCAAAGCGCCATTGATGAGGGCCTCGACTACTATCAGGCGCACGATCCCATGCGGGCAGACCTGCTGCGGATGCGCTTTTTTGAGCAGCGCCCGGAGGACGAGATCTTAGAGCAGCTGCACATCGGCCGCACCACCTACCAGAAGGCGTTGCAGGACCTTTTGAGCACCATCGCTGTCTACGCCGCCCAGCGCGGCGCGTTCTGAGCAAACAGCCGTGAAAAGTGCCCCAGAAATGCTCGCGGGCGTTTCTGGGGCACAACCATGGGCTGCTGCACCGTGTTTCGTGCAGCAGCCCTGTTTTGGTTATTTTTTCTTGGCGTCCGGGTCCTCGCAATGGCTGTGGCAGGAGGCGCAGTTGCCGTTGCAGCCTTCACCCTTCCAGCCGCCCTGTCTGGAGATCCAGACCACAGCCAGCGCAAACAGCACAGCCAATATTACCAGCGTGATGATCCCGCGAAGTGTCATATTCATCCCTCGATTTCTTTTGTACGGCTTTCTGCCCCAAGTATACACGATTTGCAGGCAAAGAGCAACAGCCTGCCGCACATTTTTTGTGCAGGGTGCAGCCGATGCGGCTGCCCGGCGGTAATGTTGCACGCCCGGCGGTCGGCGTACCATTTTTGCAGCCGGAGAAAGTGTTTCGAAAAAAGTAAAATAATTTTAAATTAGGGCTTGCATTTCTGCAAAGGCCGTGCTATAATAGTCACGTTCCAGTTCGGAGCGCACAACACAAACAAATATGGAGGATTAGCTCAGCTGGTTAGAGCACCTGCATCACACGCAGGGGGTCTGGGGTTCGAGTCCCTAATTCTCCACCAAACGTAAGGCCGTTTACCTGAAAGGGTAAGCGGCTTTTTCTTGTACCTACGTGATTTTTGATATGCAAAAGTGAAACAAATTCACTTTTGCATATTGATAATGAAACGTGTAGGAGGCCCCCTTTTCAGTCGTTTGTAGCAAGTTTGTAGCAGATCTGTAGCAAAATTCGGAGAGGAACGGCAAAATGACCTCAGAAACCCGATTTTTGCAGATTTTTGGGTATAAAATTTTATCCTTGAATTTTGTGCAGAATGACGGTGGTGCTTTTCATTCGGATTCTGATGCCGTACAATAAAGGAAAAGATCATGGATGAAAGGAGAAATCGCTGTGCGCTACACCATCCGGCATTTTGATTTGCCGCTGCTTACCTTTGAAGCAAACATGGACAGTGCAGATACTGGCCTCCATTTTATAAAGGTCTACGAAGAAAACCGTTCTTTTCTACCTTTGAATCTGACTGTATCAGAAGATGGTGTAGAACGCTGGCTGCGGCATCGCGCAATTCCGAAGAACCGAGCGTATGTAGACGCTCTGCTCTCTAAGGTGGGGCTTTCTTTGAATCGACCGCTTGGAATTATTGCAGCCAATAAAGGTCTTTCACTCAATGATTGCTTTTGGGTAGATGCAGAGGGCTCCGGTGACACCTTTGAAAAAGTAAATCTTTACGATAACCGATTCAGTCAGGTGCTGGCAGCAATCGCCTTTACAGGATATGGCAGCAGCATACGAACTTCGCTTGCGTCCTGCCCGGAGTTCTCGACCAACGGGATGCTGCCAAAATGCTGGCGCAGACAAAACGGAAAAATCTATCTTTATAAAGGTGGCACGTCAGGGTTCAGCAATTTTGGATTTGAACCGTACTCGGAACTGTATGCTTATCAAGTTGCACAGGTGATGGGCGTGAATGCGATTCGCTACACCCTGACAAAAGATCTGAAAAAGACGCTTTGTTCCAAGTGTGAGCTGTTCACCAGCAAAGAGCATTCTTATATTCCCATCGGACAGCTTGTGTCCAAAGGTGGAATGAAAGCAATTTTTGCGTATTATCAGACGTTAGGTCAGAACTTTGTGGATGCGCTGGAAGATATGCTGGTCTTTGATGCAATCATCTGCAATACAGACCGCCACTATGGAAATTTTGGTGTGCTGGTAGACAATAAAACCAACACGATTGCGGCCCCCGCACCGCTGTTTGACCACGGAAACTCGCTGTTCAGTCTGGGCGGAACGGATCTTTGGGACGATCAGAAAGCATTTGATGAGTATGCCCGTACACTGCTTCCGCTTGCATACGATGATTGCTTTGCAGCTGCAAAGAGCGTAAGGAAGCCTCGTCACCGTGCGATGCTCCATAAGCTGCTGGATTTCCATTTTGACCGCAGAGCGACACGGTATAAGCTGCCGCCAAATCGCTTGAAGATGATCGAAAAAGAGGTACAGCGCAGAGCAGAGTGCTTTTAGGGTGAAAAAGAACCGTCAAACGTAAGAGATTGCTATCTCATGCGTTGACGGCTTTTCTTGTTAGTGGATAGGATGATTCTCTTTGAAAACAGCAGAGACTCTATTCGTTTGAATCTTTCGACAGGGGTGATTCTTCTTTCAGAGAATACCCTAAAATATTCAATTGATGGATTACCTCCTCAGAAGATTTTCTGCCAAGATTTCTTATTCCAAAAATTTCGTCCTCCGTCATAGTCACCAAATCATCAGTCGTTTTAATTCCTGCACGAGTCAAACAATTATATGATCTAATTGAAAGATTCATATCATCAATTGAAATTGTACGATATGGTGCTTTCCCGATAATAGTATTTAATTTTTGAAGAGAATCTTTGTTTGGAATTTTTACGGTTTTATCTATATCATTGTAAGTTAAATACCCCAAGTGGGTTAACAGAGTCAAGACAGCATCCCTATTAGAAAAATCAAATATATCTCCGCAAAATGTACCTATATTTATTGGTACAGATTTTCCGTTTTGCAGGTGTTCAATGGCCTCTTTTAGGCCACTCACATTTACTTTTGGTAAGTCTATGCACTGTTCGTCCCAATAGGATTCGTACTTATGCTGTAGCATCGCATCCACAACAGATTTAGGGCTGTACATGGAATAATGCTCATCTCCGGACCGCCGATGCGCAATCAGGTCATAGCCATCATACCATGCTTTGGCCTCCTCAAAGCTCATCTGATACTTTTCGCAAAGAGCAGACACTTCTGATTCGGTAAAGCCAAAATACTCTGCCAGTTCACCGGGATCGGTCATGGAATACTCAGTAAACATATTTAGTGCAGAGTGGGAGCCGTACTTTTTAATGGGTAAGATGCCTGTCATGTAGGCCAATGCAACGTAATCCTTGTCTTTGAGCCAAGCTCGCAGAAAGTCAAGATATTTCTTCTGCGCATCCTGATTTTGCTGGTATTCCCGAAACAGGCAATCCCATTCGTCAATCAAAATCACGAAAGAACGATTTGTTTTTGCATAAATGTCTTTCATGACCTGAATGAGGTTGTTTTTATCCCGAAAACGGACATTTTGAAAATGGTCCGTTAAATCAAATACAAGATATTTTTGCAGCATTGTTAGCATTTCATCCATGCTATGCGTCATGCTGAGAAATTCCTGCATGTTGACTTTAATTACGTCATATTGGTTGAGGTGCTGCTGATAAGATGACACATAGTGGATTTTCAAGGAACTGAACAACGATGCGGAATTCTCACCACGGTCATAGTAAGCGGCTAGCATATCGGCAGCCATCGACTTGCCGAAACGGCGAGGACGACTGACACAGATGAACTTCTGTCTGGTGTTCAAAACGGCATTGGTCTTTTCGATCAATCCGGTCTTATCTACATAGATTTCGGAGTTTAGGCTTTCCTGAAAGCCCTTGCTGCCCGGATTCAGATAGCTTCCCATATGATGCCTCCTATCCTGAAAATATCATTGTATTCATTATACTCTAATCCATCAGGAAGCACAAGAACGGGTTGATCAAAGCGAAAAGAAAACATCTTGTGTTGTGCATAGCGTAATTCTCATATAAAGCTCTTGTATGCATACTCCTGTGGGAGTATAATTAGAGCGAGGAGGTGGTTCTGTGGAAAAAACAATTTATCACGGTTCGGATCATATTATTAATAAGCCAAAGTTCGGCTATAGCAAGCCCTACAATGACTATGGCATCGGTTTTTACTGCACTCAGAACCCCAACATGGCCAAAGAGTGGGGTATTGGCATCGACCACAATGGCTACGCTAACCGGTATAAAATCGAATGCGACGGTTTGACCATTCTGGATTTGAACGCTCCCGGTTACACGATGCTGCAGTGGCTGACGATTCTTTTGGAGAACCGCGAATTCGATACTTCTGCCCCGCTGGCCGCAGAAGCCAAAGAATACCTGATGAACACTTTTCACCTCGACTATAAGTCTGCTGATATCATCATTGGCTACAGGGCAGATGACAGCTATTTTTCCTTTGCATCCGATTTTTTCAACGGTGCAATCTCTTACCGCCAGTTGTGCAATGCCATGCGCTTGGGCAAGCTGGGGCAGCAGTTCGTGCTGAAAAGCAAAGCGGCCTTTGAACAGCTGGAATTTCTCGGCTATGAGACCGCAGACTCTAAAGAATGGTATAAGAAAAAGGCCTTCCGTGACCAGACAGCCCGCCGCCAATATTTTGACGTGGAACGCAACTGCCGTCAGAGGGGAGACCTTTATATTACCACGATTCTCGACGAGGAGATGAAGCCCAATGATCCACGCTTACGATAAAAGCTATCTTTCTGCTGCACAGAAAAATCTTGCCCGGATGTTGGATTATCTTGTCAACGATCTGCATTATCCGTTGGAGACGGCATGGCAGTGGTTTGTGACCAGTGAACTGTCTGCCCGGTTCGAGCAGGGGGATTGTTCTGTGTTGGTGGGCTTGTCCGGTGTAGAACTTGCCCGCGCTGTACTGGAGCAGGCGGGCGAAGCCGTGCCCATGCAGAAACCCTCGTATGCCTACGACCGCAGCCCGGAATACTGGACAGGCTGGGCTCTTGCCTATTACCAGTGGCTGACCGGTCTGCGCTTTGCGGAGATTGAACAGGCAGTGTCTATCGCGGAGGTGCGGCTGCTGTATACGCCCTACCACGAGATGGATGTACGGCAGTTTGCAGACAAGATGAACGAGTTGTACCGTGCGGCAAAGCCGGAAACAAACCTGAAAGCCATGCGCACATTGGCCGGATTGAGCCAATCGGAACTGGCAGGACAGGCTGATGTGCCTGTGCGTACCATCCAGCAGTACGAACAGCGACAGAAGGACATCAACAAAGCACAAGCAGAAACGCTGCTTCGCCTTGCGCGTGCGCTGAATTGCAACGTGGAGGATCTGATGGAGAAAGTTCCACCGCTGAATTTTATCGCAAGGCAAGAAAGTAGAGCAACATGAAAACAGCATATTTGCGATATGCAATTCAACGCTGTTGCCGTTGCATTAAAAAGTTGAATTGCAATAAATAAGAATGAAGCGATGAGACCTGACACAGATTGTGCAAACAAAAAAGAAAGCTGCCATCCATGAGAGAAAAATTCTCACGGATCGGCAGCTTTTCTCTTTGAAGTTGTTATGCCTTCGTTGTGGTCAGAACTTCATCATTGACCAGCTGATTGGCCTTATCGAATGCTTCGATCATCTGGGTCGCTTTCGGATGGAGATAGACTTCATCCAGCGTTTTGGATTTGGGCGTGTGCCCGACAGCGCGTTTCAGGATATCCTTGTTGACGCCTGCGCGGTCACAAAGGCTGGCGTATGTATGCCGGGTGGTGTAGGGCGTATAAGTGGCGAGCTTCCCGGCAAACTCCGGTTTACGTTTGCCGTTTTCGTCGTAAGGATTTGGCTGGATGCCGATTTCCTCCAAGAACGGATAGAATTTGCGATTACGCCAGTTCTTTTCGTTCCAGAATCCACCTTTTCCGTTAGGAAAGAGTGGGCCGTTTTCCACAGAGGTGGCATACGCATGTTCAAAAATCGGGATTCCGAAGTCAAGAATGGGAATGATACGGTTGCGTCCGGCCTCAGTCTTGCAGCCGCCGATCAGATAAGCACCAGATTCCGTGCGGTGAAAATCTTCGTGTTTGAAGTGCAGCAGCTCATAGATACGCACTCCACAGGCCAGAAGAGCAATTACCATCTGTCCGGTGGGAGTGTTCTTTTGGTTCAGGATCAGCGTCACCTGTTCGTCCGTGAAGATTTCGCGTTCCGGCGATTTACGCCCCTCAACTTTCAGGACAGATGCAAGGTTGGAATCCACGACACGCCAGCCAATGGCTGTGCGATACAGCTTGCTGATAAGAGTACGCTCTTTTTCCAACATGCTCTGAGACAGGCCATCATCGGCCATTTTATCAAGGATGTTTTGGAAGTCCTGTGCATAAAGGGCTGCAATTTTGTAATACCAAAGTGGTTTTAGGTATTTCCATGCCAGATCATACAGTTCACGGGCCTTATCAGAACGGCTTTGTACTCACGAGATTCCAGAAAGATCTCGTGAATTTTTGCTAAGGTGGAATCTTGATATGGTGTAGCAGGGCGTTTCATCATTTCAGCACGAACCGCTTCGGCTTCTTCACGGGTGACATAAGTGCCGACAGTTTTTACAACTGTAATACCTGTGTGAGGGTCAGGGATTGGCATACGGAGCAGCCACGGTTTCCGGCGTGTTCCGGACATTCGTGTGATGCTTTGCCATTGCCAGATGAGGCTTTCAGCCGGGGCGATTCTCGCTTGGCTGGAACAGTAGGCGGTGCTCCTACACCGGGGGATGGTGCTGTGCCAACAGGATGACCGCAGGCAGAGCAGAATTTGGCGGTATCGGAGATTTGATGACCGCAATTTTCACAGAACATAGATTTGAACCTCCAATTGATCTAAATTTGCTTCAAAAAATGCCCTCGGCATCTGGAGGATGCCGAAGGCGGATGGTCGAATTAGTTGCGGGTGCGGGAGAGCTGGTAATCCAGGCTCTGCTCAGCCGTGAGCCCCTTCTGGATAAAATTTACCAAATTTGGGTAAAAGATGTAGATACGTGATCCGTTCGGTACGTGACTTATGTAACCGGCGGCTACGAGATTGCGGAGACCGTGGTATGTTATATCATAACCTTCGCTCCGTGCACGACGAGCGGCACCTGTTAGTGTAAGAAAATCCTGCGGCTTATTAACCATAATTTTTCTCTCCTTTCGTAAACTGATGGAAAGCACAGGTGGCTTTTCATAATAAGCATATCTTTTTGAGATATAGGATTCTTAAAGGGCGATTAAGGGTACCAGGAAGATCTGGCATTTTTGAGAAGTCATAACGCTCCAAAGAATGCAAATCGGGTTGTACTTCCTCATATTGGGCGTTTAAAGGGGAACGACATAGCCGCAGTTAAAAAATTGACTCTGGTCACGCAGCGTGATAGCACTACAATCGATGTATTCACAATCGCCGGAAGTGTGACATGGAGGCGCTGTAAAGAAAATTGGGGCGCCCATAGTTGAAAGCAGATCAGCGTACTCGGGAGAAACAGGGTTTTCAAAAAATCCATCTGGGATGTTCATGATAAATCCTCCTTAAAAATGATTGACAAGCGAAGCATTTAAAGCTTTACTTATATTACAAGAACACTTGGTTATAAATTTCTGCCTTTGAATGCTGGCAATGGAATCAGGTGCTCGATTTCGACAATGAAGCCGATGCAATGTCTTCCAGATGACTGACGTTCACACAAATAGGAGCGCGAGTTGGTTTGGAGTCTTCTCCAATATAGATAGGGCCTTGAAAAACGCACTGCCCAACCTCCAGATTCCGTAAAAGGCCAGAAATCTCAGCCCGATGCTGTGGAGATGCGAGAAGCTCGGCATAATACTTTACTTCTAGGAGAGCAGGGTGAAAGAGAAGTTTGTGGTTTGCTTGGCAGAGCATTGTTCTTTCGGACGCGTTAAACTCACGGATACTTTGGCTGGCAAGGATCACATTCAGAGAGTATTTTCTTCCTTCTGTCAGGATTTTGCCAAGATAACAGTCCTTGTCGATGGAGAGGTTCTGCATCTCATCTATGTAGATGTAGCGTGGCGGTTGTCCTCCCTGTGATGCAGTGCGAAACTCATCAAAAAGAAGTAAGTCAACAATCACGTTCTTGAAGAGGGGCGGAAACTTGCTTAGGCTGATGTTTGCAACGGTGTACAAAGGGAACATAATAAAAAACTTAATAATGGACTGCCAATCTTACACAAAGTACCGCCCAAACGAGACTACGGGCGGTATTTTTGTATCATGGCGGAGAAAGGAGGAACTTCCCACGGGGGCTTGACTGAAAAGTTGAGCCCCTTTTTTCATGCCAAAAAACAGGAGGTAAATGCTTATGGCAGATGATAAAACCACAAAAACGCCGGAACAGCCGGTAACGGATAGCGGGCCGGGCAAGGAAACACCGCCCACTCCCCCAAAAGAGCCGGAGAAGGTTTCCGTTTCCCCGGAGCCGGAAAAAAAGACGGAACCAGAGGTAAAGAACCCACAGGTTTCTGTCTATAACTTCGCTGAAATTATGAAGGAAAAGAAAGTCGAGGAACGGGCGGCAGCTCCCGGCGTGGAAAAGCCTGACCCGGCAAAAGCGGAGAAACCGGAAAAGCAGCCGGAGGCTCCGAAAAAAGCAGAGGAAAAACCCAAAGAGCCGGAACAGCCGAAGCGCCGGGGCCGTCCCCCGAAAGCAGATAAGGACAAGGACGCAGCCCCGAAGTCCAAAGCTCCCGCACAGAAACCGGAAAAGGCGGTCAAAAAGGAACCGGAGAAAAAAACGGCTCCAACGGTGCAGACTGCTCCCACTCCGAAAGAACCCGAAAAGCCAAAGGATGCACCACGCCGGGGCAAGGAGCAGATCGTCTATATCAAGCTGAACGAGCTCCACGCCTTCAAGAACCATCCCTTTGAAGTCCGGGATGATGAAGAAATGCGGGCTATGGTGTCCAGCGTTAAGGACAAGGGCGTGACCCAGCCCGCTATTGTCCGTCCCCGTGAGGATGGCGGCTATGAGATCGTGTCCGGTCACCGCCGCCAGAAAGCCAGCGAGCTTGCCGGATATGCGGATATGCCCTGTATCGTCCGAAACCTGACAGACGATGAAGCCATCACCCAGATGGTCGAGGACAATTTCAACCAGCGTGAAGAAATCCTCCCCAGTGAGCGGGCCAAAGCCTTGAAAATGCAGCTTGAGGCTATCAAGCACCAGGGCTCCCGCACTTCGGGCCAGATTGACCCGAAGGACGCAGGCAAACGCTCCAACGAGATCGTGGCCGAGCGGAACAAGATGGCGGTCAAGCAGGTGCAGCGATATATCCGTCTCAATGAGCTGGTTCCCGACCTGATGAAGCTGATGGATGAAAAAAAGCTGGGCTTTACTACGGCGGTGGAGCTTTCCTATATCGGCAAGAAGAACCAGAACTATATCGCCGTTGCCATTGACAGCCAGCAGTCCTCGCCTTCACAGGCGCAGGCAAAGCGTATGCGTGAGTTGGACGAAAAGAAGCTACTCAACGGGGATGTGATCGACGGCATTATGATGGAGGACAAAAAGGAGGTAGACAAAGTGATTTTGACAGGTGCGGAACTGAGCAAGTATTTCGGCAAGGAAACTACGCCGAGGGAAATGAAGGACCAGATCATCAAGCTGCTGGACGACTGGAAGGGTCAGCAGAAGGAACATGAAAAGCCGGAGAAGAAAACCGAACAGGAAAAGTAAGCCCAAACTTCGGGTCAGCATGGCCCGAGGATTGCGGGGCTCTGCCCCGCGCCCCGAAGCTCTGGAGATATAAATTATTCCCCGTCGCCAGTTATTCCGTAGCATAGCCGGGAAAATCAGTCAAGGGCAGCGCCGCCGCAGGCGGTGCCAGAGGCACCCTTGACGGATTTCTCCCGGTTATGCTTTTTCCCGGTCAAGCGACGGGGATATAAATTCTCCAGAGCCGTTCCCCTTCCCGGGGGAAGGGGCGGAGGGGTTGGGCGAACTCTTGCTTTTCCCTAAACCAAAACAGAAATGGAGGCTCAACCAATGAAACGACCTTTAGCATACCTGACCGCCGCATGGAGCGGCGAGCCGGATGTTGATATGGAGCTGGCGGCCCACTACTGCCGTCTTGCTTATGAGGCGGGCTTTTCCCCGATCTGCCCGCTCTTGTATCTGCCGCTGTTTTTGAATGACAGCGTTCCCGAGGAACACAAGGCCGGGATTGATATGCGCCGGGATATGCTGCGGCGCTCCCACACCCTGATTGTCTGCGGCAGCGCTGTGGACGAGGATGTAAAAAATGATATTGCGGTTGCCGGGCGGCTGGGCATTGCGGCGACCACACTGGAAGGGGTGCTTGCCGTGAAGGGACACGGCACCCCGGGCCATGCCGGACATTAAGCTGGGAAGCCTTTTCGACGGGATTGGCGTGTTCCCTCTGGCTGCTTCCCGGTGCGGTATCCGTCCGGTATGGGCCAGTGAGATTGAAAAAGCGCCCATCTCCATAACCAAAAGGCACTTTCCCGATATGGCGCATTTGGGAGACATTACAAAGGTGGACGGCGGGAAAATCCCGCCGGTCCATGTGATAACCTTCGGCTCTCCCTGTCAGAACCTTTCTCTGATCGGCAACCGCTCCGGCCTTGCCGGTGCAAAATCAAGCCTGTTCTATCAGGCGTTTCGTATCATACAGGAAATGAGGGATGCTACTGATAACCTATATCCAGCTATCGCTGTTTGGGAAAACGTCATGGGAGCGTTTTCTACAAATGACCGGATGGACTTTAGAGCCGTCTTATCCGCCTTCTCGGACACCGAAGTTCCAATGCCTCCTTCGGGAAGATGGGGAAACGCCGGAATGGTGCGAGGGGGAACGCCTGATGTGTGCTGGCGACTCATGGACGCCCAGTATTGGGCAGGCTCCCGAAGACTGGCACGAAGGCAGCGGATTTTCGTCGTGGCGGATTTTGGAGGCAGACGTGCCGCAGACATACTGTTTAAGCCCCGGCCAATGCACCCACTTCCTCCGCCTTGCGGAGAGGGCGGGCGGGCCGCCGCCGAAGGAGATCGAACAGCTTTTTTGAAACAGGGCGGCAGATACCAGTCATCCACCCCTTTCAGTGCTTCCGTATGCGGGGAGCCGCAAAAGGCAGGAAGAAACGGCCTTCCGAAACAGCTTTGGATTACCAACTGACCCTTTTCCCACTCTTTTTAGCCAGTGATGTAACGCCCTTTGCCTTCTGGTATGAGGGCGACCCGAAGGGCGGCTGTATCCGTTTTCTGACGGAAACAGAAAGTGAACGGCTGATGGGGCTGCCGGAGGGCTGGACAAAGTACGGGGCGGACGGCGTGGAGATTCGGTCTCTGCAACGCTACAAGGCGCTGGGGAACGCGATTGCCCTCCCTTGCGCCGATTACATTATGGCCGGGATCTATGAGGTGCTGGCTGACCGGGCCGGAAAGGAGGAATGAGCCCATGTTTGAAGCCTATATAACCAATACAGCCCTATACCCCTTAATGGGGATCGAGGTAGGGACAACGGTACATTTCCCCACGACGACACAGGAGTTGCAGGCCGCCCTTGCCAAAATCAGGATAGATGGGAAACGGTACAGCGAAGTGTTCTTTACCAGCTTTGACAGCGATGTGCTGGGGCTCTACGATCATCTCTACGAATGTGAGAACATCGACGAGCTGAACGAGCTGGGCCACGCCTGCTGGAAGTACGGGATAAGGGCGGACTGGAAACCTTTGAAGCCGCTCTTGTCTTGGGAAACCACACACGGAGCGTGAAGGATTTGATAAACCTGACCCAGAACCTTGACCTGTACCGCTTTTACCCGGATATTTCTGATGATGAAGGGCTGGGCCGTCTTTACGCCGACGAGCTGGGGACCATCGACATACCGGAGCACATTCAGAACTACTTCGATTATGAGGCCTACGGACGGGATGTGCGTATCAACGAGGGCGGCGTATTCGCTCCCGGTGGGTATGTGTCGGCAGTCCCGGAGGGCTTCAAGGAGTATTACCACGGGCCGCAGGACATTCCGCCGGAACACCGGATATTTGCCTATCCTGAAAAGGCCGAGCCTGTCCACTCCGTTCTCGCTGCACTCAAACGGTTTCAAGAAGCCCCGCCCGCTCCGAAAAAGGACAAGGCGGGGCCTTCCCATGAAGAACGGTAAGACTTCGGGCCAGCATGGCCCGAAGCATGAAGGAGGTGCATACCATCAACTATTACCCTATCAATGAAGGAGCCGCCCGCCGGGCAAAAAGAAATGAACAGCGTTTCCGACTACAAGGAAGGGAGCGCAACGGCGGAATACCGGGCAATGGTGGACAAGGCCGCCGCCATAGCGGAACAGCAGAAATCCCGGGTGGACCCCATGTACCATGAGAAGATCGACCATCTGTTAGACACCTACGCCCGCAAGCTGGCCGAAAACATGAACCAGGGCTTTGCCATTGACGCAAGGGTTCCCTCTGTGATGATCGCCGGACCTGCCAATTTCCCGGTGGGAAAAAAGGAAAAGCAAAACCGGGCTCGGGACAGCAACATGGAGGAATGGCGGTATATTCAAGGGCTTCTGGATAAGATACGCAGTACCGGCATGGGCGGGATCAGCGCCGATGACCCGGCGGTCATCGAAAAGCTCCAGAAGAAGCTGGACGGGCTGGAACGCTCCCAGCTCATTATGAAGGAGGTCAACGCCTATTACCGCAAGCATGGCAAGCTGGATGGCTGTGCGCTGCTGTCGCCAGACCAGATTGAAAAGCTGAAAGCAAGCATGGCGTCAAGCTGGCGGAGCGACCCGAGGCCCTTTGAAAGCTACCAGCTTACTAACAACAATGCGGAGATCCGCCGGGTAAAGGCCTTTTCCGGTTGGGAGTTCGATGGGGGCCGTGTGGAAATGAACCGGGAGGACAACCGCTTGCAGGTGTTCTTTGACGGAAAGCCTGACGCGGACACCCGGGCCGAGCTGAAAAGCAACGGTTTCCGCTGGGCTCCCAGCGTGGGTGCATGGCAGAGGCAGCTCACGGACAACGCCATCCGGGCGGCTGACCGTTTGGAATGTATCAAGCCGCTGTCTGGCGAAAAGCCCTCCCAGCTTCAAAAGAAGCCCTCTATCTTGCAGACCATGCGGGAACAGGGCGAAAAAGTCCAGACGGAGCCGGAAAAGAAAGCTCCGTCCGGCAGGGATGCCGAGCGGTAAGCCTCGGGCCACATTGGCCCGAGGTTTTCTGTTCCCCGAGATTGTACGGGGGCCTCCCGGATAGCGGGAACCCCGACGGAAAGGAGCTGCCGCTCTTGGAAGGTGGCGCGGGCGGTGCAAAAGCACCACCGGAAGGCGCTGACCCCGCAGGGACGCCAGAGCGTAAAAAAGCTGATGAACCACTATGGCGGCAAAAGCGCTATGCCCTATGTGGGAGCCCCAAAGGATTTTGACCGGATTGCGAAGGAGTTCCATGTGGACTACGCTTTCCATAAAGTGAGCCCCGGTCATTACCTGCTGTTTTTCAAGGCTAATCAGGCGGACGCTATCACGGCGGCCTTCCAGAAGTACAGCGCAAAGGTGCTGAACAAAGAGCAGGACAAGGCTTCCAT
>VOFB01004346.1_pt1 | contig 23682 bp, 36 predicted proteins | sample 5384141 | NCBI WGS metagenome assembly VOFB01 (sample SAMN12384721, study PRJNA508395) | human gut metagenome | isolation source: healthy gut A | host: Homo sapiens | reverse complement strand
GCAGCCGTCGGGATAGGGTATCGTCGATTACATTCTGCATGATGTCCGCCAGCGTGATAGGCAGCTCATCCGGCTTTGGGTAGCCGAGGGAGAGGGTCAAAAGAGCCTTGTGCGTCTGCGTCAATGAGCAGTACCCGCTTGTTCTGCTGGGCAAGTCCAATGCCGAGATTGGCGGTGGTCGTGGTTTGCCCACGCCACCCTTTGGTTTGTCACTCACTTTTGCAATTCGCCATATGGGTTTCCTCCTTTACATAGATTTAGCCGCCTGCGGCAAAAGCAGGCGGCTATGTACGGGTATTGAAAAAAGCCATCTGCATTTCTGCAAATGGCTTAAAGATCAAACCCTCGCTTTGAGTGTCTTACTGTATCCCGCAAATCCTCGCTCAGCACATAATCGATCACGCAGGCTTTGGGTATAAGGTATGTACATCTGATATAAAAGTGTTTGACCTTATTTGCCCGCATTATTTTTTTCGGGCTGTGCTGTCACCATTGCCACCATTCAGGCAGAGTGACAACATCAGGATAGGCAGCAAAAAGTTTTTCATAGTGTGCGCGCGTTCTCATAGCGATACCTCTTTTTCGGAAAGTGTGTTGTCAATGGCGAAATACGCTATAATGTGTTTGTAATGATGAATCTACTGCGTGTGCTGTTGCGCTCCGTTTGTGGTCACATCCCTCCGATGTCCCTCAAAATCCAAAATTTCCGTCCAAATTGAACAGAACGGAAATGGCAGACGAAGCGGAGCTTTTCTGCACATCAGCTTCAAAAACAGTAGTATTTGCAAGGCTTTTTGGTGTCCGTCAACGACTCCACAGGGGGCTGAGTTCGTCTGTGTTCCGTGTGGAGCAAATAACTCAAAATCCACCGCTGGCGACAGCGTACCGGTTCGAGTCCGGTCACCGGCACCATATCGGTGTTCTTAACCAACCTGAGAGTTGGATGAGGACACTCGATTTCTTTTTTCCTACATTTGTGTCTCTTTGATATGTATGAGCAGGAGCCGTCCTGCTCTTTTTTGTTATGCCTCCTTGCAGGTTTTACCGTAACAAAACTTGATTTTGCCGGGCAGTTCATAGCCCTTGCTATACCGAGCCTCCCACCGTCCGTCTTTTCTCTTGAAAATGTTTTCACCCTTCTTCATCGTTTGAAGCCTCCTATTTTTTTATTGTCCGATCGGCCACTATATATGTTAACAAGTAGAATTCACCGTTTTCTGACTGCGCGCCGGGCTGTCCATTCCTGTCGGGAACATAGTGTTCGTTTATGGCGTGACGCTTTTCGACAACCAAAATTCCGAAATTTTATTGAAAAATGGTAGAAATCAGTCGAAATCACTTGATTTTCCTGCAGAGCGGTGTTATAATTTTTTCGGTTATCAGGTGAATCGCCCTCACAGAGTGGCTAACTCTGCGAAAGAAATTGACGTTTTATGTTTTCCCGCATAGGTGGCGGGAAATATATTTTACGTTGTTTTAAAAGGGCTTTAAGTTGTGGCAAAAGGATGACGGAAGGAAAGCGCAGCATGGCTTCGCAGAAACCCCGGAACAGTTAAAATCCATTATTCTCAAAGCAACGCAGCATCTTGTTGCTGTCGGAGGTATGCAGAATTTCAGCTACCCAAAGTTGGCGGCGGAAACAGGGAATCAATGCACCGACGGTGTATGAGCATTACAAGAACAAGGAAGCGTTGCTCACCAGCTGCTTCCTGACCATCGACGATGAAATTGCCCGCAAAATTGCCAATGCCCCGAAAAGCCTATCTGCCGGGTAAAGGATCTGCAGAGCTTTGACGATCTCTGCTGGCTGCTGTGGCTGCCGTATTGGAACTACCTGACTGCCGATCATGACCGCACCCTTTTCTACTGGCACTTCTGCAATTCGGGTATTACACCGATGGTCGTTCAGCAGCGTATGCAAAACGAAAAAAGCCTTTTTGGGAGCTTGTGCAGTCGGTGAATGGGTCGTCCCCGTTTTTCTGAACGGTGCAATCTGGAAATACTGGTTTGGAATCTCCTTGACAACACGGTGGCAATGGCAGCCAAGGTACTTAGAGGCATTTATCAAACGATGAGGTCAATGTCAATACCGTGTACCATATGGTCTTTCAGCCGGTGTTCTCCGTGTTCGGACAGAATAGCGGCGATGATAACAAAGCGGACGAAACACCGTCCGACACAACTACGGTGTAATCACTGGAAAAAAACGTGTTTACATATTGTCATTGAAAAATTTAGAATAAGGAGGTAAAACACAATGACAAGCAGCAAGTCTACCAAGCGGGCATTGGTTTCCAGCGCACTGGCTATCATTATGTGCGTGGCAATGCTCATCGGCGCCACCTTTGCGTGGTTCACCGACACCGCATCCACCGGGTCAATAAGATCCAGGCGGGGAATCTGGATGTCAAGCTCATGTACAGCACCGATATGCAGACATGGAAGGAAGCCACCGATCAGACCAAGCTCTTTGACGACAATGCCCTGTGGGAGCCGGGTTTTTACACAGGTGGTCTATCTGAAGATTGTAAACGCCGGCAATCTGGCTCTGAAATATGAGGCCGGCTTCTCCAAAACTACACCTCAACAGAGGGAAAAATGTTAACGGCGATTGGTACCGTGGGACAATTATCTGAAGATTGGCACTGCCGAGACCGCGACCAAGTTTGCAAACCGCGAGGATGTTTGGTCTGCCATTGCCGCCACCGAAAAGACTTTGGCGAAGGATGTTATGCTCACCGACGGATGGATTACTCTGAAAGCAGGGGAGAAGAGTCGAACCCTTTGCCGTAGCAATCTACCCACCTCAGTCGGCAACGAAGCCAATGCTTCAAGGCACAGCACCTTCCTCTGTCTCCGGCCTCGGCATTGAGGTGCGCGCTACTCAGGCGACTGTGGAAAGCGACAGCTTTGATAACAATTACGATGCAAACGCGGCTACTGTGCTCAATCGCGTGGAATATACTGACGGCGAACATACAGTGACCGGCAACATTCAGGCAAACGGCACAGCCGGTGCAATTCACGGAACGGGTACTGCAAAGATTACCGTAGATGCTACAACGGTTTACGGCACTTATGTCAGCAACTACGCGATGGCCGTCTGCGCCTCCAGTAGATCCGAGATTATCATCAAGGGCGGCGAATTTGCAAATCAGGCTCCTGCGGGTTCCGCGCTGTCCCTGATTTATGCAGAGGACAATGCGAAGATCACCATCGAAGGCGCACCTTTAAGTGTGTCAACCCGGCTTGACGCTGAACTGCAATGACAACGATGCTGCCACTATCACCGTTAAGGGCGGCTCGTTCTATCAGTTTGACCCGTCCAATGTCACTGTCGGCGAAGGTGAAATCTTCATTGCTGACGGCTACAAGGTCGTTCAGAACGGCGACTGGTACAATGTTGTTCCCGAATAAATTCTGATTTTTCAAGTCCCTCCGCCCTCGGGCGGGGGCAATCAAAGGGCATATCGTCGACACAAGCATTGTATCTTTCCGCCCGCCGTAAGCGGCAGACGTCAATCACGGTGTTGTAGCCTCTCCCCAACAAAACCGCTTTTGCTTGTTTTGTCGGGGACCCCGGATGAATATGCCTTTGGATTGCTTGCCTATACAAATTCCATCGAAAAGAGATCCATCATTATAGGCAGCGATAGCGGCGCTTTTGATACTCTTTGATCGTTCTGATAGAGTTTTCAGGTTGGTTATGAACATCTGCAATAACAGCACCCGCAGACCCATTGGGCCTGCGGGGTGCTGTTTTTCTTTTTGCGGTCCCGGCAGCTGCATACCGGGGAGGATATGCTTACTTCTCCTGCACTTTTTTCCGCTGAGGTGGTGGATCTCGATCTCGAAGAGCTGGGCGGCAGCGCCATCCTGCCGGATCTCCTCGTCTGCCAACTGCTCCTCGGGTAATACATGGCGAAGCGCTTCAGCAGCGCCATAGTCTCCGGGCTCTGCCCAGCAGGCGACACCGGCCGAACACCACGACGCTCGGAGGTCGGCGCCCACGCCTCCTCCCGGATCGTCTCGCCGCCGTAGACGGTGAAGCACACCTTGTCGCAGGCCCGGATGGCTTCCACCTTGTGACCGGCACGGGCGCCGTGGAAGTAAATTTTCTGCGCCTCCCGGTCGTAATAGTAGTTGATGGGGATGGCGTAGGGGTAGCCCTCCCGGCCGTTTACGGCCAGAATGCCCCGACGGGCCTCCCATAGGAGCTCCGCCGCCTCCGTGCTGATCTGATTTTTCTTCTTCCGGATGTCTCGAAACATGGCTTTTCCCCTGTTTTTATCGCTCCAGCAGCTCTGGGAGATACCGCAGTGCTTTTTCAAACTCCACCCCGTACCATGGGGCGTTTTCATCCCGGCAGGTGACTTGGATGCACAGCAGCGTAAATCCACCGCCAAACGCAGGGGCCTCCTCCAGCGGCTTGCCCCGCATCAGAGCACCTACGCAGGCGGGAGGAGAAGAGATCCCCTGTGCCGGGGGAAATGGGCGTCAATGCGGCGGCTGCCGTATTCAAAGAAGCGATCCTCCGCCGGGGTATAGGCCAGCACGCCCAACTTATCCGGGCCATAGGGGACGCCGGTCAGCACCACGACGGGGGCGCCAGCCCGCCAGCTTCCGCAGGATATCCCTCAGCCGGGGCAGGTCGTAGTCCTCCCGGTAGGGGGTGCCCGTCAGCAGGCAGGCCTCTGTGAGATTGGGCGTCAACACGTCCGCCTGCGCCGCCAAGCGGGCCATGTGGCGGGGAAAATCCTCGTCAAAGCCCGTGTAGAGCGCTCCCCCGTCGGCCATGGCCGGGTCCACGAACAGCAGGGTATCCGGCCCCGCCAGCACCTCCAGCACCCGGCACACATCCTCCGCCTGTCGGGGAGAGGCCAGATAGCCGGTGCAGATGGCGTCCAGCCGCACCTGCTGGCTCTGCCAGTATCGGGCGATGGGTAGGATATCCGCCGTCAGGTCCCGGCAGAGGATGTACGGGAACATGGTGTGGGTGCTGAGCACCGCCGTGGGCACAATGGCACACTCCACCGCCATGGCGGAAATCACCGGCAGCGCCACCGTCAGGGAGCAGCGGCCCAGGCACGAAATATCCTGAATACTGGCGACACGTTTCATAAGCGGCTCCTTGATGCACAGGTTAATGGATCCAGTATAGCACATCCAGCAGGTGGTGAAAAGCCCCGGCCGTAAAAAGATGCTGCGGAAAGTTCAGAAAAAGGCGCCCGGCAACTGCCGGAGCGCCTTTTTTTCGTTAGAACAGGCCGCTTTAGTCCTTTTTGCTCTTTGCGCTTGGGACAAGCAGCAGCACCACCAGCACGATGATGCCCACGCCAGCCACAGCCAACACAACCCACAGGGCGGTCACGTTGCTGCTGTCGCCGGTGGCGGGGGTATCGGGCGTAGTGGGTTTCTCCGGTCGGGTGGGCTGGAAGGCTCACCCGGCTTGCCGGGCCCACAGGAGTGGTAGGCCTCAGCGCCGCAGCGGCTGCACTTGCCATCCTTGTAGTCGTGACCCAGAGCGGGAATCACCTCGCCCTGCTTCACGACAGTCTGGCAGACCTTGCAGACCTCGTCGCCGGTGTAGCCGTCCTCGGTGCAGGTGGCATCCTTGGCACCCACCAGCTCCGTGTCGCGATCTGGTAGCAGGAATGACCTCGGTCTTGGTATCGGTGTACTCCTTTGCCCCGAAGGTGACCTTGGCGGTGTAGGTCCGCACGCCATCGACCTTGCAGGTGGCCTCGGTGGTCACCTCATTGGTGACGGTTGCGTTCACCGTCTCCACGTGAGAGGCATTATTGCCGCAAGTAAAGGTGGCAGAAGCGGTGAAATCATCGTTCCACTTCCACACCGGGGCGCCATAGGCATGACCGGTGGCGGGGATGACCTCGGTCTTGGTATCGGTGTACTCCTTGCCCTCGAAGGTGACTTTGGCGGTGTAGGTCCGCCGCCGTCGGCCTTGCAGGTGGCCTCGGTGGTCACCTCATTGGTAACAGCAGCGTTCACCGTTCTCCACATGGGAAGCATCATTGCCGCAGGTAAAGGTGGCAGAAGCGGTGAAATCATCGTTCCAGCCCACACCGGCTCGCCGTAGGCGTGACCCGTGGCAGGCAGGGTCTCCGTCTTGGTGTCGGTGTAGTCCTTGCCCTCGAAGGTGACCTTAGCGGTATAGGTGCGGACGCCATCGACCTCGCAAGTGGCCTCGGCGGTCACAGCGTTGGTGACGGTGGCTGTCACGTTCTCCACGTGGGAGGCATCATTGTCGCAAGTAAAGGTGGCAGAAGCGGTGAAATCATCGTTCCACTTCCACACCGGGGCGCCATAGGCGTGGCCGGTGGCGGGGATGGCCAGCTTCTCCATCGTCGTCTCGGTCTTGCCCTCGGCATCGCTGAACAGCTTGCCGCAGACGGAGCAGACCCAGTGGGCCTTCACACCGGCGGTCTCGCAGGTGGCAGGCACCTCTGCCACAGCGGTCAGGGTGTGGCCCTTGGCGGGACAGGCTCCGTCTTGGTGTCGGTGTACTCCTTGCCCTCAAAGGTGACCTTAGCGGTATAGGTACGCAGGCCCTCCTATCACAGGTGGGCTCGGTGGTCACTTCGTCGGTGACGGTGGCAGGCACCGTCTGGGTATGGCCGTCGTCATCCGTGCAGGTAAAGACGGCGGAGGCGGTGAAGTCATTGTTCCAGCTCCAGGTGGCTCGCCATAGTTGTCCTCCACGGTGATGGTCACGCTGGTGGTGGGCATCTCCCACTCCACGCCGGCCTTGCCGTCCTTGTCCTGATACTGCTGCCACTTGGCGGTCTGATTCTTCAGATTTTCGGGCAGGTTCTCCAGCTTGTCCTTCACCAGCTGCTCCAGGTTGATGCCGATGGTGATCTCGGTGTCATCCGTGGTCAGGGATCCGTGGTGTACTTGAGGTAGTCGGACACGTCCTTGGTGGCACCGTTGGCATAATGGGCGGTGACCTTCAGGCCCTTGGCATCAAAGGTATCGTCCTTGCTGTAGGTGGTGCGGGTCCGGCTGCTGGGTGACCTCCAGCCCGTGATACGGCTGCTCAGCCGCATCAGCTGGGCGGAGTCGTTCTTGAAGTAGATGTTGCCCTCTTCGTCCACAATGGGGCTGCAATGGCGTACTGCGCCTGCGCGCCGTCGGGGGGTAAACAGCACATAGGCCGTCTCGATGGTGTGCTCCTCGCCGTCTTTACTGTAGGTCTCCATGGTGGTGTAGTCGTGATCCACCTCCGTCATGCCGGGCTTATCCCGGATGACCCGCAGCTTACCGGGGGTGAAGTTGTCGATGAAGTAGACGTAGTTATAGCCGTCCTTGTCCTGATAGGCAGTGGTCAGCAGACCGCTGGTCTGAGGATAGCCCATGGTGGGCACGGAGTAGGCGATGGAGAAGGTGGACAGGTCCACCACCGTGATGTTGTGGCCGGAATAGGCAGTGAGCTGGCTGGTACCGACACGCCGATGTAAGCACGCCCGTTGGCGATCACGGGGGTGGAGGTACTCATGGGAGGCGCAGAGGCACTGTCGGCGCCATTATCCAGATGCAGGCGACGCAGAGAGCCCTTGGTAAAAGTGCCGTCGGCGTTGACCTTCACCTGATACAGGTCGCCGCCCTTGGAGGTGAAGTAGTAGGCCTCGGTCTCCTCATCGTAGCAGACGCTGCTGCGGAGGTCGCCTACGTTGGTGGCCTGCAGGCTGTCAATGAGCTTGCCGGTCTTGGGGTTCAGAGACAGAATGGAGCCGTAGCCCGTGGTATAGCCACCCTCTCCGTCATCGGTGGTCACCAGCACGAAGTCGCTGTTGACGTAAGCACCGGCCCAATAGAAGCCGTTGTGGGTATAGGTCCAGGTGGGGAGCTTGGCCTCGTTGGTCTTGGTGGCATCCTCATCGGTGACAGAGAGGCAGGCAAAGTTGGCCTGCTTGGTCTCGCTGTTCCAGAAGCCCGTGTAGATATAGCCGTCTGCATAGGCGATGGGGCAGTTGGGCTGGCCGCCCAGCGCATCCTGATAGACCCAGAGGGGACTCCAGCGTCTCGGCGTTGAAGGCCTGCACCCGGCCATTGGAAAGACCGATAAAGATCATGCCCTCGGCATAGGTGGCGGAGTTGATGGAAAAGGAGGAGAAGCCTGCCATGGTGCCGGTCTTGAGGACCAGGCCGGTCTCCTTATCCACCTTCATGATGGTGGTACCGGAATAGGTATAGAGGTAGCCGCCCACGATGATGGGGCAGCCCATAGCGTTGCCGCTGTAGCCCTCGCCCAGCTTGTTGGCTCACACACCAGAACGGTGTCCTCAGCGGTGATGGGGTGCGCACATCCACCACGCCGTTGTTTTCAGCGTTCTTGCGGAACAGGGGCCAGTCGGTGGGCAGTTCGATATCCTTCAGGGTGCTGTCGGGGGCCTTCTCCAGCTTGATCTGGACGGTCTTGTTGGCCTCGCCGGCGGTGAAGGTCTTTTTCGGCCCACATAGCCGTAGCGGGTCACCACTGCGGTGTAGCTGCTGCCGCTGTCGAGGGTATAGATGCCCTTGTCACCCGGCAGGATGCGGTCGCCGGTGACGTCGCTGGTGAGGAACACCGTGGCATCACCGGGGGTCGTGGTGATGGTGGTCTCGATGGCGGCCTGCTTATTGACCTTGATGGTATAGGTCCCGGCGATGCTGCCGGTCTCCTTTGTGGGGAGACGGTAACCGTGATGGTCTCCGCCGCCGCAGAACCCGCCTTCAGGGGGACCGCCACAGTCTGGCGGACAGCAGGGCTGTGGTCCTTATCATAGGTGATACTCCGGCTCCAGTCGCCGCAGGCCACAGTCACTGTCATATCTGCATCCATCCGGTAGGAAGACAGGGGCCGCAGGGTCAGGCGCAGCTCAGAGGCTTTTTTTTTCGCTGACATCGGCGGTGTAGTCATACACCAGCTTGGTAAAGGTGGCCTTGGTGGTGTCGCCACCCTGATTCAGGGGAATCACGACGTCGTTCTGGTCCTTGGCAGACAGGGAATCCAGCGTCATGGTGCGGTTGACATGGATGAAGTAGTCCTGATACAGGGTAGCACCGTTGACCGTTTTGGACTGGGCTACCTTCAGGCGGGCGGTATTGCCATAGCCGCCCACGGCCATGAAGTTGTTCAGTGCGGTGGTGGTATAGCTGGTATCGGAGGTGGTCAGTGCTTTCTCTATCGTCCGGTCGGGCCAAGCAGTATTGCGGTGATACGCTGCATAGAACGTAGTTTTGTAAGAACTATCCGCTCTGACACGCTGGAGCTGGAAGATGGAAGAGTTGGATTCCACCGTAAAGGTGTACTCATGGGTACCCTCTGTAAACGTCGGGGACATATCACACAACGGTGCATTGTTGCCGGTTCTGGCGTTCAGACCCGTCAGCCAATCCTCGGTAACAGGAGGGGCACATTGAACGTCATACCGGGCTGCGCCGGGAAGCTGTGCTCAGCGTGGTAATACACGTCCTTGGTGGCCAGATAGGTATACCCGCAGCCCAGCGTCAGCATATAGGTGTCCGCCGTGCCGGTGGAGGAGGTGGGGCGATGCAGTCGCCGGTCTGGCTGTACACCTTCACATCCAGCCCCTCCTCGTGGTTCAGGATGATCGGGATGGAGGCACGCTTCTGCACCTTCACCGTATAGGTGACGCTATGGCCGTTGGCGGTCAGCACCACGGGGATCAGGTAGTAGTTGCTGGAGTCCTTCTCGCAGTCCGCCAGGTTCACCGCCACGGGGGAGCCGCTCTGGGTGGACTTCCCGGCCACGGTGATGGCGGCTTCGCTGTTCAGCGCCGTGGGGTGATCTTCACCTGATCCTGCGACGTGGCCACGGTGTAGGTATTGGTAGCCTTGTCAAAGGTGGGGCTCAGGGTCAGGCTGGATACGGAGTCCGCCGCCGTCAGATCACTGAGACTGGCGGTACGAATCACGTGGATGGTATAGGGTCTGATACTGTTCATAGGTGCCGCCCGTCAGACGGGCCTCGCACACTACGTCCGCATTTTTCAGGCTGTAAGGCTCCATGACGTTGCTCAGGGATGTCGAATTGCTCTTCCAAACACAGGCCAGATTGCCGTTAGGGTCGCCCTGCTTATAGACACGGATCTTGCTGGTATCTACACCATCACCCGGCTCAAAATATGGATAAAGTCCGCTGTAGGTGTAGTCCGGCACCAGATAGGTGCCCTCGGCAGCGGTCACGTCGAAGCGGGTACTCTCCTGAGCGGTATCCAACTTCCACTGGTTATCATAGCCTAGTCGGGTCTCCTTGATTCACTGGCCGGCAGGCAGCTGGGCGGTGAGGGTGGTCCCCTCCTTCACCTCCAGCGTGCCACGGACATGGCGGAACTCGCCGTCGGACAGGTCGAAGGTATAGGTGGCGGGATCAGATCCACGGTGTTGGTGTTCTTCACCGTGACAACGGTACCGAACTCACTGGTGAACACCGCCTCGCCGGGGGTGATGGCCTCGCCGCCCATGGTGGCGCTGATGGTCAGCGGCGTGGTCTTGCCCTCCAGGAACTTGGCGTGCTTGTCGATGGCGCTGAACAGCGCATCGTTCAGGGTCTTGGCCTTGGTGTCCGTGGCGGCATAGAAGCCCTTCACGGCGGCATCATAGGCCTCCTGAGCGGCCTTGTAATCCTTCAGGCCGTTGGTAGCGGTGTTGTAGACCGCCATGTTGGCCGCCAGCTTCTGGAGGTTTGCTCCATGGCTCTGGTCCGAGTTGGTGGTGAACCAGATTGCCGTCAGGCCATCCGCCGACTGATCCAGCTTGTATCCATCCTCGTCGTAATGGATGCTGAAGTTGTCGGGGTGCCATCGACAGCGGTAATGTATCCGCTGTCGATGCCGCTGAAGGTGTGGCCGCTTTTTTTCAGCACATCCTTCACCGTGTCGCCGGAGTGATAGGTGACATACCCGGTTCGATGAGGAAGCCGTCCTGCGTCACCGCCATCAGGCGATCTGCTGGGTGTCCGCCGCCAGCGCCGCCGAAGGCAGCAGCGACAGCAGCATCAGGAACGTCAGCAGAACCGACAGAAGGCGGTTTCCGAGATGTGTCTTCTTTCATCTTTCATACTCCTTTCTGTTCTTTTATGATTCAAATCACCTGACAGGTGAGGAATCTCTGTTTCCAGCGTCTGGCCGCCGGGACACGCCCCGCCACAGACGCTCCGTCCTCCAGCAGCTTCTGCGCCTGTTGGCATTGGGGGCTCCTCGATGGGGTGGTCGCTGAACCAGACCTCCTGCTCCAGCGCCGTCAGCTGCCGGGCCGTCTCGTCGCCCAGCAGGGCCGTCAGGGCCTCCTGCCGCTGGGGGGATGCCTCGCCCACGCTCCCGGCTGCAAGGCCGTCAGCTGCCGGTGCAGGGCGCTGAGCATAGCCTGACAGGCCGTGCGGCCGTCGGGATCCTCAAAGCGCCTGCGCTGCCGCTTCAGCTTCCGCCGCAGCAGCACCGTCCGCAGCGCCATGGCTGCCAGACACACCAGCACCAGCGCCGCCAAGACCAGCAGCACGCTCTGGATAAAGATCCGCTGGCTGTGGTCGTCCTGTGGTTCCCTGAGAGATGTCGGTCTGGTTCTGTTGGGGCGTTTGATCCTGCCCCGTGTAGGTCGTGCCGTTCTCGTTTTTCCGCCGGGTCGCCGTCCTCCGGCAGTTGGTAACTGATGTTCTCCTCGTAGCCGGGGACGGTGTCGAAGGGATCCAGCCCACGCCGTCCAGATAGTACTCCGCCCAGGCATGGGCGGCCCGCTGGGTCAGGGTCAGCTGCGCCCCGTCCGACAGGGCCTCCGCCTGCTGCCGGGTCACCACATAGCCCTCCACATACCGGGCCGGGATGCCGCAGCAGCGCAGCAGCAGCGTCGTCAGCGTGGCATAGTGGACACTGTACCCTGTCGGGCGCCGGTCAGCAGCCACGCCGCCACGTCGCCGGTGGCCGGGGTGACCGTCCCCCGGAGGGTCAGGGTTGGCCGCCAGAAAGCGGCTGATCTCCGTCTTGGCCTGAGTGGTGTTCCAGCCCCTGACCGGGGGTGAACTGCGCCGTCAGGGCGTCATAGGTGTCCTGCGGCACCGTGAGATAGTGGTCATAGACCCACTGGCGATAGACGCTCTCCCCGTCCGATAGTCGCTGTCCGTCTCCGCCTGCGCCAGCTGCTGCTGGAGCAGGTAGCTCTCCTCCACCGGGTACAGCGCCGCCTCATAGCTGCGCTGGGTGGGGTCGGTCATGCCCTCGCCGGTGAGGTCACGGGCATCCAGCGCGCTCTCAGCCCGTCGCCCCCGCCATAGGGGTATAGGTCACGGGCGGCAGGCGCCCAGCACCTGAATGGTCACATGGTTCTCGCTCTCGGCCTCGCCGTTGGCCTTTGCCAGCTGCTGGGCCGGGAAGAAATAGCCGCTTTGCAGGCTATACAGCATCGGGGCCTCCTCCGTCAAGCGGCGGGCCGCCAGCTGCTGCCAGCCGGTGCCGGTGTACTCCCCGCCACATAGCCCCGCAGATACAGGGGCGTCCAGTGATCCATGGTCAGCCGCAGCGCCGGCTCCTGTCCGGGGAAAAGGCTCCGGAGCCGGAGATGTCTCCCTCCGGCAGGGGATCGGCGGAATCCTCATAGTGCCAGCGGTGCAGGGCCTTGCCCAGCCGCCGCCCCAGCGCCGTGGGGATGCGCCGCCGGAGAGACCCTCCGGCAGCAGTCCCATCAGCAGCACCAGCGCCAGCGCTCCCGCCGTGACGGCCTTGGCTCTGCGGCCTATGGCACTGCCCTGCACAGCACAGCAGCACCCCCAGCAGGAAGCAGGCAAACCACCAGCCCCCGGCACAAGGCCCGCCAGACGCAGCGCCAGCAGTCCTGCTGCGCAGACGGCCGCCGGCCATATCCGCCAGCGCTGCCGCAGCACAAGCCCCGCAGCAAGGCCCGTTACAGCCCCACAGGCAGCAGCATCCACCAGACGCTGCCCGCCCCACATAGGGCGGCGTGTACCGTCCGGTCTGCTGAAAGCGCCACTGACCCCACAAGTCTCCCAGCCCCGCCAAAGCAGCACTGATGTGGCTCCGCAGCAGTATGCCCGCCGCCAACAGTACCAGCAGCGCTCCGCAGAGGGCAGCCCGCTGCCATTTCCGATCCCACCGCAGCAGCAGTCCCGCAGCAAGACCCAGCGCCGCCAGAGCGCCCAGCCCCAGCAGGCCCGGCACCGATTCCGGGCGCAGGCATTGCCACAGCAGGCCCCATATGCCTGCCAGCAGCAGCACGCCTGCCGCCGCATCCGTGAGGCGCAGAGGCCTGAATGGGGCCGGCATCATATCAAATTGGAATGAAACAGTCTGTTTTTTCACCAAAAGCTCCTAATTCCACATCCATTTTCCCAGTATTTCCTGCATATCCTCCGGAGTGAAGCGGCACACGCCCTCCCCGGCGCAGGGCTCATCGCTGCACAGTAGCACGACGGCATCCTCCGGCAGCTGCCCGTCCGCCGGAAGCTGGGTACAGCAGTACAGCAGCTTCCCCTCCGGACGCAGCTCCGGCGGCTGCGGCTCCTCCTGTGCCTTGCTTTTCAGCAGCGCCGTCACCGCTTCGGGCAGCTGCTCCTCCCGGTGATCTCCCGGACAGAGGTGGTCTCCCCGCTCCACATGAGTCGAAAGGGCTGATCCACATAGGCCTGACACAGCGACACCGCCGCCTCCATCAGGCCGTCCGCCAGACGGGGCGGGCCGTGCGGCGCTCCACATAGATGGTCAATCGGTGATCCACTGGCTTGGCCGCATCCCGCACCATGTAGCGTCCTGCCTTGGCGGAGAGCTTCCAGTGGATCTGACGCAGACTGTCGCCGGGGACATATTCCCGGATCTGAAAGATCTCCGTAGGATCGCTGCCCCGGACGTCCGGGGCGTACTCCTCGCAGTCCGTCTGGCGGCTCACGGCCGACACCGGGTCTGCCTCGATGGGGAAGGTATCCGGCATGACGCAGATGCGTCCCTGCACCGTGCAGGGGATCCTCACCGGCAGCACGCCCAGCAGATCCCACAGCACCAGCTCCGCCGCCTGCATCACCAGACAGCCGCAGCAGGCACTCTGCACCTGCCACGCTCCCCGGCCCTGATGCAGGGTCAGCTTCTCCCGGTGCGTCTCTCCGGTAACGGTGTTCTCCACCGATACCGTGAGCCTGCCCCGCCGAAGGGGACACCCTGCCGCACCTCCGCCGTCACGGAAAAGGGCTTACCCTTCTCCGCCGTCACGGGGCAGGTGAGCCGTACCTGCCACCGCTTCCTTGTCAGCAGCAGTGCAAGCCAGCCCGCCAGCGGCGCCATCAGCCAGCACAGGGCCAGCCACGGGGCAGGCGCCCAAGGCGTCACCAGCCAGCACAGCACCAGTCCAGCCTCCGTCAAAAGCCACAGCAACGTGCTCATGCCCGCCGCCCGACAGCACCGGCGGCTGGGTTCTGCCAGCACCTCCGCCACGATGGCCTCCGGTGTGTACTCGTTGAGGCGGGCCTTGGAGGAAAGCATCAGACGGTGGGCAAACACATACTCCGCCATCTGCGTCACGTCCTCCGGCACCACGAAATCCCGGCCCTCTGCGAAGGCTCTGGCCTTAGCCGTGCGGCACAGGGCCAGAGCGCCACGGGGGGCTGATACCCAGCTTCAGCAGCGGATGGGTGCGTGTCACCTCCGCCAGCCGGGCGATGTAATCATAGATCTGGTCGTCCACATGGACCTGACGCACCCTGGCAATGGCGGCGATCAGCTCCTCCCGGCGCATCACCGGCTCCACCTGCTCCAGAGGCTCCTGCTGGCTGCGCTCCCCAGGATGCGCACCTGACTGCCCACATCGGGATAGCCCATGCTCAGCTTCATGAGGAAGCGATCCAGCTGGGAGTTGGGCAGATTCTGTGTACCGGCAGAGCCGATGGGGTTCTGGGTCGCCAGCACCACAAAGGGGCGGGCAGATCGTGGGTCACGCCGTCCACTGTTACCTGCATCTCCTCCATGGCCTCCAGCAGCGCAGACTGGGTCTTGCTGGAGGTGCGGTTGATCTCATCCGCCAGCACCAGGTTGGTCATGATCGCGCCGGGCTGATACACCATCCGCCCCTGCTCCGGCAGGGAAAAGCCGATGATGTCGGAGGGCATGGTGTCCGGCGTGAACTGCACACGCTTGGTTTCCAGCCCCAGCGCCTTGGAAAAGGCCAGCGCCATGGTGGTCTTACCTACCCCCGGCACGTCCTCCAGCAGCACATGGCCCTGGGCCAGAATGGAGATCCAAACCTTCTCCACCACATCGTCCTTGCCGACGATGACCTTCCGCACTTCCCGCAGAATTTTCTCCGTTACTTCGTACATATTTTCCTCCGCTTGCTCCAAATCACGATGCCTGCGGCCACCACTACGGCGGCGCCTGCGGCGATCCATACTACGGCGCCGGAACCGGAGGTGGTCACCTCCGCCGCAACCCGCAGCTCATATGCCTGCGCCGGATCCTCCGGCGTGATCTCCAGGGAAAGCTCCTGCATCCGATCCAGCAGCGCCCCGGCAGCAAACACATAGCTGCGCTCGGCGGCGGGGATGGCCAGATACCGGGTATACAGAGCCTGCACCTCCTCCGGCGTGGCCACCGCCACATCCGTCAGTGCCTCGTTCAGGGCCGTCACCTGCATCTTTTTACATCCTCCGGCATCTCCTCCCGGAAGTCATACAGGCTCCGGCGGGCGGCGGACAGCCGCTCCATGGCCTCCTGCGCCAGAAGGGCCTGCTCTGTGGCCATGACATCGGAGCCGTCCGTCAGAATATGGCGGAAGGTGCCGTCGTCCAGCCGGTAGCGCATCAGCCCGTCCACGGCGCTGATGCCGTTTTTCACGAACCGGGCGTCCGTGGCCGGGTCCACCCCCCTGCTGCACAGGGCGATGATGACCTGCGCCGTGCTCTCCAGATTGGCGGCGTCCCAGCTGATGAAATCGCCCTCCGCCGTCTGCTGGTCAGACAGCCACGCCAGCGCCCGGCGCACCACCTCCCAGATGGTCACAGACTCCCCGGAGGTTCCGGTATACGTCACTGTGCTGTTCTGATAGGGCGCCAGCGCCTGCAGGGTCATGGCTGTCAGATCCACGTCCGAGTTCCCTACCGTCAGGCCGAAGCCGCCCTCCGGCTCCTGCGCTGCCACCAGCGCCTGCAAAATAGTGGCTCTGGTGTAGACGGCATCCTCCGGCACGGCGAAGCGGGCGCTGTCCAGAGCGATCAGGCCGAAGATCCAGCCGTTGAGTCCCTGTGTTCCCAGAGATTTGGCGGCGGTGAATTGATATACGCCGTCGGCCAGCAGGTTCACCGACCGACCATTCTTGTCCCGGCCGAAGGCGGTGGGGTCCGCTCCCAGCGCCAGCGCCGTCAGGGCGGTGCGCTGCCACTCCGTGGCTCGCAAGCGGTCCCAAGCCCCCCTGCTCCCGGTACATCCGGGTCACATAGCGCTCCAGTGCCTTGCGGTAAGCGGAGGTATCCCCCTCCGTACCGGCCCGGCTCACGGCGATGGCCACCCAGTCGCTGACGGAGTCTCCCGCCGTCAGCTTGTCGCTTTGCAGCAGTGTCTCCGCCGTGCAGCCCTGCGCCGCCGCCAGCGCATCCAGCGTCTCCTGCCCATAGGCGGGGATCACCAGCACCAGCGTCAGCAGCAGCGCCAGCAGGCGGCAGCAGCCTCTTCTCATTCTATCGTTCATATTTCGCTCCTGTCATAGCGTAGTCCGGCAGTCTGCGCCGCCGGGGAGCCACCCGGCATTGACCGCCGGGATCGGCTCCCTGCTTCTGCTCCCCGCAGCGGGAGCAGGTGTATTCGATGTAGCCCGGTGTTCCGTCATCTCCCGGCTCCGTGCGTCCTTGTCTCCACGAAATCATGCCCCAGAGGCGGCACCTCCTGCTGATCCTTCCGATCGCCGCAGACGGTGCAGACGGTGCTGATCTCGCCGGGATGGGTGCAGTCCGGCGCCACTGTCTGTGTCGGCTCACCCCAGACGTGCTCCTCAATGTAAGGTGCCGTTGAGCCACTTACCGCAATAGCTGGGCAGCAGACCGTAGCTGCCGCCGGTGGAGCTGTATCCGCCGATGTCCTGCCGTAGGCCAGCGTGAAGCGCAGATACAGGGTATCGCCGTCGGTGAGATAATAGCCGGACAGGCCCTTACCGGCATAGGTATTGCCGCCCACAGAGTACATCCAGCCGGAGCCCTGAGTATAGTCGAACTCGCCCAGACTGTTGTTATCCGTCTGGCCCGTCAGGGTCAGGCCGTCCTGCAGGATCTTTGCTCCACAGGTTCTCCGGGATGGCGGGATAGTCCATCATGCCGCCCCGGCTGATGCGCCGCAGATAGAAGCCCACGTCCATGGAGCCGGAGTATTCGTACTCGTAGCCCCACTCCTCCAGCGCCTCGATAACGGCATAGGAGGCCGGGGTATTCTGGCGAATTTTGTAGGTATACGGCTCCTCCATCACATCCAGTCCCACGGTGGTGGCGTCGATGACGATATAGGCCGTGCCGATGACGTCGCCGGTATCCACGAAGCGGTAGAGAATGCGATAGGACACGAAGGCGGAGTTGCCCTCCCCGTCCCAAGCCCGGATGGTAATGGTGTGCTCCACCGTATCGCCCACGATGGGATCCGGGAAGTAGAGCTGATACTGTACACCGGGCCGCCAGTGGGGCCTGTGATGCGCTTTCCGTCCATCTGCACCTCGATCTGGCTGGCGTAGAGGGGAGAGCCTGTGTAGGCCGTGGCCTTCACCGTCAGGGTGAAGTTGCGGTTGCTGGTCTCCGTCACGCCGTCCAGATTGGTGACGATGGTGGGGATGCTCACCGATGGTGGGATGATCCTCATCGGCCTTCTGTGCTACATACCGGATGGAGAAGCGAACCCTCCTCCACCGTGGTGTTCCCCTTCTTGCGGTAGAGGGTAATGGTTGGTCTCATTGCGCACCATCCGAGCCGTGTAGTTCTTGCCGTCGGCGCTGGTGAGATACCGGCCGCTCATGGGGGTATCGCTGTTTTGCAGCTTCACCTTCAGCGTCTCGCCGTTGGGGTTGATGAGATAGGCGTAAAAGGGCAGCGTGTCATCTGTCAGCTGGTTATAGGTGATCTCACAGTTGCTGAGATCCGTGATGATGCGGGTGCTGGTATCGTCGGAGGGACCGGGCTCCGGTCCACCGGGCCGGGGCCGTCGTTATCGCCCTTGCCGGGATGATCGCCGGGCTGCGGATCATCGCCGGGCTGCTCCGGCTGCCTACGGATCGTCTGTGGGATTCTCCGGCTGCTCCGGGGCATCGGGTTCCTCCTGAGGCGGCTCCTCGTCCGGCTGCCCGGGGGCTCCGGCCCTCCGGCGTGTCCTCGTCCTCCGGGTCCTCCGGCTGCCCGGGGCGTTGGGCTTCTCCTGCTGGGAGGTGCCTCCCGTCCCTCGGTGCGGATAGTCTGGGCCGGGGCTGGGGCAGCGGCTCCGGCTCCTGCGTGGAAAGGCCCATCCCGGACAGCACCAGCAGCACCACCAAGGCCGCCGCCAGCACCAGCGCTCCGCCCCGCCATAGATAGGGGTCGAATCTTCTTCATATACTCCTCATTCTCCGTGCCGCCGCTCCCGCAGTGTACGGGAGCAGGCGCAAAAAATATGGGGTCATCCTGCGTGGCAGAATAACACCATAACCATTCCTGGGATCATTCTAACGGCAACAGTAGGTCTCCCGGCTCGCATCTCAAGCGGTGATCTCCCCTGCCTTCTCAGAAGCACGCTTCCAATGGCTGACTTTCGTCGGCGGGATAGACACCTCGATGCACACGGTGTTGGTCAACGTGGGGCTCGTCCCCGTTCTCTTGTTCAGCTTTTGCGCCTGACCCCACGGGCCTTTGCAGCGCATTGCCTCTGTCCGTATCTATCGGGAAATATTATATCCTATCCCATGTGGAAATGCAAGGAAAATGCGGAGGGCCGTCGAAAGATTTTCTTGGCTTATGTACGAAAGCGTACTAAAATATGCTTGTCCGGTTTCGGACATTATTTTTTGCGGAGGACTTTCTTTTCATGCGTATTCAACTATCCGAGCACTTCACCTATCGAAAACTGCTGCGCTTCACTCTGCCGTCTGTCATCATGATGGTGTGTAGGCCTCCATCTACGCCGTGGTGGACGGTGTTTTCGTGTCCAACTTTGTGGGCTCCGATGCCTTTGCTGCCGTGAACCTCATTATGCCGTTTCTCATGGTGTTGGGTGCCGTGGGCTTCATGCTGGGTACCGGTGGCAGTGCGCTGGTGGCGTACACCTGGGAGCCGGCAGCAAAAAGCGTGCCAACGAGATCTTCTCCCTTCTGATCTATGTGCTGATCGGGCTGGGAGCCGTGTTCACCATCGGCAGCATTGCCTTTCTCCCGCCTATGTCCCGGCTGCTGGGCGCCGACGAGGCCATGCTGCCGGTGTGCGTCAGCTACGGACGTATCGTCCTGCTGGGCCTGATCCCCTATATGCTGCAAAACACCTTCCAGAGCTTTCTGGTGACGGCGGAACGGCCTCAGCTGGGCCTGTACGTCACCATTGCCGCCGGCGTCACCAACATCGTGCTGGACGCTCTGTTCGTGGCGGTGCTGCAATGGGGCATCCCCCAAGAAGTAAAAAAGGACACGGCAGGCGCAGCCTGTCGTGTGTCGTTTTTAAGCTTTTGCTTACCGCACGATCTCGCCGACCTTGGGGTTGCCGGCAGCCTGAGCGATGTGCATAGTGGTAGCACCGCCCACATTGACGCGGACAACTACATCGTCGAAGATCAGCTTGCGGCCTTCGCCGCCGCAGGCGACCTTGATGATCTCGCCGTTCTTGATGCCCATGGCGGCGGCATCCTCCTCGGTGACGTGCAGATGGCGCTTCGCCACGATGACGCCCTCGGACAGCTCCACCTCGCCGGCAGGCCCGATCAGCTTACAGGCGCCGGAGCCCTTCACGTCGCCGCTTTCGCGGATGGGGGCGTCGATGCCCAGGGTGCGGGCGTCCGTGGCGGAAACCTCCACCTGGTCCGCCTTACGGGTGGGGCCCAGGATGGACACGTTGGCCATCTCCTTCTTGGGGCCCACGATGGTCAGACGCTCGTTGCAGGCGTACTGGCCGGGATAGGACAGGGGCTTGCGGATGGTCAGCTGATAGCCTGCGCCGAACAGCTTCTCCACAGTCTCCTGGGTCAGGTGGATGTGACGGGCAACGTTTCGATCATAAAATAGACATGGTTTTTTCCTCCTAATTGTTGAACATTGGGTCCACTATTTCGAAAATGCGTTCCAGCAGCACGCCGACCATACAACGGTTTTTTGTCAAAGCAGGATACGGATGCCGCCCAGCACCGGCACCGGCCGCCTCGTCCAGCCCCGGATGGCCCCGGTAAGGCCCATGCACCACCACACCAGCCACAAAGACGGCCCACCCCAGCCCACGCAGGGGATGACCCCGGTTTCAGCAGGCCGAAAATACCCAACACCAGCGACTGGTTCAGGTGGAAGCGGCTGGCCTCCCGGTTCCCCGCCAGCACGGCGACGAGCAGACCGACCCATGTGCAGTAGCAGACGATATCTGTGGTGCGCTTATCCATAGAAGTCATCCTTTTCCATATGCTATATGGCATTGTAGCTTACATTCTCCCCGGTGTTTCAAGAGACAGGGCGCTATAAATTCCCTTGCAATCCCGTAAAATCTGCTATAATGACAGCATATTGCACCAGTGATATATATTATCCCTATTTATGAGGTCCTGCATCATGTCTGTGAAATTGGAGCTTTATCGTGTATTCAAGGAGGTGGCCGAGGCCGGCAACATCACGGCCGCGGCACAGGCACTGTATATCTCCCAGTCGGCGGTGAGCCAGTCCATCAAGCAGCTGGAGCGCGACCTGCAGACCCGTCTGTTCGCGCGGCAACAGCCGTGGCGTGACGCTGACCGCCGAGGGGCAGATGCTATATGAGTACGTCCGCAGCGCCATGGGCCTGCTGGAGACGGGCGAGGAAAAGCTGAGCCAGACCCGGGATTGCAGATGGGACAGCTGACCATCGGCGCCAGCGACACCGTGACCAGCCAGTTCCTGCTGCCGTATCTGGACACGGTTCCACAAGCGGCACCCGGCCATCCACATCCAGATCGTATCCGGGCGAAGCCACAAGGTGCTGGGGCTGCTGCGCTCCGGCAAGGTGGACATCGCCTTCGCCAGCACGCCAGCGGACGATGCCGGACTGCGGATATATCCCTGCTTCGATACCCACGCCATCTTTGTGGCGGGGGCGGAGTATCCCTGCGACTTCCGGCACGTATACACGCTGGAGGAGATCGCGGCGTTCCCGCTGATCCTGCTGGAGCGCAAGGCCTCCAGCCGTTTGTATCTGGAACGGTTCTTTTTGCAGAATGGGCTGAAGCTGAACCCGGAGATCGAGCTGGGCGCCCGGAGCCTGCTGGTGGATCTGGCGGCCATCGGCTTCGGGGGTGGCGGGCGTCACGGAAGAATTCGTCCACGAAGAGCTAGACAGGGTCGACTGCGGAAGCTGGCTACGGACTTCGAGATACCGCCCCGCAGTGTGGATCTGTGCGTGCTGAGGGATGTGCCCCTGACCGCGGCGGCGGAGCGGTTCACGGACTTTGTCAAGGACAGCTTATCCCAAGCTATGAGCAGGGCTTTTCGCTCCGGTAAAACCCACAAAAAACAGCAAAACACGCCTAAATAGTTCTCCGTTTTTCCCTGTCGCTTTTCCCTGCGAAATCAGGTATAGTAGGTGTACTATATCTCACGAGAGGAAGTGGTGGTCATGCAGCAGCTGAAGGAGCGTATCCTGCGGGAGGGCCGCGTCCTGCCCGGTAACATCATCAAGGTGGACGGTTTTTTGAACCATCGCGTCGACACGGCGCTGATGCGGGATCTGGCGGACGAGTTTGCCAAGTATTTTGACGTAAAAAATATCACGATGGTGCTTACGGCAGAGGCCAGCGGTATTGCGCTGGCGACGATCTGCGCCGAACGGTATGGTGTACCCATGGTCTTTGCCAAGAAGGCCAAGAGCGACAACATCGAGGGCGGTCTGTACCAGAGTGATATTTTTTCTTACACCTACAAGAAAAAGGTCACACTGCTGGTGAGCCAGGACTGGATCACCAAGGACGACAAGGTCCTCATCATTGACGACTTCATGGCCAAGGGCTACGCCATGCGCGGCCTGATCGACATCGTGAACAAGGCCGGCGCGCAGCTGGCGGGCATCGGCGTGGCGGTGGAGAAGGGCTTTCAGGACGGCGGCGACAGCCTGCGCCGGGAGGGCTATCCCATCAAATCCCTGGCCGTTATCGACAGCGCCGAGAACGGCGTGATCCGCTTCCGGGAGGACGACTGACATGAAAAAGGTGCTGGTTCTGGATTTCGGCGGGCAGTATAACCTGCTGGTGGCACGGCGTGTCCGTGAGTGCGGCGTATACTGCGAGATCAAGTCCTATCGGCTGAGCATGGCGGATATCCGCGCCTTTGGGCCAGATGCGCTGATCCTCACCGGCGGCCCCGCCACCGTGTTCGAGCCCAACGCCCCCATGGTGGACAGAGCGCTGTTTGAAATGGGCATCCCTGTGCTGGGCATCTGCTACGGGCAGCAGCTGATGATGCAGCTGCTGGGCGGTCAGTGCCGCAAGGCGGAGACGCGGGAGTACGGCAAGATCCAGCTGACCCACACGGCCTCCCCCCTGTTTGCCGGTGTGCCGGAGACGTCCGTGTGCTGGATGAGCCACGGCGTGGAGGTGGAGCGTATCGCCCCGGGCTTTAAGGTCATCGCGACCACCGACGGCTGCGGCTTCGCCGCTGTGGAGAATGCGGAGCAAAAGCTGTACGGCGTGCAGTTCCACCCGGAGGTACAGCACACGGAGTACGGTATGCAGGTGCTGGAAAACTTCCTGTACAAGGTATGCGGCTTCAGCGCCGAGTGGAGCATGGCGTCCTATCTGGACGAAGCCGTGGCGGAGTGCCGGCGGCAGATCGGCGACGGCCGCGTGCTTCTGGCGCTGTCCGGCGGCGTGGACAGTTCGGTGGCGGCAGCGCTTTTGCAGCGGGCGGTGGGCGATCAGCTGACGTGCATTTTCGTGGATCACGGACTGCTGCGAAAAGACGAGGGAGACCAGGTGGAGCAGGTGATGAAGCATCAGTTCCATGTGGATGTACGCCGTGTCAACGCGGGACCGCGCTTCCTGAGCAAGCTGGCTGGCGTTACCGAGCCGGAGCACAAGCGGAAGATCATCGGCGAGGAATTCATCCGGGTCTTTGAGGAAGAGGCCAAGAAGATTGGCGCGGTAGACTTCTTGGCTCAGGGTACCATCTATCCCGATGTGGTGGAGTCCGGCCTGGGCGGAGAGAGCGTGGTCATCAAGAGCCACCATAACGTAGGCGGCCTGCCGGACTGCGTGGATTTCAAGGAGATCGTGGAGCCGCTGCGGCGGCTGTTCAAGGATGAGGTGCGGAAGCTGGGCACCGAGCTGGGTCTGCCGGACGAGCTGGTGTGGCGGCAGCCCTTCCCTGGTCCCGGTCTGGCCATCCGCGTTATCGGCGATATCACCGAGGAAAAGCTGACCATTCTGCGGGAGGCGGACGCCATCTTCCGGGAGGAGATGAAGCTGGCCGGTCTGGACCGCACCACCAGCCAGTTCTTCGCAGTGCTGACCGATC
>VOFB01004490.1_pt1 | contig 23693 bp, 45 predicted proteins | sample 5384141 | NCBI WGS metagenome assembly VOFB01 (sample SAMN12384721, study PRJNA508395) | human gut metagenome | isolation source: healthy gut A | host: Homo sapiens | reverse complement strand
GTTTGAATTCAAGTACCATTTAGATGAAGAATTCCGACGATGTGTGCTGGCAGCAGTTATAGTTGCTCCAGTCGCCGCAAAATCGCACAAAAAGCGAGTCCGCGCGGGCTCGCTTTTTGTGCGATAACGCTGCGGCGTGTTCGGCGATAGGAGGGAGACAGCTGCTATTTCTTGCCGAAAAAAAAACCCGCATCATGCAGGTTCGTACAAAATGCAAATGGTGCCCCAGATAGGATTCGAACCAACGGCCTTTCTGCTCCGGAGGCAGACGCTCTATCCCTGAGCTACTGGGGCACATCGCAGTCGTTCATTATACGCTAAAATGTCTCGCGAGAAAGAGGAACTATGCCAGAAACTATTACCATTGACGCCTTGCCTGGCGATGCGGGGCATCGGCCGTGCGGAAAATGGCAAAACCATGTATTCGATGAACGGTGCGTGCCCGGGAGATGTCGCCTTGGTCGAAATCGATCGCGACAAGGGCAATTTCTGCGAAGGCCACGTGGTCGAGCCTTTGTTGCGCCGTCGCCCGATCGCGTGCTGCCGGCATGCCCGCTTGCGAGTGTATGCGGCGGTTGCGGTTGGCAACATATATCTTACGAGCGTCAGCTTGCTGCGAAGCGCGATGCCGGGTGTCGCAGCTGCGTCGCATCGGCGGCTTCGATGCGCAGCGCGCCGAGCGCATCGTTGGCGCATGCGTGCCGTCGAAGCGACAAAATGGAATATCGCAACAAGCTCGAGTTCAGCTGCGCTTTCGATGCGAAGCAGGGCTTCCAAATGGGCTTCCATCAAAGTGAAGCGACAAAAATTTGCCGCCGACGCATGCTCGCTTGCGCATAAACAAGCCCAAAACGCCGAAGGTTCTGCGCGGCGCTCGGTTGTTCTTCACGGGTCGCGAAGATTTAGGCATCCACATCGCGTAGGCGTGCGCCATTCTCACCGTTCGCGATTTGAAGTGGCTTTGTGGACGACGCCCGGTCCGTTTCCGCGCAATGCCGTGGCGAAAACCCTGTCCACGGCGAAAAGCTTCGTCAATCGTGCGCGTGATGACGGCCGATGCGGGCAGTGCGCGCAAGCTCAGGCCTCCGAGATTCTGATGGACGCGGTTTTTGGCGCGAAACCGTCGCAGGCATTGAACACGGCGTGAGCGCGCCCCGTTCTTCCGTGAATACGCCTCAGGCCGACAAACTGGTGCAGCTTGCCCTTGACGGCCTCGAGCTCGATGAAGATTGCGTTGCGGCCGACCTGTTCTGCGGCGTGGGCACAGCTTCACTATTCCGCTCGCGAAGCTGGGCGGCGTGTACGCCGTGGAGTCGTATGGCTCGAGCGTGCGCAATTTGCGCCATACCGTTGAGCAGGAAAACGTCGATGTCGAGGTTATTGGCGGCGACGCGACGCGTGAGCTGCCCGAACTCGGTGAGCTTGACGCGCTCATCGTGATCCGCCTCGAAGTGGCCTCGAAAGAAATCATCGGCTCCATCGCCGAGGCGGCGCCCTTGCGCGTGGCGCGTGCTGTGAGCTGCGACCCAGCTACGGGCGCGTGACGGCAAAGTTGCTGAAGCGGCCGGCTTTTGAGCTTTTTGCAAGCAACGCCTGTCGATATGTTCCCGCAGACCTTCCATGTCGAGACGGTTTCGATTTTCGCGAATAAGAACCAGTAAAACGGCCGATTTATATCGAGGCTGCCATGTGCGCCTCAGAAGGAAAAGCCCCAGCTGCGCCCGCGCGAATGCTCTTATTTGCGCGGGCGCTTCGCATATGGGGAGCCACTCTCGGCGTTGGCGCTCGCCTTCGCGTGCTCGAGCGTCCGCCTTTTTTCAGGTTCGAGGCGTTTTCGTGCTGGAATTTCATCGAGTTCATGAGCAATTTTTATGGCGCAGGCCTGCAAAAAAGCCATTGAGCGGTATCATACAAAAGCTTATGTGCTGCCGAACGCGGCAAAAGAGGCGCCGCGCTTGCAGCAACGATGCTTCGACTTCGCGCCGATTACCGCGCCAGACGCAGTTTCAACGCACGATAAAGAAGGAGTTATCGACTATGGCACTGTATACCCCCGGAGTATCAGCCCAACGGCAAGGAAATCGCCGTCATCAAAACCCAAAGGCGACATATTCCTGAGTTCAGCTCGCCGGCGACGACGCCCCCATCCACGTCGGCAACTTCGTGGAACTGGCTCAGAAGGGCTTCTACGACGGCCTGAAGTTCCACCGCTACGTGCCCGGCTTCGTCATCCATTCAGGGCGGCTGTCCCAACACCCGCGACCTCGATTCCGCGCAGGTTATCGAAGCTGCCGGCAACCCGTGGCTGGCCTTGGCACGGGTGGCCCGGGCTACTCCATCAATCGGAGGAGTTCACCACCAACCCGAACAACTCCCACTGAAGACGGCGCACTGGCCATGGCTCGCAGCGCGAACCCCGATTCTGCAGGCTCCCGTTCTATCTGTGCTTGTCCCCAGCATATCTCGACTCTGGCTACACCGTGTTCGGCCAGACTATCGAAGGTAAAGATGTCATCGGCGAGCTTCGCGGGGCGATGTCATTGAAACTATCGAAATCGAAAACGCCGACTAGCCACAAGCTTTCACGCGTATTCAAGGAAGACAGGAATTATGGACAACCAATACGTAGCCCAGGCGCAAGCCGCATACCAGGGCACGCGACTTTCAGGCCGCAAGCCAGGCATACGTCCAGCTGCCCAAGACCCCAGCGGTGCCGAAGGGCCCGGGATTTGGGGTATCTGTACCACCAGCTGGGCAACTGCTTGCTGCAGCTGAAAGATTTCGATTCGGCTATCGAGTCGTACACTCAGGCGACCGCCGATTCCGCTTTACGATGCCGTGGGCGCGGTGAATTGCAACTTGGGCAAAGCGTACGTTTTCGCCACGATTACGAAACGCCGTGTCTCATTTGAAATCGCCACCTCTGATGCCAAATACGACACTCCTTTACAAGGCCTATTTGGGCATGGGCAATGCGCTTTTGAAGCTTGGCAAAACGCCGAAGCCGGCGTCGCATTCCGCGAGGCCGCACTCGATTCGCGCAACCCCGATCCGAGCAAGGCGCTGCTCAACCTGGGCGTATGCTTCATGGCCCTCAACCGTCCGGCCGATGCCGTGGCATCGTATGAAAGTGCGCTGCAGTTCGACATGGATGCCGCAACGCGCAACAAGATGTATGCGAATCTTGGTCAGGCCTACGTTGCTTTGGGTCAAATGCAGAAGGCTATGAGCGCGTTCGAGTCGGCTCTGCTGACAAAACATACTTCCTGAGCGAGTCGGCGAGCGTCGACTACGCCCAGGCTGCCAAGTGCATGGCGACGGGCACCATCGCGATGCCCGCTATTGGCCAGCAGGCAGCGCCCCGCACCCGCGGCTGCGTCCAACGACGGCAACGACATGTCGGGCCTCGACGTTCCGGCCGATGGCGTGCCCACGCAAGATGACGCCTATCCGGTGGAGGCGTACGCCGACCCGCAGTATTACCCGGCCGAGGCCTATGGTTACGAGCCGGTCGATAACTACAATTCGGGCGACGAGCGTTTCTTCAACGCGAGCGACGAAGACTCGAGCGCTATTCGAAGGGCATTGCGCGCCAGGATCGCAAGCGCCGCAACGTCGGCCTGAAAATCCTGGTCGCGTTCTTCGTGCTCCTGCTGCTCGCCGCTGGCGCAGGCGTGTTCCTGTATACGCAGGGGCTACGGCTATCCCACGCAGGAAAGCGTGGTGAAGGGCCTGTTCGCCGATACCGAGAACGCCTCGAGCTATTTCGTTTCGTCGATGAGCTCCGATAAAGTCGACGATGCCATGCGTGGCGTCGTGTCCGATTCCGATGTCGCCATCGATGGCATGGACAAATCCATGTCAAACTCCACGGTGTATGTGACGGCGTCCACGCCCGAGGGCGGGGGAAGTGTCCTACACTGTTTCCATGGTGCGCGACATGCTTGGCTGGAAGGTTTCCGGCGTGCAAATGACGTTCGCCTCCCAGCAGTCGTAAATGCTGCAACGCCTGGGTAGCCAGGTTGCAATATAGTGCGTCGCCTAAGTGCGTCGTGCCTGTTAGAAAGCCGTTTTCTTCAAGAAAGGGAACAATCATGGCAATTGAAAGACCTACTCCATGATCAAGCCCGACGGCGTGCGCAACGGGCACATCGGCGAGATCATCAACCGCTTCGAGCGCGCCGGCCTCACCATCGAGCGCATGGAGCTGGGCATGGTCACCCCCGAGCAGGCGAAGGCCAACTACGCCGAGCACGAGGGCAAGCCCTTCTACGACGGGCTGATCGGTACATCACCTCCGGCCCCGTGGTGAAGATGGTCGTCTCCGGCGAGGGCGCCGTCAAGAAGATGCGTACCCTCATGGGTGCCACCAACCCGGCAGAAGCTGCCCCCGGCACGATTCGTGGTGACTTTGGTCTCATTATGGACGAAAATGTTATTCACGGCTCCGACTCGCCCGAGTCTGCCGAGCGTGAAATCGGCATCTTCTTCGGTGCATAAATAATCTACGCTAAGCCTTTCGGGCGAACACGTCGGCAAGCCGCTCGCTTTCATTGTCGGATCGAAGGAGGAGCTTGTGCTCTACCGCATCATTGATGCTGGCGACGTGCCTTCGCTCATTCGGGCTTTCATGGATTCTTACGAACTTGTGGCCCCGGTCGAATGCGACCAGGGCCACATTTTCGATACCATCGACGACCCCAATGACGTGGTGCTTGATTATTCGACCACCATCGCCTCTCCCAAAAATATTTCTTGCCTCCTCGCGAGGTCCTTTTCAAATTCGATGTGGCGCAAAACGATGTCGACGCGTACGAGCTCGACGTGAAGCCACGTGTTCTTTTCGGCGTTCACCCTTGCGATATGAACGCCATCGAAAAGCTCGATTCCGTTTTTCTTGAAGGGCCGTACCCCGACCCGTATTACCGCGCGCCGCGAAGCCACGCTCATCGTGGGCGTTGGATGCACGCCTTCTCAGTCGTGCTTCTGCCATCGCATGGATGCCGACGAAGCGCCCGCCGGATACGATTTGTTCCTGCAAGATTTGGGTGACCGCTTTTGGGTCTCCATTTCTTCGGTTGCTGCAGCGGAAGTTTTGGAAGAATCGACCACGTTGCGTGAAGCTACCGACGAAGATCGCGCCGCTTTCGCCGCCGCCACCCGCCGCCGCAACGAGGCATTCTCTTCCGACATTCCCTTTGTGCAAGATGTTGCCATGCTTATGGACACGTATCACTCCGATCCGTTTTGGGCCGAACTGGGTTCGCGTTGTCTGAATTGCACCGCGTGCGCTTCGGTGTGCCCCACGTGCATGTGCTTCGACATCGTCGATGAGCTTGCCTTCGACGGCAAGACCGGCGAGCGTGGTGCGCGAGTGGGATTGCTGTACGAATCCCCAGTTCGCAACCGTTGCAGGCGGTCATAATTTCCGCCCGAGCGAACGCGAGCGCGTGCGTCATCGCATGTATCACAAGCTCAATGGCTTCAAGGAAAAGCACGGCAGCATGCTTTGTGTAGGTTGCGGCCGCTGCGTCGATGCATGCAAAACCGGCATCAACCCTATTGAAGTGCTGAAGTTCTTTGACGAGAAAACGCGCGGGCGCGCATGACGCCCAGCAGGGAAGGGGGCGACCAATGGCGAATAGGCATGCTTTCACGACTTCGGTCGAGGTATCTCCGCTCGCCGCAGCGGGCCATGTCAAAACGGGCGCTGAGCTGATGGCCGAAAATCCCTATCGTCCGTGGCCTGCGCGCATCACGTCTATCATGGAGCTTACCGCAACCGAGAAGCTCTTCGAATTCCGCTTGATTGACGAGCGCATTCGCGAAGCGTTTCACCAGCAGCCCGGCCAGTTCGTCGAGCTGTCCATCTTCGGCGTGGGCGAAGCCCCCATTTCCATTTCTTCGTCGCCTTCCAAACAGGGCTTCATCGAGTTGTGCGTGCGACGCGCTGGCAAGTTCACTGAAGAGCTGCACAAAATGCAGTGCGGTGACGTGGTTGGAATTCGCGGGCCTTTCGGCCGACCGTTCCCATTCGAAAAATGAAGGGCCACGACATTTTGCTTGTCGCGGGCGGTTTGGGCATCGCGCCCCCTGCGATCGCTGATTAACAACATCCACGACGAGCGCAGCGAGTTCGGCAAAGTTACTATCATCTATGGCTCGCGCAATCCGCGCGAAGTCATGTTCCGCGATCAGTTCGAGATGTGGCGCCACCGTCACGACTTCGATCTTCACCTGACCGTCGACAATTACGAAGACGGATGGGATGGCGAAGTAGGCCTGGTCACCAAGCCTTTCGAGCATTTGGAAGTCGATGCCGACAATACGTTCGGCGCATTGTGCGGGCCTCCGGTCATGTATCGATTCGTCGTCGAGGAAATGCGTAAGAAGGGAATTCCCTACGATCGCATTTACATGAGCTTCGAGCGCCATATGAAATGTGGCATGGGCAAATGCGGCCATTGCCAAGTGGGCCATCAGTATGTGTGCATTGACGGTCCCGTGTTCAATTATTGGGAAGCGAAGAATATTCAGGGGTCGATGTAGATGGAATGCCAAACGAAACGGAACGCCACGCCGCGCGTGGTGGTGCTGGGCTTGGCAAGCTGCTTCGGCTGCCAGCTGCAAATTACGAATGCCGAATCGCACTTGCTCGAAATTCTGGGCCAAATCGATGTGCAGTATTGGCAAATGGCCTCAAGTGCGCCCGAGCCCGAGGGCGATGTCGACGTCGTTATTATCGAGGGCGCGGTTTCCACGGTTGAATCCCGTGAAATCGTTGAGCGTTGGCGCAAACGCGCGAAATGCCTGATCGCTATGGGTGCATGTGCGGTATGCGGAGGAATTCCTTCCATTGCGGCGCATCATCTGGATGAGCGCGCGAAAAGCGTGTATGGCGATGCACTCCCTTCCGCCTGCGGGGAAATGCTTTGTTCCTCAGCCGGTCAGCGCAGCGTGATCGATGTCGATTTCGAAGTTCGCGCATGCCCTATTGATCCCGCTGATTTCGTTGCGGTGATGCAGCATGCTATATATGGCAGCAATGCTACGGTGCAACGGGAACGTTGTGCGGCAGCTGCAAACGCAATGAAAGCGGTTGCTTGTGGCGCGAAGGAAAAAGTGTGCCTAGGCCTCGTGACCCAAGAGGGTTGTGGCGCGAAGTGCGTGCAGCTTGGCCGCGAGTGCAATGGCTGCCGTGGCCTGTCGGCTAACGCGAATCTTTCGGCGGCGCGCGCGTTCGCCGAAAGCACGGGCGTCGGCGCTGCCCGCTTTGACGAGGCACTTGAATTGTTCAACCTGGTGAATCCCATGCTTTCACCAATTTCGGAGGGAGGAGTAGCCCATGCGCACGACGCTTTCTATGCACCATATTGCTCGCATCGAGGGACACGGCAACATCTCGCTTTCTATAGAAGATGGTCGCGTGTCCGATGAAGATGAACGTGGTGGAACCCGCCCGTTTATTCGAGTCGATGGTGGGAGGACGCCCCTTCACCCAAACGAGCTATATCGCCTCGCGTATTTGCGGAATTTGCTCGTCGAGCCACGTGATAACCGATTTGCTTGCGATTGAGCAAATCTTTGGCGTGAAGACGAGCGAGCGCACGCGCGTTTTGCGCGAACTGCTCGTGTATGGCAGCCTTCAAAACCACGCAGCTCACTTGTTCGTTTTTGCTGCTCCCGATTTCGAGGGGCTCGACAGTGCTTTCCCCCTTTGCGGAATCGGCGCCCGAGCTTTTCAATGGCGGAATGGCTATTAAGGCGTTGGGCAATGAGCTGTGCACGCTCGTTGGCGGGCGCTCCATTCATCCCATCACATGCGTTGTGGGCGGTTTCACCCATGAGCCGTCTCGTGACGACTGCCTTGCCATGGCCGATAAAGTTGCCGCCGCGCGTGAATTCTGCGAAAAAACGGTCGATGTTTTCGCGGGCTTCAAGGTCCCACAGATTGAAACCTCTGGCGATTTTATGGCGCTCGTGGAAAATGGCCGTTATTGCGTGGTTGGCGATACTGCGGCCTTCGCATCCGATGGTGCACGTTTTGCCACGGCCGATTACGCCGACCATATTGAGGAATACACCGTCGATCATTCGGCTGCGCGATTTTCGCGCCGCGCGAGCACGAAGAAAAACATCACGACGAGCGCGCTTGCGCGCGTTAACTTGAGCTGGAATGAGCTTTCGCAGCCTGCGCGATTGGCTGCGGCGAAAGCGGGCCTGCGTCCTCCGGCGCGAAACCCCTTCTTGAACAATGTTGCGCAGGCCGTCGAGCTCGTTGATGTATGCGTTCGTTGCGAGGCGATGCTTCGTTGGCTCGCATTCGGCGAAGGAACGAGCAAGCCCGTCGATTTCGAAGTTCGTGCGGGCAGGGGTTGGCATGACCGAGGCTCCGCGCGGCACGCTCATTCATGAGCTGGAAATTGGAAGATGGTCGCGTCAAGCACGCGAGCATCATCACGCCTACGGTCCATAATCTGGGCGATACCGAATCGAGCGTGCGCACGCTTGCCGATTTGCTGGCCGAGCAGGGTGCTTCCGAGGAAGAAATTCGTTTGAGGTCGGAAAACTCGTTCGTGCGTACGATCCATGCCTCTCATGTTCCGTGCATTAGACGATTTTTGCGAGTTTTGAGGATCGAAAACGTCTCAAGCGCCGGTTTTACGATAATTCGAGCCGCCTTTGGGCGGTTCGAATGGTTTAATGTGGACAAAATGTGAGCAAACAAGTAGTATTCATTCAAACACGACCGCTCACGTCTTATAACATACCGTTCACCGAAAGTGAAAAATTTTTTTCCGGGCAAATATTTCTGGAAAATGACCGAAAATAGTTGGACAAATTCGTAATCCGATTGAAAAAAGCCGTTTGACGTGGTTAAACGGCTTTTTGTTTACGAACCATAGGAAGGCGGTTTAAAGCACGCGGCGTAGCTGCTGTTCCTTGATTTCGCTCTCGAGGGAGGAGTGAATGATGTTTTGGAACGGTTCGACGTCGCTCAAAATGCCTGCGTTCGAGAGCTCGGGGTCGGAAATTCGATGCACGAGATAGCTGATTGCGGCCCCCGTATAGAACTCGGCAAGGAAGTGCACGGCTGAATCGCTCAACGATCGGTTGCTCAAAATGAATCGAATATCGCGCTCAAGCGCCGGGACATAGAGCTTGTAGAGATACGAGCGTAGCCCATCTTTTTCGGTGCTGTGGAGCGCCTTGGCGTAATATGCGCGGCGCTTTTCGAGCGTGTCGGCGAGCGCCTGGAAGAACTCAGAGCCATCGAGCGAGCGCACGCCGACCTTCTTAAAGGCGTAATACGGCTTGTCGGCAATAGCCCCGTCCTCTTCCGTTCGTATACCAAATGGTCGGAATCGAAGCGCTCAAGCAGCGTTTCGGCAAGGTCGTTGCGGAAGACCCAACGAATGAGATGGGCCTTGTCTTCGAAGTGGTAGTAAAACGTTTTGCGGTTTTTATCCGATGCGGCAACGATGTCGGAAACCGAGATTCTTTCAATGGGGAGCTTCTCGGCGAGGCTCACGAACGATTCGCCCATAAAGCTCCATGGTGTCGGAAGATGCCATAACGCCCTTACATTACGAGTGATTTGGGACAGTTTTGCGAGTGCGTGGTGAAAACAAGCATGTGCATGGGAACGGCGCCTTGCGTAAAACTATCCATATTTTAGCATCAGAGTCCGACACAAGCATCGATATGTCCTACTAGTTTTATAAGTAAAACATGCTCATTTCACTTTTGTAGGGATGCCATTTTGCCTGGTTTTACCTGTGAAAAATATATGCCAATCCTATATATCGAACCACAAAGCTACAGAATTAGTTATATGTCCCGGCAAAACGGCCTATTTTTACCCAGAACATGGGAACTGACCATGCTCGAACGGACAGGAAGAGCGTATTCTGCCGATATCGAAACCTGCGCCTTGTAGCGAAGGGGGACAGGTTGGTCGAAAAGTCGACTCTTAACTAGGAGGAAGCAATGGATTTCGCTTTGACCGATGAGCAAGAGCTGCTGCTCGAAAGCGTGCGCGAGTTCTGCGATCGCTATTTCACCGACGATGTCGAAGGAAATGTACGAGAACGGCGGCATGCCCGACGAGATCGCCGAGGCATATCGCGACGCTGGCTTTGGCCTGATGGGTATTCCTGAGGAGTACGGCGGAATCCCGGCTGACAAAGTCACGTTGGGCCTGATGATCGAGGAGCTTTACCACAGCGCCGGCTGCATGCACATCCTCTATCAGAACTCCCTGTCCATGTTCGACATCATGGAGTTCGGCACCGAAGAGCAGAAGCAGCAGGCCGTTGACCACTACATGGAGACCGGCTGGCCTATCGCTTCTCTGTCCATCTCTGAGCCGGGCGCTGGCTCCGACAATGGCTCCATGACCTGCGTCGCTCGCTAAGCAAGAAACAGGCCGACGGCACTTACAGGCTTTCCGGCCAGAAGACCTGGGTCACCATGGGCGAGAAGCTCCCGTACACCATCGTCGTCGCCAAGGACGAAGATCCCAGCCGCGAGAACCGCAACATGTCCCTTTGGTACATCCCCATGGACACCCCGGGCGTTTCCACCGCTTCGCTGCACAAGATTGGCCAGCAGTGCATCCCGTTCTGCGAGGTCTACTTCGATGACGTCGTCGTTACCGAAGAGCAGCGCATGGGCAAGCCGGGCGAGGGCTTCATGATGCTCATGAAGAACTTCGAGGTCGAGCGCTCCTTCATCGTCGCCGAGCAGGTTGGTCTGGCTCAGGCCGCCCTCGAGGACGCTGCCAAGTACGCCAACCAGCGCATCGCCTTCGGCAAGCCGATCACCAAGCTGCAGATGATCCAAGAGAAGCTCTGCGACATGGAGATCAAAGTCCAGAACACCCGCAACATGCTTTACAAGACCCTGTGGAAGCTCGACAACGGCGAATCGGTTCAGCTCGACTCCGCGATGCTGAAGCGCTACGGCTGCTCCGAGTGCTTCCAGGTCGCCGACATGGCGCTCTCCATCTACGCCGGTTTGGGTTATACTACCGAAGTCCGCATTGGCCGCATCTGGGCCGACCTGCGCGGCAACATGTTTGGCGGTGGCACCCACGAAGTCATGGCCTACATTGCCGGCCGCCAGGTTGCCAAGAAGTACGCCAATTAGTAAGTCACGCATAAGACAGTCTGTTAAGAAACGTATCCGAGAAGGGAAAGGTACAAGATGAAAATCGTTGTTTCTTTCAAGGTCGTTCCTGACGATCAGGACATCCAGGTGTCCGGCGACGGTAGCCTCGACTACGCCAAGGCTCACCAGATCGTCTCGACCTACGACTTGAACGCGATGGAAGCCGCCGCTCAGCTGGCTGCTGCCAACGAAGGTTCCGAAGTCGTGGGCATCACGGTCGGCGGTAAAAAATCGACGATTCCAAGACCAAGAAGAACGTGCTTGCTCGCGGCATCGATCAGCTCTACATGACCGCTGACGACGCGTGCGCCGACCTCGACGCTGGCGCTACCGCTGCGGCTCTCGCCGAACTCGTTGCCAAGGTGGGCGAATATGACCTCATCATCTGTGGCGACGGCTCTGCTGACAACTACGCTCAGCAGGTTGACGTGCAGCTGGCCGCTAAGCTCGGTCTGCCCGTCGTCAATGGTGCTACCAAGATTGAAGCTGGCGACGGCGTTGTGACCGTTGTCCGCACCCTCGAAGACGTCGTCGAGACCGTTGAGGTCCCGCTGCCTGCCGTTGTTTCGGTTTCTCCCCGACGTCGCTCTGCCCCGCATCCCGGGCATGAAAGACATTCTGGCCGCCGGCAAGAAGCCGATGAACGTCTCCGCCGCTGAGGGCACCTTCGCCAACAGCATCGAAGTCGTCGACCGCAAGGCTCCCAAGCAGGCCGACCGCAAGCTCGAGATCATCGATGCCGCCGACGATGGCGCCATCGAGAAGTTCGCTGCCGCCATCAAGGCCGCTCTGTAGTTCGCGGAATTAGGAAAGGATCGAAAACAATGAAAGCATTTGTTCTCGCTGAGCATTCCGACGCCGCCCAGGGAGCTCTGCGCTGGCGCTCGCACGATGGCCGATGAGGTCGTCCTGGTTGCTATCGCCGACATGGAGGTTCCTGCCGCCGTCGCCGATAAAGTCCTGCACGTTGCCCTTCCCGAAGGCGCTGTCGTTGACGACGCTGCCGACACCGTGATTGCTGCGTTTGACGCTGAGCAGCCCGGCGTTGTGCTCGTTGAGCCGACCCGCCACATGAAGGTCGTTGCTGGCAAGGTTGCCGCTCATGCTGGCGCCTGCATCATCCCCCGACGTCATCGAGTTCGATGGCGACGTTGCTACCGACATGTACTTCGGCGGCGTGGGCATGAAGAAGCAGAAGGCCACCGGCGTTGCCTTCTATGGCGTTGGCGCTGGCGTTTTCGCTGAGGCTGCCGCTTCTGGCGCCAATGCGACCGAGGAACTCGCTTGGGTTGCTCCTGCCAAGGCCATCAAGCTCGTCTCTTCTGTGCCCGTCGAGAAGTCTGGCGTTGACCTGAACAAGGCCGACGTTGTCGTTGCCGCTGGTCGTGGCTTCGGCGCTGAGGAAGACCTCCAGATGGCTCGCGACCTCTGCGACAAAGATCGGCGGCGGCCTGGCTGCTCCCGTCCTCTCACCGAGGGTGTCAACTGGCTTCCCACCGAGGTCTACGTTGGCGTTTCCGGCCTCATGCTCAGCCCCAAGGTTTACATCGCAGCTGGCATCTCCGGGCAGATGCAGCACATGGTCGGCTGCAACCGCGCGACCACGCTGTTTGCGATCAACAAGGACAAGAACGCTCCCGTCTTCAAGCAGTGCGACTACGGTCTGGTTGGCGACATCAAGACTGTCCTGCCCGCGCTTGTTGCTGCGCTCTAAGTCGAATTCGACTTCGTAAACCGGCGTAGGCGTTTCCTGCGCCGGTTTTTTCTTATCGCTTTCAAGGAAAGGAAGAGTCAATGGCAGACTTCGACGCAATCGTCGTCGGCTCTGGCTGCGCTGGCTCCGTTGCCGCATATGAGATTGCCAAGGCCGGCAAGTCGGTCCTGGTCGTTGAGCGCGGCAATTTCGCTGGTGCCAAGAACATGACGGGCGGCCGCATCTACGGCCACTGCCTGCGCGCCGTGTTCCCCGACAACTTCGACGAGATTCCGTTCGAGCGCAAGGTTTCGCACGAGCGCATCTCGCTGATGTCCCCAACCCAACTTCACCATCGATTTCACCTCCGAGGATCTTCTCAAGGACGGCCAGGAATCTTACACCGTGCTTCGTGCGCCCTTCGACCAGTGGCTTGCCGAGCAGGCCGAGAACGCTGGCGCAGAGTACATTTGCGGCATCGCTGTTGAGAAGCTCATCAAGGATGAGAACGGCAAAGTTATCGGCATCTTCGCTGGCGAAGACGAAATCACCGCTATGTCGTCGTGCTGTGTGACGGCGCGAACTCGCTTGGTCGAGCAGGCGAGCGGGGCGCTAAGCGTCCCCGGCGTCCCAGATGGCCGTTGGCGTCAAGGAAGTCTTCGAGCTTCCCGAAGAGGAAATCGACAAGCGCTTCCAGTGTGCACCCGGCGAAGGCACTGCATGGCTTTTTGCCGGCGACGCCACTCATGGCTCCTTCGGCGGCGGCATCATCTACACCAACAAAGACTCCATCTCTGTTGGCATCGTTGCTGGCGTTGAAGCTACGGCCATGGCAACGTCCCCGTCTACCAGATGCTCGAGGACTTCAAGAATCGTCCCGAGATCGCTCCTGTGCTCAAGACGCCAAACTCGTCGAGCACCCGGCCACCTCGTTCCCGAGGGCGGCATCACCATCGATGCCCGAGCTCACTGCCGATGGCGTCATGGTTGCTGGCGACAACGCCACCATGTGCGTCAACCTCGGCTACCGTGCGCGGCATGGACTACGCCGTGGCTTCCGGCCAGATGGCTGGCCAGGCTGCTGTCAAGCGCTCGACGCGGGCGACACCTCCAAGGCTGGCCTGAAGTGCTACGTCGACGCTCTCGAGAATTCCTTCGTCATGAAGGACATGCGTCAGTTCAAGAACGTTCCCAACTTCATGGAGCACTTCGACCGCATGTTCTGCGGCTACCCCGAGATGATTCGCGACATGATGAACACGATGTTCGTCGTCGACGGCAGCCCGGTTCAGCCCATGAAGAAGTCCATGATGCCCATCGTTAAGGGTGTCGGTTTCATGAACCTGTTCAAAGACGTTAAGGGAGCGATGAAGGCACTATGAGTGATATCAAATTCACGGTGAACGTCGATGAGTACCTGTCTCTGAACAAGTACGAAGTCGATGAGTCCAATGCACATATCGAGCTCGTTGATGATCCTTCTGACGAAGAGTTCGACAAGCTCATCCGCGTATGCCCGCCGCGCTGTACAAGCGCGACGAGGATGGCAAGAAGTCTTTCGACTACGCCGGCTGCCTGAATGCGGCACTTGCCGCTTCGCTTGCGGCGACACCATCATCAAGAAGTGGGAAACCCGCAGCCTACCATGGGCGTGGAGTACCGCTTCGGCTAAGCCAAGCGCGATATATCGCATATAAAGAAAGGAGCCTTCGGGCTCCTTTCTTTTTCTATATGGCCCAGACACATCGCGGTTTGGGCCTTTGCTGCTCTTTCGACCCTGCATGGCGTTGTTTTGCAAGAGGGGAAAAATCGGACTTCTGTTCGCCGCTCCCTCGGCTTGCTTACGACCGTCTGAGCTCACCCTGTTCTTCTTTTTAAAAACTACGCGAAGCCAGGCGAGCGCATAGTGAGCGAAGCGAACGGTAGCGAGCCGTGGTCGTAAGCAAGCCGAGGGAGCGGCGAACAGAAGCCTTTAGATCAGGCTATTTCGCGAGTAAAACTCAACGGCGGCGAGCTTCACGCAGCACACGAACACTACCATGGCTTGCTGGAGCTCGGAAAGCGGCGGCAGGGTAGGGGCGATGCGAATGTTCGTGTCACGCGGATCTTGCTTAGGGCCACGTTGCGCCGGCACCCGTCATAGTAACGCCAGCTTTTTTGGCAAGCTCTACCGTGCGCTTTGCGGTTCCCCTCTAATCCCTCGAAGCTGATGAAGTATCCTCCACGGGATTCGTCCACGTTGCGATGTCCTCGTTGCTGACCAATCCTTCTTCGAGCATGCGCGCCACGAGTTCGAATTTCGGGCGAATGATGGCGGCGTGCTTTTTCATGAGCGCGTCGACGCCGGCGGCGTTTTTCAGGAAGCGCACATGGCGCAGCTGGTTCATTTTGTCGTAGCCCACCGTCTGAACGCCCACGCGAGCTTTGATTTCGGCAATATTCTCGGCCGAAGCGGCAACGGCGGCGATGCCGGCGCCCGGAAGCGTGACTTTCGACGTGCTGGCGAATTTGAAATAGCGGTTCGGGTTGCCGGCCGCCTCGCACGCAGCGGCGATATCGGCGACGTGTTCGCGCTCGTCGTCGTAGAGATGATGCACGCAATACGCGTTGTCCCAGAAAAAATGCGGAAGTCGCTCGCGGCGCAGGGCATTTCCGCAAGGCGATGAACCGTTTCGTCGGAATACGTGATGCCGGTGGGGTTGGCGTATTGAGGCACGCACCATATGCCCTTGATGGAATCGTCTTCGGCGACAAGTCGCTCGATTTCGTCCATGTCGGGGACCGTTTTCGTTCATCGAGATGGGAATCATTTCGATGCCGTAGCTTTCGGTAATGCCGAAGTGGCGATCGTAGCCAGGCACGGGGCAGAGCCACTTTACTTCCGGAAGCTTGCACCAAGCGTATTGCTCAAATAGCCGTGCGTGTATCCAGTGGTTACCAAGTCGAACATGATGTTGAGGCTCGAATTGCCGAACACGCATACATTGGCAGGGTCGTGCTCCATGACTTCACCCATCAAGCGCTTTGCTTCCGCGATGCCGTCCATGACGCCGTAGTTGCGGCAATCGGTGCCATCTTCAGCAATTAAATCGCTCGAAGAGGTGAGCTCATCGAGCATGGGCAAGCTCAATGCCAGCTGGTCGCATCCGGGCTTTCCACGTGCCATGTTCAAAGAAAGCCCCTTCGCGCAGTGGCTCGCGTATTCAGTTTCGAGGGCCGCTTTCAGCGTTTCGAGCTCGCTGGTGGACATATCGACGTATGACATATATATGTCACGCTCCTTATGTGGGTTCATGCCGTTTGCGCGACCACTTTACCAAAATAAAGCGCTCCTGGTTACGTATCGCGGCATATACCGTATAATCGGCAGGTATTTTCGTACTTTGCGGCACGTGCTGCTCTAGAAGGGGTATCGATGTCATCAGGCGACATCCAGGTCATTCTTGCGATGGCCCTATACTTCATCGTCGTGCTTTCGGTGGGCTTTTTCTATCTAAGGCGCTCGAATTCATCGTCCGAGAACTATTTCCTTGGCGGCCGAGGCTTGGGCCCCCTGGCTCACAGCGCTTTCGGCCGAAGCATCCGACATGTCGGGCTGGCTGCTCATGGGTTTGCCGGGCGTTGCCTATTTCACGGGCGCTTCCGATGCCATGTGGACTGCAATCGGCCTCGCCATTGGCACGTATCTGAATTGAAGTTCGTGGCGCGCCGCCTGCGCAAGTATTCCGAGGTTGCCGGCAACGCCATCACTTTGCCCGATTTTTTCAGCAACCGCTTCCATGATGATCGCCGCATTCTCATGAGCGTCGCGGCCGTCATTATTCTGCTGTTCTTCTGCATCTATTGCGGCAGCTGCTTTGTAACGTGCGGCAAGCTTTTCTCCACGCTGTTCGGGCTCGACTACACCACCATGATGATTCTGGGCGCCCTCGTCGTGTTCGTGTACACCTTCGTGGGCGGATACCTCTCGGTATGCACGACCGACCTTATTCAGGGTTCTATCATGATTTGCGCGCTCGTGGTGGTTTTCGTGGGCAGCGTCGGCATGGCGGGCGGCGTGGAAAACACCGTCGCGTTTTTGCAAGACATCCCGGGCTTCCTTTCGGCTACTATGACGGCGCAACCTGTTATGGGCGCCGATGGCCTTCAGGTTGTTGAAAACGGCATGCCCCTGTTTGGCGAAGCGACGGTATACGGAGCCGGCGCAGTGACGATTATCGGATGCCTCGCGTGGGGCTTGGGTTATTTTGGCATGCCGCAAGTGCTCGTGCGCTTCATGAGCGCGCGTCATTCCGATGACATCAAGAAGAGCCGCATCATCGCTACGGTTTGGGTTGTGGTGTCGCTTGCGAGCGCCGTGTGCATCGGCCTTGTGGGCCGCGCAGCGCTGCCTCACAGAATTTCTTACCGCATCTGCCGCAGAATCGATTTTCGTCGTGCTTGCGCAAATCATGCTGCCTTCATTTGTGTGCGGCCTTGTGGTTTCGGGCATTTTCGCGGCAACAATGTCGTCTTCGTCGAGCTATTTGCTCATTGCTGGATCGGCTATATCGCAGAACCTTTATAAGGGCCTCATCAATCGAAAGGCGACCGACGCTCAGGCGATGTTCGTCTCGCGCGTGGCGCTTACGGTCATCCTTATCTTCGGAATCATTATCGCGCTCGACCAGAACTCTTCGATCTTCCAAGTCGTTTCATACGCATGGGCCGGTTTCGGCGCGAGCTTCGGCCCCCTTATGCTTCTATCGCTGTATTGGCGTCGCGCGAATTGGCAGGGTGCTCTTGCGGGCATGCTTACGGGTGCGGTAACTGTAATTGTGTGGAACCTTTGGGTGAAGCCTCTCGGCGGCATTTTTGGCGTCTATGAGCTTTTGCCCGGATTTATTTTCGCGCTCATCGCCATCGTGGTGGTTTCGAAGCTCACGGCTGAGCCCTCTAAAGAAGTTCTTGATGAGTTCGATCACTATATGGAAGCGGATGTTTAGGGCATAAAACGCGAAACAGAGCTTTGCCGAAAGGAAGGGCGCTTGGGAAAGCGCCCTTTTTCGCGTCTTGAGAAAAAATTGCCAAAAATTTTTTTGAAAGATTTTTGGGCAATTTGGCAATTTCGAGCGATATGAGCGAAATACGTCGAGAAAAAGACCAGTTCAAAGCGGTCTTATGATGGAAATGTGTATGGATACGCCCGGCACCGTGTAAACGTTTGACACGACTAGGGGTCACGGTAATATAACCACGCTCTTGCAGAGAGGAAAGAAAAACCGCCCTGCAAAAGCCGCAGCTTGATAAGTACAATAACGTATCCGAGCACTTTGCGAACTGGGCGTGTCCCGAGTGGTTAATGGGGGACGGGCTGTAAACCCGTTGGCTCTGCCTACATAGGTTCGAATCTATAGCTCCCACCCGTCATGCCTGTATAGCTCAGTCGGTAGAGCACTTCGTTGGTAACGAAGAGGTCACCAGTTCAAGTCTGGTTGCAGGCTCCATCTTAGCTTATATTCACGATGGAGCTGATTCAATTAGAAAAAGCCAAGCGATTTTTCGCAGTCGTGATTATATGGCGGTGTAGCTCAGTTGGTTAGAGCACACGGTTCATACCCGTGGCGTCACTGGTTCAAATCCAGTCACCGCTACCATTTGAACGAACACGCGTCCTTTTGGGCGCGTGTCTTAATATGAAGTAAAAGAGGCCGAAAGGCCCCCCACAGAGGAGGAATAATGGCTAAGGAGAAGTTCGAGCGCAGCAAGCCGCATGTGAACATTGGCACCATTGGTCACGTTGACCATGGCAAAACCACTTTGACGGCTGCTATCTCCAAGACGCTGTCCATGAACGACGGCTCTCACGGTACCGCAAACGCTGACTTCACTGCCTTCGACATGATCGACAAGGCTCTGAAGACGTGAGCGCGGCATCACCATTTCTATTGCCCACATCGAGTATCAGACCGACGCTCGTCACTACGCTCATGTTGACTGCCCCGGCCACGCCGACTACGTCAAGAACATGATCACCGGTGCTGCCCAGATGGACGGCGCTATTCTGGTTATCGCTGCTACCGACGGCCCCATGGCTCAGACCGCGAGCACATCCTGCTCGCCCGTCAGGTCGGCGTTCCCTACATCGTCGTCTTCCTGAACAAGTGCGACATGGTCGACGATGACGAGCTCATCGACCTCGTCGAGATGGAGACCCGTGAGCTCGACAGCTACGAGTTCCCGGGGACGACACCCCGATCATCCGCGGTCCGCTCTGAAGGCCCTCGAGGGCGACGCCAAGTGGCAGGAGAAGGTCTGGGAGCTCATGGACGCCGTCGACTCCTACATCCCGACCCCCGAGCGCGACGTCGACAAGCCGTTCCTGATGGCTGTCGAGGACACCATGACCATCACCGGCCGTGGCACCGTTGCTACCGGTCGTGTTGAGCGCGGCGTTCTGCATGTCAACGACCCGCTGGAGATCATCGGCATCAAGGAGACCTCCAACACGGTCTGCACCGGTATCGAGATGTTCCGCAAGCTGCTCGACGAGGCTCAGGCTGGCGACAACATCGGCTGCCTGCTCTGCGCGGCATCGTCCGTGGCAAGTTCTCTGCGAGGAGATCGTTCGTGGCCAGGTTCTCTGAAGGTGGCAAGCCCCGTTCTTCGTGACCCTCGCTACTTCCGCACCGAGTTCCGGTGGGCCAGGCCGAGATCCCGACCAAGGAAGAGGGCGGCCTCATTCACCCGCTAAGCCATTCGATGGCTATCGTAGCTCAAGCCCGTGTGACCAAGATCATCAAATAACTCTTTTTAAAGAGCCATTTGATTACTGGTTAGCTTTTGTGGAAGTGGCTTAATCGAGCTCCATCAAGCTCAACTTTAGTGCTTTGTTGGGGCGTTACAATTCAAACTGAATTTCGATTTTTCTTAAAGGAGTTCATGCGTACGTTGGTGCAAGCCGCCACCGAGTTAAAGCGCCCGCAACAAAAAGAACAAGCAGAATAATCCGGATCGACTCGAGATGAAGAAATATTGCAAGTGGTGCAAAAAGCACCCTGCATACTCGATAAGATAGGGAACACAGGCCAGTAGCTCCAAGTGGTAGAGCGGCGGTCTCCAAAAACCGCATGTTGTGGGTTCGAGTCCCTACCTGCCTGCCAGCTTGTTCAAGCAGCTTAAGTGCGTGAGCTGCTTGTTTTGTGTTTGGGGAAATTTAATTTCCAAGAGGATGATTCGGCGGTTTCTTCCCAAAGAAGCCGTGTGAGAAAAAGAGACTATGGCGAAAAAGTCTAAAACGCAGAGGGCAGAAAGCTTCCGCAACTTGCGCAAGAAAGTGCAAACTGCCGACTCGAAGCCAAAGGCATCTCCGCTGAAGAGGTTGAAGCTCAGAAAAGGCCGAAGCTGCTAAGCAGGAGAAAGAAGGCCGTCGAGAGGCCCCAAAAAGCAGCGCTTTAAGTTCCTCAAAGAGGTTCGCTCTTAAACGCGTTACGTGGCTTACGCGAAAGCAGAAGGTCGCTAAATTGGACGGGTGTTGTCGTGGGTGCGTTGCTGTTCTTCCGGCATCTTCGTGCGCCGTGCTCGGCTCTTTTCCTCATTGTTACGCCGATCGTCGTAGGCATCTCGAGCATTGGAGCAGGTGTCCTAGTATGGCAAAGAAAATGGTATGTCCTTTCACACACCTATTCCGGGTATGAGAATAAAGTGAAGACTCGAAAGTCGCATCGAACGATGGGCCTCGAGAACAACGTATTCGGGATTGAGATTCCCACCGAGACGGTTACCGAAATCAAAGAAGGCGGTCGTCGCGTTGAGAGTGAAAAGAAAGTATTCCCGAGGCTACGTTTTGGTTCGCATGGATGCTTGACGATCGCAGCTGGGCTGCGGTTCGCAAACCCCAGGCGTTACCGGGTTCGTGGGAAGCCTCGGCAAACCCGAACCGTTGACTCGTGAAGAGTTCAACAAAATCATGAAACGCCTCGTCTGTTGTTGCTCCCAAGAAGACCGTGTCGTCTTCTCTGGAAGTTGGGCAGGTTGTCAAAGTTACGAGCGGTCCTTTTGCCGAGTTTGATGGCACGATTTCTGAAGTCATGCCCTGAGGCTGGCAAGGTCAAGGTCATGGTATCCATGTTCGGCCGCGAAACTCCTGTCCGAGCTTACGTTCGACCAGGTTGCGACCATCTAATTTGGCTGTTCATTCCGCTGTGAGCCTGGGTGGACAGGGGCTTCTTGCAGTGGCTGTGTATGGGAAATAACAAAACGGCATAGGTAAGGAAACAACGACAATGGCTGAGAAAGTCACCGGCTTCGTTAAGCTGCAAATTCCGGCTGGCGCTGCTAACCCGCTCCTCCGGTCGGCCCCGCTCTGGGTGCTCAGGGTGTCAACATCAATGCAATTCTTGGGCATTCAACGCCGCTACGCAGGACAGTCCGGCACCATCATCCCTGTTGAAATCACCATCTATGAGGACAAGTCCTTCACCTTCGTGTGCAAGACCCCGCCCGCGGCCGTGCTCATCAAGGAGAAGCTCGGCATTAAGAGCGGCTCCGGCATTCCGCAGCTGAAGACCGTGGGCACGCTGTCCTCGATCAGCTCCGCGAAATCGCCGAGATCAAATGCCCGACCTCAACGCTAACGACATTGAGGCTGCCATGGAGATCGTGGGCACCGCCCGCTCCATGGGTGTGCGCATCGAGGGCCGCAGATGAAGAAGGTTTATGTGCCTTCAAGAAGCTCGCTGCTGCGCTCGCTGGCCGCGAAGGTAATCTTCGTATCGCGTTTATTTGAACGCATTGTAAGTGGAAGGGTCTCACGACCCGCCATCACCACGTAAGTGGAAGGGGTTTGAAAAAGAAAACCCGATATCACCACGAAAAGGATAGAAAAGACATGTCTCTTTCAAGAATCGCAAAGCTGCCCTCGCTAAGGTCGAGAAAGGGACAGCTTTACGCTTTCCCGTCGAGCCATGAACCTCGTCAAAGAGATGCTTTCTTCTGCAGTTCGACTGGTGATGAGTTCCGTCTCGGCATTTGACTTACTGTCAGGCCGACCGGCAGCTTGCGCGGCATGTTCTAACCCAGCAGCCAAAACTGTCCGCGTTGCCGTCTTTACGCTGAGGGGCGCGCAGGCTGACGCCGCCCGTGAGGCTGGCGCCGATATCGTTGGCTCCGATGACCTCGTGGCCGACATCCAGGCTGTTTTGCATTAACTTCGAATGCTGCCGTGGCTACCCCGAACACTCATGGGCAGGTTCGGCCGCCTGGGCAAAAATTGCTGGCCCCCCATTGGCTTGATGCGAACCCCAAGCTCGGCACCGTGGACGTTACTGAGCCAGGCTCAAGGCGGCAGGTCGAGGTACCGCGCCGACCGCTACGGCGTACTTTCCGTCTGCATCGTGGCAAAGGCGAGCTTCACCGCTGAACTGGCTTCATCCCAGAACTATGGCACCGTGTACGACGAGAGATTGTTCGCATAAGCCGTCTTCGGCCAGGGCAAGTACATCAAGTCGTCACGGTTTCTTCATGGGCGTCGGTATCCGTCGACCCTGCCGTTCTCGCAACTTCGATCAGGCTGCGTAGTCTTCATTGAACCGTCGTATCCACCACTGCGATGGTTTAAAGCCTCTTCGGAGCGGGCTTTCCCCCCAATGACCAGCATGGCGTGCGTGCCGTTGAAAGAAGGCATTTCATGAGGCTGAACATCATTAAGAAATCGCCCGCAGAAATTGAGGCGATGAAAGAGGCGGGACGGCTTTCCCCTATGTGCTCCCGCAAAGAGGTGGGCGAGGCGGCAAGCCCGGCGATGAACGCTCGGCTCGATGGTGGCTGAAGCAGCAAGTGCTGAAGGAGGAATCCCGGCCTTCAAAGGGCTATGGCGGCTTCCCTGGTTCCATTTGTGCCTCGGTGAACGATCAAGTCGTGCACGGCATTCCCTCGTCTAAGGCAATTCTTCGCGAAGGCGATATTCTTTCGATTGATACGGGCGCTACGGTTGATGGCTGGGTTGGAGATAATGCCTGGACGTATCCCATCGGTAAAGTATCAGTGATGTTGCCATGCTGCTCGAGACTACTGAAAATGCATGTGGGCGGGCCTCTCGGCTGCGCGTGCTGGCATCGTCTCGGCGACATGGGCATGCCGTTCAGAGCATCGCCGAGCGCAAAGGATATGGCGTTGTTCGCGATTATGTGGGCCATGGTATCGGCCGTCATATGCACGAACCCCAATGTGCTAATTATGGGCGCCCTCATAGCGGCATAGAGCTCGAGGTTGGCATGGTGCTGGCAATTGAGCCCATGATTAACATGGGGACTCGTAAAACGCGCGTGGGCCGTGATGGCTGGCTTGTGACGACGCGCGCGACCATAAGCCAAGCGCCCATTAAAAAACGGTCGCCATTACCGAAGATGGCCCGCTGGTTCTCACGACCGAGCCCGGATTTACGCGACCCGTTTCAAAAAACCTGTTAAATGCTCGTAGCGTTAAGCAGGTTTTACTCGCGATAAAGCCCGGCGACATTGATGCTGCCGGGCTTTTTGCCGGTAATTACCCTTTGCAACCTGCGGCTCGGCCTGTTGAATGTTCCGCGCATTGAACACGCGAGCATTGAGCGCGCGGTATTTTTTGGAGCTGTCGTCTCTTTGCCGTTATTTCCTTATGCGATCTCCAATGGCCCAACCTGCTAAACGCTACGAGCATTTAACAGGTCTTAGCATTCGAGGGTTCGACAGCGTTATGGGTTGCCGACTTTCTGTCGGTATTTACCCCATGTGGCCTGAGGATTCGACCTGCTAAACGCTACGGCATTTAACAGGTTGGGAAGTGCTCTCGTCTTGCGAACGAGGGTCAG
>VOFB01001671.1_pt1 | contig 23755 bp, 31 predicted proteins | sample 5384141 | NCBI WGS metagenome assembly VOFB01 (sample SAMN12384721, study PRJNA508395) | human gut metagenome | isolation source: healthy gut A | host: Homo sapiens | reverse complement strand
ATATTCTGCACTGCTCAATGATTTCTTCCTGCTTTTTAATTATTTCAAGCAGTTGTGTGGTTGCCTCACACAGCCTATCTACAATGACATAACTTCCATCACGCATGACTTTCCTTTAACTCCTTTGCTTCACAGGTGATCTTCTGCACCAGATTGTAGGTGTCGGCGTGTTTTATCGAACCAATTCTACTTGTAAACGATTTGTCGAAAAATTCTTCCGTGATAGTTCCATCTTTGAAATTCTTCATAAGGCGTTTCAGTCTACGCATAGCATCCTTTCTGATTTTCTTCGTAGAGTTCCAATGCCTATATCCAACAAAATCCACTCCGTTCTTTGCATAAACAATGGTTGTTTTTGGATTTAATTGTAATTTAAGAACATCCGCAAGGAATATTTCTATCTGTTTCTCCCACCGTTTCAACTGTTCAAGATCCTCTGATATAATCACAAAATCATCCATATATCTCATGTAGTGTTCTGCATGAAGTGTATGTTTTACGAACATATCCAATCGGTGTAAATACACGTTGGCAAATAGTTGGCTCGTAAGATTTCCAACCGGTATACCGACACCGTCCGGGAATATCCCATTATGGTCTATTATCCGGTCAAGGATTACGAGTAAGTCCTTGTCTTTAATGTAGGTTCTAATTTCTCTTTTCAGAACCTTGTGGTCTATGCTCTGGAAGTAATGGTGTATGTCGGCTTTCAGTACATAGACTGATTTGCCTTGCACAACTTCCAGATTATATAGCCACCTTGTCAACTGCTTGCTGGCTCTGTGAGCACCTTTCCCTTTTCTGCAAGCGTAGGAATGGTAGATGAACTGATGCTCAAATATCGGCTCTATGTAATTGACAATCATATGTTGGATAACCCTATCGTAAAATGGCAGAGCCATGATTATACGCTCTTTGGGTTCCCAAACTTTGAATACCTTGTACTTTCCAGGAGTATATGTCAAACTTTCCAATTCCCGGATGGCTTTGCTGAGGTATTCCTCTCTATTCGCTTCAAACTCCAAAACCTCCGGTCTGTACCTTTTGCACCGCCTCGCCTTTTGATATGCGATCAATGCGTTCTTCATGGTACAGATGTTTTCATAAGACCTGTTATTCTCTTCATAAATAATGCTTACGCCACACTTCCTTCGCTTTCGCTACTATTTGGCTTCGCTGTTTTAAGTTCGCCCGGTTTGCACGGGTCGGGATAGCCGTCTGACTATTCAATAAATGATTATCAAATAATCCTTGTTGGCAAGCCGTAGCTCCACCAATCTGACAGTTTTCTAAATAGTCACAGACGCACCACACGCCAATGTTCGTGTTCACGTTCCACGGATAATTGTTGCAATTCACAGTCCGCGAACCATCGTGAACCCCGTTGTTCCAGTTGCCACCGCCAATGAGCGCGTGCAAGCCACGGAGCGACAGTGCGAATTAACAGCTACCCCAAGATAGTTGCTTATTTTGATTTCTTTTCCTTTTGTGCCTTGTTTATTAACCCTCCGATATACGCACCGAGAATACCGATCTGTGTTGCACAATATTTGTATACTCTGTCGTTCATTGCAGAATATTTGAGATCATGTGCCAATCGGATTTTCCGTACCAATCTTCCTTTCAACCTGTCGGCTGTGTAAAGATGGCTGATTGTCTTTGATCTCTCGTATGCTTCTATCTCATCCATGATTCCGTCTATACATTCTCGTATATCCTTTTGGAGAGTGAATTTCTCATAATGTGGCATTTCTCTCACTTTCTTATGGAGATATACCGATAGGTCGTAGGCCATCTGGTGTGCCTCTGTATGAACGTAGTCCATTTTCAGAGTGGAGGGATTTTCATATTTGCTTTCGTATGCCATTACACCCAACCTTTCAACTGCAAGGGACTCGGCTTTCGCCGGTCCCCATCAGCTTACAGCGAGTCACAGACGCACCACACGCCAACGGACGTGCCCACGTTCCACGGAGAAGTGTCGCAATGCACAGCCCGCGAACCATCGTGAACCCCGCCGCCCCAGCGGCCACCGCCAATGAGCGCGTGCAAGCCAGTGTTGTTGGCCATGTAAAGCTGGCCAACTTTCTGTCCGCTCATAACGTCATACCAGTTCCATGCTGATCCGGTAGGGTCGTGAATGAACTCATCAAGCCACTTCCATACGTTTCCAACAAGGTCGCGAACATTCGTTGCGGAAACTGCGTTCTTTACATTTCCGCAGGCGGTTCTTGCCGTATTGGAAGTTGCGGACCATGCGTATGTGTTGTTACCATCTTCGCCCTGTGGAGAACCGTATGCGCCTTTGCAGAACTCAGCGTAGGTTGGAAGTCTCTTGCCTACTCTCATAGCTCTTTCATTGGCGATATACCAGTTTAATCCCTCTGTTCCAGTAATCGGCACAACACCCTTTTTGCTCTGCAAACCACTGGCACCATTGTCGGATGAAAGATATATGTCTCCCCAGAACGGTCCGATATAAACCATTCCGGTAGGATCACAGGTAGGTCTATGGAGAAGAGTCCATACAGAGTTAGGAACGATCCCTCTGTTACGTTTGTTTCCCATCCACTTCCTAATGCAGCACCTGATGCGCTGATCGGAATACCAGAACTATTTGTTTTTCTGACAACACCGTAATGGAAGCCACCGATTTTTCTTGATGTAACTGCCGTATAACCGTTTGGATATGTCGTATTAAGGGAAATACGATACTGTTCTGCGGCAAAGTTCGTGGCATCTCCACCGGTAGGATCACAGATATAAATGCAATAGTCCTTTCCACCTCAAACTTAGTTGCTGTTCCGTCCAAGTTGCTCGCTGTAAGAGTGGTTTTTTTTTCTGTCTTAAAAACAGAATTGCCTACCGCAATCAAAACTCCTGCGATAACAGTAAGGGAACCGTTCTCCATGCGAATAAACTTCTTATCAGATGCAACGACATCGGACATAAGCGCAAGTTTCGGGGTGGTTATCTTCGCAATGTCATTTTCCATTGCTTCATCATAACCGTAGAATTTACTCATTAGCCAATTCCTCCTTAATCTGATTCAGTTCTTCGGCCGTCATGCCGAGACTGTCGTAAATGGTGTATGGTGCGGTAACTGCGATTTCTGTTGCATCCACAGATACCATAGCGGATGTGGAAATAACGGTCGTTTCCAACTGTTTCTCTCCTGTAATCTCATCCGGTTCGCCCTCTTCATGTGTTACGTTTGTGATTGTTACCGTCTTATTTCCGACAATCGCCTTTGTATTTGCTTTTGCCTCAGCACAATAGTGAATGGTAACAGTTTTCTTATCCTCTCTACCGCAAGAACCGGGCAATGAAGATAATTCATGTTTTCAAGATCTTCGATGGCTTCCAACAGGTCTTTTGCTGCAAATGCGCCATCATCCACCAAGGATTTACAATTTCTAATGTCCTCAGCGGTTGCAAGTCTCTTAGGGAAATCTCTCATTTTGTCTACCTCCGTTATTTATTTACATAGGCTCCTACAAAACCATCGACAAACGCCAATCCGTTGCCGTCCATGATTCTGAAAGTCTTATGTGTCATAAGATCCGCATTGCTGATAGAAAATGTTTTCGGGGCAACTATATAGTTGTCATTCGCAATGCTTATTGTGTACTCTCCTGCCTCTGTGAGATACAAAGGCTGAGTATAATCTGTAACAGTATATTTGTTACCGGATGTTACATTTTTGTACAGTTATTGCAGCAGCAGTTCCAACGGTATCGTTGAAATGTATCTTCACTGCAAGGTTTCTGATGTGGGTTTCCACATCGTTGATTTCATTCTGCAATTTTCCGGCTGCATCCGCTGACAACTGATCTTTAATCATTGAAAACCATTGATTAAACAATATTTCCTGATTGTTCTCAAACGTTGTCATTTCAGATGTGTAGTCTTTCTTTAACTGCACAACATCCGCATTTGCCGTTGCCTGCAAATTGTCGAGAAAGATATTGAATGAGTCGAGATCCAGATTTGCTCTCTTGTCAAACTCAACTTTCTGGTTCTCAAAAAACTCTGTGAATACCTCATACAAATCTGTTCCGTTTTCCAATGCTGCCATGATTGCGTTGACGGCTGTATTGATGCGGTTGGCATCATGCGCACCGAAAAACGATTCATCGTACACCGTGTACTGGGTCACATCTTTTTTACGGAATAACTGCCGTCCCCATTATCAATAGGTATGAACTTCCGCAGACCGGACCATACGGCATCCTTGTAGTCTGTCTTTAATCGTTCCCACGCCACCCAGAACGCCTCCCTCCTTATGCCAAAGTTAAAGGTAAGCATCTGCCGACCTCTGTATTGGTTTAATAACTGATTGAATAAATCCAAAATTAGGCTTTCAATGCGGTTGAGTTCGTTGAAATCAAAAATCTTTCCATTCGCTGTGTATAAGGGGTTCTCCCCCTATGTCCGGTTTAAATGTGTTTTCAGCTATGAGCTTAATGTTTTCTTCCAACTGATTTATCTCATCCGCATAAAAATACTGGTCTTTGCTCTATCGTCTCCCAGATCATTTATGGAAAACTCCTGGTACATTGCCACGGCTATCTCTCTGAGATATGCGAGGTTGTTCTTTATCCGGTTGAAATCCTCCGTGTTAAACCGGTCTCCGTGATAAATCCCATCATCGTCTGTGTAACCGTACCAATCTGTTTTTGGAGTGGTCCAAGAACCAGAGATAGAAATAACCATTGTTTCCGTTGTACTATTCCCGGCAGAATCCGTTGCCGTCAATACGGCTACATGATCCTTTCGAACCATCTATGCTTGCGGAGGCTTTATATACGGTTCCGATAGAGTGCTGAAAATTCAGTTCTTTATCGTCAAGTGTTCCTGTGACATTTGCTATATCAGCCATTATTCATCGCCTCCTATCCTTTGGTGTAATTGCCAACGTATGCCAGTGGCAATTTATAAGGAATTTCCTTGTCTGATATATTGACATAGGAGCCAACATAATTGCCGACAAATGCAACGCCTTTCAGTTCCTCAATGGAAACTGAGATTGTGTATTTCCCCTTTGCCTGCACGGGGTTTGGACTTATCGTAACGTCCCTTACCAATATGTTAGCTGCCATGCCGCACCGCCTAATCTGTTACCGAAACAGAAATTACATAGGTTGCTCCGACATCCGCCGGGTTCGGTGCCAATGAAACCTCTGAGATAACCGGTGCTTTTTGTATCGAGGGTTACTGTTGTTGTGACGGTCGTGGTTCTTCCGGCTCCGTCCTTTGCTACAACGGTAATGGTGTTTGAGCCATCTTTCAGGGTTATATCCTTTGAGAAAAGTACCATCGTCATATACAGTTACTGCACTGCCGTTGATTGTCAGTGTAACCGGACTTGATGTTGCATCGTTGGTAGTTCCGGCTACCGTTACTTTGGTTTTATTCGTGACAAGTTTGTTTACCGGACTTGTAACTGATAACTCAGGCGGTACAGTATCGATCTTGAATGAAACACTCTTTTGAGTAGCTGCATTGCCGTCATAGTCGGATGCTTTTACAACAACGGTGTGTGAACCGTCTGAAAGTGCTGTGGACGGTTTATAACTGCATGAATAACCGGACGTTGTCTTTGTCTTTGTGATTCCAGATATTTCAGAACCATCAATAAGCAGTTTGATTGTATCTGGATTGACACCAGAATCATCATCTGTGACTGTGAATGAAATTGTCGGCTGATTGCTCGTAAGTAACTGTGATGCTGTCGGAGAAGAGATTGTGATAACCGGTGCGGTTTTCTCTTTTACCGTAAGCCTCAGCTTGCTTCCGAGTGTGGCATCCGACTGGTTTACGGTAGTCGTGTTGCCGGCCTCATCCTTGGCGATGATCTGTACTCCGTAATAATGTCTGACTGATTGTATGAGGACTTTGCCGGGCGGTAGCGTAGCCTTGTAAGTCTTTGATCCGCTGTCGTATGTGAGTGTGGTAGTCACACCATTTACGATAACCTGTACGGATTTAATAGCCATTCATTTTCCTCTTCCTTTCTGTTCTTATTTTTCTGATACCCTACGGGCAATACCTTTCAGATAAACTCTGTGAGAAATTAACAATGTGGCGATAGATATTGACCTTTAATCCAGGGCGGTATGCGTTCTCCTGATAAAACAATGTCGTTCGCATCAATCTCTGGATTTCCACGGGTATTGTATTCGTACTCAATACCGGCGTTGTAATAATCCCCAAGCCAGTCTGCCAAGTGGTTTGCCGTTTCCATATCGCTTACCAGAGGATTTTTCCATGTTATGGTCTTTCCTCTGCTATTGAGCGTTTTTACGGCATACTGTTCAACAATGTTGTATCTGTGTCCTATAATTTCAAACTGGTACTTGCCAGTAATCAGAAACTTAACTGTCACATAATAATCTCCGTTTTCTATGATGCTAACGTTTGATGCCGAGGAATTGAACGTAGCTCTGCATCCATAAGTCGGATCTCCGAGATAATACGTCTGAATATCTCCCTTTACTGCCTCCGTCTCTTCACTAATAAGAGTTTCTTCCGCAGTTCCTTTCTGGTAGGAATAGCATGGCACTCTGACTGCCTTGACAAGCTCCTGTTTGATTGATTTTTGGAGAAAGATGTCATATCCTGCCTTTCCATTGTAAAATCCGTTATATCGCCAAATGAGAAGTAATCAACGACTATGCGGTTGAATGGTTCTTTTGTCTTTGTAAACTCAATCTCCATCAAATCAAAATCATCAAAATCGTGCTGCACTATCAGCCTCTTTGTAATGTCCGAATTTACCTCATACTCATCCACCTTTTTTGCCGTCATTGAAAGTCCTGAATATAATTCCGTCAGGCAGTGTAGAACCAAACATTAACTGCAAACCATAGTACATACAGGCGGTTTCCTGAGTTATGTAGATAATCGGATTTTCTTCAAATAGGCAATCCTTATTGGACTGCTGTAATGAAATATATCCGGTATACTTATCTGCCTTACTCTGGTTCTCCGGGAGATAATACATTTCTGCATTTACAGTGGTGTAGTTGTGTGCAAATGAAGCGTACTCCTGTTTTGCAGTCTCACTCTTTATATTCCGAACATGGGAATACTCTGTCTCTCCGTTGCACGTTATGTCGTACTCCGGTGCGAATGAGGATTTAATTTGTGGTCTGCCGTACCGGTTCTGTGAAAGAACACATCTGCAGGCATTAGCGATAATCTGCAAAGCCTCTTTGTGCTTAACCCTCGGTATGGGGTTTTTGTGGTTGACTTTTGAGGTACGGATCAATGTAGTATTCCTCAATTCCGGCATCCTGAAAGACCAATTCTGCTGCATGGTAATATGTGATTCCTGCCGGGCAGCAGCCTTTGTAATATTCCTCATCCATGTTTCTGAAAAGATCCTGACACCTTATCGTTGCCGAGTAATCATCGCTTTCCCATGCACTACACTGTAACTTTGCCCCTCTTATCCATTCGATAGCGTCTGAGTTCGGCAACTGATAACCGTACCAGACATACATCTCCTGCCCTGTCTCCAAAAAGTTGATTGCAGAGTTCGGATTGTCAACATTGAAATACTGATCGTAGTTCTGCAACTTAACCATGAAATCTATTTGCGGAACATCCTCACAAATCGGGGATATGTAACTGTCTAATTTAGAATCCATAATGTCCTCGTTATAGTACACGAGGCCGTAACCTAACTGGATTGAATATATTCTCAATCTGGAATATGGATTTTTCATCTCGTAGAAGATGAATTTGATATAAGTGGTATTCTCCAACACCTGTTCTGTGCTGAACTCTGACATATCATTGTCGGTAATCTCTATTCGCTGACCGCTACTTGTCAAAATATCAAAACGTGTAGGGTATACCTCTCCAAAATTGATAGTCAGACCTTTAATGTCTGTTGCCACAACATTCAGTTCGATAAGTAGCTCATATCCACTTTTCGGAATCAGAGGCTTGCTTATCAAACCGGTGTCGTAGTAGTTACCGGATGTATTCTCTCTTGGAAGAAAAATACATGGATCCGTCAACCTTTGTGAAATCATGTTCGAGCGTGGCATATACAGTGTCCTCTTTTCGCTGACCGAATAAGCCGGTCTGCTTCGAGTAATAGGCAAAATTATTTCCCATGACAGTTGCGTTGGCCTGTGCCTCCTGATTTACCAGACCGAATGAAATCATCATGTATGACCGCTCTCTCAGAGAGCTTTTTTCATGCTTGCCTTGTATTCATTTGATACTTTCTGCATACACCATCACTCTCCACAATCAATAAGGTTTACTTTGCAACTCTGATAGGTAATTGGATTTCCGTCTGTGTCAATCCAATATGGTTCTGCCGTCCTATCTCCGGGGTACATCTTTATTGTTATTTTTTCATAGTGACCGGATCCGGAAAAGTGACATATACGAAAAACGCACTCAGCACCGTAAGCATCCGGCTCCACTCTGCTGCCGTCAGCCACGGCCATTCCAGAGTGTCGAGTTTGTACTGATCTCGCCCAACTCTCTGCCCTACGACCGTGCCGTTGGCATTTCTTCCGGCATCCACCATTGTAGATACAGTTGGCTTTGCCCCACGTTTAGGAGGGGGAAAGTCATAACCATTTACTGATATATAAGCCATTCCATATCCCTCCTTTACGCTCCTTGGAAGCTGTAACCGTTGGCATTGCGCTGTGTGGTTACTGCATCCGTAACTGTCTTTCCACCGATTTCAACAATCGTCTGTTCTTTCTTATCAGCCTGTGTCTTGGTGTTCTTGGAAATCTCACTCACAGCGGTTGTTATTCCGAGATCATCCAGAGCCTCTTTGATAGCTTCTTTCAGACCGCCGCCGGAATTAAGCGTTGCCTGCACGGTTCCGTTTGTAGATACCTCCCTTGTCACACGCTGCACGATTGCTTCATTCGTGAAATCACTTCCATAATTGTTGCTGTATTCTTTCAATGCACTGTCATTGATTTTCAGACGTGTTCCGAGGTTCACGTCCATATCAGCGAATGAATCTACCCAGGAAGTGACAATTCCTTTTGTTTTCTCCCTCTTTCTCTACGCCGATGTTATATCCCTCTACGGAATATGCACCTAATCGTTTGAATACTCTGGACGGAGAGTTAATATCCAGCTTGTCTTTGAACCATGAGATAATACTGCTGCCCCACGATTCAATGTTGTTCTTACAGGTAGAGTACAGATTTCCTATACCGTTCTTAAAACCATCTACCACATTTTTGCAATGTCATACCACTTGTCATAAGAACAGGTATTTGTGAACCACGTTTTACATTAGAAGCCCATGTTGTAATGTTGCTCTTACAAGTCGTATAACTGTTTCCGATTTTCGTTTTGAAGCCGAAATAATATTCTCTGCATAGGTACTCCACTTAGAACTATTGATGCCTCCAAAACCACTATCAGAGAACCACGTTTTGAGGTTTGAAGCCCATGTTGTGATATTGCTTTTCGTATCTGTGTACGACAGTCCTATTTTGTTCCTGAAACCAGTTATGATATTTCCTGCATAAGTGGTCCATGTGGCATTGTTGATATTTCCGAATGAAGGTCCAGAAAACCAATCTTTCAGGCTACTCGCCCAAGTAGTAATGTTGTTCTTTGTGGTGGTATAGGTGTTTCCAACCTTTTCCCGGAAGCCGGAAATGATATTGTTTGCGTAGGTTTGCCAAGTATTGCTATTGATGTTTCCAAAGCCGCTGCTCGTATACCATTCCTTAACTTTGCTCGCCCAGGTTGTGATGTTATCTTTGTGGTGGTGTATGTTTACCCACCTTTGTTTTGAAACCAGTGATAATATCATTTGCGTAGGTGGTCCATGTACCGTTATTCACTCCGCCGAATGAAGAACTATTAAACCATTCCTTTGCCTTTGAGGCCCATGTGGTAATGTTGTCCTTGGTCTGTGTATAGGCATTTCCCACTTTTGTCTTGAAACCGGAGATAATGTCATTTGCATATCCGGTCCATGTTTCCATGTTGACCCCACCAAATGATGAATTGTTGAACCACTCTTTAGCCTTAGTAGCCCAAGTCGTGATGCTGTCTTTCGTGGTGGTATAAGCATTGCCTATCTTGTCCTTAAAGCCGGTTATGATGTTCTGACCGTGGGTTTCCCAAGTCTCTTTGCAAATCTTTCCAAAGCTCGTACCCGAGAACCAGTCATTGACCTTTCCGGCCCACTCCGTAACTTTTGCTTGGCAGTCTGAGAATTTCTTTCCGATGCCTCCATTGAAAGCAGTGACAAGATTACTTCCAAGTGTGCTGAATACGGTTGAATCGGATGAACCACCTATGCCGAATATTCCTTTGACAACATCTGTCACATTTCCGAAACAACTCAACGCTGTCTGCAATGGTGCTGGCAAAAGGGGATTTAGATATTCCACCCAGCAAGCCACTGACTATTTTCTCTCCGACAGTATTTATTTCTCCATCATCAGATCCAATTCCGAACTTCTTTGATATTCCCTCGACAACGCTTGTTTTCAGTTCATTCCAAATGGCGGTCCATGATACCCATTTGAACATATTCTTGAATGTCCACTTGGCTGCAAATACCTTAAAGACTGTTTTGAGTATTGTGTCCCAGTCAATCTCGGACATTGCCGTTCCTACGCCCTTTAGAAGTTCGTACCAATCCACCTCATCTATCAAAGTGTTAATCAGTGTGCATACACCAGATATAAGGGAATTGATTGTGCCACCGGCTTTCTTTCCAGTCGATAGTCTTAACTGCCTTGTTTATCGCACTCGCAAAGTCACTTCCGATTTTCTTGAAATCTATCTTCGCAAGGAATTTTCCAAGACCGCTGAAAAGTGTCTTGATGCTGTTACCAAGCGTTGTGCCTACAAGATTCCAGTCGATCTCCGTAATTGCGGTATTTATATTTGTTCCAAGTCCCTCACAGAAAGTATCGAAACCGTCTTTGATGGTATTCCAATCGAGTTTTTTCAGTGCTGTGTTGACACCGTTTGCAAAGTTCGTAGCAATATCTTTCCATGGGAAAGTCTTTGAGAAATTCAGTACGGCAGTAAATACACCATTTACAAAACCAGCGAATGTTTCTCCAATGCCAACATAATCAATTCCGGCTATTGCATTGCCAAGCAGATTGCCGATTGCGGTTCCGAGTGAAGCCCAATCCAATCCGGTAACGAATGTCTTTGCAAATAGAATCGCTGAGTTTATTGCATTGGAAATTGCTGTTCCAATTTTCTTCCAGAGATCTTCTGTCTGCAGGGCAGCGTTGATTGCATCTACGATACCCTGTGCAAGTCCCTTTGCGGTTTTATTTATCAGAGTCCAGTCAAGAGTATCTAATGCACCAATGATAAGATCTGCTATTGCCGTTCCGAGACTGCTCCAATGGAAGTTTTCTACAAATGAATCAACGAACTCAAATGCAGAGTTAATAGCTTGCGCTATTGTCACACCTATTGATGTGAACAATCCAGGAGTTTCAAGGAAACCATTCAGGAATGTCGCAATGCACTTCGCAATCTTTCTCAGAGATGCTTTGATGCCGTCCCACGGAATGTTATCGAGGGCTTCTTTCAGTTTCTCCCCGAACATTCTTCCTACATCGTAGAAATCAGCTTCATCCCAAGCATCCTTAATCATCTGTGCAAGATTTTTGTACTTATCCGCAATCTCGTCTGTTTCATAACCGCTTCCATCGGCTCCGCTGTTGCTTCCACTGCCGCTTTTATCATCACTTAGGATGTTAAGCTCATCTATGCCGGTGGTAAGGTTCTTTGCCGCCTTTGCAGCACCATTTAAGGAATCTGTATAATCTTTATTCTGTTTTATTGCTTTGGTATAGAACTTCTTACCTGTGAGTGCTGAGAAGAACTGTGCCAATGCGTTTGTTGCTGCAACGAGCTTCTGAATCAGATAATCCAGAATCGGAGTAACTACATTCAGTATTGGCTCAAATGCAGTTGTCAGTGATGCTCCAAGCTGTCGCAAATCGTTGTAGAGCAGATTTACGTTTTTGTGAAACTCTGTTCCGGCTCTTTTTGAATAAATAACAAGGTTATCGAATCCTGTTTTTACGAGTTCAAATAGGTGTGTAAACATTGAACGTAATAACATGAACGTTCCAAGTCGGATGATTGAGCCGAGTTTCTTTGCAAATGCACCAGATTGTTTTTCTGAAAATCCAAGGCTCTCTCTCACTCTTTTTTGAGTTCCTTGAATTTATTTATAATTGCAGCAATCCCAGAACGGATTTTGTTCACTACCGTTTTCACGGCAGAAATGATTTTTTGTGTCTCGTTTTTTACGGCATTTGCCACTTGCCTTACCGCATTGATGATTGCAGTAAGGATTGTCAGGATAATACCAATAATCGGTATCGCCGCCTGAACGGCTTCAAGGCCTACCGCCATAGACTGGAATCCGGCATTTGCCGCCATGCCCCCGGTTTCAATGGCCGGAAGAATTGATGCAATTCCACTTAATATAGAAGAAAAGGTTCCAAGTCCACATTTCTGTGCTGCATCCCCTATGGACTTAATGGACTTTGCCACATCCTCCATATTTTTTAGGAGACTGTGAAACCGTTTCCTTGAACTGCTTAAACTGTTCCTGTGCCTGTCTGAGACCATTCACAGCTTCCTCATACTGACCGGTATCAAACCGTATCTTTCCACTCTCCATACCGCTGACAGTGGCTTTGTACTTATTGATCTGGTCTATGAGTTCCTGGATACGTCTATTAGCCGGTTTGTGTTTGCCTGATTGAGACTTTCGTTTAAGTTTGTCTGTCCGGCTGCTGCGCTGTCCGGCAGTTCCGAGGTTGCTTTCCTCTTGTGCCAACTGACTTGCCGCTGATGCGGCACCGTTCATTGCTGCCTGTGCCTCTTCTGATGCAGTCGCAACGCTTTCTGTGGCTGCCGCTGCTTGCTGACCGTTCTCCAAAGGCTGTACACGTCTCTGTGCCCCCTCAGAATCAATTCTGATGCTGACGCGATTATTCGATCCGAGGTTTCCAAGTGCTGTGCTGACTTCCTTTACAGTAGCCGCAACCTCTTTTAATTTCGCCGTATCAACTCCTGACAGAGACTTAATGGATGATGCAATGCTTCTCATACCACTTCCGGCATTTTTAAGATCATCTCCAACGCCGGAGAAACCACGCATTACATCAAGAATCTGTTTTAACTTTTCTGTATCTAATCCCTCAGTGATTTTCTTCATTGAGGTAAGAGCTTTGTTACTTTATCAATACCACCGTCTGCCTTATCAGTGGTGGCTTCTATTTCCAATAAAATGCTATCTACTCTGTTATCAGGCATTTTGCCACCTCACTTCGTAAAACCCTGTCCGTGGGTGGTATTGTTTGTCCGTAAAATAAGAAAACATGGGGAACTGCGCCGGACTTGCGCTGTTTCGGTTCGTCAACCTATCCCCATGTAATCAGCTACTTTTCTCTTCGCTGTCTCAATCGCTTATTATGTTCTGCGGCAAAGGCAGCGAATCTGTCTGCATCCGTCATTTTTGCTCCCGGCGGTGCGTCCTCTGTGCTGTTCATGCTTCTTGGTTGGCTTGGGTATGCCGGAGCATTTCTGCCAAGGAAGATTGCCATGGCATCTACGACATACGAACCAACGGACCACGCCAACGTATCTAAGGCTGTGGCCTGCTCTTTTGCCTCCATCTCTCTCTTTTTTTTTGGAATGGTTCTAATTTCTTAGGGTTCAGTTTCCAGAAAGTATCGTAGGAAACACCATAAAGGAGAGCATTTGGAAGCCAAACTTTATTGATAATCTCAGTAAACGATTTATATTTGCTGAGATCTATTTCCTCTATTCTGTTGCCGCCTTGGTTTTCTTTCCGCTGTTCTTCGGAGTTTCCTCGGCTTCCTCGCCAAAACCCGCGGTTTTCATTGCCTCCGTAAACGCTCCCATGACTTCATCCATAGATCCGCCATATTTGAGATGTTCGCTTAAAATCTTCCCGGCTGTAGTAAGATCCTTTGTACCGGTCAGTACCGCGATGATCGCTCTGATTGTCTTAAAATCTTCATGTTCTCTCTGGTATCATCATCCAGAAGTCCCATTACATCTACATCGTGATCTTCCAGATCACACATAAGGTTTGTAAAATCGAGATCTGCTACTTTAATCTCTTTAGGTCCATTCGCTGTCTGTAAAATCATACTTATTAACCGTCCTTTCGTTAATCTGTCCTATTTGTACGGCAGAGGACTATTCCCCTGCCGCTGCTTCACTTTTTCACGCTGTTACATAATGAAGAGCCTCTTCGCCCTCATCAGTAATGGAGAATGACATTTCTCTCGCATTGTTGGAAGATCCGCTTGTCGGATATACTGCCATAACACCGGCCCACTCCCCTTTGCCGTCAACACCCTCTTCTCCAAACCATAACTGCTATTTATCAACTTTTCCTGCTTCCTGAGATCCAAGAGTTTCTTGTAATCAGCTTTCTCATACCATGCTTTGAAAGCAAGATCCCCTGTGTCCTCGATACCGTTAATGGTTCTTTTCTTCGTATCGGAAAGTGTTGTAACATCGAGTTTTTCCTTTTCTCCGCCGAGATCCGGGTACTCAGTAATGTCGATCAACTTCTCAAATGTTCCTGGAGCATCTGCTTTCTCGTGCATGAGATATGTCACATTTGCACATTTTGCCATCTTCGTTCTACCTCCTTGTGTTTTCCTTTGCCTAAGAGGTAAAGCCTTGAATTTATTAAAACCACCGGCAGACACCAGGCGAGTGCTTTTCGGGAGCGACCCTAGCCGATGGAGTTAATCATGTTTCCAATTTTGAGAACCGAGTAAGGAATTGTGAAATGGAAGTATCGCTTATATTCTCCACAGGGGAGAAGTAGTCGCAATGAAATCCAATCCCTACCATATATTCCCTTGCGGAATTTGCTAACTTCCGCACTTCTGAGGCGGATTTGTTTGAATAGAATTTGACTTCCAATCCAAGATTGATACCGTCCTCTGTATTTGAAAGTGTGGATAACGCTCCGTCTCCGCCTATCTGTTTGAAATACATATAGGGGAATGACGGTGGTGTAGCTTTATACACCTGTCCTCCTTTCAAACTGCTGTATTGTTTCTGCAAGTCTTTCAGGAGGTTCGTAAAATACAAATTCACATTGTCCTTAACCATCCTTGAATACCTCGCTTGCTATTTTTTGTGCTTCTTTCCTCAGATATTGCGCCGTCTCATACATGAATGGTCTTGACGGCATACCCTCTGTAAATCGCCATGTGCCATCATCAGCCGGATAATACCAACCCTCTCTGCCGTCTTTCGTGGTAAAGATTGTTGCCCCGGAATTGTATGCCCAGTTCATTATTGCCTTGTACTCTTCGCTTGGGTGGGAGTTGTCCCTACCCTTTACACCAGTACCAAACTCAATGTACTTGCAATACCCTCCGGCACTTATGATTCCAACTCCCTCTGCCTCATCCAGATAACCGATAATGGAAGATCTTGCCGTACCGGTATCAACCGGAACTAACTCCTGTGCCTTTTCAACTCCGAGGTCTGTAAGTCTCTGTATAAGTTTCTCTGCGCATTTGTGTATACGCTCTTTCCGCTTTTCCAGTTTCTTAATAGCCTCATCTATGCTGTCCGGGTCAAAGGGATTGATCGTTATTTTGTCCTGCATGGATATTCCCCTTAATCTTCCGTATCGCCCATAGATTCTGTTGCAAATCATGTTTCGGGCAGACACATATATAATCCGGTTCTGTATCTGTGGAACCGTCCTCGTTGAGAATAGGAACCACATCTATGAAGAGTTTTGAGTATTCATCAATCGGTAATTTCTGTACGGTTGATATGGTCTTGTCGTAGACAATATCTTTACCAAATGGGGAGTCCTCGGCATTTCCTGAGTTCGGACTTACTCTCGCAAGTACACGAACCGGATTTGAATACTTCGGTATGCTCTCCCCGGTAAGGTTGCCATCCTCGTCCACTTCATCCACCGTTCCGTCATAGGTCTGGTAATAAAAAGGGACTTGGTTCAATCTGAGGTCTTTAAGTCTCAGCTTCGGCATTGCCATCCCTCCTTAACAGACCGACATAGGTTTTGGGTGGGATCTTCGCCAAGGCCAACTCAATATCTTTCTTGCCTGTCTGTCCCCAGTTCCGGGTAACTCCAAGTTCTGTGTGAGATAAAGTCCGCCCCTCGCATCGTCAGAGTTTATGGCTTTCGCCAAATCATAGATTTCAAACTCATACCGGTTATAAAACCTCTCCAACTCTGCCTCTGTCGGAATATCATCATCCGCCCAAAAGTGTTGATTTGCAGCCTGTTTCTGAGCTTTCACAAGGAGGACGGCAATCTGTTCGTCAGTGAGAGTTTCATCATCTAAAATGACTTTCAACAATTTAGCGTCCATAATCCGTCCTCACTTTCTTACCCTTTGCTGAGTTAAAAACTCTGCGATCAGCTTTGCTTTTACGGTTTCTTTCATGTCATACCCACGTTCCGTTGCGATAGCCTTAATCTGTGCCACTGTCAGAGCATTAAGTTCTTCCTCTGTATACTTCTTTGTGACATCAGTAACCGTCTCTTCTGTGCTCGCATCTGATGATGTGGAAACAGAAGAATCGGCTACGATACGGGAACCACCGTCAAGGGTATGACCTGTTATTCCCCCGGTTTTGTGGTTGCTGTCAGTTTGCTCGGAAGATCTGTGGAAATATTTGTGAACTTAGCACTCATCCACTCAGGACCGTGATCCAAACCAATCTGTCCAAAAATCTGATATGTTTCTCCTGCGCCAGTCTTTGCAAGCTGCTCCAGGAAGAAATTGCCCTTGCCAGGAACCATCTGATGAACCTGAGCCATGATGGACGGATCGAACAGAACGGCTGTACCGGTAGGCATAGTATCAAACAAAGCAACTGCCACTTCTCCAAGAGGGGTAACTACTGTCTGTAATTTGATACCGTTCACTTCTCTTCCAAGGGGAACGATTGTAAGGTTGTTCTGCTGCGCATCAAGGTTAAGCTGCAACATTGTAGTTGCATCAACTCCGAGAACAATGTTGTCTGTCTTTGCGCCCTGATCGTGAATGGACTTTAATCCCTCTGCTACAAGCCAGTATGTGAGAGGCTTTTTAGCAAGATCAAGTACGTTGGTTGTGATAGCTGTCAGAAGTCCTCTTGTTTTATTGGCCTCTGCATCAGTAGTTGCCTTTGCGTACTTTCCGTTGATGAATGTGTACTCAATATCCTGTGCGATCTTTGCCATTCTACGAGAAACCTGAAATGCAAGCTCGTCCATAGGATTTGCCTGCTGACCGGCCACATTGATGCCCTGCAGTGTACCCATGTTACTCTGCTTTCCGTAAGAAATCGCTACGGATTTCTGGAAGATCTGAGTTACATTGGTAAGCTGGCTTCTAGTTACCATTTCCGGCTGTGGTGCAGTAAGGGATGTTGTTTCAGAAATCTCCGGCTGTTCGCCTGTTTCTGTGTTGTACTCCTGACCGCAAGTAAACTCTACATGATTGGTTACAAGAGGTCTTGCGCCAATCATAGTAGAGAACGGTGTTGCTGTCTGTCCTTTAGCGAATAACATTCCGCTAAAATTAGGAACAGCGAATGATGTTGCTGTGCCCTGTGCCATAATTCATTACCTCCTTTAGATTTATGCCTGCTGATTGTTAGCGGCACTTTGACTTAATATTGCAAGAATCGCAGCCTGTGAATCGCCTGCGTCCATTGCCTGTTTAATCTGTGCTGAATAGTCAACCTGACCTACGTTTCCAGACTGTGGCGTAGGCATCTGAGCCAAATACTGAGCGCGGATTTCCGACTCTTTCTGTTTGTCTCTTTCCGCCATAAACTTAGTGATGTTTCCGGTAACAACATCCATGTTTCCATCATACTCTGCTGTTGCTGTTGCCTTTGCCATTTCAGCCGGCATACCCATTCCTAAGTAACGCTCCGATGATTCCGCTACCGCTTTGAATTTTTCCAGTTCCTTGACATAAGCATCTCTCTGAGCCTGCTGTTCCGCTTTTGCCTCTGCCTCCTGCTCTTCGGCTGTCTGCTTCGCTCTAAGCTGTTTGCGAAGATTCCCCTCGGATGTACAAAGTTTGTCGTTATCGGATTTCAGTTTCGCATTTGCCGCTTTCTCCTGTGCAAGCTGTGCCATAAGGCTCTCAACGGTTACTTCTCCGCCGGAGTTGTTTTCCTCATGCTTATCTGTCTGAGGCTGCTGCTGTGTACCGGATGCCTGAGTGGGCTGATTCTGCGGTGCTGTCTGAGACTGCTGCTGTGTCTGGTTCTGAGTTGTTGTGCTGTTTACATCTGCCATAATTGACCTCCTGCGTTTGAACGGTTCTCTCCGTGTGAATTTCTGCGTTTTTTTACTTGCGTCTCTGCAAGACAATAGTTGTATGCGTTTGATGAGGGTTTTCTCTAACCCGTTATCTGAAAAAGGGATTACCCCTCTGTAACCGAAAAAAATGAGCCGGACACGATTCTTCATCACATCCGGCTCATAGGCTCTAACTGTATTCAGTTAGTTTTTCTTTGCTGCCTTTTTTGGCAGTTGTTTTCTTGGTAGCAGTTTTTACTTTACTGTGGACTTCTTTGCTGCCGCTTTCTTATTGGCAGTTTTCTTGGCAGTATCTTTCTTTGAAGCTGCTTTCTTCTTATCGTCCATCTTTTTCTTGTCCGCTGCTGTCTTTTTTTGCAGTTGCCATTGGTTTTCTACCTCCTGATTTATAATTCTACGCACCGGCAGTTGATGATCTCGTCTATCGGTGCGCCCATGCTATCATCGAGTGGGAACATCATTTTGTACCCGTTGATGATAAAAGGCTCGTTAATAGGAACTGTTTGGCCGTCCGCCTCCCAGTGGCTAACCCGGACACGTTCATCCCTCATGCTTACCCATGTATGGGTGGTCTGTTTCTTATCCACGAGGTTCTGATGATTTATCCAGTTATATATCCAGTTCGTCTCATTCAGGGCAATTTCCGTGGCTCTAACCTCCGAGAACATCCTTTTACACTTTTTGAACATCCTCTTCTTTCATCATGCCGCCGGTCATGCGAGACATTTTATAATCATCGTTGCCGTTGGCATTTGCCACTGCCCTCTCTGTGGCTTCCTGAATATACTTTGAAAATCTGTATGCCTTTTCCCTTACTTCTGTTTCGTACTGATATTCCGGCATCATGGCAAAATAGAGATCCATGAGTTCATTTTCGTAATCAGCACTCGTCTTTTCGTAAAGGAAAATGCCGGAAATAAGATTGAGGAACTGTGCTGCAAAAAAGTCTACAAGTGCATTTATAAACTCCTTGGCGGTTTTCTTCCGGCGGAGCTTATCGTCTTTGAGAATGTTCATTTCGTCAAAGTATTCAACCGGATTATACATAGTTCACACCGCCTATTCTTCTACCATTGCAGTCTTACTTGGCTGCTTAGATTCCTCTGTCTTATCTTTTTTCCGTGTTGTTCTCCCCACCGTTCCCCTCTTCATCCTTGTATGCGTTAGGGTTCGGTTGCTGTGTCTTTTTCCTCCTTGAGGCAAGTTTCTTCTGTATGCCATCAATAATAGGCTTACTGTCAACCCATGCCTGTTGTGGATCTGTGAACAATCCAACAGTGTTGAATGATGTAAGACCGTCTACTCCGGCATTAAGCAATGCCACGAGCGAATTGGTCTTAGACACCAAATCATAGGTTTTTGTACGGCAGAAACGGATTTCAACATCTGCTGTCTCTATATCTTTTAGGCCGTCATACGGTCTCTGATCTGTCTTAATGATTTCGATTGCCAAATCAATGAGCTGCATTTCCGGCTCAGTGAATAACTGCTCAACCGTCTTAGCGGAAATCTCCAAACACTGCCATCCATTGGATAACTGCATTGCACCGGTGGTTGAACCGCCACTTGCCTCCTGCCATGACGGTGTAGAGGTAATCTGCTCCAACTGAGAATTGAGATGATCCACAAGTTTCTGAACCTCACTCTCATTCAATGTCTGATTGAGGTAAGTGATCTTTGCTTCCTTGCCGTCCCCGGTACTCTTTGTCATAATGACTCCATCGCCGTCTACGAGGTTTTTCTTGCCCTCTTCGTTTACCTGGCAGTTGTGCATCCAGAGTAAACTCTGAACGTGTTGCAGAATATCATTGATACGGTCAGAATCCACAAGATTCATTGCATCCATCAGCGGGATAACCTTTTCAAAAATACCCATGCGGTCATTCAGATAAAATTCAACGACCGGTATTCTTCGGAGTGGGTTTGGTGCGATATTCTCTTTCAGATGATAGTCTGTCGTGTTCAACTCATGCTCAATGGTATAGCAGAAATTCTTTGAGTATGCCGTAAGAGTAATTGTTCCATCATCATGTACGGAATAGGTGCATCCTAGCACCGGTTCTCTATATGCGTCATTTGAGTACACCACAAAAGGTTGTAAGTGGACTTGGAACCAATAGCTCAAATGGAGAATATCTGTTCTTATTTCTGTTCGGCAGCATCATCTGGTAGCCGACACCACAGATAAATAGGTTTCTTCCAAGGGCAATATCTTTTGCCGCTTTGCTCTGCTCCTGCATCATTTTATTGAGCATGGCGATCTTCAAATCGTCAATATTCTCTCCATCGTCCTCATCCTTTTTTCTCAAAAAATCCGAATAAGGCTTTCTTCTGTTTCTTTGTCGGTTCTATCTTTGCTCTCTGTACGAAAGTGATCGGGTTGGAAAAACAATATCCCAGATGCACGTCCACAATCTTTGAAGCATTGTTTTCTACGACTGTGGCATTGAGATCCGGTCTGATTTTCTTTTTCACGGTTAAGAATTGGCTGATTGCCTTTCTCGTACTCAAAAAGAAAAACTTCCTGTGCCACATTCTCCTGGTGTTCCATAAACGCCTTAGATACAACCGATATGATATTGTCTTTCGTAATTTCCCTCTCATCAGTCATTAACATTCGTCTACCGAGAGTTGGACGGTTGCTTGCGTACATGAAGTTTCCCCTTTCCGAATAAAACAAAAGAACCGATCAAGTCTACTTATGACTTAACCGGCTCAAAGGCTCTTTGCTTAATTCTATTTTTATTACTTCCTTACATCCACGGCAGTTTATAAAAATCGTGCCGGATGCTCCGGGTGCTTTCTTGAAAAGAAGTTTTTCACGGTTTGCCCGTGCCTTACATACAGGGCAGTATACGTTTTCCGTTTCAATATAGCTGCTCCTTTCTGTATGTGGATAGTTGCGTGGATGGGATTTGAACCCACGACCGTCTGATTAAAAGTCAGATGCGCTACCGAGCTGCGCCACCACACATTACTGGGCGGCTCGCCACCGCCCTATCCTACAATAATGGAGGAACCCATGGCCTCTCGAAAGAGGCAAGAGCCAAGAGTGGGAATCGAACCCACAACCTTTTGATTACAAATCAAATGCTCTGCCAGTTGAGCTATCCGGGCTTACCAATATGGAGTAGCGTTCACTACTCCATATCAAGAAAGGGATAATCCACCAACGTCTATACCAAGACACCATCATTTTAACAAAAAAGGAATGATAACGCATTAAAATATCGGTGTAGCCGATATTCAACGTAGTCATTCCTTTTCAAATGATATAATTGAAAGTTAAATGATGTAATTGAGTTCGTTATTCTCCGTGTTTGGGTTCGTAGTCTATGCAACAATCATCCCAGGATGTGACTGCTCCGTAGCAATCACTTTCCTCATTGGCGCATATCCAATCCGTTGTCCCATTGAAATTCTCATGCCATGTGCATGATCCGCAATTTTCACTACATCCCATTCTGCATCTCCATCAATCTCTGTGCCTCTTCCGGGCTACATACGGTCACTCCTGTTTCTTCCTCACATTTTTAACCATGCCAGCTCCGTCTCCGGCGTAGTCCTCCCAAATGTGCTGAGACTCCACAAATATATCATTGATACGCTTATACCCAAAACCGTATGTGCGGTGCAACGCAATGGCGATAGCCGCATATATCTGTGGAACCATCTGATCTGCTGCGGTAGCAACATTCTGTGAGCGGTTTCTTCTGGCAATTTCATTCAGAGAATTTATCAATTTATTATTCTTCCCCATTATCCATATCCTCCAAAATCTGCTCTGTATCAAGCAGTTCTGCAATATCATAGGAGAAGCACGCAGGTTCTATTGGTTCTCCACCGTAGCATACCATACCGTGGCTGCAATCTTCTGAAAGTGTGCAGTAATGGCAGTAATCATCCCCATCGTGTTCGCTTATCCATTTATTGATTTTTCCTCTTCTGTCATTTCTTTTTCATCCCTCTGATAGTATGCTTTTTACGGTTTCCTACAAATCTGCCGCCGCCCTTTTGGTTGCCATAGATAAATGCCACCATATTCCCACCAGACGGTTTCTGCGTGGCCGGTTTGAAATCTGTCTGTGTGTTTTCCTCCATAGGACGTAATGATGGCGTTTTGGGTTTATACTGAGGTCGCCACACCATGACAATCTTATTCTCTTCGGATCGACAAATCCAACCCATTTTCAAAGATAGTAAGATTAAGTCCATGCCGGATGCAGGCCTTTCGATTTCTTTCTGTACCTCAACTGCTTTTTTTCTGTGCTTCTGTCATACCATTTTCTCCTTTCATCGTACAGTTCTCCCAAGTCTATAAATATTTTCATCATTGATGATCGTAAATGCTGTGGAATCTTTTGATTAAACAGCTATCCGGCGATACGGCTTCGCACTCAAAATCTTTAAATGCCTGTTTCTGGTACGAATATATTCTGATATTCCCATCAATAGGTATTGAGATATTGAGTTATAAAAACATACATTGCCGCCTCACATTGATATTTAATACGATCCTCGCTATACGCTACTCCATGTTCATTGCACACAAAGGTAAAAAACTGTCCGGCTCCGTTCTCTAATACAATAAGCCATCCTCCGGTTGCTTTATCCCTGTGGATTCCATAATTGTTCACAGTGTCAGTGTATGGTATCTCAATATTTTCCCATCCAGATTCACAATGATATTGTCTGCAAATCTACTCACAACGCACGAATGTCCTCAGATACCGCAAAGTAACTCTCATATCCACATTTTGTAATCGTCCGTATTCCGTTTCCTGATTTTGTGATCTGAATGGAGGTTAATGTATTGGCCGGACTTATGAAGTATACTGAATCTCCTGCCGCATAAAGCGGACTCTTGTATTTATCAAACACATATTCTCTATCCGTGGTTAACCAGAACGCTCTATCATCCGCTTTTATTGCAATATTTTCTGTTCCAACCTCTGCAAAATGATATTTAATTCCGCTTTCGTATGCGAATTTATTCCCATTCTTAACTTCCACTACTTCTCCGGCATTATTGATATAGCACTGCTCATTTAGAACAATTTTTACATCGTTTCCTTTAAGCATCGTGATAAGTGTAAGTCCTCCTGTTACCCCTTGTGATACCGGCTTAGTAAGAACATTTGCATTATTATCGCATAGAGGGGCAGCGAGCATATTTGCCATAATAAAACTCCTGGTGTACATCGCAGAATTTAAGGTGCTTTGCCATGTGTTTTAATTCATCCCCATAGACCGGCTCTTATTCTCAAAAATCTTTTCAGAGAATCAATCAGATAAGGAGATAAGTTTTTCCACGGTTTAATCGTTCTTGGTATTTTACTTTCGGATTGTCTATTACACATATTCCTTGTTTCATACGTTCTACAATATCCATATCCG
>VOFB01004812.1_pt1 | contig 23757 bp, 42 predicted proteins | sample 5384141 | NCBI WGS metagenome assembly VOFB01 (sample SAMN12384721, study PRJNA508395) | human gut metagenome | isolation source: healthy gut A | host: Homo sapiens | reverse complement strand
AAGATTATATACATTAAATTGTCGGCAAATGCAAGGACTTTTTTATTATTTCTTTAAGCCCTTCGCCGAGAGCATCGTTAAATTTCTCTGCCGATTTTGCCTTCGGGGCGGCACACACCCGCCGACGCGGCTTTCAAACTCATTCCCTGACGGCGTGCATTTCAAGCTGCGCCTCCACAAGTCCCTTGTAAAATGCGCCCGTGCTCCATAAGCTGCTTATGGCTGCCGCTTTCGGCCACTCGGTGATTGTCGATGACGATTATGCGGTCGGCATTTTTAAGGGTGGAAAGGCGGTGAGCTATGGCAAAGGTGGTTCGTCCCGACTTGAGGCGGTCGATGGCGCGCTGAATCATAAATTCGCTTTCGGTGTCGAGACTTGCGGTGGCCTCGTCGAGAATAAGTATTTTGGGGTCGGACAAAATCGCCCTCGCAATGGCTATGCGCTGGCGTTCGCCGCCCGAAAGACGGTGTCCCTTTTCGCCCACATAGGTATTATAACCGTCGGGAAATTTACAGATAAAATCGTGCGCTCCCGCGGTTTTCGCGGCCATGATGACCTGCTCGGGAGAAGCGTTCGGACAGGAAAATCTTATGTTTTCGAAAATCGTTCCCGAGAAAAGGAAGTTTTCCCTGCAGCACGACGCCCATCATACCGTGAAGGGTTTCGGGGTCGTAATCCTTAATGTCGACACCGTCTATAAGAATTTCGCCCTCATCGGTGTCGTAAAGACGCATCAGCAGATTTATGACGGTGGATTTTCCCGCTCCAGACTCGCCCACAAGGCCTATCATTTCGCCCTTTTTTCGGCCTTAAAGGAAACGTTATTGAGTATGGGCTCGTAGTTTTTATATCCGAAGGTGACATTTTTAAATTCCACACGTCCCTCGGGCGTTTTTCTGACGGGATTTTCCGACACGGTTATGTCGGGGTTTTGGACATAACGTCGTCGATACGGCTCATGCTGACCTCAAGGCGCATAAGACGTCTGGGCAGCCAGGTAAACCACCCGAGAGGTCCGAACAGCATATTCGAATAGCCCACAAACTGAACCATTTCGCCCACCGAAAAGCCTGTTCCCTTTAAGGAATCGACTCCGCCGAAATAAAGCACGGCAAGGGTTCCGAAGTTTAAAAACAAAGCCGAGAAAGGGCTGAAATTTTGCCCAAAACACCTCGTTTTTCTCCTGAATTTCGGCGTTTTCTCCCCGCAACGCGGTCGAAGTTCTCGGCCTCGTATTTTCTTTCCGAAGCACTTGACGATTTTCATTCCCTGGATAACATCCTGAAGGCGGGAATTGAAATTGTCCTCTCTCCTGCGCTGACTGGAAAAAATTCGGCGTATCTTGCCCCAAAAAGAGCTTGTGAAGAATCCACATCAGCGGCACGAAAATCATGGAAATGAGGGTAAGACGGACGTTCATGGACAGCATGATGACAAGGGCGCCGATAAAGGTAATTATATAGGTAAACATTCCCGTGAAGGTGTTTTCCATGAAATCGCGGATTTCCCTGGTGTCGCCGGTCACCCTGTTCATAAGGTCGCCGGGCTTTCGGCTGTCCTGAAAGAAAGGGACAGCTCCTCGATTTTGGTAAACAGACGGCGGCGGAGATCCATGCTCATTCGAGAGCCGAGCAGCACTCCCAAATATTTTTTATAGATGTTTATGAGAAGCGTGGCGACCACAATCGCAAAAAGCACGGCGAAAAAAGGTTATTACCTGTCCCTTTGGTGCCGCTTGCGGGTACAAGCACGTTGTCTATAAAAAGGGGCTGCCATTGCTGCTGATAAAGCGTCAGTCCCGAGGTTATGAGCATGAGCAGCCAGATAAAGCACAGCCGAGGGGCATAGGGCTTACAAAGGCGGAAAAATCTTTTTTATGCTTTGGCTTTTCCGTCGCAATGGGGGCAGGAGCCGGTGTCGGGAGTGGTTCTGCCGCATTTTTCGCATATATTTTCCGGTTCAAGGCTTTCGACCGGGTGGAGGTCGCCGCTTTTGAGCAGGCGGGCGGCTCTCGTGACATAAGCATATCTTGCCACATGCTTCATGGAGAACTTGGCGGCGGCAAAATCCTCGCCGTCGAAGTTAATCACAAGCAGCCCGCAGTCGAACATTCCATCGCAGCGTATGTCGCCGCATTTTCAAGCTCGAAGGTGCGCTCGACCCGATCGCCCTTTATGACGTAAAGCGCCTTTTCGGTCAGCGCGACAAAGCCGTCGGAGCAAAAATTACCGAGAGAGAGTCTATGTCATAAGGCACAAAATATTTAACGTCGCCGGCATTTACCGCCGCAAGCGCTTTTTTTCGACCCGTCGGTCTGTTTAAAATTAAGGCGCATAAGTTTCCTTTCGAAGGTAATTAAATATAAAGGTCTATCATTCTCAGCTCTTTTGACGACAGAGCCGAAACATCGGGAATTTCAAATCGGTTTCCGTCCACGTCGTTCACTATAAGGCGGGTGGCCGACAACTTTACCACGCCGTTTGCGTCGGCGGTAAAGCGGCAGGGGCCGCGGTCGGTAGTAACATCCCAATAGGAATAGCCGTATTCCTCCTTAACCTTATAAACCGAAGTGATCTTGGGTGTGAAATATCTCAGCTCAAGCTGCTTTTCAAAGCTTTTGGGTCTCTCCGAGCTCGTTTAAATTTCTTATCATGCCTATTTCCTTGTTTTTGCCCTCGCTTTCTCTCACCGAAATATATTCGTCGGGAGCGTAAAAGGGAAAGGCGCGGTGAAAATAAACGCGGGAATAAATTTTCCCTCAAATTCAAGAGAAACAAAGCCGCCGGGAGTGGGCTTAAAGCTCGCATTGTCTTTATTTAAGAACTTGAGCTCGAGCATTTCTTCGGTCAAAAAGCTCTTCGTTTTTTATGACGTCGCCGCCACTATGACCTCCCGGAGGAGGCGGAGGGGGCATAAACATTTTACATTCTCCTTTCCTGTGCGTCGAGAGACAGCGCTCTGCTTTGAGCTGCTGCAGCTTGAAGTATATTCCCTCAAGAGCCATCAGCTGCTCGTGGGTTCCTGCTCAACCGCACGTCCGCCGTCAAGCACAACCAGCTTGTCGGCATTTTTCAGGGTGGAAAGGCGATGGGCAATGGAAATTGTGGTTCTGTTTTTCGAAAGCCGATCGAGGGCAAGCTGAATGTTGCGCTCGGTGGCGGTGTCGACGGCGGCGGTGGCCTCGTCGAGAATAAGTATTTTCGGGTCGGCAAGAATGGCTCTCGCAAGGGAAAGGCGCTGCCGCTCTCCGCCCGAAAGCTGACGGCCGCCCGAACCTATGAGCGTGTCGTAGCCGTCGGGGAATTTGCATATAAAGCCGTGGGCTCCCGCCGCTGCCGCAGCGGCAAGAATTTCTTCCTTTGACGCGCCGGGCTTGGCATAGGCGATGTTTTTTGCCACCGAGCCCATAAATATATAGCTTTCCTGAGAGACCATGGCGACGGTACCCTTAAGACTGTCAAAGGTCAGATCCTTAAGGTCGTGACCGTCTATAAGCACCTGCCCGCTGTCGGGGTCGTAAAGACGGGAAATGAGACTGACAAGGGTGGATTTTCCCATGCCGGAGCGGCCGACTATGCCGAGCATTTCCCCGCCTCGACCTTAAGAGAAATGTTGTGAAGAACGGGGTGTCCCTTTTCATAGGAAAAGGTCACGTCCCGAAGTTCCACCTCGCCCTTTGGGGTTTTCAAGAGAAAGAGCGTCGGGCTTTTCGGTGACGTCGGGTTTGGCGTCGATAATTTCAAAAATACGCTGAGAGGCGTTCATGGAGGAAGCAACCATGCGGAAAAAACGTTCGACATAAAGTCAAGGGTCCCGCAAGACTCGCCACATAGGCTATAAACGTGGCAAGCACGCCGTAGGACATACGGGTGTCGGTTCCCGTGAGTATAAGATAGGCGCCTATTCCCCACACGCCCAGCTGCATAACGCTCTGAACCGAGGTGTAAACCGCATTATATCGGTTTTCGTATTTGACTATGTCGACCTCGGTTTTGCCCGCAAAAGCGTTTTTTGTTTTCGAAGTTTCTTACGGCCTGTTCTTCCTTACCGAAGGCCTTTATGACGCGCACGCCCGTGAGACTGTCGTTAAGGGTTGAATTCATTGATCGTTCGGCGCGGTGGCGCTTGCCGTAGAAATGCCACAGCCGCGGATGCAGCTTGACGCTTATAACCACAAGAAGCGGAGTGAGAACAAGGTCATGACCGCCATCTGCCAATTGAGCGCCACCATGAAAATCACCGTGAGAACAACGTTTGCCAAATTCCCCACGATTGCGGGAAGAATGTCGAGGAAAAGCCCCGTCACCTCGTTGGCGTCGCTCATAACCCTTGTCATAAGCGAACCCGTCGTGCGGTTTGTGAAAATCGCATGGACAGGTTTTTAAGCGAGGCGAAAATGTCGCTTTTATGCTTCGAACCACCCTCGGCACGATTTTGGCCACAATGACGTTTTTGCACAATGGTCAGCAGCAGATTAAGAATTCTTACCGCCGCAAAGGCAATACACATGAGCACAAGCAGCGAGAAAAAATCGCCCTTTGCAAGGCTCCAAAAGCCCGTAAAATCAGATTTTTCCCGAGCACGTCGTCAAAATAGACCGTTCCCGAAAGATACGGCAGCAGCGAATTTGCCCCCGCCGACACAAGAAATGTCAAAACAAGCAGCACGATTGCCGCCTTGTAATTTTTAAAATAGGACATGGTGCGGAAGAAAAGACTCCTCGTGTCGGTGCACTTGGGGGCAGATCCTCCGTTCTCTGTCTATGTAAGGGCTTCCGCACTTTTCGCAAAACTCGGATTTTCCTTTTTCCTTATAGAAATCCTCGGGAAGGGCCTTTCCGCTTTTGAGAATTTCGAAGCCTTCGCAGAATTTTTCGCTCCCGCGCCTGCTCCGCCGAAAAACACGGCAAGACGGCGGCAAATACCGTCAATTTCCCCGCAAAGCAAAACTCCCGCCACAAGATCGACGGTAAACAGTCTTTCTATGCTTTCCATGGGTATTTTTCGATTTCAAGCTCGTTTTCCGAAGGATAGTCATAGTTTTCCCTGTGGGGATAGCCCGCAAAGGTTTTACCCCGTGAATTTCGGAAGATAAACCGCCGAAAGCTCGCGGCCGTCGAACAAAACCAGCTTTCTCTGAATTCGCAGTCGACGTCCATGTCGCCGCTCGTAAACATGACGCAGCCGTCGGCGTCAAGTCCCGCTTTTTTTTGAGCAGTTTATTTATTTTTTATCAGCCTTTTTGAAAATGCCACTTTTTTTTCTCCTTTAAAGGGTCGTCAAATCAAATAATCGGTTTATTTTACCACACTTTAAAAGAAAATTGCAATAAAAGCCCCCGTGGCAATATCTGTCTGCCGCGGGGGTCGAAATGTTGTTTATGCCCTCTTTTATGCCGAAAGAACGGTTCCGTCGGCAAGGGTCACGGTGTGTCCGTTAAAATTGATCGTTCCGTTGTTTGTGAGGGAGGTCAGGGTGCAGTCGCCGGTGAGATTCCAGACGGCGCCGCTTTCGACGGTTACGACGGCGTTGTTCGAAACGGCCGAACCGCCCTGCGCGTTTTCGGTGATGTTGATCATTCCGGTGAAAACGCTGCCTGCCGAAAGGGTCATGTCAAGGGTGGAAATACTGTCAACCTCGATAACGCCCGAAAGTGTTTGGTTTTTCGGCCTTAAAAGTCACCTGAGCGCCGTTTTTGTCCGCCGTTCCCCAACCCTTGAGGCCGAGTTTCCGCTGACGACAAGCAGCCGTCCCCGAGGTGTCGTTGTTTTTTAAGGGTGACCTCCGAAAGGGTAAGATTGCAGGTGGTGTTGGTGATATAGAACATATCGCCGTTGTTTGATTCAAGGCTTCCGCCCGTCATCGTGAAGGAGGAGGTTCCCACATCGGCGTCACCCGACATGGACTGATAGATCATGACATTGTGTACGTTTTCATCGGAGCTGGTACCCTTTGTATCGCTCATGTTTCCGTAGACCGTGCAGTTTTCAAGGGTTACCGAATTCTTTCCTTCCACCACGACCGCCTCGGAATTGTTGGCGGTGAGTGACGCGTTTTTCACCGTGATATTTGCGGTGGAATAAACTGCGGGGGAATTATATCCGTTCGACTCATAGCTTCCCGAATCGACGTTGACCGTTCCGCCGCCCCTGTCCGAACGTATGGCGGCAGAGGAGTTGCCCGAGGTTTTACGGTCAGATTTGTTGCGTTGGTAGTCGCTCCGCCGGGTGGTCTGAATTCCGCCGGAATTATCGGCAGAGGTGGTTATTTTCGAATCGAAATGTTGACGGTTGTTCCGTTTCCGTAGCTGAAAACGCCGTTGCCGTTCTGAGCCGAAGAATTAACCGTTGCGTTTTTGATTGTGACGATTGCGCCGTTTGTTGCAAGTAGTGCGGCGTTGACTCCGTAGAAATCGCCGTTTTCGGTGTCGGAGCTTGCTCCGCGGATTTTTCCACCGTAATGCCGTCGAGAGTGACTGTTGCCCCGTCAATTCTCAAGGCGTTTTCATCGTCTCCGGAGGAGAGATAGGTGCTGCCCGAAAAGCTTCCGTCCTCGGTCAGCGTGTTGGCGCTGTCACCCTGCGTTACAGCCGTCGAGCCGCCGAATCCCTGTCCGCCGCCTGCGCGGGCGCAGAGCCGGAAGAGGTATAGACCTCGGCTTTTTCGGCCGTATTTTTGCTGCCGTAGGTAACCGTGAGGTAATCGCCCTCGGCAAGGTCGCTCACATCAATGCTTTGGCTGTCTTTGGTGATCTCGGCGTTTTTCAGGTCGACGGTAAGGCTTTCGCCGCTTTCGGTAAAGACGATGTTTCCGCCCTGTCCGCCTTGAGGCGCAGCGTTCTGTGTGCCGTTTGCGTCATTGTCGGGTTTTTCGGGAGGCTGTCCGTTTTGTTCCGAAGAATTATTCCGCTCGGCATTTCGGGCGGTGTTCCTCCCTGCCCGCCGCCCTGTTCGCTCTCGGAAATTTCGCCCAGCGAAAGGGTGATCTTCGTGCCGTCTATACCGGTCACCTTTCCGGTAACCGAGGTTCCCGAGCGGTCGGTGCCGCCGCGAGGACTTTACACCAACCGTCATTTCCTTCGGCGATTTAAAGCTCAACATAAGCTCGGGGCTGCTCAGCTGCGGCACAAATTCGGTCCGCCTTTCGGGACGGGAATTTCAGGTCATGGAAATGTTCATGCGCCGCCCGAACACCGTGCTGTCGGCCGACCTTATTATGGAGCGCGTGTGGGGCTGGGACAGCGAAGCCGAAATAAACGTGGTTTGGGTTCACATTTCAAATCTCCGCAAAAACTGAAATCCGTCGGTTCGGCGGTGTCGATATATGCCAACCGAGGTCTGGGATATGTTTTGGAGGAACGGCATGATTAAAAAAGCTGCGTAAAAAGTTTATTATAATCGCAACCCTGTCGGTGGCGCTTGCCATGATTCTTTTAAGCGTTATCGTTAATGCGGCCGATTTTATCTCCACCGACAAAAATCTCGGCGACACGCTGACCATGATATATCAAAATCAAGGCACGATACCCACAAACCGAACCGTTCCCCGGCGGGCACTTCAACACGGAAACGCCCTTTTCCACAAGATATTTTTGCTCCGCTATAAGGACGACGGCACCCTCGTCATGTCAAACATGGAAAACATCGCCGCCGTCACCGAAGACGACATCGGCGAATATCTTGACATTGCGGTGCGGCACGGAGAAGGTTTCGGATATACAAGCGGATACAATTACAAATACTATATCGTCAAAAACGGCGACGACAAAAACATGGTTATTTTTCTCGACTGTCAAAACGAAATGCGGTCGGTAAAGACCATTCTTTGGTTGTCGGCCGCCGCCACAGTTTTTGCGTTGCCCTCGCATATCTGGGTATTGTGCTTTTTTCAAAAAAGCCGTCGACCCGGTGGTCAAGGCAAACGAGCGGCAAAAGCAATTTATAACCGACGCAAGCCACGAGCTCAAAACGCCCATAACCGTTATAAACACCTCGCTGACCGTGCTCGAAATGGATGTGGGCAAGCAAAGTGGATAGACAAGGCGCTTTACCAGACCGACAAGCTGAAAAAGCTTGTGGACTCGCTTGTTTCCCTTGCAAAGGCCGACGAAGGCGGTCAGCCGGTCATGTCGGATTTTGACATTTCCTCGGCGGCAAGAGAGGCTGTCGACTCCTTTTTGCGATTTTGCGGCCGAGCGGGGTCACAAAATAAACGCCGACATTAAGGACGGGATAACATACCGCGGCGACGAATACTCCGTTCGCCAGCTTGTCTCCATACTCACCGACAACGCCGTGAAATATTCGTCGGATGGCTCTCCCGTTGATTTTCACTTAAAAAGAGCAAAAAAAGGCGTCGTCATAAAATGCTCAAACCTTTGCGATGAAATTGACGAGGGCGAGCTTTCAAAGCTTTTTCGACAGATTTTACCGAGGGGACAAATCACGCTCGTCAAAGGGCGGTTTCGGAATCGGTCTTTCCCTTTGCGCGGAGCATTTGCGAGGCACATAAAGGGCGAAATCGGCGCAAAAAAATCGGTGAAAACAAAATCGAATTCACCGCCGAGCTTAAATAGCGTTCGGAAAAATAATTTTTAAAGACCGAAGGACACCGAAAGGGCCTTGTCGATAAGATTCATGGAAAAGCTGTCCAGCGCGCCCATGCGGCTTTTGAGCCGCTTTTTGTCAAGGGTTCTGACCTGCTCGAGAAGAACTATCGAGTCCTTTTGAAGGCCTGTTTTTGCCGAATTGATTTTTATATGGGTGGGAAGAGCGGTTTTTGGCTTTGGCTTGTTATGGCCGCGGCAATAACGGTGGGACTGAACTTGTTTCCCACGTCGTTCTGAACTATAAGTACCGGTCTGATTCCGCCCTGCTCCGAGCCCACCACCGGGCTTAAATCGGCATAATAAATATCTCCCCGTTTTACCTGCATAAAAACACCTCCGCACGGCCTTTCGGCCGAAGTTTTCACACCTATCTTTGGCATCTTAAACGCGATTTATTCCGAATGCTTCCGATATATTGTACGGAGGTTGTCCCGCCTGTGTTACAAAAAAGAGGTGAAGAACGGCCCAAAACCGTTCTTCACCCTTTTAAGTTTTACTGACAGCCGCAACCGCAGCCGCAGTCGTTGTTATTGCTGCCGCCGCAACCGAGGAGCAGTAAGAGAACGAGCATAATGATCCAGCAGTTGGAAGCATTGCCGAAGAAATTACCGTTGCACATTAGTTTTTCCTCCTTTCCAGCCTTCACTACCATTCTATTCCGATACCGACTCGGTGACATTTTACTTGACTTTTTATTTTTGCCCGTTTATAATTTTAACAGAACACATAACGGGGGACAAAACAGTGACCGAAAAGCTTTACGAAAACGATTCCTTTCTGCTCGGCGGAAAATGCCGTGTGGAAAGCTGCAAAAATGACCGACGGCGGATTTGCCGTCAAAACCGATGTGACGGTGTTTTTTCCCCGAAGGCGGCCAGCCGGGAGACAGGGAAAAATCGGAAAGGCGGATGTCCTCGACACCTTCTTTGACGGCGGCGAGATAATACATCTTTTGCAGCCTGCCTCTCGAAGAGGGAAAGGAATACACCATGGCGGTGGACGGCGTCCTTCGTCTCGACAATATTCAGCAGCACACCGGCGAACATATGCTGTCCTATGCCTTTTGGCATCTGTTCGGCATAAAAAACGTCGGATTTCATGAATTCCGAACTTGCCACCATCGACCTTGAACGGGAGGTTTCGGCCGAGGAAATCAAAAAAGGCCGAGGAATTTTGCAACAATCAAATATATCAAAATCTGCCCATAAAACCTACTACGCCTCTCTCGGCGAGCTTAAGAACAAAAAGGTGCGAAAAATCTCCGAAAAAGGCGGAGACCGCCCGAGGGTGGTGGAAATCGTCGGAGGAGATATCTGCACCTGCTGCGGAACCCACGCCGCCTTTACGGGAACGGTGGGAATTATAAAGGTCGTCAAGGCCGAAAAAGAACCGTTCGGGCAGCCGCCTGACCTTTCTTTGCGGAAAGCGCGCCTTTGAATTTTTCGAAAAACAAACCGAAATCGCAAGGCGCTCGGCCGAAATGTTTTCCTCGGAATTTTTCGAGTCTTCCCGAGCGGATATGCGATATGAAGCAAAAATATCCGAGCTTAACCTCACCCTTAAGGAAAAAACCTCGCTTTTGTCGGAATTTCGGGCAAGGGAGATTGTCTCCTCGGCAAAGACGGCTTTGCCGTTTCCTTTCTCGAAAACGTCGGCCAAAAGGAGGCAAGAACGCTGCTTAACAAGGTTTGCGAAAAAAGCCGACTGCGCCGTTCTCGTATTTGCCGAAAACAGCCGCATAAATTATGTGCTTGGTGCCGCAAAGAACAGCCCCTTTGACTGCAAATATCTTTGTGAAATTTTAAACGGTCTTTACGGCGGCAAGGGCGGCGGCTCAAAAGCCTTTGCCTCAAGGAGGCGGAAATTTCTGTTCCGACTGGAAAGAGCGCGGCGAAATCTTTATCAAAAACCGCAGGGAGGAAATAACATGAATTATATAGTATGCGTCGACAAAAACTGGGGAATAGGAAAGGGCGGAGACCTGCTTTTTTCCCTTCCCTCCGACATGAAATTTTTCCGCGAAACCACCTCGGGAAAAACCGTCGTCATGGGAAGAAAAACTCTGCTTTCCTCCCCGGCGGGCGGCCGCTCAAAAATCGGCGCAACATCGTGCTGACGAGAAACAAGTTTCCGCTGCGACGGAGCCGAGGTTGTCTTTTCGGTTGAGCAGCTTTTAAAATCATCGACAAAAACAACGGCGATGTTTTTGTCATGGGCGGAGCGGAAATTTACAACGCTCTCTATAATTTCTGCAAAACCGCATATATTACTAAGGTGGCCGACGACGGCGGGGCCGACGTGTTTATAAAAATCTCGACCGCGAACCGAACTGGAAACTTTCAAAGGAAAGCGACCCCATAAAAGAAAACGGCCATGAATTTGTTTTTCTGCACCTATGAAAATCTTGAGCCCGAAGAAATATAAAAAGGGCTTGACTTTTTAAAAAAGGGACTATAATAAAAATAGTAATTATTATTACTTTTAAAGGAGTGTTATTTATGGAACTTAAAGGCTCAAGAACCGAGGCAAATCTTAAGGCGGCTTTTGCCGGCGAATCTCAGGCAAGAACAAAATATGACTTTTTATGCCTCAAAGGCGAAAAAGGAAGGCTTTTGTTCAGATTGCCCAGCTTTTCGAGGAAACCGCGGCAAACGAAAAGGAGCACGCAAAAATTTGGTTTAAACTCCTTTCGGGCATAAACGGCACCGCAGACAATCTTTCCGATGCGGCGGCGGGCGAAAATTACGAATGGACCGATATGTATAAGGGTTTTGCCGAAGAGGCAAGGGCCGAGGGCTTTGACGACATTGCCGAGCTTTTCGAAAAGGTGGGCGAAATCGAAAAGACCCACGAGGAGCGTTATAAAAAAGCTGCTTGCCAACGTAAACGGAAGTCTTGTGTTCTCCCGCGACGGCGACATGGTCTGGCGAGTGCTCCAACTGCGGCCACATTCACATCGGAAAGGCGGCGCCGGAGGTATGTCCCGTCTGCGCCCATCCGAGAAGCTATTTCCGTCTTAAAGCGGAGAACTATTGATTTTTCGGCCGTCCGACGTTTCTTTCGGGCGGCTGTTTTACTTAATTTTTGTTTTAGAGGTACAAACATAATGAGCACCGAAAGATTTAACGGCAAAGGAGACGTTTATGCCTTTGCCCGCCCGTCATATCCCGCCGCACTTTTTGATTATCTTACGGAAAAGCAAATAATATCCGAGAAAACGGTTGCGGCCGACATCGGCGCCGGAACGGGAATTTTTCGGCGGCGCTTTTGCCCGTATGTGAAAAAGGTTCTTGCCGTCGAGCCAAACCCCGACATGAGAGCGGCTGCCGCAAAAGCGACATTACATGGATAAACGGGACGGCCGAAAACACGACTCTTGCCGACAAAAGCGCCGACATCGTCACCGCCGCCCAAGCCTTTCATTGGTTTGACAAATCGGCCTTCAAAAAGGAATGTAAAAGAATTTTAAAGGACAACGGATTTGTCGTTCTCGTATGGAACAACAAGGACAAAAAAGCCCCGTGATTCGTGACTGCAACGCCCTTTTTAAATGTCTTTGCCCCGACTTCAAGGGCTCGTCAAACGGGTTTGATTTTGAAGGGACGGCATTTTCCGATTTCTTTGAAAGCGCTCCCGAAAGGGTTTGCTTTAAAAACCACGTGACACTTGACCGAGAGCATTTTATTAAAAGGCAGCTTTCCTCGTCTTTTTGCTCCCAAAGAAGACGGAAAAAGTTTTGAGGAATTTGTCGGCGGCTGTGAAATGATTTTGAAAAATATCAACGGGACGGCAAGATTATTTTCCCCCACAACACCCTTTTGCTTTTTACGGCAAGGTATAATTCTTCAAAACAGAATCGCCATCAGGGATTTTCGACAAAAAAAGCAGAAAACATCGGCAGCTTCGGTCCGAAATGTTTCTGCTTTGTTTTTGTTTTTATTTGACGATTTCGCTTTTAAAGAGGAAATTATATACTCCACCTGCTCGTCGGTAAGCAGCGTGTGGAGAGGCAGCGAAACCTCGTTTTCATACATCTTGTAGCTTTCGGGATAGTCGGCAATGTCAAAGCCGCGCTTTTATATGCCGAAAGCAAGGGCAGCGGCTTATAATGCACGTTGCAGGCGACGCCCTTTTCCCCCATTTTGCGGATTATTTCACACCGCTTTTCGTGGTCGGCGCCGTTTATGCGGAGAAGGTAAAGGTGTCCGCTTGAGCAGAAGTTTTCACCCTTGTGAACGGGGTTATAAACCTCTCGTCGGCAAAGGCCTCGTTATACCTTGAGATTATCTGCGGCGGCGGGCGAGCAGCCCGTCATATCTGGCAAGCTGGGCAAGACCGAGAGAAGCCATAATATCGGTCATGTTACACTTGAAATAGGGCTCCACAATGTCGTATTCCCATCCGCCGATACCGCTTTTGTGCAGCGCGTCCTTGGTCTGGCCGTGAAGGGAAAGCAGCATATAATTTTTATAGATTTCCTCGTCATCAATGCCGTCGATGTGACGCCAAACGGCCGCGCCGCCCTCTGCCGTGGTGAGATTTTTTGACGGCATGGAAAGAAAAAATTGGTGAAATCGGCACGGCTGCCGCTTTTTACGCCGTTTCTGACCGCTCCGAGAGAATGGGCTCCGTCGGCCATGACGATTATGCGGCCGAATGCCTTTGAATATCGTTTTTCGGGGTGAAAAGGGATTTTTTACCTCAACGATTTCATAAATGCTGTCATAGTCGCACATAATTCCCCGATGTCGACGGAATTATCACCTTGGTCTTATCGGTTATTGCGTTTGCAAGCTTTTCTCTGTCCATTTCAAGTGTGCCGGGCATTACATCCACCATTTTGAGGGTGGCTCCCACATGACAGACAATGCTTGCAGGTGGCGGTATAGGTGTATGACGGAACGATGACCTGTCTCCCTCCCCACGCCGAGAAGCCTCAGGGTCATTTCTCCGCAGGCGGTCTGGGAATTGAGGCAGGCGCAGCCTGCGGCACCGTAAATTCTTTTATCTGTTTTTCAAACTTTTTGGTTCTTGGGTCCCGTGGTTATCCAACCCGAGCGAAGGGGTGTCGACAACCTCGGAAATTTCGGATTCGCTAATATCCGGAGGAGAAAGGGAATATTCATTATAGAGACTCCTTTAATTTAAAAGCTTTTGATTTCTTTTACAAAGGCGGCCGGGTCGTCTGCGCCGAAAAGAGCGCTTCCCGCCACCAGCACGTCGGCGCCGGCCTCGATGACCTTTTTGCCGGTTTCAAGACCGATTCCGCCGTCCACCTCTATCTTCATGTCACAAAGTCCGAGACGGTTGCACTCGGCGCGTATCGCGGCGATTTTATCAACGGCGCAGGGCATAAAGCTCTGACCTCCGAAGCCCGGCTCCACCGACATGACAAGCACCATTCCCACCTTTTCGAGATAGGGGAAAATGACGCGGGCGTCGGTGCCCGGCTTTATGGGAATCGAGGGCACGGCTCCGCACTCCCGTATAAGGTCGAGGGTACCGTCAATGTCGCTTTTCGGCCTCGTAATGAATGGTTATATAGTCAGAACCCGCAGCGGCAAATTCCTTTATATACCGATGAGGCTCGTCTATCATGAGATGAGTGTCTATGGGCATATCGGTGTATTTATTCAGCGATTTGAGCACCGGAATACCGAAGGAAATGTTGGGCACGAACATTCCGTCCATAACGTCGAAGTGAAGAATGTCGGCGCCCGCCTCTTTCATTTTATCGCAATCGGCTCCGAGCCGCGCAAAATCCGCCGAAAAGAACCGAAGGAGCAACGAGAATCATAAAAACACACCTTTCAAAGTATTATTTCTCTTGATTTTATCACAATCCCCCGTTCCTTCAAGAGGGTATATAAAAATTACATAATAGTGTTCACGAAAAACATAAATGATTGTTAAAAAATAACACTTTCGCTATTGCTTTTTTCGGCGGTGTGGTAAACTTTTTAACGTAATATATTTGTCGAAGATTAGGCTTTTTGCTCTTTTACCATCGGCAAAGGTTCAACATACCAATTAAAAGGAATGATGATTGTGATTACCGAAAACCAGAAAAATGAGCTCATTCAGCACGTGGCTAATTTTGTCGGTATGGCGTCCATCCGCCTGCCCGACGACGTTATGGCGCGTCTTCAGGAAATGAGAGACAACGAAACAAAGCCCAGCGCAATAACTCTTTATGACATCATGATCGGCAACCAGAAGCGTGCCGTCGAGGTCAAGCGCCCCATGTCAGGACACCGGCATAGTTCACCTCTATGTCCGCGCAGGCGCCTTCAGCCCCTACCTTAACGTTCTCACCGACGTTATCAACCAGGCTGTCGTAAAAGCTACTCAGCAGACTCCTCTCCGTCTCAACGCCGTCGAGACCTTCGACGAGTACAACACCGGCACAAATGTCGGCACCGGCGTTCCTACATCGAGTGGACCATCGTTCCCGATTCCGACAAAATCGAAATGGACGTTTACTTTGCCGGCGGCGGATGCAGCCTTCGGTAAATCGGCCGTTCTCATGCCCGCAAAAAGGGTTATGAAGGCATTGTCGACTTTGTTCTTGACATTGTCACCGACCGCGGCGTAAACGCATGTCCTCCCTCGCCATCGGCGTCGGTATCGGCGGATGTATCACAACCGCCACCCATCTTTCCAAAAAGCTCTTCTCCGCAAGGTCGGAAGCCACAATCCCAATCCCAAGGTTGCCGAATTCGAGAACATCCTTTCCGACGCCATTAACAAAATCGGCGTAGGTCCTCAGGGCCTCGGCGGAAGCGAAAGTCTCCTCGGCCTCAACGTGGAAACCATTTGCCGTCACCCCGCCACCCTTGCCGTTTCGGTAAGCACCGGCTGCTGGGCTCATCGCCGCGCCACCCTCGCCATCTATAAGGACGGCAACTGCGACATGATCACCCACAAGGGCGCTGTCATCTAAGTCATTTTGAGCGAAAGGAAAGAATTGAAATGGAAAAGAAAGTTATTACTACACCCATAAAGACCGAAGACATCAAAGATCTTCGCGTCGGTGATATGATTTATCTTACCGGTATGATGGCCACCTGCCGCGACTCAGGACACGCCCGCCGCGTCCGCGAGGGTATTATCCCCGAAAATACGAGTTTGCGGGAAATGCCATTTTTCCACGCCGACCCCATCGTCAAGAAGGACGAAAAGACCGGAAAATACACCATGGTCTCGGTCGGCCCCACCACCAGCATGAGAATGGAAGCCTTTGAGGCCGATTTTATCGAGCAGACCGGCGTTAAGCTGATCATCGGTAAGGGCGGAATGGGCGACAACACCGCCGCCGCATGTAAAAAAATACGGCGCTCTTCACTGCGTGCTGCCCGGCGGATGCGCCGTTATGGCCGCCGAAGAGGTTGAAGAGGTTGAGGACGTCGAATGGCGACTTCCGGTGTTCCCGAGGCTCTTTGGATCTGCCGCGTTAAAATTCGGTCCGCTGATCGTTTCCATTGACACCGAGGGCAACAATATGTTCACCCAGGTCAAGGAAAACTTCAACAAAGCCAAGGAAGAGCAGGCCGCTGCGGTGAAAACCCAAGGTTCATTATATGAAATAAGCCGAAAGGCTTTTTGCAAAAAGCGGTCTATCCGTCCTTTGTCCGTTTATAAGCCTTAAGCAAAATTATACCAAAGTTTGCAACATCAAGGTATTTTAGCGGTAAATTATTTAAAATATAATAAAAAAAGTAAAGTTGATATTATGAGCAACAAGGTCGCAATTATCGGCGCAGGACACGTCGGCGCAACCATCGCCTACACCCTCACCGTTACCGGTGTGGCTGCCGAGATCGTCCTCATTGACATCAATGAAAAGAAAGCCTTCGGTGAAGCAATGGATATTCGTCAGGGTACCGCATACTGCTCCCCCACCAACATCTATTCCGGCACCTATGCCGACGCAAAGAGGCGCCGACATCGTCATCATCACCTCGGGTGTTGCGAGAAAGGCCGGCCAGTCCCGTCTTGAGCTTTCTCAGATCAACACCGACATCATCAAGCAAATCGCTCCCCAAAGGTGACCAAGTATGCGCCCGACGCCATTTATGTTTTGGTGGCGAACCGGTCGACATTCTTACCTATGTTTTTCACCAAGGTTTCGGGCATTCCCAAAACCGCATCCTCGGTTCAGGAACCCTGCTCGACACCGCCCGTCTGCGCACAAGCCTTGCCGAGTATTATAATGTAAGCCAGAAGAATGTTCACGCCTATGTTTTCGGCGAGCACGGCGACACCTCCTTCATCCCTGGTCGATTTCCACCATTTCCAGCATCAACATCAACCAGTATCACGATTGCTTCTTCGACAATCAGGTTGCCGTTCCTCCGTTGACCGTCAGAAAATTTGGGAATATGTTAAAAATTCCGGCGGCACCGTCATTGCAAAACAAGGGCGCTACCTACTATGCCGTCTCCATTGTCACGGCTCAGATCGTCCGTTGCATCTTCTCCAGCGTCGACACCGCCCTCACCGTTTCCAGCATGATGAACGGCGAATACGGCATAAGCGACGTCTGCCTGTCCACCCTTGCCATTGTCAACAACAAGGGTATCAAGTGCAAAATCCCCGCTCCGCTGACCCAAGGAGAAATGGCCCTTCTTCAGAAGAGTGCCGACAGCCTCAAGAATGTCATCGGCGGTCTTAAGATCTGATTGATTTAACACAAAAATATTCCGCGGGGCCTCCCGCTCCGCGGCTCTTTATAAAAGGGAAAGGAATGATTTTCAGCTATGACATACAGCTACTACCCGGCTGTACGCTGAAAACAAGGCAAAAGATCTTGATACATATGCAAGACTTTCGGCCGAGGCTCTCGGCATAGAGCTCGAAGAACTGCCCGAGTGGCAGTGCTGCGGCGGCGTCTACCCGCTCGGGTCCGACGAGATCGCAACAAAACTTTCCTCCGTCCGCGCTTTGTTGAAGCGAAGGAAAAAATCCAGGCGCTGGTCACCATTGCTCGGCATGTCATCATGTCATCAAAAGAGTCAACGACGACATGAGAAACGTGGAGGACATCCGCACGAGAGCCAACAACTACATGCAGCTTGACGAGCCCCAACGCCGGCGAAACCGAGTTTATCACATTCCTCGAGGTTCTCCGTGACAAGGTCGGCTTTGACGAACTGAAGAAAAAGGTCGTCAACCCGTTAAAGGGCAGAAAGATCGGCGCATATTACGGCTGCCTGCTGCTCAGACCGAGCACCGTGCTGGCCTTTGACGATCCGGAGAACCCGCAGATCATTGAAGACTTCATTCAAGGTGCTCGGCGCCAGAGCCGGTCGTATATCCGTACCGCAACGAGTGCTGCGGCGGATATGTGACCATGGAGGACGAAGCTCTGCCCAGAAAAAAGGTTGCTCAGATAAACGTAGTCGGCAAAGGGCAGCCGGTGGCGCGGAAATGCTCATCACGGCATGTCCACTCTGCATGTATAATCTCAACCACAACAGCGAAAACGGCCTTCCGGTGTATTTTCACCGAAATTTTTGCAGAGGCCCTTGGCGTGAAAGAGGAGGCGTTAAAAATGAATAATCAGCAAACAGGCGGAGATAACCCGCGATTGCGGCGTCAATCCCCGCAAATGCATGAAGTGCGGCAAATGTTCCGGCATCCTGTCCCGTCGTTCAACGAAATGGACTACCATCCGCATCAGTTTGTGGACATGGTGGAGAAGGGCAAGGTTGAGCCGCTTATGGCGTCAAAGAGCCTTTATATGTGCCTTTCCTGCCTTTGCCTGCGTTGAGCGCTGCCCCAGAGGCGTCGAGCCCGGCGAAATTTGTCGAGGCCGTCCGTCTTGCGGTCATCCGCCAGCGGGTCAAAAACCACATGAAGCAGGATGAAATCCCGCGCTTTTGAACGACGATCTGCCTCAGCAGGCCATCGTCAGCGCCATCAGAAAATACAGGAGGAGAAAGCGCAATGCAAAGAATAGGCGTATTCGTTTGCTGGTGCGGTTCCAACATCGCCGCCACCGTTGACGTTAAAAAAAGTTGTAGAAACCCTCGGTAAAGAGAACCGGCGTGTTTTTTCACGCCGAAGATTATCAATATATGTGCTCTCAGGCAGGTCAAGACCTTGTCAAGAAGCCATCCATTAAAAATACGGTCTGACCGGCGTCGTTATTTGTTCCTGCTCGCCGCGTATGCACGAGACGACTTTCCGCAAAACGGCGGAAAGAGCCGGCCTCAACCCGTACATGGTCGAGATTGCAAACATCCGTGAGCACTGCTCCTGGATCCACAAGAACATGGAAGAAGCGACCGAAAAGGCCGTCATCCTTGCCAGAGCGGCTATCGCAAAGGTCAATCTTGACGCGCCGCTGTTCCCGGGCGAAAGCCGCGTAACAAAGCGCGCGCTCGTCATCGGCGGCGGTATCGCAGGCATTCAGACTGCGCTCGACATTGCAGACGCAGGCTATGAAGTCGATATCGTTGAGAAGACCCCCAGCATCGGCGGTCGTATGAGCCAGCTCGATAAGACGTTCCCGACGCTCGACTGCTCCGCATGTATTTTGACCCCGAAAATGGTGGAGGCTTCCGCAAACGAGAAGATTCATCTGTATACATACAGCGAAGTGGAGAAGGTCTCCGGCTTCGTGGGTGATTTCACCGTGGACATCCGCAAGAAGGCGCGCAGCGTCGATATGTCTAAGTGCACCGGCTGCGGCGTCTGCCAGGAGAAATGCCCTTCCAGAAAGACCCCGAGCGAATTCAACCGCGGCTTGAACACGAGAAGCGCTATTTATACCCCGTTCGCACAGGCAATCCCGAACGTCCCGGTCATCGACCGTGAAGCTTGCATCAAGTTCAAGACCGGCAAGTGCGGTCTGTGCCAGAAGGTTTGTCAGGCGGGCGCCATCGATTACGAGCAGAAGGATGAAATCGTTACCGAGAAGTACGGCGCTATCGTTGTCGCTACCGGCTTCGATACCATCAAGCTCGATAAGTACGACGAGTACGCATACAACCAGAGCAAGGATGTCATCACGTCCCTCGAGCTCGAGCGCATCATGAACGCGGCAGGTCCCACGAAGGGTCATCTGGAGCGCCTTTCCGACGGCAAGCACCCGAAGAATATGGTGTTCATCCAGTGTGTAGGCAGCCGTTGCTCCGATAAGCGCGGTAAGAGCTACTGCTCCAAGATTTGCTGCATGTACACGGCAAAGCACGCCATGCTGATCCGTGATAAATACCCGGACGTCAACGTAACGGTGTTCTACATCGACGTGCGTACCCCCGGTAAGAACTTCGATGAGTTCTACCGCCGCGCCGTGGAAGATTACGGCGTAAACTACATCAAGGGTCAGGTCGGCAAGGTCGCTCCCGCAGCGAACGGCCAGCTGACTTGTTCAGGGCTCCGATCTGCATCACAACGAACAAATCAAGATCGAGGCCGACATGGTTGTGCTTGCCGCCGCCATCGAGCCGGAAATCCGCCCGTGTCCCCTCGCCACCATGCTGACCGCCAGCATGGACACCAACGACTTCCTCACCGAAGCTCATCGCAAAGCTGCGTCCCGTCGAGTCCCCGACGGCGGGCGTATTCCTCTCGGGAGTATGCCAGGGCCCGAAGGATATTCCGGAAACGGTCGCACAGGCCTCGCGCCGCAGCCGCCAAGGTTATCGGCCTGCTTTCCAAGGATAAGCTGACCTGCGAACCCCTGTGCACCCCATTCCAACGAAATGATCTGCAACGGCTGCTCGCATGCGCAAACGTCTGCCCCTACGGCGCAATCAGCTATGTCGACAAGGAATTCCGTCTGGGCGGCGGAAAACCGAAATCCAGACGTGTCGCTTCGGTTAACGAGGCCGTCTGCCAGGGCTGCGGCGCCTGCACGGTCGCCTGTATGTCCGGCGCAATGGACCTCAAAGGGCTTTGCCAACAAACAAATTATGGCGGAGGTAGACGCGATATGCAAATAGAGAAAAAGAATTCACACCGAAAATCGTGGCTTTCTGCTGCAACTGGTGCAGCTACGCCGGCGCAGACCTTGCAGGCACCAACCGACTGAATTATCCTGCCAACGTCAAGATCATCCGCGTGCCGTGCTCCTGCCGTGTGAACCCCATGTTCATCCTGCGTGCTTTTGAAAAGGGCGCAGACGGCGTTATCCTGTGCGGCTGCCACCCGGGCGACTGCCATTACAGCACCGGCAACTACTATGCCCGCCGCCGTATGACCCTGCTCTTCAGCATGCTCGACTTCCTCGGCGTCGAGAGCAGGACGTACACGCGTCGAATGGGTTTCGGCCGCCGAAGGCGTAAATTTCTCCCCGTTATGAACGACTTTGTCAAAACAGTTACCGAGCTTGGACCTAATAAGAGATTGGAGGACCTGAGATGCAAGAAATCTTTGATAAAATGATTGAAAAGCCGGGGCTCCTTGAAAACGGTACCGTAAACCGCGTGCTCGGTTGGAAAGCCGGGAGAGTTTTTCTATGATCCCACCCCCGCCGTTTTCGGCTCCGGATGAGCTTTCCGACTTTGTTTACAGCGGCTTTTGCGGCGCAAACCTCAGCAAATATCTCATTAACGAGACCAAAAAGGAAGGCAAAACTTGCCGTTTTCCTCAAGCCCCTGCGACACCTACAGCTTCAACGAGCTTTTAAAAGAGCACCGCATCGACAGAGAAAAGACCCACGTTATCGGTGTCGGCTGCGGGGCAAAGCTCAGCATCGAAAAAAATCCGCGCCAGGGCGTTAAGGGCATCACCTCACGTCGACGAGGAAACGGAGACACCCTACGGTACATACTCTACGGCGACAAGACCGTGGCAAGGAGACGCTCTTCTCGACCGCTGCACCGTTTGCCGCAAGACCCACGTCGTATATCGACGAAATGATCATCGGACAGAGAAATCCGACGATTCCTGGAAGGACGCGACCGCTTTGACACCGTTGAAAAGATCTTGAAGCCATGACACCCGACGAAAAGCGCTTTCTTTCTGGAGAATGAGCTCAGCCGCTGCATCCGCTGCAACGCCTGCCGCAATGCGTGTCCCGCCTGCTCCTGCACCAACTGCGTTTTCGACAATCCCGATTCGGGCATTTCCCAGAAGGCGGCGTACGACTCCTTTGAGGAGAAATGTTCCACATCATCCGTGCATTCCACGTGGCGGCCGCTGCACCGACTGCGGCGAATGTTCGAGGCTGCCCCAGAACATTCCTCTCCACCTGCTTAACCGCAAATTCATTAAGGACATCGACTCCTTCTACGGCGAGTTCCAGGCCGGCGAAACCGCCGACGAACCCCGCACTCCTCTCACCAACTTCACCAAAGACGATGTCGGAACCACCGTCGTTTCGGATAAAGGAGGGGACAACTGATGCTTAAAATAAACAGAGAAAAACTTCCCGAGCTTTTTGCCAAGATTTCCGAGAGCGACGCTCTATCTCCCCATCGAGAGAAACGGAAAAAATCGACTTCTTTAAATGGAGCGAGGGCGCAGAGGTTCGTCTCGACGAGCTTCACACCAACCGTTCCCCCCAAGGACCTTTTTCTTCCCCCAGACCGAAAACCTCATGGGCTTTAAGATGGACGGAAAAAAATCGAAATCGTCGATCTTCGCGACGACACAAAGGACTTTGTTGTTTTCGGCGTGCGCGCCTGCGACGCCAAGACTTTGAGGTTCTTGACCGCGTCTTTTTGAGCGACCCGGTCGACAGCTACTATAAATCCCGCAGAGACAAAGGGCACCGTCGTCACCATGGCCTGCTCGGCTCCCGAGGAGACCTGCTTCTGCGGCGTGTTCGGAATCGACCCCACCGAGCCTTGCGGCGACGCCGTGACCTATCTCACCGAGGACGGACTTTTCTTCGAGGCAAAACCGAAAAGGGCAAGGCTCTTGAAGGCAAGATCTCGGCGCTCTTTGAGGACTCCGACACCGCCGAGGTAGAAGCGCAAAAGGCCGCCACCAAGGAAATTTGCGAAAAACTTCCCTGAACGGTCTTTCTCTTGACGGCTTCGGCAGCGAGGACGTGCTCCTTGACAAATTCAATTCACCGGTGGTCGGGGCCTCTCTTTCGGAAGCCTGCCTCGGCTGCGGCACCTGCACCTTTGTGTGCCCCACCTGCCAGTGCTATGACATACGCGACTTTGACACCGGCCACGGTATTCAGAGATTCCGCTGCTGGGACTCCTGCATGTATTCCGATTTCACCAAAACCGCCGGGCGGTCAGCCGAGAAAAGACTCAGCTCGAGCGCTTCCGTCAGAGATTCATGCACAAAGCTTGTTTACTATCCTGCCAACAACGACGGACTTTATTCCTGCGTAGGCTGCGGCCGCTGCGTTGCAAAATGCCCCATTTCCATGAACATCGCAAAAGTCATCAAAAGATTAGGGGTAAAACTAATGTCAGTTAACGAAACTCTTATTCCCCCATATCGGCGTGGTTACCGACGTGAGAATAGACACTCCCGACGTCAAGACCTTCAGAGTCAACGCTCTTGAAGGAGGAAAGTGCTTTGAGCACATCCCGGGCAGTGCGCGATGCTGTCCATACCCGGCGTAGGCGAGGCGATGTTCTCCATCACCTCCTCCCCTACCGATACGGAATACATGGAATTCAGCATCAAAAATGCGGCTGCCTGACCTCTGGCTCCACCAGATGGAGGTTGGCCAGGAAATCACCATCCGCGGACCCTACGGCAACGGATTCCCCGTTGAGTCCGCCTTTAAAGGGCAAGGACCTGCTCTTTATCGCCGGCGGCATCGGCCTGGCGCCTCTCCGCTCGGTCATCAACTATGTCCGCGCTCACAGAAGAACTACGGCAAGGTCGACATTGTCTACGGTTCGAGCGCCGACGACCTTGTGGATTACAAGGAGATAATCGACGAATGGATGAACGAGCCCGACTTTAACGTTTGGCTCACGATCGACCGCGAGCAGGAAGGCTGGGACGGCCACGTCGGCTTTGTGCCCAATACGTCAAAGGAACTCGGCTTTGACACCAACAAAACCGTTATCATCTGCGGACCTCCCATCATGATTAAATTCACTCTTGCGGACTTATGGAGCTCGGCTTCAACAAAACCAGGTATTCACCACCATGGAACTTAGAATGAAATGCGGCGTCGGTAAATGCGGACGCTGCAACATCGGCAGCAAATATGTCTGCAAG
>VOFB01003113.1_pt1 | contig 23778 bp, 35 predicted proteins | sample 5384141 | NCBI WGS metagenome assembly VOFB01 (sample SAMN12384721, study PRJNA508395) | human gut metagenome | isolation source: healthy gut A | host: Homo sapiens | reverse complement strand
CGGTGCCGGTCTTGCCGCCGATGCGGTAGCCCGCCACCCGGCCATTTTTGCCGCTGCCGGAGGAGACCACATATTCCAGCGCCTCCCGGACGATGGCGGAGGTCTCCTCGCTGACGACCTGCCGCACCGGGTAGAATCATGCTGGGAGAGCACGTTTCCATCGTCATCCAGCACCTGATCCACAATGTACGGCTCATAGAGGTAGCCGCCGTTGACACAGGCGGCCTGCGCGCGGATCAGCTCCAGGGGCGTGACATTGAAGGTCTGGCCGAAGGAGTAGGAGGCCAGGGACACCACCTGGGAGTTGAAGGTCTTTTCATCCTGGAAAATGCCCTTCACCTCACCGATCATGTCGATGCCGGTCTTATCCATCAGGCCGAAGGATTTCAGATACTTGTAGTAGGTCTCGGTGCCCACGGACAGGCCCATGCTGATAAAGGCGGGGTTGCAGGAATGGCCCACCGCCTCAATGAGGGTCTGCTGGCCGTGGCCGCTGTGGTTGGAACACCAGATGGCCTTGTTCCAGCCCTGCACATGGGTGGAGCCGGAGCAGTAGAAGGTGGAGTTTTTCGTCACCTTGCCCTCCTCCAGCGCCGCCGCCAGCGTAATGGGCTTATAGGTGGAACCCGGCTCGTAGGTGGAGTCGATGCACTTGTTGCGCCACTGGGACTGAACAGCGCTGTTGATGGCCGCAGACCGGGCCTGGCGTACGCCTCCTCCGATTCATAGGTGGAGCGCTTTGCGTCGATCTTGGCAAGCTCCGTATCCAGCTTGGTCTTCAGGGCATCGTCAAAAATCGTGCCGTAGTCATTCAGATCGTAGTTGGGATACGACGCCATGGCCACGATGGCCCCGGAGTTCACATCCATAACGATGCCGGTGCCGCCGTTTTGGCGCCGTATTTTTCAGCATACTCTCCAGACCGTTTTCCAGGCTCATCTGGACATTGGCATCCAGCGTCAGCACCAGACTGTGCCCGTTTTCCGCATCGAAGATCTGCTCGTAGTTGTACATCAGTTCCGTGCCGGCGGCGTTTCGGGCACTGATGGTATACCCGGCAGTACCGGTAAGGGTATCGTCGTACTTGGCCTCCAGACCCACGCTGCCCACGCCGTCGGAGTTGACAAAGCCCAGAATGCCGGAAGCCAGAGATCCGTACAGGTAGTACCGCTTGGAATCTGGCTGGAGCCAGACGCCCTGAAGCTTTACCCGTCCGATTCCGGCACCTCATTGCCGTCAGGGTCGATCTCGCCGTTGATGAAACGGCGAACTTCGTCGGAAACCGTCTGATCCGCCCGCTTCTTGATGTTCAATAGTCATAGTTGGTCTTGGTCATCCGCTCTTCCAGGTTTCCTGCTCCACACCCAGAATCCGGCTGAGTCCCTTGGCAATGTAGGTCTGATCCCGCAGGATAGGGGCTGTGTAAGTCTCTCCCTATCCGCCGCCTTCTTGGCGGCCTTCTCCCTGCTTTTCCTTTTGGCTCTCCACAAACTCCGCGATCCGCATCGGAGAGATGTTTACGTCCTCCGCCGTGGCGGAAATGGCCAGTGTGTTGAGGCTTCGGTCATAAATGCTGCCCCGGGAGGCGTTGACCACGGCGCTGCGGGTCTGCTGCTCGATGGCTTTTCCTGCAATACGCTGTGCTGACGGATCTGGATGTCATAAAGCCGGACCAGAACAGCACTGCAAAGGTCACGATGCCCAACAGCAGCATGACCAACACCGTCCGGTTGCGGATAATCTGGTTGGCCCGCCGGGCCGCGTCGCTTTTCTCCGGGGATTGGATGCCATAGAGTTCTCCTTTCAGGGGCAATTCAGCAAAGAAGGGGAGTAAGAAGACGCCGGCTTCTCACTCCCCGCTGTGTCATCAACATATTACTGGGTCAGTCGAAATATTCCACCACGGCGTAGACTCCATGATGCAAGGAGCTTAAGCATCCGGCTGAAAACACTGGGGGACTCTCCGTCCGGTAGACCACGGCGCTGTCCTCGCTGTCCAGATCCAGATAGGTGATCTGGCTGCTGGTGGGCTTGGCCATTCCGGCAGCCATGCCACCTCTTTCACGGTGGCCATATCAAACATCTGCTCATGCTGCGCCGTCAGGCTGACATTTTCCGCCTGCAAGACCGTCAGTTCGCTTTTCAGAGCCACGGTGTCGGCGGCCAAGGTGGTCAGCTGCACATAGCTCAGTAGCAGCATGACCGCAAGGCCGCAACGGCCTGGCCGTTACCCCAACACGATAGCACGGGGATCGCCTGCGTTCCCCCTGCACCAAAACCTGTTCCTTATGATAAACCTTCGGAGCCGCCTGTGTCCGCTCGTGGCGAGGACCTCGCCGGCATGTTCCAATTCCGTTCCCGGACTGCCCAGTCCAGATCCCGGGCCAGACTCCCGTTTGTGCTGAATTCCCGATGCGCATAACGGTATTCTCTGGCCGCTGACGCCATTGCAGAGTCCCTCCCTTCCACAAAATCAACACACAATAAAAGGGCTTGTCCCTTTTTAAAAGTCAAATATCAAAGGGGTCACACTTTTCCGCCACCCGCAGCTTGGCACTGCGGGCGCGTGTTTTCTTCCAGCTCCGCCGCCCCCGAAACGATGGGCTTCCGGGTCACCAGCCGCACTCTGGGCTTTTTCCCGCACACGCACACCGGAAATTCCGGCGGACAGGTGCAGCCTTTGGCGGCATCCTGAAAGGCCCGCTTCACAATGCGGTCCTCCAGAGAATGGAAGGTGATGACGGCCAGACGGCCGCCGGGGTTCAGGTGGTCGATGGCTCCGCTGAGCATGGGCGGCAGGGCGTCCAGCTCGCCGTTGACGGCGATGCGGATCGCCTGAAAGCTGCGCTTGGCCGGATGCTGCTTCTCCCGCAGCGCGTGCGGCAGGCATGGCGAGCGGATCAGCTCCGCTAATTCCAATGTAGTTTGACCGGCGCGGTCTCCCGGGCCTGTACAATTTTTTCGCAATGGCGGGAGCGTACCGCTCCTCGCCGTACTCATACAAGATGCGGCGTAGTTCCTCGCCGCTCCAGGTGTTTACCACATCATAAGCGGTAAGGGGGGCGGAGGCGTCCATCCGCATATCCAGCGGCGCGTCATGCATGTAGGAAAACCCGCGGGACGCATCGTCCAGCTGTGGCAGAAGACACTCCCAGGTCGAATAACATACCGTCCACGCCGGGACATGTCCAACTCCGCCAAAATCTCCTGACCCGGTCGAAATTGCTGTGGACCAGCGTCACCCGGTCCAGCCAGGGGGCCAACGGTCCTGAGCCGCGTCGATGGCGGCCTGGTCCCGGTCAATGCACACGAGCCGCCCGGTGGTCAGCCTTTGGGCGATCTCTCGAGTGCCCCGCGCGGCCCAGTGTGCCGTCTACATAAATCCCCTCCGGCCGGATATGCAGCGCTTCGATGCACTCGGCCAGCAAAACGGGCTTGTGGGTAAATTCCATAGCTCAGCTCCGATTCCGACGGGCCCGCGCCAAGGCGTCCATGGCGGCGGCCATATCGTCCTCTTCCAGCATCTGGCGTTCCCGCTCCGTCCAGGTGGCGGAATCCCAGATCTCGGCAAAGGCGTTCATGCCAACGATTGTGGCAGTTTTTTTCAGGTTTGCGTAGTTCCGCAGGGCAGCGGGGATCAATACGCGGCCCTGCCCGTCAGGCTCGCACTCCACAGCGTTGGCGTATAGCAGCGTCAGCGCCCGCGCTTCGGTGTAGGACAACTCGTCCATATCCTCGGACATCTGCTCCCACTTGGCCTCGGGGTAAATGGTCAGACAATGCTGCGCGCCGATGGTGATGTAAAACTTATCCCCCAGCGCTTCCCGCATATTGGAGGGGATCACCAGCCGGCCCTTGGAGTCGATGGTGTTATTGGACTTGCCCATCAATCTGGCCATAGCGGTGCCCTCCTTCCCTACTTTTTGGGTTTTCGTGGTCCAATCTGGCACTGCTATACACATCTTCCCCACTTTTCCCCACCACACACCCTGAGTATAAGCGATTTCAAGGGGGATTGCAAGTATTTTTTTCCGACGCAAACCCTTGAAAACAGGCCACTTTTTTTTTCGGCAATAATTCACCGTTTTCAAACAATTGTTCCATCGTTGCCGATTGGTTTACGTAAAATCAAAAAATGACAACACAATATCTTGTGTTGTCATTCTTTTTCAAACGCAAGTTGCACTAAATATAGAGTTCTTTGGCAAAAGTTGCAGGTCTTTTTTATTCGTCATTTTTAACGAATTTTCCCGCAAACCGTCCCCTTTTTACGGCACACAGTCTCCGTTATGGTCAACCATCTTTTCCACACCGACTATATTGTTCCTATGTGTTTCGTCCGCTTGCATTGCGGCGGACAGCACGCCAATCCTGCCTGGGGCGCAGTCTTTCTTTCTGCCCTCCAGCTTTTCCCGCTGTTCCCTGAAGCTTGGCGGCGGAAGCGGCCCGGAATGCGGACCGACTGCTTCACCTCGGTCAGCGCGGCCTGTACAGCCTCCTCCGTCCGGGCCAAAGCATCCTCTGCATACTCATTTGCCACCTGACAGAGCTGGCGGAACGGTCCTCCGCATCCGCAATGATCTTCCGGGCCTTCTCCTTGGCGGCGTAGAGCACCTCGCTGTCAGAGATCTTGCTCTTGGCTTCCAGATCCGCCTGACGCATCATGCGCTCCACGTCCCGCTTAGCCTCGTCCACAAATTTTTCCCGGGCGGCCAGCAGCTCCTGCGCCCGCTTCAGCTCCACGGGAAGCTGACTGCGCAGCTCGTCCAGCAGATCCAGGATCTCGTCCCGGTCCACCATGCTCAAATTAGGTTTCAGGGCGGGGGACTTGGCATCCTCCACCCGCTCATACAGCATATCGATCAAGCGGTTGACATCATTTTCAGCCATAACGCACTCTCCTATCGTTGTTCCGTCCAGTCCCGGATCAGGGGCAGGATCGCCTTGGGCAGGTACTTATCAAGGGGCTGATGATAATGGATCATCTCCCTTGCCACGGTGGAGCTCAAATAGATGTACGCCGGGTCCGCAGGCAGCAGCAGCGTTTCCAGGCCCGGATGCAGGCCCCGGTTCACCATGGCCTGCTGATATTCCGTGTCGAAATCGCTCTGGGTCCGGATGCCCCGGACGATGGCGGTGGCTTTCCGCTCCGCCGCATAGTCGGACAGCAGGCCGTCGTACAACTCCGCCGTCACATTGGGCAGTTCCAGAACCGCGACCTCCACCAGCTTCAGCTTTTGTTCCGGGGTGAACATCTGGCCCCGCTTTTCTGCATTGGGGCTGACGCAGACATACACCTGATCGAAGCAGGCCGTACGGCGAATAATATCCATGTGTCCCAGCGTGATGGGGTCAAAGCTGCCGGAACAGACTGCGATCCTCATACCTGCGCCCCCTCGTCTCCGTCCCGGTGGTAGATGGTGACGGCGATCTTGCCGTACCGGTAGGTCCGGCCCATGCGGTAGGGTGCGGGACAGGGCCGGCAGGACCTTGTCCACCGGATGCTCCGCGATCATCATGCCGTGAACGTTCAGCAGGTCATGGCGGGCAATATGGGCGATGGCCGTCTCCAGCAGTTCCGTCTCATAGGGCGGGTCCAGAAAGATCAGGTCATATTTTTCCTGGGCGGCCTTGAGAAATTCCATGGAGTCCCCGGCCACTACCCGGCTCCGGTCCGTCAGATCGCAGAGCTTCAGGTTTTCGCGGGTCAAAGCTGCCGCATCCGGCCGCCGGTCCACAAACACAGCGGAAGCCGCGCCCCGGCTGAGGCACTCGATGCCCAGCTGGCCGGTGCCGGCAAACAGGTCCAGGACCTTACGGCCCTCAATATCAAATTGCAGGACGTTGAACAGCCCCTCCTTCACCCGGTCGGTGGTGGGGCGGGTCTCCATCCCCTCTAACGGCAAGAAAGCCGGTATTTCAATAGTCTTTCCGCAAAACCGCCGGAAATCCTCCGATCCGGCATCCTGTCGGCCCGGACTCGGCTCAGTAGCTGCTGATGTCCAGGCTCGTCATCCGAACCCTTTTCGATCTTTCGGATCTCCAGAGTATATTTCATCTCCGGACTGACGGCGACCTCCACCCGCTCCCCGGTCCGACGGCCCATGAGAGCCTGTCCCACAGGGGATTCCTTGCTGATGAGTCCCTTTAAGGCGTCCTGCCGCAGGGTGGTGACAATGCGGACTATCATTTCCTTCTTCATCATCTCGTTATAGACCGTCACGGTGTCGAACAGTCCCACGGCGTCCGCGTGTGTTTGCATTGTCCGCCATCGGGTACGGGTCCTCCCCCGGCGCGACGCGCTTCCACACCTCGCGGCATGCTTCATAGTCGCAGGCGCAAGGCTTTTTCATTTCCGTCATGTTCTTCTTCCCCTTTCCGGAACGGTTCTCGTCTCTATCCTATGCGTGCATTTTTCAGGCGTGCAGAGCCGATATTTCCCTATTTCCCGCAGGGAAAAAGAAAATCTTGAAAATCGCACCTCTCTCGTTGATTTTTTCCATTTTTTCTGGTAAACTACATTTGTTTTGTATTTTTGCGCATTTTGTTGCATTTGCAACTTTTCATTCTCTGTCATCCGGTCCATACTAAAGACAAGCAATGGCAGTTTCTGTAAGGAGGTCTTCTTTTCATGCTGGAACTGAAGCACATCACCTATACCGTCTCCACCCCTGAGGGAGAGCAGACGATCTTAAACGACATTTCCATCGACATTCCTGACCGCAAGCTCATCGTCTTCACCGGCCCCAACGGCGGCGGCAAGACGACGCTCGCCAAGGTCATCATGGGCCTTGTCACGCCGACGGGCGGCCAGATCCTCTTCAACGGTCAGGACATCACGCACCTTGGCATCACCGAGCGCGCGCGCCTCGGCATCAGCTACGGCTTTCAGCAGCCGCCGCGCTTCAAGGGCATCACGGTGCGCAACCTTCTGACCATCGCCTCGGGCGATGCAAACCTCAGCAAGGACAAGTGCTGCAAGTACCTCACGCAGGTGGGCCTCTGCGCCAACGACTATCTCGACCGCGAGGTCGACGTCTCCCTCTCCGGCGGCGAGGTCAAGCGCATCGAGATCGCAACGCTCCTTGCCCGCGGCAGCGAGCTGATGATCTTCGACGAGCCGCAACGCCGCTTGCTTCGGCCACGTCCAGTGCGACTCTATCATCATGGGCCACGCCCACATCGAGTCCATCCCCGCCATCACTGCCAACTGCCCCGACGCACAGCTGATCCACGAGGCCGCCATCGGCAAGATCGCCGGCGACCAGCTGCTGAAGCTGGAGACCCTGGGTCTGTCCCCGAGGAAGCTGAGGAGTGCATCCTGAAGGGCTTCCTGGCCTAAACTTCCGATTCAATATACGATCAACGCCCCGCCGGATGGCGGGCGCGTTGATTTTGTTGGCAATTATCCTCTTTCGGTATACGCAGACAGACGGCGCGCTTATCGAAAATTCTTCGGGCTGGTATGGAAGGTGTTCTGAAAGGCCCGCAGGAAGGTGGAATACTCCTCAAACCCCGCCTGCTCCGCCGCCTTCATCACCGGCACGCCGGAGCGGATCAGCTCCCCGGCCCACAGCAGCCGCTTCTGGCTGATGTACTGGTGGACCGTGTAGCCCGTGACGGCCTTGAAGCGGTGCATCAGATAATACCGGCTCAGGTAAAAACGGCCCGCCAGGGCGTCCACAGAGAGGTCTCCCTCCAGATTGGCGGCGATATAGTGGAGGATCTCCTCCATTTTGGGGTCCAGATGGTAGCTGTCTGTCTCTGCCGGGCGGTATTGGCCCGGAGGAAGTCCCGGTTTACCTGAATCAAAAGCTGCTGGCACAGCGTATCCGCCATACGGCGGGCGCCGAACTCCTCGGACCGCAGAGCCTCCTCTAACTGCTGGATGGACCGGGCGTAGCCAAGCCGCCCCTCCTCCCCGGTCCGCAGAAGGTGGAACCCCTGCTCCCGGCTCTTGTCCAGACAGGCGTCCAGCGGCTCGCCGGGATCGCTGCGCTGGGCGATCCAGTCCCGCCCCAGCCAGACCACCGCCCGCTCATAGGGCTCCGCGGGGTCGATGGTGGGCCGGTGGATCAGGTTATGCTGGATCAGCACGATGTCCCACGGTTTGAGGAAATAGGTGAGGCATCGTCAACCGCTACGATCTGCAAAGGGAATTCCATTCTCACGCTGCGCCGCACCTATGGAAGACCGCCGTGGACGAGCTTCTGTGGATCTGGCAGCAGAAGTCGAACAACATCCACGACCTGCGCAGCCACATCTGGGACCAGTGGGCCGACGAGACCGGCTCCATCGGCAAGGCTTACGGCTACCAGCTGGGCGTCAAACACCACTACCCCCAGGGGGATATGGATCAGGTAGACAAGGTGCTGTGGGACCTAAAGCACGATCCCGGCCTCCCGCCGCATCATGACCAACCTGTATAACCACCACGACCTTTGCGAGATGGCCCTCTACCCCTGTGCCTATTCCATGACCTTCAACGCAAAACCGCCGCCGCCGTTTATAATAGCCTTATGAAAACTGCGGAAAGGAGGCGGGCGCATGGCGGATCTCAATACGGACGTGCGGTATATTAAGGGCGTAGGCGAGGCCAAGGCCAAAGCGCTGGGCAAGCTGGGCATTGCCACGCTGGGAGATCTCATCAACTGGTTTCCCCACGGCGCTATGAGGACCGGCGGGAAACGAAGCCCGTCAGTCAGCTGATCCCCGGTGAGACGGCCTGCGTTGCCGCCATGATTGCCTCGGAGCCAAAGCTGTCCCACATCCGCAAGGGCATGGATCTGGTGAAGGTCCGGGCCGTGGACGACACCGGCGCGTTGGATGTGACCTTTTTCAACCAGGCCTGGCTGAAAAAGTCAACTGCGGGTAGGCGAGACCTACACCTTTATGGCAGGGCGGAGGGAAGCCTCCTGCGGAAAAGTATGGCAAGTCCCATTGTAGAGCCAGAGGGACGGCGGGAGCACACCGGCCGCATCGTGCCCATCTATCCCCTTACTGCCGGGATCAGCCAGTTGCTGTTGTCCCGGGCCATCCGGCAGGGTTTGGACAGCTGCGCCGATATTCTGCCGGACTGCCTGCCGGACGGCGTCCGTCAGGCGCATCAGCTGTGCCGGGTGAATTATGCCTACGAGAACATCCACTTCCCGGAGGCCCCGGAGGCGCTGGACATTGCCCGGAGGCGACTGGCTTTTGAGGAGCTATTTTTCTTCGCCATCGGACTGAAGCTGCTGCGCTCCCGGCGGGAGACCGTCTCCGTGGAACCGTTTCAGCCGGTGGATATGGCCCCGTTTTACAACGCCCTCCCTTTACCCCACGACGCCCAGCGCCGCTGTGTAGAGGAAGCCATTGCCGATATGGAAAGCGGAAAGCCCATGAACCGGCTGTGCCAGGGGGATGTCGGCTCCGGCAAAACCATGGTGGCCGCCGCCTGCGTATATTTCTGCGTAAAAAACGGCCGTCAGGCGGCGCTGATGGTCCCTACCGAGCTGCTGGCAGAGCAGCACTACCGTGGCCTTGCCCCGCTGCTGGAACGGCTGAATATCCGCTGCGCCCTGCTCACCGGCTCTACCCCCGCCAAAACAAAACGCTCCGTCACCGCCCAACTGGCCACCGGCGAGATCGACTTCGCCATCGGCACCCATGCCCTGATCTCCGGCGGCGTGGCCTACGCTGACCTGGGGTTGGTGGTGACGGATGAACAGCACCGCTTTGGCGTGGCCCAGCGGACGGCGCTGGCAGAAAAGGGAGAGCACCCCCACACCTTAGTCATGTCCGCCACGCCCATCCCCCGGACGCTGGCCCTGATTTTGTACGGCGATCTGGATGTGTCCGTCATCGACCAACTCCCACCGGGACGGAAGCCTATTGAAACCTATGCCGTCACCTCCGCCTATCACCCCCGGCTGTACGCCTTTATTCGCAAGCAGGTGGAGGCCGGGCGGCAGGTGTACATCGTCTGCCCCATGGTCAGCGAGAATGACGAGCTGCCCGACGAGCGGAAAGCCGTGACGGAATACGCCCAAAAGCTGCAAACGGAGATCTTCCCTGACTTGAAGGTGGCTTTTGTCCACGGCAAGATGAAGGCCAAGGAGAAGGACGCCGTCATGTCTGCCTTCGCCGCCGGGAAAGCGGACATTCTGGTGTCCACCACCGTCATTGAGGTGGGGGTGGATGTGCCCAACGCCGCGCTGATGGTGATCGAGAACGCGGAGCGGTTCGGCCTCTCCCAGCTCCACCAGCTGCGGGGCCGGGTGGGCCGGGGCAGCACCAGTCCTACTGTGTACTGGTGTCCGACAATAAAATGACGAGACCCGCCAGCGGCTGAAGGCCATGACGAAAACCGCCGACGGCTTCAAGATCGCCGAGGAGGACCTCCGGCTCCAGGGGCCCCGGTGACTTCTTCGGTCTCCGGCAGCATGGTCTGCCGGGATTGCGGGTGGCAGATCTCGGCTGCGACACCCGGCTGCTGGCGGAGGCGCAGTCCGCCGACGGGCTGCTGGCAGAGGACCCGGCGCTGACACACCACCCGCCACGGCGGAACGGGTGCGAAAGCTGTTTCAGCAGAGTGAAAACAGTCTGAACTGAATCCGGGAGACCGGCCAGATGGCCGCTCTCCTGGTTCTGTGAAATTTTTCGTCCGTCCGGGTTGACAGCGCCTGTTTTTGGCATACTATAAATGTGTTATCAAATGACAACCGCATAGAGTTCCGGTAGGTAAGGCTACCACAGGGATATGGATCGCTGCCGCGGAGTGATGGAGACATCATGAGAGGGTTTGAACAGGCGATATCGAACACCAAGGCATGATCTAATGCAACTGCACCGCCTTGTGAGGCTAAAGCTTGAACGGTAGGGATGCTGTCCTCTGAGACGCTCCTGGAAGCAGGACTTCACCGCACCGGAATGGGACGCGGCGAGGTCTTTTATTTTGCTCCGCGCCATGCAGAAATACCGGGCGGAAGGCCCGGAAAGGAGGTCACGCTATGTTTGAAATGGAAAACCGTGGGGAACTGATCGAAAAAATTGAGGATCTGGTGAACCGAAAACGATATACAGAATTGCGGGACCTCCTATTGCCGTTAGAGCCTGCGGACATCGCCATTTTAGCGGACGATCTGGACGATGAAAAGACGCTGCCCCTGCTGTTCCGTCTGCTGCCTAAGGAGCAGGCCGCCGAGGTGTTCGTGGAGCTGGAAAGCGACCAGCAGGAGCTGCTGATCCGGGGCTTTTCCAACACGGAGCTGAAAGAAGTGCTGGACGAGCTGTATCTGGACGATACCGTGGACATCGTGGAGGAAATGCCCGCCAACGTGGTCAAGCGTATCCTGGAAGCACTCCGACCCGGATATACGGAAGAGCATCAACGAAATTCTGAAATACCCGGAGGATTCCACCGGCTCCATCATGACCACGGAGTATGTGGATCTGAAGGAAACCATGACGGTGGAGGACGCCTTGAAGCGCATCCGCCGGACCGGACCGGACAAGGAGACCATCAACGTCTGCTACGTCATTGATGACTGGCGGCACCTCATCGGCGTCCTCTCCATCCGTACTCTGCTGCTGGCGGAGGAGGATGACATCATCGGGGACATCATGGAGCGGAACTACATCTGCGTCCAGACCCTGGATGACCAGGAGGAGACCGCCCGTGCTTTAGGCAAGTACGACTTTCTGGCCCTGCCGGTGGTGGACACAGAAAACCGCCTGGTGGGCATCGTCACCGTAGATGACGCCATGGACGTTCTGCAGGAAGAGGTCACGGAGGATATGGAAAAGATGGCGGCTATGCTGCCGACGGACAAGCCCTACCTCCGCACCAGTGCCTTTGACACCTTCAAATCCCGTATTCCGTGGCTGCTGCTGCTGATGGTCTCCGCCACCTTTACCGGCCAGATCATCTCCAGCTTTGAGGACGCCCTCAGCGCCTTCACCATCCTCACCGCCTATATTCCCATGCTGATGGACACCGGCGGCAACTGCGGCTCTCCAGGCCAGCGTCACGGTGATCCGCGGCCTGTCTCTGGGCGAGATCGAATTTTCCGACCTGATCCAGGTGGTCTGGAAGGAGTGCCGGGTGGCGCTGCTGTGCGGCACCGTTCTGGCCGGAGCCAACTTCGCCAAGCTGATGCTGCTGGACCGGATGGTATTCCACAATCCCATTACCGTCACCGTAGCCGCCGTCATCTGCCTGACGCTGGTGTGCACCGTGTTCGCCGCCAAGATCGTAGGCTGTATGCTGCCGCTGCTGGCTAAAAGATCGGCTTTGACCCGGCGGTGATGGCCTCTCCCTTCATCACCACCATCGTGGATGCCCTCTCCTGCTGATCTACTTCCGCTTCGCCTCCTTCCTGCTGGGTATCTGAAAAGTATAAAAACGCCCCTGTATGAAAAATCATACTCGCATCGGACAGATAGATCTCATGATGTAATCTTTTCCTTATTCAGATCATTTGCATATCCGTTCTGCTCCAAATATGCGTCCATAAGCGCGACGGTCGCAGGCTCATCATCAAATGCTCCCCAAGTGCATAGGATCTGAACGCACAAGCCTTCATCAATCGTCATAAGCTCTGCCGAGGAACAATCCAGTTTTTTCTTTTTTCGCCGCGGTCTCAACCGCCCATTCAAAATCCTCTTTCGTTACGAAATCAGGCAAGCGGATAACGGAGATCCAGTTGAATGTGGACTTATCGGTGTAATCCACTCCATCCGTATTTTCTTGCCACCAGAAGCCTTCAAGCGGTGGAACGACATATTCAAAAAAACCGGCAATTTTATGATCCGTTTTATAACTCATTTTCAGCGTGTAGGCAACTGCGTATAATACACCGATCGCCTGCTGATATGCCCCGTCCTCTTCATTGGGATCACCCTTTCCCCTCACCGCAATGTAATTTGCTTTGGGAACTGTAACGATTTCCGGTCTGTTCTTTGGCATATAAAATTCCTTATATTCTTTCTTGAAATCAAAAGCCATGCAGCCTCCATCAAATCCCTGTTTATTCCGCCCGGTGTCTCAGATCCCCTGCAAATGGAAATCCGGGGTATATTCCTCCTTGGCGGAGGTTCGCTCCTGAGTGAAACCGTCAGCAATGCCGCAGTCCGCCATGTACCGTTCCGCCGCCCGGTACTCCGCCTTTGTCACTCTCCGGGCCAGCTTGCCCTCGGCCCCCGGCCGGGGCGTGTACTGGCTCATAAGGGAGAACAGCACCTCGCCGGGGCGGAAGGTCTCCGCCACCCAGTCGATGACGGCCTTCGTGTTTTCCAGTTCTCCCGGCAGCACCAGATGCCGGATGAGAACGCCGCTTCTCAGCTGGCCGCCTTCCATCCGGTACGGCCCGGTCTGGCGGAACATCTCCAAAATGGCCGCTTTCGCCGTCTCTGGGTAATCCGCCGCACCGGAATACTCTTTGGCCGGCTCCGTCAGGGCATATTTCAGGTCCGGCAGATACACCTGCACCCGGTTCCTCCAAGCGTTTCAGGGTCTCCACGGATTCATACCCGCCGCAGTTCCAAATCACCGGCACCGGCCAGCGCTCCTCGCCCAAGGCCTCCAGCACCGCGTCCGTGAAATGGGTGGGCGTCACCAGATCCAGACAGGCCGCGCCCCTGCTCCACCAGTTCCTCAAAAATCTCCCGGAGCCGCCGGGGGGTGATGGGCTTGCCGTAGCCTTCCTGAGAGATCACGCCGTTCTGACAGAATTTGCACCGGAGATTGCACCCGGAGAAAAACACGGTGCCCGCGCCCCGCTCTCCCCACTAAACACGGCTCCTCCCACTGGTGCAGCATGGCCCGTGCCGCCACCGGCCAAGCGGGCATGGCGCACACACCCGCCGCCTTGTCCGGCGTTCGCTCCACCCGCAGCGGCGGGGGCAGAGATTACAGATCATCAGTCTCCCCGTACCTTTCCGTTGAAGTCCGGGCCCAGATCCCCGGCCCGCCAGTGGCGGCGGCACAGGCCGATGTATTTGTCATTGGCGCCCAGCACCACCTGTGCACCCTCCTTCAAAACCTTGCCGTTTTCGTCGAACCGGGCGTTGAACATAGCCTTTTTGCCGCACCAGCAGATGGTTTTGACCTCCTCCAACTTGTCCGCCATCACCAGCAGGTGATAGCTGCCGGGGAAGAATCGCCCTTGAAGTCCGCCCGTAGCCCGTAGCAGATGACGGGGATACCCAGATCATCCACCACGTGCACCAGATAGTCTACTTCCTCCTTGGAGAGGAATTGGGCCTCGTCCACAATGATACAGGCGTTTTCTTTCAACGCATCCTCGACAGCGCCCGCATTTCGTCGAAGTAGACGCAGGGGTATTCCAGACCGATGCGGAATGGACCATGTGGTCTCCGTCCCGCTGGTCCATCCGGGGCTTCACCAGCAGGGTCTTTTGTCCCCGCTCCTCGTAGTTGAACCGGGCCATCAGGGCATTGGCCGTCTTGCTGGAGCCCATGGCTCCGTATTTGAAGTAAAGCTGCGCCATTGTTCCTATTCTCCCTCTTTTGCTTCATCGCTCTGCGATGCTGTCTCCCGGCGCTCCCACGGGGAATGCCGCCTGGTTTCTCTCTACCTCCGTTTGCAGGTCAGCTGCGTCAATGGTCATCTTTTTCAGTCCGGGCAGTACCAGGCCGTGTGGTAGGTAGTCAAAAAGCCTTCTGTGTCCACCCGCATGATATTTCCACCTCCGGGACTGAGCCACCGCGCCTTTCCGGTGGGGATGCCCCGGTACCAGAAAACACCCCTGCCGCTCATAAGGAAGCCCTGCTCCATGTCCTTGCCGCACCAGGGGCACTTCTCCGGCAGCCTGGCAGCTTTTCCCGTTTCTCCTGCCATTCCGCCCGCATAGCGTCCCAATCCCCCCGGAGGGTATCCAACAGACCGGGGGCTTTTTCCGCCGGTTCTGAAGCCGTGCGGCGTTGATTGGGGTCAATGTCCCAGGGGTCCTCGCTCTTTTTCCAGAAAGCCATTGTCAGCCCTCCCCGTCACGCTTTTGCACATGGGCGTCAAACCGGCCACCGTCCCGGCTGGGCAGCCAGCCGATGGGCGGCGGGGTCTCCCGGTCATGTTTCCAGCACCACAGCCATCGCAGACACCAAATCAGCTTCCGCAGCAGCAAAAGCAGCACAATAGCGCCGACGACATTAAAAACCTTCAGCATGATTTCTCCTTATAACATCAGGGCGGCAAGCAGGATCATTCCTTGTGCCTGTCATCGTCCTTGACTTCCTTGTAATCCACGGTATACACCGGTCCCTTTGAAGTGGGGTTCGTCTTTTTTCGCGGATTCCGAGCGCTTGTGGCCGCCAGTATTTCCGCCACAGCCAACGAATGACCAAAATCAGCAGCAAGACAGGATCAACACCCGAGCAGGCCAAAGACCAGCGCCAACAGCTTCAAAGGCAGTCCCAGCAAGAATCCCATTTTACTTCATCTCCAATTCACGCTTTGCTTCTTCATAATACCGGGCAAACGCCGACGGCACAGAGCGCGCCGCAAGGCCTGCCGCATCCACCCATTCCAGTTCCGCAGGGCCGTCGCCCCGGACGGTCAGCGCGTAGCCGGTCATGCGCCACTCCACATGGGTGAAGATGTGCTTGGCCGTCAGGCGGCTCTGCCAGTCAATCACCGACAGGCCCATGGCCTCCACCGCCGCGCCGGCGGCTGTTTCATCCAGAGCGCCCTCTACATTGGGAAACTCCCAAAGTCCTGCCAGCAGGCCGGTTTTAGGCCGCTTCCGCAGGGCGATCTTTCCGTCTCGTTTCAGCAGGAGCACGGTTTTTTCCTCCACCCGCCGCTCCTTTTTCGCCTTTTTCACCGGCAGGGTCTCTGCTGTTCCCCGCTGTCGGCCCAAACACAGGCCGCTTACGGGGCAGTCATCGCACCGGGGAGCGGTATTGGGCCCACAGACTGTGGCCCCCAGCTCCATCATGGCCTGATTGAAAATGCGGACGTCCGCCGGTTCCTCCGGCATGACCTCCGCCAGCGCCGCCCGGACAGCCCGCTTGGTTTTCGGATCAGAAATGTCATCATGGCAGTCTGTCAGCCGGGTCATGACCCGGAGCACATTGCCGTCCACCGCCGGTTCCCGCCGTCCGAAGGCTGCGGCGGCAATGGCGGAGGCGGTGTAGTCTCCGATGCCCGGCAGGGCCATAAGGCCCTCGTAGGTCTCCGGAAAGCGGCCCTGCTCCGTGATCACCCGGGCCGCCTTTTGGAGGTTCCGGGCCCGGCTGTAATAGCCAAGGCCCTCCCACAGCTTCATCAGCTGCTCCTCGTCTCCCTCCGCCAGCGCCTCCACTGTGGGGAACACCTCCAGAAACCGGGCATAATATCCCAACACCGCCGCCACTCTGGTTTGCTGAAGCATGATCTCCGACACCCAGATACGGTAGGGATCCTCCGTATGCCGCCAGGGCAGGTCCCGGGCGTTTTCCCGGTACCAGCCCAACAGCGGCTCCGGCAGCGTCCGCAATAGATTTTCAGTTGTCGAATCTGTTTGTTTCATGTTATAATCTTACCACAAGGTGAGACGGCTTCCCACCCCTTTTTGCGAATCAAGGAGAAAATTTACATGCGTGTCACATTTTTGGCCCACGACGGTTTTTTCATCGAACTGGATCAGGTCTGCCTGCTGTTCGACTGGTGGAAGGGCGTTCTCCCGCCCCTGCCGGACAAGCCGCGCTGCTGGTGTTCGTCAGCCACCGCCACGAGGACCACTTCAATCCGGCGGTGTTCACACTGGCGGATTGCAAGGCGGACATTCAATTTCTGTTAGGCAGCGACTTTCACCTGACGCCCCACAATTTGACAAAGTGGCAGCTTTCCCCGGAGACCGCCGCCAAATGCCGCCGCTGCGGCAAGCATGACACCTTTGCCCCTCTCCCCGGCGTCACCGTGGAGACCTTCCCCTCCACCGACGAAGGCGTGGCGTGGATGGTAACGGTCAACGGACAGTCCATTTTCCACGCCGGAGACCTGAACTGGTGGCACTGGGCGGAAGAGGACTTGGCTTGGAACCGTAATATGGAGGCCAATTTCAAGCGGTACACAGAACCTCTCCGGGGCCGCCGCGTCGATTTGGCCATGCTTCCCTTGGACTCCCGGCTGAAAACAGGCGGCTATCTGGGGCCTGACTATTTTTGAATCTGATGGAGGTCCGCCGGTTTCTACCCATGCACCAGTGGGAGGACTTCGATTTTACCGACGAATTTTTGTCCGCGTACCCTCAGTTTGCCCCCATCACCGTAAAAATCCACCGGGACGGGGAATTTCTCGGCGAGCTGTGCAAAAGGAACCCACATTGTTTTCACAATGCGGGTTCCTTTTCATTTGCTCATTTACTTTTTGGATCAGCAGCCAGTTTTCCGTACCTTCGGCAGGCTGCTCCGTCAGCTCCGGCACAAAGCCACAGGCAGCGGACGCCGCCTTGACAGCAGTCTCCAATGCCCTCCGCCTCGGTGGTCTCCGCATAGATGCGGTCCACCAGCGGCGCCAAGGCGCTGAGTTCCTGCCCGGCGTCACTGTTCGTCCCGGCGAGAACGGTCTCCGCAGGCAGCTCCAGTGAAAGGATCACATTCTTCGGCAGTGCATCCCGCACCTCCCGAAGGAAGCCCTCGATCTGTGCCTGCCGTCCCGCCTCTGCCGTGTTCCCGGCGGTCATGGCGTTGGAAAAGTCGATCTTGTCCAGCTTGCCTGCAGTGGGATAGCTGACATCCGTCAAAATGATCTCTCGGAACCCCTGCTCCGCAGCTTCCCGGATGATATTCAGCAGATACGTCCGGGCCTTTTCATGGCCGGGGTCCAGCCATTGGCTGTTGTTGCCGTCATAGAAGATATAACCACCGGTGTTTTTCAGGCCCATGCCCTCCACGTCGGCGTTGGCGGCCTTGGGATCGTGGAAGCAGGCGATCCGGGCCGCAGCGGTCACGTCTGTCCGGGCCGTCAGGTCATTCCAGCGCCTCCCCGGTGTCCGGTTTCACGCTGACTGCGCCGGTCACGGCAGCGCTGCTGTCAAAATACACCCGGCCGGCGCTGTCCTTCAGCGTCACCACCGTTACGGCGGCTTCGGAAAGCGGCGTCTCAGCGGTCCTGATCTTCCATTGTCAGCGGCTTTGCCGCCAGCAGCGTCCCCGGACCGGTGTTTTGACAGCGGTCTGCTCCGGTTCCCGGATCACCACATCCGGGTCTCCGGGGGCTTCGACAGGGTCGGAAGTCCCTTTGTCCCAAGGCAGGTCAAAGTGGAGATTACCGTCGGCGTCATAGCGCATGTGCTCCCGGGCCATAATAAAGCCCACAGAACCCAGAATAATGAGGATCAGCAGGATGGCCAGAAAATTTTTCCCTTCCGGCCTCCCCGCGATAGCTGCTGTATCCTCTGGTGCCTGATGCCATCCTCACCCCGTTTCTGCTTTTCGGTCTGTTATTCCTGTTCCAGAGCCATCATCTTGTTGACCCGGCGTTCATGGCGGCCGCCCTCAAACTCGGTGGAGAGGAACACCTCCACCATCCGCTCCGCCATATTCTTGCCGGTGAAGCCCGCGCCGATGGCCATCATATTGGCGTCATTATGGCGGCGGGTCAGCTCTGCCTCCAGGCAGTCCGCACAATGAGCGCACCGGATGCCCTTGACCTTGTTAGCGGCCATGGAGATACCAATGCCGGTGGTACAGATCACAATGCCGCGCTGGCACTTGCCCTCAGGCCACGGCACGGGCGGCAGCGCCGAAATGGGATAATCGCAGCTCTCCAGAGAGTAGCAGCCAAAATCCTCGTACTCATAGCCCAGCTTTTCCAGGGTCTTCATGATAAATTGCTTCAGCTCGTAGCCGCCGTGGTCACAGCCCAATGCGATTTTCATAGTCATTTCCTCCAAATAATCGTTTTTCGGATGATGCAGGTCAGTATACACCGCCCTCCGGCAAAATCAATTCAGTTACAGTGCCCAGACAGGCATCTGCTTTTCAAAGGTGCAGAACCGGGTAAAGCCGCACTCTTTCAGCAAAGTCTGCCGCTCCCGGATGAAGCGGCCCACATGCTCCGGGCTGTGGGCGTCGGTGCCCAGGGTGATGAGTTCACCGCCCAGTTCCCGGTAGATCCGCAGCCACTTGGCGTCCGGCAAGGGCGTATTGCCCCGGTTGACGTTCAGCTCGATGCCTCGCCCGTTTTCGATCAGAGTTTTCAAAATTTCCCGGATCTCAGCCTCATAGGGATCCAAAGCTGGTATGAAAGCCCCCGCTCTCATTGAAATACCGCAGGGCAGAGTCAAATGGCCCAGAACCGTAAAGCCGCCCCCACCTGCCAGCTTCCGCACCTCTTCCAGATAATCGGCCCCAGCGGTCCCGCGCCTCCGCCTCATCCTTTGGGGTGTAGAATACGAGGTCCTCGCCATGAAGCGCTCCGACAGGGTGTGGATGGAGCCGATGAGAAAGTCCAGCGGCGGGGCCTCCTGCCAGCATGGACTCCATCCGGGCCTGATGCCCCACACGGCGTCTCCCAGCTCCATGCCCAGCCGCAGATGGATGCGGTCCCCCACGCGGCCTGAACGTTACCGCAAAATCCGCTGTCAGCCCCGGACCAGTCATAGGGCGGGCGCAGTTCATTGCCCCCAGGTCAGGGGCTCCACATGATCCGTAAAGCAGATCTCGTCCATCCCCGGCATCCAGTGCGGCCCTGAGCCATCACCGTCATGGGATCATGAGCATCGGGAGAAACTGCGTATGGGTATGGTAATCTGCCAGATACATACCTTGCCTCACTTCTTAAACTTCTTGAAGAACTTCTTCCGTTCCTCGTAGTTGTTATCGCCTACGGATTCCGCGAACTTCTTCAAAGCTTCCTTCTGCTCCCGGTTCAGATTGCGGGGCGTTTCGATGTAAACAGTCACGTACTGGTCACCCCGGCCCCGGCCGTTCAGCTCCGGAATACCCTTGCCCTTCAACCGGAAGGTAGTGCCGGACTGAGTGCCCTCCGGCAGGGTGTACTTTACTTTGCCGTCAATGGTGGGGATCTCCAGCTCCGCACCCAGCACCGCCTGGGTGAAAGGTGATGGGGGCCTCACACAGGACGGAAGTGCCCTCCCGCCGGAACAGCTCGTGAGGCCGCACCGTAATGGTAATCAGCAGGTCGCCTGAGGGGCCGCCGTTCTTGCCGGCGTTGCCCTGGCCCCGGATGGAGATGGTCTGGCCATTGTCGATACCGGCGGGAATCGTGGCCTGAATGGTCTTGTTCTTGCGCTCGGAACCAGTGCCCCGGCAAGTCCTTACGCAGGGCTGGTGGATAATCCGCCCCGTGCCGCCGCACTTGGGGCAGGGAGAGGAGGTGGCGAACACACCCATGGGCGTCTGCCGCCGGACCTGGACCGTCCCGGAGCCGTGGCAGTCCGGGCACACCTCCGGCGACGTGCCGGGGGCACAGCCGTTGCCGTGGCAGGTCTCGCGCAGTTTTCATACCGCTCCACCGTGACTGCCTTTTCACAGCCAAAAGCCGCCTCCTCAAAGCTGATGGCCACGGCCAAACGGATGCTCTCGCCCCGCTGGGGGGTTGGGATTGCTCCGCCGGGCGGCACTGAATCCGCCGCCGAAAAAGCTTCCGAAGATGTCTCCCAGATCGCCGAAGTCGAAGCCGCCGGCACCGTAAACCCGCCGCCGCCCCCGCTCCGAAGTTGGGTCCACACCGCAAAGCCGAACTGGTCATAACGGGCCTTTTATCCGAGTCAGAGAGAACCTCATAGGCCTCGTTTACCTCCTTGAACTTCTCCTCCGCCTCTTTATTGTCAGGATTCAGGTCCGGATGGTACTTCCGGGCCATCTTCTTATATGCGTGCTTGATCTCGTCCTCGGATGCGCTCCGGTCAATGCCCAGGACCTCATAATAATCTCGTTTTTCCGCTGCCATAGCCATCTGCCTATTTTTGTATGCTCAATCAGGAATCAGGAGGAGGAAATCAGGAACCGCTTCCCCGGATGTTCCGGATTCCTCATCTCTAAGTTTAATTCAAACCTAATTCCTGGGGGCAATGGGGCGGGGAAAATCCCCCGTCCCATCGGTTCCGATCCGTATAGGTTTTTTACTTCTTGTTCTGGTCGTCATCATCCACGACCTTGTAGTCGGCGTCATAGTACTGGCCCCCTGGCGCCGCCGGCGTGCTGCCGGGCTGTCGGGCCGGCCTGGGCGCCGCCCTGAGCCCCCTGGGGATTGGCCTGCTGATAGAGCTTCTCGCTGACAGCGTAGAAGTCCTGAGTCAGCTCGTCGGTAGCGGCCTTGATGGCAGCGGTATCCGTGCCTTTCAGAATCTCCTTCAGCTTGTCGATACCGGCCTGGACCTTGCTCTTAGTCATCGGCGGGGATCTTGTCGCCCATCTCGCTGGGTCTTTTCGCTCTGGTAGACCATCTGATCCGCCTGATTGCGGGTCTCGACGTCTTCCTTCAGCTTCTTGTCCTGAGCGGCATAAGCCTCGGCTTCCTTCACAGCCTTATCAATGTCATCCTTGGACATGTTGGAGGAGGAGGTGATGGTGATGTGCTGCTCGGTACCGGTGCCCAGGTCCTTTGCGGAAACATTCACGATGCCGTTGGCGTCGATATCGAAGGTGACCTCGATCTGAGGCACGCCACGGCGGGCGGGGGCGATGCCGTCCAGATGGAAGCGGCCCAGGGACTTGTTGGCAGCGGCCATTTCACGCTCGCCCTGAAGGACGTTGACCTCCACACTGGTCTGGTTATCCGCAGCAGTGGAGAAGATCTGGCTCTTCTTCACAGGGATGGTGGTGTTGCGGTCGATCAGCTTGGTGAACACGCCGCCCATGGTCTCGATGCCCAGGGACAACGGGGTGACATCCAGCAGCAGCAGGCCCTTGACGTCGCCGGTGAGAACGCCTGCCTGGAGGGCAGCGCCGATGGCCACGCACTCATCGGGGTTGATGCCCTTGAAGGGCTCATTGCCGGTGAAGTTCTTCACAATGCCTCCTGCACGGCGGGGATCCGGCTGGAGCCGCCTACCAGCAGGACCTTGGAAAGATGTCGTCCTCGGTGAGTCCCGCGTCGGACATGGCCTGACGCACAGGGCCAGTGGTGGCCTCCACCAGGTGGGCGGTCAGCTCGTTGAATTTAGCCCGGGTCAGGGTCAGATCCAGATGCTTGGGGCCGTTGGCGTCGGCGGTGATGAAGGGCAGGTTGATGTTGCAGGTGGTGACGCCGGAGAGCTCAATCTTGGCCTTCTCAGCGGCCTCCTTCAGACGCTGCATGGCGACCTTGTCGCCGGACAGATCCACATTGTTGGTGCGCTTGAACTCGCTCACCAGGTACTTCATAATGCACTCATCGAAGTCATCGCCGCCCAGACGGTTGTTGCCGGCGGTGGCCAGAACCTCAATAACGCCGTCACCAACCTCCAGAATGGAGACGTCGAACGTACCGCCGCCCAGGTCATAGACCATGATCTTCTGGGTCTGCTCCTTATCCACGCCGTAAGCAAGGGCGGCTGCGGTAGGCTCGTTGATGATACGCTTGACATCCAGGCCCGCGATCCTGCCGGCGTCCTTGGTGGCCTGGCGCTGGGCATCGGTGAAGTAGGCGGGAACGGTGATGACGGCCTCGGTGACGCTCTGGCCCAGGTAGGCCTCGGCGTCCGCCTTCAGCTTCTGCAGGATCATGGCGGAGATCTCCTGGGGGGTGTAGGCCTTGCCGTCGATGGTGACCTTGTAGTTGGAGCCCATTTCACGCTTGATGGAGGAGATGGTGCGGTCGGGGTTGGTGATGGCCTGGCGCTTTGCCACCTGGCCCACTCCGGCTTTAACTCCCATCAGTTTCACCACGGTGGCGAAGCGGAGGACCTTCTCCCCCCAGCGCGAAACCCGCCCTTCTGGTACACGGTGGACACCACGTTCTCCCCGATTCTCGTCCTCAATGTGCATCACGGCGTTGTGCTTTTCGGGTCGAAGGGCTGGCCCTGGGCCTCGATCTCCGTGACGCCCAGTCCCGTGAGGATCTCCTCAAACTGCTGGAAGATCATCTCCAGGCCCTTTTTGGTGGGGGCGTCCGGGTCCTCTCCGGCACAGGCGGCCACAGCCCGTTCCAGATTGTCATACACCGCCAGAAACGCCTTGATGGTGTCGCCCTTGGCATCCTGATAGATGCTGTCCTTTTCCTTTGGTGGTGCGCTTGCGGTAATTGTCATACTCGGCAGTCAGCCGGATGAACTGATCCTTCACGGACTCCAGCTGCCGGGCAGCCAGCTCCATCTTTTCCACCTGTTCCCGCGTAAAGGTATGCCCTTTTCCTTTTTCTTTTTTCCCTTTTTTCCCGCCTCCTTCCTGGTTTTTCCTCGGTGCTCTGCCTGGGCCTGGGGGCCTCCTCCGGCGCTTTCTCCGTCTGGGGTTCCTGCGGCTCCTGGGCGGCGTCCTTTTTTCTTGCTCGTTCATAGCCTGCTCCATTCCTTTCTTCGCTCATGTATCTGTATCCTCCTTCGGGGTAATTCCTGTTTTTCCTGCTTGCCGAAGAGCTTCGTCAGTCCGTCGGCAAAGCCGGCCAGCCGGGCGGCTACGGACGCGTAATCCATACGGGTGGGACCCACCACGCCGATCAGTCCCCGCATATCGCCGCCGATGTCGTAGCTGGCCACCACCACACTGGTGTCCTGTAACGCGTCGCTGACGTTTTCCGGGCCGATCAGGATCTTCATGGGCCCTGCTCGTCCGGCACCGGCAGCTCTCCTTGTCGTCCGCCAGGAAGCTCATGAGCTCATGGGCCTTGTCGGCATCCCGGAATTCCGGCAGCTT
>VOFB01002105.1_pt1 | contig 23782 bp, 46 predicted proteins | sample 5384141 | NCBI WGS metagenome assembly VOFB01 (sample SAMN12384721, study PRJNA508395) | human gut metagenome | isolation source: healthy gut A | host: Homo sapiens | reverse complement strand
TATGGAATATAAGACTATTTTGACGGCAATTCATATGAACTGAATATTCTCGGCAATATGGATATGTTCAAAAGTGTGGATATAAACGTGTATAAGGCGGATAAAAAAGCGGAAACTATACATATATAGGTAAATACAGCGATTTGGACGGTGACTGGGACGCAGGTGTTTTAAAGATAATTTTAACGGCAAAATGCTTAGATTGTGCGGTAAAATATATCGGTTAATCTTGTCGGAAAATATGACGGTTACGAGATTTATTCGGCTCCGATTATATTAAACGGCAAAAGAAGCAATGTTCGCATTATGCACGATACCGAAAAAGACAGTTACAAAATTATCGGTGCTTGGGGCGGTCTTGATTCGACAAACGGCAGAGCATATACGAATTTAAAAAAAGATTGGTTCCTTTGATAAAATAACTCCTATTCTTGCGGTATATGACGTGGAACACAACTCAAACGACAATATAACAGGTTCATGGACTTTAAAAAATGTTCGGCGGTGTGAAAAAAGCAAATATTTCAGACGGAGCTTATATTTTTGAATACGAACTTACCGACATATACGGTTTGAAACGACGCGGTACAGCGGTTAAAGCGAATGCGGGCGGCGGAAACATCAGATTTGAATAAAGAGGGCTTAACAATGAGTTATACAGAAAAGTTAATCGATTTTATCGGAAAAAGTACGGATTGTTACCATGCGGTCAAAACCGCAAAGGACAGGCTTGACGAAAACGGTTTTACGGAACTTTTGAGGGTGACAAGTGGGATGTACAAAACGGCGGTAAATATTACGTTATACGAAATTCGTCATCAATAATTGCGTTTGAAATGCCGAAAAAGGATTTCGGTGCGTTTATGATTTGTGCCTCTCATACCGATTCGCCGTCATTCAAGCTAAAAGCCTGATTTTGAAATAAATGCGGACGGCTGTATAAAGTTGAGTGTTGAGGGTTACGGCGGTATGATAATGTCGTCGTGGCTTGACAGACCGCTGTCGATAAGCGGAAGAATTGTTACGGCAAAGGACGGAAAGATTGAAACGAAACTTGTCAATATAGACAGGGATTTGCTTGTTATTCCGTCACTTGCAATTCATATGAGCAGAGATATTAATAAGGGTTGGTGAGTTTAACATAAGACGTGATATGTGTCCGATAGCGTCGGAGAAAAACGGCAGAATTGAGGATATTATTGCAGAAAGCGTCGGAGTAGATAAAGAGAAAATATTGGGTTTGATTTGTCGCTTTACAATCGTATGCACGGTACTGTTTTAGGCGCGGACGGAGAATATTTTCCGCACCGCGAATTGATGATTTACAGTGTATGTACAGTACACTTGAGGGATTTTAAATTCCGAAAGCGATGATAATGTAACTGTTTTTTGCCGCGTTTGAGAATGAAGAAGTCGGCAGCGGTACAAAGCAAGGTGCTAAATCGTCATTTTGCGTGATGTGCTTGAAAGAATTTGCAACAATTCGGAAACGTACAAAAGAGCCGTTGCTAAAAGCTTTATGCTATCGTGCGACAATGCTCATGCGGTGCATCCGAATTTTGCGGACAAGTCGGACGGTACAAACCGTGTGTATATGAAACGGCGGTATTGTGATTAAGTACAATGCAAATCAAAGATACACCACTGACGCGGTATCGGAGGCGGTTGTTAAGTATGTGTGCAAAAATGCAGGTGTACCGTATCAGATGTATGCAAACAGAAGTGATATTCCGGGCGGTTCAACGCTTGGAAATCTTTTCAAATGAAAAAGGTTTCGCTGAATACCGCAGACATAGGTCTTGCACAGCTTGCCATGCACTCGTCATAAACGGCGGGAAGTCGTGACACGGAATATATGGTGAAAATGATAAAAGAATTTTATAAAACGGAAATTGTGCTTTAATGTTGTATTCAGCTTGACATAGCACAGGATATTTTATATAATAAATAAGATAAGTTAGTATAAAAACAAAGGAGAATAGATAAATTATGAAATCAATGGGCGTAAATGAGATTAAATGAAAAGTTTCTTAGCTTTTTTGAATCAAAGGTTGTTTAAGACTTTTCCGCTTATACCGAAGAATGACGCAAGTTTGTTACTTATAAATTCGGGTATGGCACCGATGAAACCTTGGTTTCCAAACCCTGAAACAGCACCTAAAAGACGAGTTACAACATGTCAGAAGTGTATCAGAACAGGTGATATCGAAAAATTTCGGAAAGACTGCACGTCACGGCACTTTCTTTGAAATGCTCGGTAACTTCTTTCGGAGATTACTTTAAAAAAGAGGCAACTGCTTGGGCGTGGGAATTCTTCACAAAGGTTATGGAAATTCCGCAGGAACGTCTTTGGATTTCAGTGTATGAAGAAGATGACGAGGCAAGAGATATTTGGGTAAATGAAGTTGGTGTTGACCCTACTCACATCGTTAAGCTTGGCAAAGAGGACAATTTCTGGGAACACGGTTCAGGGTCCTTGCGGTCCTTGTTCCGAAATATATTTTGACCGCGGCGAAGAATACGGCTGCGGTGAGCTAGGCTGCGGTGTCGGCTGTGAATGTGACCGTTTTGTTGAGGTTTGGAACCTTGTATTTACGCAGTTCGACAAAGACGAGGACGGCAACTATAACCGTTTACCGAATCCCCTAACATTGATACAGGTATGGGACTTGAAAAGACTTGCCTGTGTTATGCAGGGTGTTGACAACCTTTTTTTGAGATTGACACTGTTCAAGACGTTATGAAACATATTTGCCGTATCGCAAATATTGAATACAAAAGGACGATAAAAAAGATGTTTCTCTAAGAGTTATAACCGACCATATCAGAAGTACGGTTATGATGGTTTCGGACGGTGTTATTCCGTCAAACGAGGGCAGAGGTTACGTTCTTCGCCGTCTTTTTAAGACGTGCCGCAAGACACGGTAAATTGCTTGGCATAAACAAGCAGTTCTTGTTTGAGGTTGCCGATACTGTAATCGACTGTTCAAAGGGGTGCTTATCAGGAACTTGAGGAAAAGAGAGATTATATCAGAAACATAATCAAGAAAAGAAGAACAACGCTTTGACGCTACAATCGACAATGGTCTTAACGTGCTTAACGGATATATCGAAGCGGCTCAAAAAAGAGGGCAGAAAAGAACTTACAGGCAAAGAGGCATTTAAGCTTCACGACACATACGGTTTCCCTATCGACCTTACAATAGAAATGGCTGAAGAAAAAGGTCTTGAAGTTGATGTTGACGGCTTTAACAAGGCTATGCAGGAACAAAAGGATACTGCAAGGGACGCTCGCACCGAAGGCTCAAGCTGGGACGGCAACGAAACATTTGAATTTGAAAATGCAGAGCCGACTGTATTTGTCGGTTACGATACACTTGAAACAGACGCAAAAAGTTGTAGGCATTGTTGTTGAAGACGAGGGTGTTTGTGATACAATAATCGAAAATCAAAAAGGGATTTATCGTTACAGACAAAACTCCTTTCTATGCTGAAATGGGTGGTCAGGTAGGCGACATCGGTACTATTACAATAAACGGTAAGGCTGCCAATGTTGTTAATACAACAAAGACTGAGGACGGTTATTATCTTCACGAAACAGAAGTTCAGCTTACACCGATTAAGGTTGGCGATACGGTTACAATGTCTGTTGACAAAGTACACAGAACAGACGTTTGCCGTAACCATACCGCAACTCACATTCTTGACAAGGCACTTCGTGACGTACTTGGTTCACACGTTGCGCAAGCAGGTTCGCTTGTTGAAAGTGACAGACTTCGTTTTGACTTCTCTCACTTTGAGGCTATGACAACAGAACAGATTAAACAGGCTGAGGCTATTGTTAATGAAAAAATTCTTGAAAGCATTGACGTAACTGTACAGGAATTACCTATTGAAGAGGCTAAAAAGCTCGGCGCAATGGCACTCTTCGGTGAAAAGTACGGCGATGTTGTAAGAGTTGTTTCTGTTGGCGATTACAGTGTTGAATTCTGTGGCGGTACTCACCTTACAAATACTGCTCAATGCGGTTTGTTTAAGATTATTTCTGAAAGCGGTGTTGCGGCAGGTGTAAGACGTATTGAGGCTGTGACAGGTAAGGGTGTGCTTGAATATATCAATAACAGTGACAGACTTATTGAAAAGACTGCGGCTGCGTTAAAGATTAATCAAATTAATGAAATTGATCACAAGGCTGAAAGCGTTATGGCACAGTGCCGTGAGCTTGAAAAGGCTGTTGATTCGTTTAAGGAAAAATGGCTGCCGCAAAGGCAAACAACATTATGACAGGTATTAAGCATATCGGCGAAATCAGCTTGATTACCGCACAGGTTGACGGTATGGGTGCTGATGAAATGAAGTCTATGGCTGATAAGATTAAGGCGGAAGTTCCGAACAGTGTTGCTGTTATGGGTGCTGAAACTGACGGTAAGATTACGTTTGTTGCTATGGCGTCAAAGGAGGCTGTTAAGCTGGGCGTTCATTGCGGTAAGATTATTAAGGATATTACGGCTGTTGCAGGCGCCGCGGCGGCGGTAAGCCTGATATGGCGCAAGGCGGCGGCAGTGACGCGAGCAAGATTGATGACGCGTTGGCTAAGGTTGACGAAATCGTTGCGGAACAGATTAAGTAATTGAGAATAGCGTAAACGGTTTGGACTATTGTATTGTAGGGGCGACCATTGGTCGCCCGCAATGTTGAGTATTAAAGGGCGGCCGATGACCGCCCGTACGAAAGATATAATAGATAAGAGAGAAAAAGATAATAGAGAATAGATATGAGTCACCACTCGGCACTGCGTGCCACCTCTCCTTAAGGGAGAGGCAAAAAGGCTCCCAAAGAGGGAGTTGTCGGCAAAGCCGACTGAGGGGTGGTGTGAAATACAAAGGAGTGAATAAAATGGATTGTTTATTCTGCAAAATAATTGACGGAGAAATTCCGTCAAATAAGGTATATGAAGATGATATGATGTTAGCATTCCGTGACATCAATCCGCAAGCACCGGAGCACATTGTTATTGTGCCGAAGTGTCACATTGCAAGTGCGAATGAAATTAATGCGGAAAACGTAAAGTATGTTGCGGCTATATGGGGAAAAGATACCGCAGATTGCGTCTGAATTGGGATTTGCCGAAAACGGTTACAGAGTTGTAAACAACTGTGGCGAGGACGGCGGTCAGACTGTTCCGCATTTACATTTTCACCTTATGGGCGGTAAGAAGTTTACGGACCTTTAATAAGAAAATTAAATCTGTCGGAAAAATACCGACACGATAGCAGAGGTCGAGAAATTAGTTCGGATTTTGTGAAAATGAACTCGTCGGCGTACGTTGGTACGTTAGAGTTTATTTTCGCAAAAAAGTGCACCGGCAAGCCGTATATCGAAGATAGGCTTGCCGGTTATTTTTATAGCTACAAATTAAATTTTTAAATATTAAAATAAATATTTTGCACGTTCCTGACAATTTGTCGACAGTCTGACTGCCGTTTTAAACGGCAGTTTTTTTGTCAAAAAAACGGTTTACTTTTGTATATCTTTATTATATAATAATATAATAGGATTAGTTTAATTAGGAGGAAATTAAGAATGGGAAAACTATTTGGAACGGACGGTATAAGAGGTATCGCCAACAAAGACCTTACTGCCGAATTGGCTTTTAAAACAGGTCAAAGCGGTGCATATGTGCTTACAAAACATTCTTCAAAAAAGACCGAGAATACTTATTGGTAAAGATACAAGAAAATCAGGTGATATGCTTGAGGCGGCTCTTACTGCCGGACTTTGTTCGATGGGCGCAAAGGTTATTCCTTTGGGTGTAGTTCCTACACCGGCTGTTGCATATCTTACAAGATACTACAAGGCTGATGCAGGTGTTGTTATCTCTGCATCTCACAATCCATGCGAATACAACGGTATAAAGTTCTTTAACAGTGACGGATACAAGCTAAGTGACGGAATTGAAAACGAAATTGAAAGTTATATACTTGGTGAAAAGGCGATCGAAGAATTGCCTACTCACGGCAAAGTCGGTTATGTAAGTGCTAACCACAACGCTGTTGAGGATTATGTTGCGTTTGCTGTTTCTACGATTGACTGCCGTCTTGACGGTATGAAAATCGCTGTTGACTGTGCAAACGGTGCAAGTTATGAAACTGCTTTCAAAGCTCTTAACAAGCTTGGTGCAAACGTTGAGGCTATACACAACACTCCTGACGGTGTAAACATCAATCATATGTGCGGTTCTACTCATATGGAAAGTTTACAGGCTTACGTTACTTCAATCGGTGCGGACATCGGTATAGCTTTTGACGGTGACGCGGACAGAATGTTGGCTGTGGACGAAAACGGCAAGCTTATTGACGGTGACCAGATTATGGCGGCTTGTGCAAAGTTTATGCGTGATAACGGTACATTGAAGCAAAATACTCTTGTTGCAACGGTTATGAGTAATCTTGGCTTATTTATGGCAGGTGAAAAATCGGTATCAACATTCCGCGAACAAAAGTAGGTGACAGATATGTACTTGAAGAAATGCTTGCAAAGGGTTACAATATCGGCGGTGAACAATCCGGTCACATCATTTTCCTTGACCACAACACAACAGGTGACGGTCTTGTAAGTGCTTTGCAATTCTTATCGGTACTTAAAAAGACAGGTATGAAAAAGCGTCTGAGGCGGCAAGCATTGTAACGGTTATGCCGCAAGTGCTTAGAAATGCCGTTGTAAAACTTGAAAATAAAAACAGTTATATGGAAAATGAAGAAATAGCTGCGGCTTGCAAGGCTCTTGAAGATGAATTTGCCGGCGAGGGCAGAGTCCTTATCAGACCTTCGGGTACTGAACCGCTTGTTCGTGTTATGATTGAGGGTAAGGACGAAGAATACATCACAAAGAAAGCTGAGGAACTTGCAGAACTTATTGAAAAAATCTTGGGATAAAAGTGGTTGTAAGAAATATGGATAAAATAATTTCACTAATGATAACTGCTGTTATGACTGTTACGTCGTGCAGTTTTAAAGGTGAAAAACCGCTTGACGGCAAAAAGAATTGCATTTATTGGTGACAGTATCAGTTACGGCACTAATTGGCAAGGCGGTTACGGCAAGTTGATTGGGGAACAATATAATATGAATGTTACAAATGTCAGCAAGGGCGGTGCTACTCTTGCTGACAATGTGCATTGGTCGGAAAATTCAGACGGATACAGACCGTATATTACGGATATGCTCGATAACCTTGACGGCGATTATGAATATATCATTGCCGAGGGCGGTTTGAATGATTTTGGGGCCATTCGGAACTTGGAGAAATTACAGACGGTTTCAGCGGTGATTTTGATGAAAACACAATGACCGGCGGTATGGAAAAAATGTTTTTTGAAATTAGAAATGATTTTCCTAACTCGAAAGTAGGGTTTGTTATTACACATGATCCGTTTACATATGACGCCGAAGGTAATTTTGAATCGTATTATGAGCGTATAAAAAGAAGTATGCGACAAGTGGGATGTTTCGTATCTTGATTTGTATGCAAAAATAATTCCGATACAGGTGTAAATGTGCGTGACGATGATATGCGCAAGCTGTATTTTTGGAACAGAAAGTAAGCCTGACGGTGACGGCACTCATCCGAACGAACTCGGTTATCAGGCTATTTATGTTGAGCCGATGATACCTTGGCTGAAATCTTTATAAAAATGGATAGGTGAATGATGAAGGATTTAATTATAAACGGAAGCAGACAGCTTGATATACCGCTTGATGATGTGCAAGTTGATAAACTTATGGAATATGCGCGTCTTTTGGTTGAGTGGAACGAAAAGATGAATCTTACTGCAATAACCGATGATGAGGGCATTGTAACAAAACATTTTCTTGACTCGCTGACCGCAATAAAGACGGATATGTCAAGGGAAAAGTGATTGACGTCGGAACAGGTGCGGGTTTCCCCGACTTGTGCTGAAAATCGCAAAGCCTGAAATTAAGCTGACTTTGCTTGACAGTCTTAACAAGCGAATTAACTTTTAAAGGACGTTTGTGAAAAGGTTGATATAAATGATGTAGAATTTGTCCATTCGCGTGCGGAGGACGGCGGTAAAAACAGAGATTACAGAGGTAAGTTTGATACCGTTGTGTCGCGTGCGGTGGCTAATTTGACTGTGCTTTCGAGTGGTGTATTCCGTTTTTGAAACAAGGCGGTTACTTCCTTGCTTTGAAAGTAACCGTTGGCAGAGCAGGAAGTAAAGGACGCTAAACGCCATAAAAATACTCGGCGGACAGATTGAGGACATTGTTGAGACGGAAATTCCGTTCACCGAATTGAAACACAAGATAATAGTTATAAAAAAGTAGGACAAACTCCGCTTAAATATCCGAGAAAACCGGGTATTGCAACAAAACTCCTATCGGAACTTGTTATAATTTGGTGAAATAAAAAATAAAATTGAATATTGTCGAATTATAATTGCAAAAGTACTTGCAATATGGAAATATTATGCTATAATAGTAAATGTAAGGCAGATAGTATCAATACGGTACATTTCTAACAAGGTTTCCCCAAGGCCTTGTTCTACCCCCCAAAATGTCTTACACCTTCCAATCACCGGTAAACAGCGATAATGTTGTTACATCAAGTGCAAACATCAATGCCGAACATTATCGCTGGTTACTCTTTTAATTTCAGTGAAATTAAAAAGAGCATGATTAAAATGTCCGTGCGAGAATTTCTTCGCGAGGCTCAGAAAACGCACATGGACAAACAAAGTGCTGATCTTCCGTCACCACGCTGATATGCAATGTGAGTTGAAGTGAGAAAGAGGTGACGAAAGGCACGTTGTTAGACTTTTTAATTTCAAAATAAAATTAAGAATTTAAAAAGAGTAGTGATTTCACATTGTGTGTGTGGTATATTTTTAACTATTCAGTGTAAAATAATGTAAAATAGCGTAGGAGAAATTTCCATGATTAGTTTCCTTAGAAAATCAACGGTACAAGATAAAATGCGGATTGTATCACTTCCGCTTTATATGATAGCACCAAATCCTAATCAGCCGAGAAAATATTTTGAACCGCAAGCTATGGAGGAATTGAAAAAATTCTATAATGGAATACGGTTTGATTCAGCCGGTAACGGTACGCAGGCGCAGCGGTGAATACGAGCTTGTAGCAGGTGAAAGACGTTTTCGTGCTGCACAAATGGCGGGACTTGACGAAATACCGGCGGTTATAATTGAGGCTGACAATGATAAATCGGCAATTTTGGCTTTACTTGAAAATTTGCAGAGAGAGGATTTATCGTTTTTGAGATAGCGGAAAGTTATAAAAGTCTTATTCGTGAACAGGGACTTACACAAACGGAGTTGGCTTTGAAAGTCGGAAAAGTCAAGCATCGGTTGCAAACAAAATACGATTATTAAAACTACCTCCGCTTGTGAAAAATTAATAAGAGATTACGACCTTACGGAACGTCACGCGAGGGCTTTGCTGTTGCTTAACAATGAAGAAAAACAGCTTGAGGCTGTCAAACTTATTTGCCGTGACAATATGAATGTTACACAAGCAGAAGAACTTGTACGCACTATGAATATTCCGAAGCCGAAACCTATCAATGACCTTCGCATAACAACTGCAAAAGATGTTAAAGTATTCAAAAACACCGTAAAACGTGCTGTTGATTTGATGAAAAAAAGCGGCATAGACGCAAGAATCGAAGAAAATTCTTTTTGAATGGGGAACGGAATACATAATTAAAATAAAAAAGACTGACAAAAATAAATAGTTTACATTACCTCCTTTGCGGTATATAATAAGCAAAAGGAGGTTTTTAGTGTGGAAAAATCAATAAAACTTGTTGCATTTGATATGGACGGAACTGTTTTGGACAGTAAACTGCGTTTGCCGAAAGGTCTGTTTGAAATGATTGAGTCACATCCCAACGTGAAATTTGTTGTCGCAAGCGGCAGGCAGTATTACAGTCTTTTGAATATATTTAATCCGATTAAGGATAAATTGATTTTTATTTCTGAAAACGGCGGAATTATAATGGAAAAGGACAAGGTTATTCATATTATGCCCGTTCCTGACGCTAAGGCATTGAAGTGCTTGATTTGGTGAGTGAGGACAAAGGGATTTATCCTGTGCTTGGGTGCGAAAAGACATCTTATATAGAAAACCCGCCTGAATATGTTATGAACGATGTCGCACAATATAATGTGCGTTTGGAAACTGTTGATGACATAAAATCGGTGGTGGGCAAGGATAATATTTTAAATCTTGCGCTTTACTGCCACAAAAGAGCAAAGGATAATATACTTCCCAAACTCGCAGATATAAGCGGTGATTTGAAAGCTGTTTTATCGGCGGAAAGTTGGGTTGATGTTATTAATGCAATGTAAATAAGGGCAACGCAATTAAGGTTATTCAGGAAATTTACGGTATTTCGCCCGAAGAATGTGTTGCGTTCGGTGATTATATGAATGATTATGAAATGCTCCAAAATTGCGGCGAAAGTTACGCCATGGAAAATGCACACGATGAAATTAAAAGTTGCAAAATACATCGCACCGTCAAATGATGATGAGGGTGTAATGCAGGTATTAAAGAAAATATTGTGATGAAACTAAAAAATCCGTCATTTGACGGATTTTTTGTACAAATAAAAGGTATGTATAAAATACCTTTTATTTGATTAAAGCGTTTTAATATATGTTTTTGCAAATTCCTCTAAAAGTTCGTCACGTTCTATTTTAACAATCAGACCTCTTGCACCGTTATAGCTTGTTATGTAGGTCGGGTCGCCTGAAAGGATATATCCTACTATTTGGCTGATAGGATCATAGCCTTTGATTTTCAGTGCCTCATATACTTTGGCAACTATTTCTCTGACTTCCTTTTCCTTATCAAACTCAAGGTTGATTTTCATTGTTTCGTTAAATTCCATGATATTCACCCTTCTGCTAAAAATAGCATATCATTTATTTATAGCATAGTACAAATACAATAAAATTGCAAGTGCTTTTTAGCTAAAATTTATAATAAATTAATATTTATACATTATTTAATCAAGTTCAAACAGATTCTCAACGTTATTGATATATCCGACTGCCGAAATACACATAGTCGAACTGTCGAGAACTCTGTCTATTATTTCCGCAACCGAATCGGCATTTACTGCGTCGATTTTTTTCTCAGTGCTTCTTCCTGCGTGTATATCGGTTTATTCAAAAGCAATGAGCGACCTGCGCCTTGCATTCTTGCGCCTGTGCTTTCGCTTGAAAGCATATAATTACCTTTAAGCTGTTCTTTTGCTTTTTGTGATTTCTGCCGATGTCAGCTTATTGCGTTTAATCGTATTGATTTTTTTGAAATAAGATGCGACTTCGCCAAGACTCTCGGGACTCATTCCGGCAGAAATATCAAATACGCCCGTATTGATATACGCACTGTGTCCCGCACTTATCGAATACACCAAACCACGCTGTTCGCGTATGTTTTGGAACAATCTTGACGACATTCCGCTGCCGAACACGTTGTTAAACACAAGCAGACTGTACACCGATTCGTCCATAACATCAATGCCCTTTGAACGTTGCGACAAGCTGGACTTGTTCAATATCTTTTTTTTTACGATATTATTCTTGCTTATATAAGGTGCGTCGGGAAGATACGGTTTTGTGTCAAGCATTTTTTTGTACCGAAATACTTTTCAAGAAGTTCAAAAACGTATCGTCAAAATTTCCTGATACTGATATTATAGTATTCGCACTTGTATAATGATTATTCATATAGTTTCTCATTATATCCGGTGTTATGCCGTCAAGGCTTTCGTATGTGCCGAGAATCGTTCTGCCCATAGGTGTGTCGCCCCATGCGGCATATGACGAAAGGTCATACACAAGATCCTCCGACTGTCCTCATACATACGGATTTCTTCTTTTATAACCCGTCTTTCAAGTGCCATATCATCAGGTGAAAGACTCGATTATAAAGCATATCCGAAAGAATTTCGTGCAATCGGAATATGCGAATCAAGTGTTTTTGTGTAAAAACAAGTATATTCACGCGAAGTAAATGCGTCAAGTTGACCGCCGACCGAATCTATTTCGTGTGCAATTTGTGCCGCAGAGCGATTTTTCGTTCCCTTTAAACAGCATATGCTCGATAAAATGAGAAATTCCGTTTACTTCTTTATTTTCATATCGTGAGCCGTTGCCTACCCATACTCCGATTGAGATTGACTTTAGGTAATCAATCTTTTTTCGGCAACTACTTTTATACCGTTTGAAAGTGTTTTATATTGATACAATATTATACTCCTTTATCATATATATTATTAGACGTAAATTTATACTGATTTGTTCCAAATTCGACTAAAATTTTCGCTTTATCTCGCGTACCAAGTCGAATACACGAATACGTGTAACATCTTCGTTTTCAAAACGTCTGACAGGGTACATTGGGTTTATGGAGTGAAGTTCGATAAAATCAGGTCCGTATACGATTTTCTTTACAACGCCGTCTTCTTCATCTATCATAACAACCGCATAACTGCCACTGTCAACCGATGACTGACATCTGACAAGCACAAGGTCGCCCTCCATAAAAGCGGATACATACTGTCACCGACAACACGGAGAAAAACGAATGGCTCGTCACCACGAACATCATGTTTACCGACAGGTTCGTAATCTGATATTCGTTTCGGCAAAGCAGCTCAGACCTGCCGCAACTCTGCCGATTATCGGAATATTTACATAGTCCGATGTATCGGCTACTTCAATATTATTCGGCATATCCTCCCAACCGAGGAGGTATTCGGGGAAGTATCAAGACATTGTGCAAGCTTTTTATAAGCGAGTCGCGTTTTATGTTTTTACTGTCCCTTTTTCGTATTTTTGATTGCTGCTTTTTGCACACCGATTTTTGCTCCAAGCTCCTCCTGGGTTAAATTATGCTCTTTTCTGAGCATTTTAATTCTTTCGCCCGTAGTCATTTTAATCACCAAAATCTTTCTAATCATATTTCGTAACTGATTATATAGTATCATATTTTGAAACTTTTTGCAAGCATTGTACATAAAAGTATCTAAAAAAGTAAACAAAATGTTGTTAAAAGTATCCTAAAAAGAAATTTATGCTTGACAAAAGTATCTTAATGAGATAAATGACAGTGTCTTAAAGAGATAGCCAAGTAATTGGCATATATTTTTTAACAATAAAGTATCTTAAAAAGATAGAAAGGAGTGCTTATGATTTATTCAAACGATGACCCAATGGCAATTTGGCAATGGAAATTGCAAGGACTGATAATTACGGTGAGTATGACGCATATGACGGAGAAGCAGTATGTCCCGTATGCGGTGCTTTTGAACCGGAACATTACTATATCAATGATGATGAAGAATGTATCGGCTGCAGTGAATGTGTCAGAAAGTCGGACGTTATGTATTGATGAAAAATCAATATTAAATGAAAAAGAGGGTGATTAAATTGTGCATTGCAAATGAAGGGGAAATTCTTGAATTTCTAACGTACATAATGCGTCGCGAAGATGAGGAAATTCGTATGGCAGATTCATTTAAAGCGGCGGAGCTTTTGGGTAAGCATTACGGAATGTTCAGGCAAGAGCGAAAGCGGAGGCGGTGATGTTATAATCGTCGATAATATCGAAAAAGCCGAACAAATCAAGGAGCGGAAAAATGCAGTGCAGTCTTGACAGGCTGATAGCACCGTCTTTTTACAAGGTGCATAACTCTATTGAAGATTATACGCATTTTTGGCTTTGCGGTGGTCGTGGGTCGACTAAATCAAGTTTTGTGAGTGTTGAAATTATACTCGGTATTATGAAAAATGCCGATACAAAATGCGGTTGTACTGCGTAAAGGTCGGTGCTTACTTAAAAGACAGCGTATTCTCTCAGCTTGAATGGGCGATTGAAAAGCTCGGTGTATCGGATATGTGGATATAAAGGCGAGTGTGCCGGAAATGGTCTACAAAAACAGGTCAAGAAAATACTGTTTCATGCGGTGCGGACAAAGGTGCAGAAATTGAAATCCACAAAGGTTACGTATGGATATATTCGATATATTTGGTATGAGGAGTTAGACGAGTTTTGCGGTATGAAAGAAATACCGCTCGATAAATCAGTCGATGATGCGTGGCGGTGAAAAATTTACCGTGTTTTATTCGTACAATCCACCACAAAACCGACGCAGTTGGGTAAACCGTGAGGTGCTCAAAAATGACGATATGCTTGTGCATAAGAGTACATATCTTGATGTACCGAAAAGCTGGTTGGGAGAACAATTTTTTTGGAAGCGAGTATCTTAAAAAGCTACATATTAATCAGTATAATCACGAATATCTCGGTGAGGTGACGGGAACCGGCGGTGAAATTTTTGATAATCTTGAAGTTGTAAAAAGCTTAGCGATGAGGAAGTAAAAGTTTCGACAATATTAAATGCGGTGTCGATTTCGGTTTCGCGGCAGATCCGTTTGTGTATGTGGTGTGTTTTATCACAACAATAAGTTGTTTATTTTTGATGAAATTTATGCGAAAGGATGACAAATCACAATGCGGCTGAAAGATTTTTGAAAAGGGTTTGCTAATAAATTGATTGTATGCGACAGTGCCGAGCCGAAAAGTATCAATGATTTGCGAATGTTCGGTTTTGCGTGTTCGCGGTGCAAGGAAAGGTCGGACAGTATCGAGTACGGTATCAGATTTTGCAGAGTCTTGAAAAATCGTGATTGATCCCGAAAGGTGTCCGAATGCTGCAAGAGAGATTTTCGGAATATGAGCTTGAACGCGATACGGACGGTGAATTTAAGTCGGTTTATCCCGACAAGAACAATCACACCATTGACGCGGTACGTTATGCACTTGAGGACGAAATCACAAAGAAAAAAGCGAGGGTAATTAAAAGGAGTGAACTTGATTTATGATAATTGACGAGGATATTTTAAAGGACGGTATAGACGAGGTATTGCTTGCTAAGCTGATTGAAAACATTCGCTTGAACAGGGCGATACGAAAAACTTTACAACTATTATATCGGCAAACACGCAATTTGAACGCAGACGTTCAAGCGACAATATCGCGAACAACAAAATTGTGTAATCACGCGAAGTATATCGTGGATATTGCAAAAAGCTATCTTGTAGGCAATCCTGTGGCGTACAGCTGTTCGGACGGATACGATATTGAGGCGGTTAAAAATTGCTTTGCCGTTCAGGATATGCCGAGCTTGGACGCGGAATTTGAAAAAGACAATGAGCATTTTCGGTAAAGCTTATGAATTGGTTTATGCGGACGAGCAATCACAGCCGAAAAGTGTATGCTTGCCGCCGAGCAACACGTTTATTGTATACGGTGCGGGCGTTGGCGAAATTCCGCTGTACGGCATACATTATTACAAAAAGCGTGACATTGACGGCGCGGTTACGGGTGTTTGCTGTATTGTGTGTGACAGGGATGATTTATACATATGAAAACACTGCGGACAGTTTTTTGCATATGACTATGACTAATTCTCAGCACCACTATTTCGGTAAAAATGCCTATGGTGGAGTATCGCAACAACGAAGAAAAAGCAAGGTGATTTTGAACAGATGATTCCGCTGATTGACGCTTACAATATTTTGGAGTCGGACAGAGTTAACGACAAAGGAACAGTTTGTTGACGCATTCTTATTCCTTACCGGTATCGACCTTGACAGTGAGCAGGCGAAGAAACTTAGGGAAGAACGCATTTTGATGGGATATGAGGGTGCGGCGGCTCAATATCTTTCAAAGGTTATGTCCGAAAGCGATATTGAAGTGTTAAAGGACAGTCTGAAAAAAGCGATATTCACAGATTTTCTATGATTCCCGATTTATCAGACCAGACGTTCGGTACAAATTTATCAGGTGTCGCGATTAAGTATAAGCTTATGGGTTTTGAACAGCACGTCAGAAACAAGGAGAGATACTTTACGAAGGCTTTAAAACAGAGATTTGAATTGTATGTTAATTTTCTGTCGCTAAAAGGTGCTATGGGTATGTGCCTATACATCGCATTGATGTTGTGTTTACGAGAAATTTGCCTGTTAATGAGTTGGAGATTTCACAGATGGTAAACAACTTAGTCGGTATTGCGTCAAGCGAAACTCTTTTATCACAGCTTTCATTTGTGGGCGATCCGAAGGAAGAGGCACAGCTTGCCGCAAAAGAAAAAATGCTTGGCGAAAAATTAAAATATGTACAGGAATAATTCAAGAATAAAAAACATAGTGATTTATTTTAATGTAAAGAAAGGAAAAAGTATGGACGAAAAGAAGAAACAGGGGACACTAAACGGTGACACAAAAAACGAAAACGGGGGACATAAAAACGATGAACTGAAAAAATCTCATTGCAAGCTATGTTGCGGAGGCGATAAAAACGAAAAAGAACAACGTGGGAAAAAAGATTTTTCAGACAGAATCGTATCGGAAAGAGAGGAAGCCGCGAAGATGGCTACAATGTCGGCAGAGGACAGAGCAAAGGCTGAAATGGACAAAAGACAAAAGGATTTTGAAAATGAAAGACAGCAGTATGTATCCGAAAGAGCCGAATTTGAGGCGGCAAAGGAATTGGCGGCTCAAAATCTGCCTGTGAATTTTGCGAGAATGGTCGCAGATGCAGACAAGGACATTATGGCGGAAAATATCGAGCGATTTAAAGCAGAATATATGAAAGCAATCGAAAGCGGTTTATCCGAAAGATTAAAGGGTGTTCCGCCGAAAATTTCAAGAGAAAAAGAAAATTTAACAGACCCGTTTTTAAGCGGTTTGGGAATGTAATAAATAACGTGATTATGAAAGGATGAATACAATGGCTATAAATTATGCAAGTAAGTATGCTCAAAAAAATTGATGAAAAATTCGCAAGGGAGTCTATGACTTCGGCGGCGGTAAACAATGATTACGACTTTGTCGGTGTTAAGACGGTAAACGTATATTCAGTGCCTACCGCAGTGATGAACGACTATTCGGTATCAGGCACAAGCAGATACGGTACACCTCAGGAAATCGAAAACACTGTACAGGAAATGACTATGACGTGTGACAGAAGTTTCACGTTCACTATTGACAGGGGGACATATAACGATACTCAAATGTCAAATGCGGCAGGTGCGGCACTTCAAAGACAAATCAGAGAAGTGGTTGTGCCTGAAATCGACAAGTACCGTTTTGGAAAAATTTGCGAAGGGGCAAAACTACCGTTACAGGTAAGGTGACAAGGCAAATGCGTATGACGCATTTTTGACCGGTGCAACAACTCTTATTGAAAATAATGTTCCGCTTGTCGGAAGTTGTGCATTTGTATCAAGTGATTTTACAAGAACATCAAGGAGGATTCAAGCTTTATCAGAAACGGCGATATGTCGCAGGAAATTTTGATTAAAGGTCAAGTCGGAACGATTGACGGTATTCCGCTTATCGTTGTGCCGAAGTCTTACTTCCTGAAAATGTTGAATTTATTATCACAAATCAAGCTGCAACGACTTCTCCGGTTAAATTGTCGGAATACAAAATCCACGATAATCCGCCGGAATCAACGGCTGGCTGGTTGAAGGCAGAGTGTATTATGACGCATTTGTGCTTGAAAATAAAAAGAGTGCGATTTATGTGTTTAAAACTGCCGAATAAGAATAGGTCAGAAAGGCTGTGTTGAAAATGGGGGACACTAAAATGAAATTCTTGACGCGGTGAAATTACTGCTCGGAATTAAAGACAATGATAAGGACGGTGTTCTTATGCTTTTTGATTGAGGATACTGTTAATTCTGTGCTGGCGTACTGTCGTATTGATGTTCTGCCAAGACAGATTGTAAGCTTTATTCCGACGCTTACGGTCAAGAGATATACGGCAAATCAAAACGGCGGTGTTAAGTCGGTTACGGAGGGTGAGAGGAAGGTCGAATACTCTGACGACAACTATGATTATTTGAAAGAATATGCAATACGTCTAAAGCCGTTTGTCAGCAGAAAAGTTAAAGTGCCGTCGGAGGTGATTGCCGATGATAAATCCATTTGAACGATTTTATGACACCGAAATCGAGGTGTACGAAGTCGGTGAAAATACATATGAAAAAAGGGTGAAAAAAACACTTTTGGGGAGTGTTGTGTGATATTCAGCCATATGAAAATGAACTCGAAAACCGTATATACGGTTTGACCGAAAATAAAAAATATAAAGTGTTCTGTGACAAAACAGACCTTATAAAAAATAGGCAGATATGCTAAATTCGGTGACGAATTTTTTTGAGATTATAAAGGCTGAATGTTGGAATTTCGGTATGACGGCGATGATGCGGAGTGAGAAAAATGCAGATTGATATTAATTATGATAACGGACTTTCGGATATTGCAAATAATATAGAAAATAATTTTGCGGATATAATCGGTCAGGGTGCTCAAACGGTATGTGAAAGTGCAAAAAGTCTTTGCCCTGTCGATACAGGACGGCTGCAGTCGTCAATTAATGTACAGTCCGGCGGAAATACGGCGGTTATATCGGCTGATACGGAATATGCGGTATTTGTTGAATTCGGTACGTCGAAAATGGCGGCACAGCCGTATCTTGTGCCGGCACTTTTATCAAACACGCAAGCAATATTGTCTGCAATCGCAGAGGCGATAAAGGGGTGATTATATGATTGATATTAATGCGGAGGCTGAAAAGTCACTCGGTGATGTTAAATGCAAGGCAGTATTTCAATATCCGAAAAATTTTAATAATCTGCCGATTATAAGTTATTATACGGTGACGGAGTGCGGCGGATTTTATGCCGACAATGACGAGAGTATTCAAGACGGGCATATTCAAATTGACATATGGGCGGAAATTCGAAAGAATGCAGTGATTTGGCGGCAGAGGTCAATGAAGTAATGACAAAGGACAGTTGGGTGAGGGAGATGTCTATGGACGTTCCCGAAAATGATAAAAAAAATATATCATAAGACAATGAGATTTCAGAAGTATTTTACGTTATAAAAATATATCTCTTTAAGACAAAATATGAAAAAACGGAGGAAAAATTATGAACAAGAAACCTTTACCTACAATAGGTGTGGACAAGTATACTTTCTTTAAAGTGAATGAGGACAGCGTTAGCGGAACGGAATACGGAGAAGCGTATAATTTGAAAGGAACGGTTGAAATTGCACCGACTGACAGCGGTGGCAGTGATGTTTTTGATGCGGACAACGGTGCGTATGAGGCGTCAAGCTATATCGAAAAATTGGGACACGATATAACAAATGCCGATATTCCGCCGGAGGTTGACGCAATGTGGCGTGGATTGACACGCAAAAAAACGGTGTAGTTGAAGTCGGAAACGATGTTAAAACAGTATATTTCGGTGTGGCATGGAGAATTTTGAAGTCCGACGGCTCGTACCGTTATGTAAGATACTACAAGGGTTCATACAGTTTTGCATCGAATGTTGGGGAAAGACAAAGCCGTCAAGCGGAAGTATCGACAAGCAAACCGCAAAGGCTACATACACAGCCGTACAACGTGATTTTGACAACAATTATTATGCGTATTTTGATGAAAGCGATTTGCCGTCAAATATCACAAGAGATGAATTTGAAAACAAGTGGTTTACGGATATGAATTACTATCCGCAGACGGTATAAGGAGAAAATTATGCAACATACATTAACATTTGTAAAAGATAAGGTTAAATACGTTTCAAAGCCGTTTGACTTTGAGGCGATGTGCATTATTAATGACGCACATAATGATGAAAATAAGAAAGGTCCGCTCAGCATTTGCAGAGATGCACTTGACTATATGTTTGAGGGTACGGACGCAACTCAGGATATTATCGATTCCGTTGACGTGAACGAACGTGCAAAGATGTGTCTTGCACTTTGGGGGTTTTACGTTGACGCTCTTTCTTCAAAAACGAGTAACGTCAGGCGGCAGCGGGGTGCTTAGGGACATCTATACGATGTTCCTAACGTACCACCACATACTGCCTGACGAAGTTGGCAGACAAAATCCGTGGGTACTGTTTAAAAATGCTTGACGGATTGAATGAAGATACAGAGGATTACGATAACGAACATTTGAGAATGTTTTACGGAGAGGAGGTATAGTTATGGCAGAGGCGGCTAATTTATCGGTCAGTATAACGGGTGACGCGTCGGGTCTTATAAATGCTTTGGCAACGGCACAAAATGCACTTGTTACACTTAATTCATCGGCAGGTAAAATAATGAGTGAATTTGACGGCAAAAACGCAAAAATCAATATTACCGCAGTTGACAATACCGCAAGCGGTGTGAGTTCGGCAAGAGCAAGTATAAACAGTTTGAAGGACAGAACAGTCAATGTTACTGTTAAGTACAATGTGCAGGGAATGCCGAAACTGGCAGACGGAACACAATATGCAAAAAGCGATTTGGCGGTTGTAAATGATGAAAGGGGCGTAAGTGATCCGCGTGAGCTTATCGAGCATAACGGGCGACTTATGATGTTTAGCGGGCGTGATGTGGTTAGTTCCGCTGCTGTCGCAAGGTGACAAGGTTTATACGGCTGACGAAACAAAGGCGATAATGAACGGTATGGGTATTCCGCATTATGCGTCCGGCAAAACAATGAAATGTTTGAAATAAAAAGGCTGATTTAAACCATTACAAAAAACAAACGATGTATCTCGACAGAGGAATTAAGGCTTTGGAATGAATTGATGGAGCAATTCAGTTATGACAGCGAGGTTGTGAAAGAAATTCAAGAGGAGATTTTCGCGTCGCAGAAGAAAATCTGGAAAGAAGAAAAAAGGCGAGTGAAACCGCACTTTCAGACTACAAAAAAATTCCGACGCTTGGATTAAATATCAGGTGCAAGTGAATGATATGGGCGTTGACGAGCAGATTGAATCGTACAAAAGACAGCTTTTACAACTATAATGCTATGGTGTCGGAAATGGTTACGTCAACCGCATATTCGGCAGAGGAAATTAAAGAAATTTGGGAGGATTTCTATGAGTACAAAGCCGATGTCGATTTGAAAATCGGCAAGCTTGAGAATGAAAAGAATTATGCCGTTTATGAAAGTGGAAAAGTGACGCGAAGAATTGGAAAAATATCCGCGATACATATGATGATTGGGACGAAACAGGCGACAGTCATATTCAGTTTTACGAACGCAGTATCGAACGTATTCAGAAAATGTATGACGGCGGTTTTGTAGGTTGGCAGGAATACAGTGACGATACTATGGCGCAGTTTTGAATTTGTATAATGCAAAATCGAGGCAACGGACACACTTCTTGATAAGCAAAGGAATACATAAATAATCTGAAGAACAGTTTTCAAGTGAAGAAAAGCACTTGGCACGAAGTGGGAGGTTGAGGACAGGAACGAGTCGAAGTCCGAAATATCGCACAAATTGAGCATATATAAAATGCGGTTACTCAAAAGGTATGGATACATACAAATCTTTGCAGGAGCAGATGAAAAAGATAAAACGTGAAGAGGAAATGTACAAATTACAAAAAACACATACCGCAACTTTAACGAGTCTTGAAAACAGTTATGATACCGTTGAGGCAAATAAAAATATCTTCTTGCAACTATCGAAAAACGGAATGAATATAGAAAAATCGTGAAAAGCGTGAATTTTGACGTAAAAAATATGCAAAGTGTGATTAAATCGTTGTTCAATCAGACTATAAGTGCAATAAAGTCGATTAAGGTATCGTCAAATTCTTATTCTGACAACAGAAATATCAGCATAAGAGGAGACAGCCGTGATATTTTGAACGCACTTCAAAACAGAGTCGGACTGGCTGGGTATCATACGGTAATAATTACAATTAAAGGGGGATTATATGAGGAATGGTTTTATATTTAAAGACCGTCTATTTCTTCCGATTTCGATGTGACGGTGAGGACTAAATCAAGACCGATATTGCCGAGCGTAAAGAGAATATTGTCGATTTGCCGTACCGTGACGGCGTATATGATTTTTCAAAAGCTAATCCTTTCGGACGTGAGTTTTATAATGACAGGATATTCACGGTTACGTTTAACATATATCCGATAATCTTGCGGAAATGCAGAGGAAGCTGTCTTTGCTTTCTCTGTGGCTTTACGGTGAGGGTGAGTTGATTTTGATGATATGCCATTTTTAAAATGGCGGGGAAAAGTGTCGGACGAGGTTATATATATGCCTGAACACAGCGGTCGTAAGGCGGTTATGGAGGTGTCATTCAGGGCAGAACCGTTTTGCAAAGTGTATTTTAATACGGACTATCCGAAACTTTTGAAATGCCTTTTGTTAGGTGCAAATATACCTATTGATATTTCGTGTTTGTTTAAATTTAATATTTCCGGCAGCGGTGATATAAGTGTATACAATTTCGGTGACAGACCTGTGGAAGACCGATTGTAAAGCTTGGAGCGAGTGCAAGAAATGTAACGCTGTCTATGAACGGCAAATCGCTTGCGTTTTATGTCAAACGGTCAGACAACGATTGATTTTTTGAAAAACAAAATGTCAAAAAATACAAGCGAAATATATTGGTGTCGGGTGAGTTTTTGAATTTCCGTCGGAAGAAACAAACTTCATATCGTAAATTCAAACAGCCAAAATATGATGGTCGAAATTTCATATACGCCGTATTTTTTATGTACGATGAACATTTTGACGACTTGAATGGGGTGACGGAAATGCTTAGAATATTACCGTATAACAGTGTTACGTTTTTGACAATGGTATTGTAATCGGTGACGCGTATGATGTGCGTGTTACGTATGAAATAAACGGTGAACGCAGGCTTGATTTTTCGCATCCGATAAATGAAAAGTCGGAAATTATAAGTGAAAATAAAATCGTTGTATGCGAGGGTCAGGCATACAGAATTATAAAGGTGTCAAAAACAATCGGTGAAAAATTTTTATTACGGCGGAATGCAGTCACGTCTACAATGCGGACGCGTCGAACACATATTCAAAATATTCCCGATTTAATCGGAAAAACTCCGTCTTATGTTTTTGGGACAGATATTTAAAAATACGAAGTTTTCGATTATGACGGACAGTGAATTGACAAAAGTCGGATTGAAACGAGTTGATTACAGCGGTTTTAAAGTTGATTTCTTTTCTATGGATAAGACCAATCCGTATGAGGCGGTTAAGGCTCTTATCGAAAACTGCGGTAAGGGCGAGATTTATGCCGACAATTACAAGATTGCCCTTGTGGAACGTATAGGCAGTGAAAGCTGTTTAAGGCTTGACCTTTCAAAGAATATGAAAGATATTTCGATAGAAAGGGATATAACCGATATGGTGACGAAGTTGTACCCTTACGGAAAAGATGACGCACATATCGGAAGTGTGAACAGCAGAAAGCAGTATATTATAAGTGAAAACGCGGATATTTACGGTGTTCGTGAGGGGTATCGTGATTATACCGATTATATTGAACCGAGTAAAATATTAAGACGCGCACGGTGGGAGTTTGACAGTGAAAATGAGGAAAGAATTGACGTGCCTTGTGTTAATATAACAGGCGGATATTCTGATATTTCAAAATTGGCGGATTATGCAGACGAGAAAAATTAATATCGGTGATACGGTGACTGTAATCGACTGCGGAAACGAGATTAGAGAACGCGTCATAAGGCTTGAATATTATCCTTATCAAAGTGACGATACCGTTATATCTGTCGGCAGGGTAAAAAGGATTTGTTTTTCTATCTTGAACACATAGGGAACTCTTGCAAAACGTTACAAAAAAGTATCGACAACA
>VOFB01001550.1_pt1 | contig 23796 bp, 38 predicted proteins | sample 5384141 | NCBI WGS metagenome assembly VOFB01 (sample SAMN12384721, study PRJNA508395) | human gut metagenome | isolation source: healthy gut A | host: Homo sapiens | reverse complement strand
TTTTTGGAGAATCTTCTGAGACTGTGATGGATCACTATGCAAAAAAGCAGATTATGTGTCAAAAGATTATTATGAAAAAAGATGAGGATATCCGGCGGGCAGTGGACTTTATTGTCAGTGATGAATTAAAACGAATCGGCAATGAAGAATATTTAGAGCGTCTGCATCACGAACTGATCTCAAAAGACTGGTTTATGACACTTTTGGACTGGAGAGATTATATGGAGATGAAAGAGCGGATGTTTGCTGATTACGAGAAGCGTTCGGAGTGGGCAAAGAAAATGCTTATCAACATCAGTCAGGCGGGATTTTTCTCCTCAGACAGAACGATTGCGCAGTACAATGAGGATATCTGGAAGCTGTAGAGGAAGTTCAGATTGCTCTTTTCATTTTGAGGTAAACTTGATATACTGGTATCAATGTCGTATTTAGATATTTCGAATAGAAAGAATAGGGAATACGATGGAAAATAAGAGAAGAATCTGGAGAAGCAGAATGAAATTTCAAAAATATATGGCAGTTGGTATCTTAGGTCTGACCATGGCATTGGGATTTAGCGGATGTCAGAGTGAGAACCAGAAGAATCAGGATGCCTATCGTAAGATTGGAATTAACAGTATGGCAGAGGGCGATTATGATAAGGCGGTCAAATCCTTTCAGAAAGCCTTAGATACGTCATTAGGAAAAATCGGTGCCGAGGAGATAGACATCTGTTATTATAAGGCAGCTGCCCAGTTTGCAAAAAAAAGATTATGACGGTGCGATCGAAACTTATACGTCACTGATCGATTATGATAAGGAAAATGCGAATGCATACTATCTGCGTGGAAGTGTCTATTTAGATACAGATAAAAAAAGACAAGGCATTCAAAGATTATAAGAATGCGGTCAAATATGCAGGAAGAGAGTATGAGATTTACGAGGGCATTTACGAGAATCTGACCAATAAAGGTGAAACAGAGGAAGCGAAGAACTATCTGAAAAAAGCACTGGACATCAAGCCAAAGGATGGTGCAGATTATGCGGAGCAGGGACATGTGTACTATCTCTTAGAAGATTATACACAGGCAAAGAGCAGTCTGGACCGGGCAATTGATAAGGATGATAAGACAGCGCTGCTGTATTTAGCAGAGGTCTATAATGCAACGGATCAACAGGAACAGGGGCAGGCACTTTTAGAAAAGCTATGTCAAAGAAAACGCAAAAAGACAGTGAAGCGTTGAATACCTTAGCATGATGCAGATGAAAGACGCTAATTACGAGGATGCTTTAAAATATTTTCAGATGGGCTTGAAAAATAAGGATGCCGTGAACAAACAGGAACTGATGAAAAATGAGATTGCCGCCTATGAGTACAGCGGTGATTTTGAGTCGGCAAAAAAGACGATGCAAGCCTATATCAAAGAATATAAAAGTGACGACGAGGCAGTCCGGGAATACACATTTTAAAGACCAGATAGGAGAAAAGCATGCCGCTTTATGAAGTAGAACAGGAGACAGAGCGTGTCATTTTAGTAGGTGTTTCACAGCAGGACGGCGACGATGCCGAGGATTCGGTAGCAGAGTTGGCAGAACTGGTGGAGACTGCCGGTGCAGTCGTTGTGGGAACACTGATCCAAAAAGAGAGAGAATATCCATCCGGGCACCTATGTCGGAACCGGAAAGGTATTTGAATTAGAAGAACTGATCGAAGAGACCGGTGCAACCGGTATTGTCTGTGACGATGAACTGTCACCGGCACAGTTGAAAAATTTAGAAGAAGCATTAAAGACGAAGGTCATGGACCGGACGCTGTATTATTTTGGATATTTTTGCGGCAAGGGGGCTTCTACCAGCGAAGGAAAGATACAGGTAGAATTAGCACAGCTGAAAATACCGGTTAAGCCGTCTGAGCGGACTGGGGCGCTCTTTATCCGATTAGGGTGGAGGAATCGGCACCAGAGGACCCGGTGAGAAAAAAATTAGAGATGGACAGGCGGTTGATCAACAGCCGTGTGGCACAACTGAATCGGGAATTAAAAAGAGGTGCAAAGGCATCGTGAGGTCAACAGACAGCAGCGGAAGCGAAGCGGGATACCAGTGGTGGCAGTGGTCGGTTATACCAATGCAGGAAAATCCACACTGTTAAATCATTTAACGAATGCAGAAGTTTTAGAAGAGGATAAGCTGTTTGCGACCTTAGATCCGACAACGAGGATTTTAGAACTGACCAACCATCAGAAGGTGCTGATGACAGATACGGTAGGATTTATCCGCAAACTGCCGCATCACTTAATCGATGCTTTCCGGAGTACCTTAGAGGAGGCAAAGTATGCAGATATCATTTTGCATGTGGTAGATGCCTCAAATCCGCAGATGGATAAACAGATGTATATCGTATATGATACCCTGCGGAATTTAGAAGTAGAGGGCAAAAAGATCATTACGGCGTTTAATAAAACAGACCGTATCGGGCAGCCGGAACCGCTGCATGATTTTCGTGCGGAGCGGACTGTTCATATTTCCGCAAAATACGGAGACGGTTTAGAGGATTTAAAAAATATCTTAGAAGAAATTTTACGCGAAGAAAAAGATTTTTTAGAGTGCACGATACCATATCGGGATGCCGGAGTCATCAGAAGATCCGCGAAAAGGGCGAGCTTTTAAGCGAAGAATACCGGGAAGACGGCATTTTTGTGCGTGCCTGGGTACCAAAAAAGAGTTTCACTATATGTAGAAAGTTCAACAAAAATGAACACTACATATAGTGCTTTTTTATATTGACTTCAAAAATGCGATTTGATAGAATAGACGTACACGATTTGAAAAGCGTATCTTTTGAACAGATATGGAGGGTGATGGAATAATGTTCAAAGTAGTGAAAAGAGACGGGGAGACCGATGACTTTAATCTGGCAAAAATTCGTGGAGCGATAGAAAAGCGTTCAAAGCAACGGGCAAGGAATATACAGATGATATCATAGAACTGTTAGGGCTTCGGGTCACTGCAGATTTTCAGTCTAAGATTGAAGAGGGAGTTGTCCATGTAGAGGATATCCAGGACAGCGTTGAGACCGTGTTAGAGCAGGCAGGTTATACAGATGTTGCAAAGGCATACATTTTATACCGCAAGCAGCGTGAAAAAATGAGAAATATGAAGTCTACAATTTTAAATTATAAGGAAATCGTAGACAGCTATGTAAAGGTAGAGGACTGGCGTGTCAAAGAGAATTCTACCGTTACATATTCCGTAGGAGGCTTGATCTTAAGCAACTCCGGGCGGTTACAGCAATTACTGGCTTTCAGAGATTTATGATGAGGAGATCGCAAATGCACACCGCAACTGTGACATCCATATTCATGATCTGTCCATGCTGACCGGTTACTGTGCAGGCTGGTCTTTAAAGCAGTTGATCCAGGAAGGTCTTGGTGGAATTCCGGTAAGATTACTTCTTCTCCGGCAAAACATCTTTCGGTTCTGTGCAACCAGATGGTCAACTTCCTCGGCATTATGCAGAACGAGTGGGCAGGTGCGCAGGCATTTTCATCGTTTGACACCTATCTGGCACCATGCGTAAAGGTGGACAACTTATCCTATGAGGAAGTAAAAAATGTATCGAAGCTTTTATCTATGGTGTTAACACACCAAGTCGTTGGGGAACACAGGCACCGTTTTCCAATATCACTTTGGACTGGACGGTTCCAAACGATTTAGCAGAGCTTCCGGCAATTGTTGGCGGCAGGAGAAATGGACTTTCAAGTACAAAGACTGTAAAAAGAAATGGATATGGTCAACAAAGGCGTTCATCGAGACCATGATCGAAGGAGATGCCAACGGAAGAGGCTTCCAGTATCCGATACCGACCTACTCTATTACGAGTGATTTTGACTGGTCTGATACAGAGAACAATCGTCTTCTTTTTGAAATGACATCAAAGTACGGCACACCGTATTTCTCAAACTATGTCAACAGCGATATGGAACCGAGTGATGTACGTTCCATGTGCTGTCGTTTGCGGTTGGATTTGCGTGAACTGCGGAAAAAAATCCGGTGGTTTCTTTGGCTCCGGTGAGAGCAGGGTTCCGTAGGTGTGGTTACGATTAACCTGCCGAGAAATTGCATATCTGTCTAAGAATGAAAAGAGAATTTTATCAAAGATTAGACCATATGATGGATATTTCAGCACGTTCTTTGAAGATTAAAAGAGGTGTTATTTCCAAACTGCTTGACGAGGGGCTTTACCCATATACCAAGCGTTATCTCGGAACCTTTGATAACCATTTCTCAACCATTGGGCTGATCGGTATGAACGAAGTAGGACTGAATGCAAAATGGCTTGGAGAGGACTTAACCCATGAGGAAACACAGGAGTTCGCCAAAGACGTTTTAAATCATATGCGTGAGCGTCTGAGCGACTATCAGGAGACTTATGGCGATTTATATAATCTGGAGGCAACACCGGCAGAGTCCACAACCTATCGTCTGGCAAAAATATGATAAAAAGCAATATCCTGGTATTATTACGGCAGGACGTGAGGGATGAGACACCGTATTACACGAACAGCTCTCATCTTCCGGTAGGCTATACCTCAGATATTTTTGAGGCATTGGATATTCAGGATGAGCTTCAGACCTTATATACCTCAGGAACTGTATTCCATGCATTCCTTGGAGAAAAACTTCCGGATTGGAAAGCGGCAGCAACGCTGGTACGAAAGATCGCACAGAACTACAAACTGCCGTATTATACGATTTCTCCAACCTATTCGATCTGCAAAGAACATGGTTATATTGCAGGGGAACATTTTACCTGTCCTCACTGTGGAAAAGAAGCAGAGGTTTACAGCCGGATCACCGGTTATTACCGTCCGGTTCAGAACTGGAATGATGGAAAGACACAGGAATACAAAGATCGTAAATTGTATGAGATCAATCCTTCGAAATTAAGTGAAGTCAAGACAAATATTGTTACGATTTCAAAGGATGAGGTCAAAAGTGGAGCCGACCGATAACATCCGCTATCTGTTTACCACTAAGACCTGTCCAAACTGTGCAGCAGCAAAAGAAATTCTGGGCGAAGAAAATTATGTGCTGATCGACGCAGAGGAAAATCAGGAACTGGTTGAAAAATATGGTGTGATGCAGGCACCGACGCTTGTCGTAGTAAAAAATAACAGGGCAAAAAAAAAAATACGTCAATGCGTCAAATATCAAAAAGTATGTAGAAACAAAATAATCTCAATATGCAGAAAAAAGATTGAAATAGAACGGAATGCCGCAGCAAGCGATAGGTTGTTGCGGCATTTAAAAATGATGCAAAATGACGATAGCAGACAAAAAAGGAGTATGGTAGAATAGTACATCATTGGTGATGAAAGAATAAAATGAGTAATGACGCTGGATGTAATGAATATTATTTGGAAAACTCGCACCAGTGGTGCGAAATGGAAGAAGAGTATGGGAAACAATGAAATACAGGGTTATGAACCTTTTGTTGATGAATTAAAACAATTAATACATAAAAAGCAATATCATGTATTAAAGGTAATAAATGCAGAAACGATCAATCTTTACTGGGAGATCGGAGAAGAAATATACAGGCAACAGCAGGAAAAAGGCTGGGGAAAATCAATTGTTCAGATTTTGTCTCAGGAATTACAGAAAAATTCTCGGGAGCAAAGGGGTATTCTGCTGCAAATTTGTGGAGAATGCGTAATTTCTATTTGACATATCGTGATTCAGAAAAACTCGCACCACTGGTGCAGGAAATGGATGTTAATAATAATATCATCATTATGGAAAAATGTAAGGATGATTTAGAACGAGTTTATATCCAGATGTCAAAAATAATATGGTTGGACCAAACGTATTTTATCAAATTTTATTGAGGCAAAGACATATGAGAAATATTTGACTAATCAAACGAATTTTGATCTAACAGTGCCGGAAGAAAGAAGAGTACAGGCAAAACTGGCTGTAAAGGATGAATATACGTTTGACTTTGCGGAACTTTCTCCGGAGTATTCAGAACATGAATTAGAACTCCAGTTGGTAAATAATATTAGAGCCTTTTTAATTGAAATGGGTGGGGATTTTACATTTATAGGGAATCAATATCATTTGATGGCTGGTAGCAGGGATTTATATATAGATCTTTTGTTATTTCACAGACGGTTGAGAAGTCTGGTTGCTATAGAACTGAAAATAGGAGAGTTTGAAGCAGAATATGCGGGAAAAAATGCAATTATATCTGACTGCATTGATGAACAGGTAAAATTACCGGATGAAAATCCATCAATTGGTATGATTATCTGTAAAAAGCAAGGATAAGACATATGTGGAATATGCACTGAAACAAACGAGTGCCCCAATCGGTGTGGCTACATATCAGTTAAGGAGTACGTTGCCGGATAATATGAAAGCAATGTTACCGGAGCCGGAAGAGATTGCAAAGAGGCTAAGGATATTCGAACAGTAAATATTCGTATCTATATATTTAGCGTGAAGGTAGAAAAATAATGGCTGACAGATACTCCGTCAAATGCCAAAAAAAACTATTGACAAAATACGCCAGAGTCAGTATAATAGCATTTGTGTTTAACACTTATGCGCGAGTGGCTCAGTTGGTGGAGCACGACCTTGCCAAGGTCGGGGCCGCGGGTTCGAGTCCCGTCTCGCGCTCTTTTTTTTTTTAGTTAAACCCCTGCAGCATGAGACTTTGCAGGGGTTTTTCTTTGTGTAAAAGGAACTACATGATTGAGTGACCGAGAGTGACTGTCATCCGATAATGAGATTGTTTTAAGCAATTCTTGCATAAGACATCTCCCCATCCTATAAACTTTACTAAGAATAAGTTTCGTGGTTCGTATGAAAATAAAAAAATCAGAAAAAAGAAAGCAGCATCCGTGATCGTAGCGGCACTGGTTCTCTTTTTAGCAGGAAACGGAGCAGCGTCTTTGACGCATCAGTGTCTGAGTAATTTTTCTCCTAAAAAAGAACAGGTGGAAAACTGGGGGCTTGATTCGGGGCGGAAGGCACGCAGCCAAGCGGAAATGCGACACCGGAGGAACTCAAAGAATACGATGCATTATATCGGAGATGCCAAAAGAAGGTGTTGTACCTGACGTTTGATTGCGGCTATGAGAATGGCAATACGGAAAAGATTATGGCGGCATTGAAAAAGCACAACGCACCGGCAACCTTTTTTGTAGTGGGAAATTTCTTAGAGACGAGTCCTGAATTGGTAAAAAGATGGTAAGGAAGGCTACACGGTAGGAAACCATACCTATCATCATCCGGATATGTCCTCCATTTCGGATAAGGCATCTTTTCAGAAGGAATTAGAGGAGTGTCAAACTTATATAAGGAAATCACCGGAAAGGAAATGACGAAATACTACGCCCGCCACAGGGAAAATACAGTACGGAAAACTTTGAAGATGGCAAAGAACTAGGTTATCAGACCTATTTCTGGAGCCTTGCCTATGTGACTGGAATGTGGATGATCAGCCGACGAAGGAAGAAGCGTTTAACAAACTGCTTCCAAGAGTCCATCCGGGTGCGATCGTTGCTGCATAATACATCTAAGACAAATGGGAAATACTCGATGAACTGCTGACAAAGTGGGAAGAGATGGGATATACATTCAAACCGCTTTCGGAATTAAAATAAAGAGTCATATTTTAACAGGTGGAAGCATAATCTATAGTAATGAAAAAATGAGGAGGTTCCATTGAGTTCAAAACAAAAATCGTAGTATTCCACATGAAAGAATTGATCTATACGGCAATATTTGTGGGATTGGCAATTCTTTTTATCATATTGATGGTATGTATGTTTGATAAAAAAGGAGATGACAAAAAGACAAAAGAAACCATGAAATATCAGGCAGGAGTCTATACCTCCTCAATCCTATTTAATGACAATGTGTTGATGTTGAGGTGGCGGTAGATGAAAAAAGATTAAATCCATTTCACTGGTAAATCTGGATGAATCGACGGCAAACTATGTATCCGTTAGTAGAACCGGCATTGGAGAGTCTGTCCGAGCAGATCTATAAGAAACAGTCGCTGGAAAACATTACATATAGCGAGGAAAATCAATACACCAGTATGGTCTTAATCAATGCCATAGAGGATGCGTTAGACAAAGCAGAAGTGAAAAGTAGTGGAAGCAAAAAGAACCCCACGGAGATTGTGCATACAACAGATCATCCGTGGGGGATTTGTGCATTTGAAAAATAGAAATCCTACCTGCCTGCACTAACGAATTCTGGTAATCTGCAAGTGCGGAAGCATCCACTTCAATCGTTTCAGCAGTCTTATTAGAAGCCTGTCTCTGATAAATGGAATAACCAATTCCCCGCCGATGATAGCAAGACACAGGGCAACTGCGCATACCGATGAGATGTTATGGATCTGGCAGTTGAAGTCCAATAATGTCAATGACTTACACAGCCATGTCTGGGATGAATGGGCAGATGAGACAGGCTCCATTGGAAAAGCATATGGCTACCAGATGGGAGTAAAGCATAAATATAAGGAAGGAATGTTTGATCAGGTAGACCGTGTGATTTATGACCTTAAGAACAATCCTTTCAGCAGAAGAATCATGACCAACATATATGTACATCAGGATTTAAGTGAGATGCATCTTTATCCATGCGCATACAGCATGACCTTTAATGTAACCCAGAAGAAGGGGGACGATAAGCTGACTTTGAATGCAATTTTAAATCAGCGTTCCCAGGATATCTTAGCTGCCAATAACTGGAATGTCTGCCAGTATGCAGTACTGATGCATATGCTGGCACAGGTGTGCGATATGCGTGTGGGAGAGTTAGTGCATGTGATTGCAGATGCACATATTTATGACCGGCATATTCCTATTATAAAGGAACTGATTCAAAGACCGACGTATGACGCACCGACATTCTGGCTGAATCCGGATGTAAAGGATTTCTATGAATTTACCAGAAATGATGTACGTCTTGATAATTATGTGACAGGACCACAGATTCAGGATATTCCAATCGCAATATAAAAGGAGCAGGTGAAAGAGATGAATTTAATCGCAGCAGTAGATGCTAATTGGGCAATTGGCTATAAGAATAAATTACTGGTAAGCATTCCGGATGATATGAAATTTTTCCGTCAGACCACAACCGGGAAAGTGGTAGTCATGGGACGTAAGACCTTGGAAAGCTTTCCAAATGGACAGCCTCTTAAGAACCGTGTCAATATTGTACTGACCAGTGATAAGAATTATAAAGTGAAGGATGCCATTGTGGTGCATGATTTAGACGAACTGCATAAAGAGTTAGAGCAGTATAACAGTGAGGATGTCTATGTTATTGGCGGTGAGAGCATTTACCGCCAGCTTTTGGATGAGTGCGATGTAGCGCATATTACGAAGATTGACTATGCATATGATGCAGATGCCTATTTCCCGAATCTGGATGAAAAGGAAGAATGGCAGATTACAGAAGACAGTGATGAACAGACCTATTTTGATCTGGAGTATTACTTCTTAAAATATGAAAGAATAAGATAAGCAGAAAGAAACGTGTAAGAAATGAATAATCTTATTTTCAGTTTAAATACCACCATGCCAATCTTTCTTGTGATGGTAATCGGTTATATCTTAAAGCAGATTGGTATGCTCAATGATAATTTTGTAACGGTGGCGAATAAGTTTAATTTTAAGGTGACCTTGCCATTTATGTTATTTCGGGATATTTCTACGGTAAATATCCGGGAAATCTTTGATTTGAAATATGTGCTTTTCTGTGCACTGGCAAGTACCGCCTGTTTCTGGGTAATCTGGGGAGCCACAAAGCTTTTTGTAAAGGATAAATCCATCCGTGGTGCATTTGTGCAAAGCTCCTTCCGGAGCAGTGCCGCAGTCATGGGACTTGCCTTTATTGAAAATATTTATGGCAGTTCTGCCATGGGACCATTGATGATTATCGGGGCAGTGCCGCTTTATAATATCTTTTCTGTTATTGTACTGACCTTTGAAGCCAATGAAGATGGAGCGGGAGAAGAGGCAGTACATGGTGGCAGAATCAAGAAAGCATTTCTTAACATATTAAAGAATCCGATTATCCTTGGAATTGCCTTTGGTATGGTGGCAGCATTATTGTCCCTTGATTTTCCTACCATGGTAGATAAGACCATTGATAATGTGGCAAAGATGGCAACACCACTGGCGTTGATTGCACTGGGTGCAGGCTTTGAGGGAAGAAAAGCCCTGGCAAAAATCAGACCGACCCTTGTAGCATCTGCAATCAAGCTTGTGATACAGCCGCTTTTATTACTTCCGGTGGCAGCAGCCTTGGGATTTACCGGAGAAAAAATGATTGCAATTCTGATTATGCTTGCATCACCGACTACACCAAGCTGCTATATTATGGCAAAGAACATGAAAAATGATGGTGTGCTGACAGCAAGTATTATTGTGACAACAACACTTTTGGGAGCATTTACCTTAACTGGCTGGATTTTTATCCTTAAGACCATGGGATTGATATAGAGGAGGATGTTAGATGGATATTACAGGAAGAAAATTATTTGTAAAGGCGATGATGGAAGAAGGCGTGGATACCATATTTGGTTATCCGGGCGGAATGGTCACCGACCTTTTTGATGAATTATATAAACAGGATGATATTCACCTGGTGCTTCCCAGACATGAGCAGGGACTGATTCATGAGGCAGAAGGATATGCGAGAGCTACCGGAAAGCCGGGCGTATGCCTGGTAACCAGCGGACCGGGTGCCACCAATATTATTACAGGACTCGCAGATGCGCATTTTGACAGCATTCCGCTTGTTTGCATTACCGGTCAGGTGCCACTTCCGTTGATTGGAAATGATGCCTTTCAGGAGGTTGATATTGTAGGAATGACCCGTTCCATAACAAAATACGGCGTAACCGTTCGGGACAGAAAAGATTTGGGAAAAATAATCCGCATGGCATTTCACATTGCAACCACCGGAAAACCGGGACCGGTTCTTGTGGATATCCCAAAGGATATCCAGTTAGAGAGTGGACCATCCGATTATCCAAAGAGTGTGCAGATTCGTGGTTACAAGCCAAATGAAGGCGTACATATCGGACAGTTGAAAAAGGCATATAAGCTTTTAAAGAGTGCCAAGAAACCATTGATTCTCGCCGGAGGCGGAATCAACATTGCCCGTGCCAATGATATTTTTGATGAATTTGTTACTAAAATGCAGGTGCCGGTTGTTACCACCATTATGGGAAAAGGAGCCATTGGCACATCCAATCCTTATTATATGGGAAACTGCGGTATGCATGGAAGATATGCAGCCAATATGGCAGTTTCTGAGTGTGATGTATTATTTTCCATCGGAACAAGATTCAATGACCGCATTACCGGCGATTTGAATGAGTTTGCACCAAAGGCAAAAATTGTTCATGTAGATGTGGATACAGCATCCATTTCCAGAAACGTTGTGGTGGATGTACCGGTAGTAGCAGATGCAAGAACCGCACTGGAAAAATTATCAGAGTGGGCAGAACCGAAGAAAACAACAGCCTGGATAGCCCGCATTGAGGAATGGAACAAAGAAAATCCTCTGGAAATGCGAAGAGATAAGGGACTTTCCCCGCAGATGATTATGGAAGGAATCAATGAGCATTTCAAAGGAGCCATTATTGCAACAGATGTTGGGCAGCATCAGATGTGGGCAACCCAGTATCTTGAGATGGAACGTGGCGGAACCTTTATTACATCAGGGGCCTTGGAACAATGGGATTTGTTTATGCCAAACGCTGAGAAAACGCCCTGCCTGAAAAGAAGAAAGGCATGTCCGCCGCGCTTGTAAAATTAGCAGAGAGGATTTTGTAAAATTAGCAGGAGCATCCGGAAAGAGAATTGAAAAGGAAGAAGAGATTCTGCCGGCATTGCAGTGGGCGAGAGAGCAGCAGACACCGGTGGTACTTGAATTTATGATAGCAACTGAGGAGATTGTGCTTCCGATGGTAAAGAGCGGCAATCCGATGAGTGAAATGATCTTGAAATAGGAGGAAAGAGATGGAACGAGACATGAAGAACCGCTGGATCGCATTATATGTGGAAAACCAGGTCGGTGTGTTAGCAAAAGTGTCCGGACTTTTCTCCGGAAAATCATATAATCTGCAAAGTCTGACGGTAGGTACGACAGAGGACGAGACGATTTCCCCGTATGACCATCTGCGTAACCAGTGACGATATTACGTTTGAGCAGATCAAAAAACAGCTGAACCGCATGGTCGAGGTCATCAAAGTCATCGACCTTACGAATATCCCAATCCATATGAAGGAGATCCTGTTTGCAAAAAGTAAAAAGATGTACGGCAGAGGAAAAAAGCGGAGGTCTTTCAGATCGCACAGGTATTTCAGGTACAGGTAGCAGATATCGGAAAGGACAGTGTCCTTTTAGAGTGTAAGCTGTCAGAAAGACGCAATAATGAACTGATTGCACTGTTAAAGTCAAAGTTCAAACAGATAGAAGTCGTACGGGGCGGTGCAGTTGCGATTGAATCCATAAGTACATCCTGTAGATAAAATAGGAGAGGAAATGGTTGGATGAGAAAAAGTAATTTTGAAGCTGATACAAATATGACAGATATGGTCTGCGATTTTTTGATCGGGATTGCTGTGGTCATATTGAGTTATCTGTTTTTTGGCAGAAGTGGGGAGTTTTCCCGCTTTTTTCTGTTATGGTTTTGCATTTTCCGTTATTTTTATCTTAGAAAAAAAAAAGGACGCAGGCTTGTATGACAGGACAAGATTTTTCTATATAGACAGAACCATTAAAAAGTGACGTTTTCGTGGATGGTTGCCGGGGGTATTTTGCTTCTTTGCATACTTCCGAGCGGAGAAATAAAGCAGGACAGAAAAGCCTTGATCTTCTGTGCGATACTGTTCTACATCCTGTTTGTGATGATCGCATTGGCAAGGGAGGATGCAGAGTCAGAACCGTAACCAGACAAGAACGCTTTTAGTCGGAAACTGTGAGGAATATGAAAAATTTCGTCATTTTTAAAAAAGACAAATCTGAATCTGAATATCGTCGGATATGTTGGCGATGGAGAAGAGCCGGAATATGTAGGCACCATGGAGAATTTAGAAGAACTGATCCGTGAGTATGCGGTGGAGCAGGTGTTTTCATGCAGAATATCAAAAATCAGGATTACAGAGGACAGATCGCGCTCTGTTCCCGTATGGGTGTCAGTGCAAGTATCGTCATGGATCTGTACCAGTCAAATTATGGTGACAGCTATGTCAATGCACTCGGAACTTATCCGGTAATTACATACCATACCGTAACACTCAATGTATATAAACGCAGTATTAAGAGAAGTATGGATATCATCGGAAGTCTGGTGGGGATCATTTTAAGTTCTCCGATTATGTTAATTGCTGCGATCGCAATTAAGTTAGACTCTCCGGGGCCTGTTATTTTTTAAGCAGACACGCGTGGGCAAGAACGGAAGACATTTTACAATCTATAAGTTCAGGACCATGTGTCAGGATGCAGAAAAGAAAAAAAGGCAGAACTGCAAAAAGAGAATGAAGTGAAGAGTGATCTGATGTTTAAGATGGAAAATGATCCGAGGGATCACGAAAGTAGGAGCATTTTAAGAAAGACCAGTATTGATGAACTGCCACAGTTTTTTAATATCCTTTTAGGAGATATGAGCCTGGTGGGGAACACGTCCGCCGACATTAGACGAGGTGCAGAAATATCGTGCGGATCACTGGCGCAGGATCAGTATTAAACCGGGACTGACCGGAATGTGGCAGGTCAGTGGAAGAAGTCAGATCACATCATTTGATGAGATTGTAAAGCTGGATGTCAGCTATATTGATGAGTGGAGCTTAGGACTGGATATCAAGATTTTGATCAAGACAGTCTTTGTGGTACTGAAAAGAAAAGGTGCTTATTAAGAGCAGAAGGAGGCAATGATGGGGAAAAAAAGCGGTAGAGCTGTATCGCTGTAAGAATCAGCATGTTACAGACGCATATGATAAGGCGGTATTTAATATTTGTCTGCAAAGAGAAAAAATGGCTATAAATCTTTCCATTTATGCGGATGTGAGCCGGGAGTAGGTACGACCTCCGTGGTAATGGAGCTTGCGATCTCATTATCCTGTGCAGGCTGGAAAAACCGTGATCTTAGACGGAGACTTACGAAAAGGAAATAATTACAAACGTCTGAATGCAGATAATAAAAAAAGGATTGGCAGATTATGTCCGGGGAGATATTGGAAAAAAGATATGATATATAAGACGAACTGGCCACTGTTAGACTATATCCCATGTGGAACTATCAACTTGGAGAGAATCCGCTGCATCTTTTTATATGCATCTAAAATGGCAGAAGTCATGGAAATATTAGAAAAGAAATATGACTTTGTACTCATTGATGTACCGTCTGTCAAAAGTTCCGTAGATGCAAATATTTTTGCCGTAAAGTCGGATGCAACGATCATGGTTCCGGCAATGGACGGTTCTTCTAAAAAATGTTTAGAAGATGCCTATGAGGAACTGATCGCAAACAGTGCAAATGTTGTCGGAGTGATCGAAAATAAGATCAGTATGGAAGAATACAAACGTTATCTGAAGGATTATGACTATTTTGACAAGAAGAAGTTCGTAAAGAACCGAAAGGAGAAATATGAGGCAGATTAAGAAGATCATTGGAGGAATGTTGTGCTGTGTACTGATCACGGGATTGTTTTTCTGTGCCGGTTGATGCAAGTAAGAAAAAAGCTGCAACAACAGATACGGAAACAACAGAAACGGATACGACAAAGCAGGATGACAAGGACAAGAAAGAGACAAGCACAACTACAACGCGTGTAACAAGCAGTGCAAAACCAAAAGACGGTGAGATTTCTAAGGTGATCGTTGAGTCCTATGAGATTGAGGGAGATACTTCACCGGGAGATGAGTTTACCATTAAGGTAACGATACAGAATACCAGCAGCCAGTTTGATGCAAAGGATATCGTTGGTTTATGTATTTCCCAAACGGTGGTCTTTATATCCAGAACGGTGAGGCAAATGAGAAGTTCTGTGCCGTTCTTGCACCGGGAGAAACCACGGTATTAGAGTACAAATTAGGCGTGGCAGAGACTTGTTTAGATGACACGGCGTTGATCGAATTAGATATTGACTATTTCAGTAATAATAATGCCAATGTAACGAATGCCAACTTCACACCGGCAATTGTACAGAGCGGTGATCGTCTATAGATCTCTTGTCTGTAGCAAAAGTGTGGAAAATGGTACGAAGCTGTTAGTCAGCACCCGGTATGAGAACAAAGGGGAAAAAGACATTAAAAAGTCATCATGCATGTGACCGGAAGTGTCAAGGGCGGAAAAGCCGATATCAAGTTTGACGAAATTGATGCAGGCAAGGTTCAGACAAAAAGAAGGGTTTGTGGGTTAGAAGGCTCCGGTATGCAGCAGATCAAAGTTTATTTTACCTATGAAGATTCCAAGGGCAACCATTATAAAGACGAAAGAGCAGACTTTTAAGGTGGAGATTACCCAGAAGGGTGTCAAAGAGAGCAAGTCAAGGATCAAGAAATTTATTGATGAGATTAGCAATCCATTCTGCTTAACGATGATAAGCGGCAGCAGTGGTGTGTCTTGTGATCGTATTGTTATTTGTACTGGATAAGAGCCACAAATCAAAGCTCAGTAAGCGGAAAAAGAGAAGAAAGGAAGATCGTGATGAATAATAAGCGTTTGATAGAAATTGATGTACGCAGATGTTTCAAGGCATTAAAAACACATCTGTCCTGGATGCTTTATGTCGGCAATCCTGTTTCTTGCAATCGGAATCGTATTTGCACTTGCCACCGAAGAAAAACAGGATATGTATAAGGCATCTTCGAGTGTGTACTGTATCACAGAGGGCGGGGATTATTCCGCAACTTATGACAGTACTAAGCTGATGATGACTTATGCAGAGATCGGAAAGAGCCAGACGGTCTTAGAGAGAGCCAATCCAGATCATGGGTAACCGTTATGAGAGCACACAGGATATTTTAGATTTAGTGGATATTGATTATGACGAGAGTGCAGTGATTGAATCCGCATTGCTCCGTGTGAATGCTGTCGGACCGGATAAAGATGAAGTGGTAGAGGTTGCAAATGCCGTAGCAGAGGCTTTTGTGATCGAGATGTCAAACATTACGGAAAACGGAGATGCAAGAATCTTAGACAAGGCAAAATTTGCAGAAAAAGAAGTAAATGCACAGAAGAATATTTTAAAAGTTGTCGCAATCTTTGCCATAGGAGGTGCCGTACTTATGTGTATCTATCTGGTATTAAGAGAGATTTTCTCAAACAAGTTAGTAACGGTAAAAGACGGAACCCTCTATGGAAAGATCAATATCATGGTGTAATACCGGATTTTAACAATACGGATGATTAAGGATTTAATTTAATGACAACTAATTCCGGTGGATTGTTAAAACGCGGAATGGAGGCATCTCCAAGTCCACGGCTTGAGATCAGGGTGGCATCACCGATGGTATATTCGCCTCCGGCATATTCCGGGAAGAATGTACCGTCATTTCCGAAATTCCGCCCCAGATTGGGAGTCGGACAATGCCGCCATGTGCGTGGCCGGAGAGGATCAGATCATAGTGATATGGTGCAATCTCTTTAAAGTTATCACTTCCATGATAAAGAAGAATGTCAAAATCTTTGTCAGAAGCGATCGGAAGGGAGTCGGTCAAGTACTGTGAAAAGTATTGTCTGCCATACAGAGTAATGGACTGACCGCCCTTTTTAATTTTACCGAATCATTATCCAAGTCAGTGACACCATATTTTTTGAAAGAGAGCTAAAAGCTCCTGATACTGGGTTGCAGCAAGAGAGGTAAGCTCATGATTTCCGGTAACAAAATAAATCGGTGCAAGGTCTTTGATCCCTTTTAAAAGGTCTTCAACACTGCTGATGGAATCGTGGTCTTCATCTACGATATCACCGGTCAGTGCAATCATGTCCGGTTTGGCAGCTTTTATTTTTGAGATCAGTTCTGACTGGTTTTGCCGAAATTTTTGCAGTGGAGGTCAGAAATCTGTACAATCGTATAATCGGAAAATGCCGATGGGATTTTCTTATTATGATAATTGTAAGTTGTGACAGTCAAAGGAGTCTGCAGACCGTGATAAATATAAACGGCAAGACACGCAAGCAGCACAAAAACAATGAGTGATATCATTCTGGATTTTACTTTCGATCTGGATTTTTTACTCATATGAAACCTCCTGAAAACTAGGTGTATCATATCATAGCTATGGTCAAAATACAAGGTGAGGGAAAACAATGAAAAAAGATATTATACATAGCAGAGGCCTTTGGCGGCGGTGTATTTACCTATTTTACGGAGCTGGCAAATGCAGTCGCCGAAGAATATGAAGTGCTGATCGCTTATGCGAAAAGAGCAGAGACACCGGAAAATTTTGAACGTTTTTTCCGCCCGGATATCCGTTTCGTGGAGATTTTGCATTTTCAAAGAAGCGTGAATCCCCTGCAAGATTTTAAAGCCATGCAGGAAATCCGTCATTTAGTGCGGGAATATGACCCGGATATCATCCATCTTCATTCGTCTAAGGCAGGTTTTTGCGGAAGAATGGCGATTAACTGTAAAAAAACACAGAGTCTATTATACACCGCATGGATATGCTTTTTTAAAACAGGATGATTCTGCCCTCAAAAGAAAGATTTATTTTTAGCAGAAAAGGTTCTCTCCATGAGCCATGCAAAGGTGATCGGTGTATCTAAAGGAGAATATGAGGAAGCATTAAAACTTACAAAAATGCAATGTATATCAACAACGGAATTGATATTACAAAAGATCCCAAAGAGCGGTAAAAAGAATTTGACAGGGAACATCCGGTCATCTGTACTTTAGGAAGGATCAGCTTTCCGAAGAATCCCTCGATGTTTAACCGGATCGCAGAGTCATTTCCTGAATGGAAATTTATCTGGATCGGGGATGGAGATCTGCGGAGTGAACTGACCGCATCGAATATTGAGATCACCGGCTGGATGGACAGAGAGGAAGCGACAGAACAGCTTGCAAGAGCAGATGTTTTTCTGATCCCATCCCTTTGGGAAGGACTTCCGGTGGCACTGTTAGAGGCAATGTATCAGGAAAAGCTCTGTATTGCCAGCCGTGTCATTGGAAACAGGATGTGATGATCGATGGGAAAAATGGATTTTTAGCAGACCGTTATGAGGATTATGTACGGATATTAAAGGACGTTTCAAGCGGTAAGATTCCGGTGGAGAAGATACAAAAAGAGCAAAGCAGGATGTGACAGAGTCCTATAGCACCACGAAGATATGTGGAGAATATTTGCGTGTTTACAGAGAGGATACGAAATGAGTCAGAGTTTGATCAGCGTAATTGTTCCGGTTTATAACGTCAAAGAATATCTGAATACCTGTGTGGAGAGTATTCTAAACCAGACCCATGAAAATTTAGAGGTTATTTTAGTGGATGACGGGTCTACCGATGGCAGCGGAGAAATCTGCGATTCTTATGCAAAGACCGATACCAGGGTACAGGTGCTGCATACCACAAACGGCGGACAGGCGGCGGCTAGAAACCGCGGAATTGAGGTCTGCAAAGGAGAATATCTGACGTTTATAGACAGCGATGATTCCATGGAGCCGGAATTGATAGAAACGCTGTATCTTGCACAGAAAAAAGAGCGGTGCGAATCTGGTATCCTGCCGCTGGAGAAATGTCTATGAAGATGGCAGGATCGAGAGAAGCAGTGGTCAGACCAGTGGAAGTGTAAACGTCGGCAAAGAGGAAGCCTTAAGGCGGATGCTTTTATCAGATCGATACCGATGTCTGTGTCTGGGCAAAGCTGTATCAGAGAGATTTATTTAAGAGTCTGCGTTTTGAAGAGGGAAAAATCTATGAGGACTTTGCCATTATGTTTCCGATATTAGAACAGACCCAAAAGGTTACTTTTTTTAGGCTATGACGGTTATTGCTATTTACAGCGGAGTGCCGGAACCATGCGGCAGAGTTTTCACCGAAAAAATGGTACTGATCGACTACGCGGAAGTCATGTATCGGCACATCAGTACAGTTTATCCAAAAGCTGGCAGAAGCGGCGGCATACCGTGCGGTAAGAGCGGATTTTAACATCTATTTACAGATTCCGAGAACGGCAGAATACAAAGAGGAACGAAAAAGAGTCGAAAACTGCATCAAAAAGTACCGCAAAACCGTGTTAAGAGACCAGTATGCAGGCTTTGGAACCAAGGCACCACTGCTTTGTACCTGGATCAGGTTTCGGACTGGTTTACCGGTTAAAGGATATGAAAAATTAGGGAAGAGGCAGGGACAGATATGAAAAAGAGAATTGCACATATTGCAGGCGGCTTAACAACCGGTGGTGTAGAAGCTGTGATCTATAACTATTTTTCTAAAATAGACCGTAAGGACTATGAGCTGTATTATATTACCTATGATACACCCGATCCGGCGGTAAAAAGAAATTTGAGGATATCGGCTTTCATGTCTACGAGGTAACGAAAAAGAAGGAAAACCTTAAAAAGAGCTGCAAAGAGGTTTATACGATCTTAAAAGAGAACCACATTAATATTGTACATTCCATATGACCTTAATGTCGTTTGTGACCTCTTTTTTAGGCAAACTCTGTGGAATTAAGGTGCGGATCGCTCATTCCCATTTAGCGTTATACCCGACAGGATCAAGAAGCCGGTCTATGCATTTTTTAAGTTCTGCACCAGAGTGACTTCTACCGATTATATGGCATGCGGAAAAAAAGGAGAATATCTCTACGGTAAGGCAAATATGAAAAACGGCAGAGTACGGATCATGAATAATGCCATTGATACTGAAAAATATGCATACAACGAAGAGATATAATAATAAACGCGAGGAGCTTCAGATCGGTGACCGTTTTTTTTGTATCGGACATGTCGGCAGATTTGCAGAGCAGAAAAATCATGCATATTTAATTGACATTTTTTATGAGGTTCATAAAAAGAAAGAGGATGCGGTTCTGCTTTTAGTCGGTGATGGGCCGTTACAGGAAAGATGTAAAAGCCAGGGCACATCAGTATGGTTTAGACGATGCGGTTATTTTTGCAGGCTCAAGGGATGATGTGGGAGAACTGTATCAGGCAATGGATTTATTTGTACTTCCGTCTTTATTCGAAGGACTTGCACTGGTATTAGTTGAGACACAATGTGCCGGATTGAGGATTCTGGTATCGGATGCTGTAACAGATGAGATCAAGATGACAGACCGCATGGAATATCTTCCATTGCATGATAAAAGGTATGGGTCAATAAGATCCTTTCTATGACAGAAGAGATCAAAGAAGAAAATCTTGCATTACGGAGCAGGGGAAGAGAAGAAGTAGCGAAAAGGGTTATGATATTATGACCGAAGCAAAAGAAGCTGGACCGGTTTTATGAAAAGAGACTGGAAGGACGGCGTTAGAGAAGGATATGGCAGTTTACATCATTATGACAATTATATCGATGCTGTTTGCCGGCTATGCACAGAATGTTAAGGAAGTGGAAAGTCTGGATTCCACCTACCGGATCCTCGGTGTGATGGCATTTTACCATTTGCGGTTGTGTCGGCACTCCGTTATCAGGTCGGAACAGACTGGCCGATCTATAATGATTATTTTCATTCAATCCCGGCAGGAGGCAAGAAATTTACGGAACCGTTGTTCAATCTGTTAAACCGTTTTCTGTATCATTTTACACAGAATTCATACATCTTGTTTGCCGTGGTAGCGGTACTTTTGCTGAGTTTTATGTTTTTTGACCATTTTTCAGCAGTCAGAATATCTTACGCTTAGTATTTTGATCTTTGTTGTCAGTGGAGATTTTTTAACTCACAGAACCAGATCCGCCAGATGCTCGCCACGGCAATCCTGTTGTATGCTTTAAAATATGTCTATGACAGAAACTGGAAGCACTATTTTTTACTGTTACTCATTGCAGCGGGAATCCATATCAGCGCATTGCTGTTTGTACCGGTATATTTTATCTATGGAAAAAGGGTCAATATCAAAAAGCAGATCATTGCCTACCTGATCCTTGGCATATCGGTGCCGATTTTAGGAAAACTGGTACTGCGTCTGATCTCTAAGACAAAGTACGGATGGTATATCGGTTCTATGTATGATACGAATAATTTCTATCTGATCGGATTTGTGTTTACACTCTTTTTCTTAGCGATTTTTTATTACTATGTATATTGTAATCCGGAGCATGATGTAAAGTATGAGTTTTATGTAAACCTTTACTATTTAGCGGCGGTAACGGTCCTGTTTTTCTTCCGTAGTGCCGCAGGCAGATCGTCTGATGAAGCTGTTTGCATCTATTACCTGTTTAGCAGTTCCAAAGCTGGTATTCAGGGAAGAGGACCGCAATAAAGGATTCTTTTGTATATGTTAGTAGTAGGGGCGTTTACGGTGAAATTAGTTTATGATGTGTACAGAAACGGCTGGTATGATGCAGTACCGTATCAGACGATTTTTTCGACGCTGTAAGGAAATAGAATTATGAATCAGAAATTTCGCAATTTTTAAAAAATTTCATGCATGCACTATCCGCGAATGTCATCCGTCTGATGATTTCCGTGGTGATGACACTGGTACTTCCAAGGATTTTAGGAGTAGAGGAATACAGCTACTGGCAGTTATATCTGTTTTATGTGACGTATACGGCATATTCATCGATCGGCTGGTGTGAGGGTACTTATCTGAAATATGGTGGAATGGAATATGCCAAGTTAGACCGCAGCCGTATGGCAGGACAGTTCTGGGCATTGGCAGTCTTTCAGTTGATCTTCTGTACGGTTTTTGGTACGGCAGCTCATTTTTTGATCGATAATCCATATAAAAGTACGATCCTGATGCTGGCACTGGTATCTTCGATGTTTGATATCCTGCGTTATCTGCTGCAGAATATCCTTCAGACAACCGGACGAATCAAGGATTTTGCAAGGATCATGACTTTAGAAAGAATGTTGTTCTTTGTATTATCCGTTGGAGCATTGTTGTTAGGTTTCCGTAATTTTATGTCCCTGATCTTTATGGAGATCACAGGCAGGATTCTGTCCATGTGCTGCGATGTATGTGTGCAGGGAGATCGTCTTTTGCAAAATTAGACAGTTTTCATGAGATCACAAAGGAATCAAAAGAGATTATCGGCATCGGCTATAAACTGTTAGTCGCTTCTTTTGCAAGTCAGCTGATCATAGGAATTGTCCGTTTGCGATCGAGCAGAAGTGGGGAACGATCGTATTTGGAAGGTTTCACTGACACTTAGCCTTTCGAACATGGTCATTACCTGTATCGGTGCGGTCAGTGTGGTACTGTTTCCGATGTTGAAAAAAAAAAAGGAAGAGACCTTAGAGGAATTGTTTTTGACCATGCGAACGGTTCTGACCGTTCCGGTTTTAGCAGTGCTGATCTTTTACACACCGATGCGTTGGATCTTAGAGCTTTGGCTGCCGCAGTATCATGACAGCCTGCACTATCTCGCAGTGCTGTTCCCGATCTGTGTCTATGAGACACGTTCCGTTGCCCTGATCGACACCTATCTGAAGGCTTATCGGAAAGAAAAACTGATCCTTTTAACAGTCTTGTGACAGTTGGTATCAGTGCATTGCTGTCCTGGATCACGGTATTTTTTAATGGGAAGTCTGGATGCGGCAGTGATCAGTATTGTGCTTTTTGATGATGTTTAAAAAATATTTTTTTCCGAGAAAATGTTACTTCGAAGCAGCCTTCCTGTCAAAGTCTGGAAGGACAATATTTTAGAGGTTGCATTGACCGGGATTTTTATTCTGGTGAACTGGAAGATTGGTGGCATTACTGCAATGCTGCTTTATACAGCGGCATATATCATCTATGTGTTACTGAAATCAAAAGATATTAAGCGGGAAATGAAAAATCTGAAAAAATTGCAAGAGGATAACAGTTATGGCAAATGAGAAGAAAAAGGCATCCATTGATATAACAAAATTTATACTGGCACTGATCGTTGTAATGCTGCACAGTGCAACGGAATGTCTTGGAACAGAGCATATGGCAGTCCGGGTGATCGAATACAGCGGACGTTTCGTTGTACAGTTCTTTCTGATGGTTTCCGGGTATTATTTTACGAAAATGTTAGTGGAAAAGGGAACCGGTTTTTTGAGATTTTTCGTGCGGATGATGAAGATTTATCTGCTTTGGTCAGCCGTTTACATTTCTCTTAGTTTTGCAGTGAATGTTCTATTAAATGGAGAGAATGCAGGCGAGGCAGTGCTTGGCTATGTAAAGAATTTTTTCTTTGTCGGAAGCTACTGGCATCTGTGGTATATGGTCGGATTGATCTATGCACTCTGTCTGACGACACTTTTTTATAAGATCGCAAAAGAGCGGGGACTACGGATATTACTGGGGGCAGTATCGTATGTTTTTGTATTCGGAGCACTCTGCTATGCCTATACGCCGCTTATGGAGCGGATCACATGGCTTAGACCGTATCTGGATGCATCCTGGTTTTCCTCGTTTTCAGAGATTATGTGTCTGGGAATCCCATGTTTTATCTGGGGATATGCGGTGGTTTTATTCCAACAGAAAAATGCAATGAACCCGAAAAGGGATGGCAGATTACTGATCCTTTCGTTGATCTTATATACGGTAGAATTCTGGGTATCGTAGGTCTGACCGGAAATACACATATACGAAGCTTACTCAGCACACATTTTGTTACATTTTTCCTG
>VOFB01003836.1_pt1 | contig 23803 bp, 36 predicted proteins | sample 5384141 | NCBI WGS metagenome assembly VOFB01 (sample SAMN12384721, study PRJNA508395) | human gut metagenome | isolation source: healthy gut A | host: Homo sapiens | reverse complement strand
AGCGGTGTGGTGGCAGGCTTTACGGCAAAAGAACTTCTGACTGCACTGGCAGTTGCACTGACACATTTTCAGAAAGGGAAACCTTTCTTTGTAAATTGTTATCCGCGTGTAGTGACAGAGGCAGTAAAGGCCGCACCAGAGACTGGTGGACGCTGATGGAAATGAATGGATTCTTTTTGGGATCGGACTTGGGTCAAATATTCGATCAGTCAGAACGTTTCATCACAACTTTCAGATAATCATCCAGAATCCGATCAGTCCAAACCAAGTGTCAGAAACAGAATCGGAATAATCTTTGGATAACGACCAATATAAATAACTGAAGTAATCACAACAGCCAAGAGGATCATTACTCCTCCCATTGTCGGAGTTCCCGTCTTCTTAAGATGAGACTGTACACCGTCCTCTCTCTCCGTCTGGTCCATCTTCAGTCTTCTAAGTACTGGTATTACAAGAGGACCAAGAATCACACACTTAATAAATGAAATCAATACTGGAATAAACGTTGTAGAACTCACCATCGTTATACAGATACTGCATTTTCTTTCTCTCGATATGAGCCTGTTCAAATGTCTCTGTTGGACGGAATGTTGTCTCTACCACACCACCGTCAATAATATTTTTCATTTTAACACGCACGAATGCTGCACCTTTACCAGGTTTTACATGCATGAAATCGATAACCTGACATACTTTTTCCGTCAACTTCGATTGTTACACCATTACGGATGTCTCCTGCTGAAACTTTAGCCATTACCTTATCCTCCTTAAATCGCGTATACACGCTTACGTAATTTCATCTCATATTATTCTATAATACATGATATTATTTTTCAACCTTTTTTCGCACTGTAAACTCTTCTTATAAAAATGCAGCACGATTTTTTCCAGATAGCGTTTTAAAACAATCTGGATTTCCTCCTTCGGATGTATCGGTTTTACCAGAATATTCGGGATCCCGGCACGTTTTGCTCCCCCACACATCGGTAAAAAGCTGGTCTCCGATAAATACCGTACTGTCTCTGTCCGTGCCCATGATCTCCATCGCCTTTAAATAATTTCTGATGGATGGTTTATGCGCATTATAGACATAATCCACCTGGATATCTTTGTTGAACATCTCCACTCTAGGTTTCTGATTATTGGAGATCAGACAGCACCGAAAGCCAATCGACTTCAGTCTTTTGAACAAAGCTCTGGCCCTTTCATCTGCCGGTGCCCCGTGCGGAACTAATGTATTATCAATATCATATATCAGTCCACGTACACCTTCTTTATATAATCCTTCAAAATCAATCACATAAGTAGATGCCACATAGCGATCCGGAAAAAATTTATCAAACATACTATTCTTCTGACTCCTGCAGACGCTGAACCAGTTCCTCACAAATCTGAAGGACTGTCTTATCATCTGTATTGATTACGATATCTGCTGCCGCTTCATATTTCTCGACGCTGTTCCATAAGTTCTGAAATGCCTTTGACATTCTTTCTTCCATTTAATACCGGTCTGTCATTACTGTCTTTGACACGTTCGTAAATGGTCTCCGGTGTAGCGGTAAGAAGAACCACTCTTCCGTTCTTCTTCATCTCTCCACATTTCTCTCTCTTAAAGGCTGCGCCACCACCACATGAGATAACTGCATTCTTATGTGACTGCATCTCAATCAGAAGATTTGTCTCCAGATTACGGAAATACTCTTCTCCATATGTCTCAAAGATATCAGAAATACTCATCTCTTCACGTTCTGCAATCACCTGATCCATCTCTACAATATCCATATCGAACATCGTGCTTAAGTAATCAGAAATAGTTGTCTTACCTGCTCCCCATAAATCCGATCAGTACAATATTGTAATCAAACAGTTTACGTGCCTGGATTCTCTTACTGTTGCGTAAAATGCAGCCAAATACATCAAAGATTTCTTCTTTATATCTGTTATCTGACAGCTTTTCCTCCAGACGTTTCTTCTGCTTTTCTTCCTGCTGTGGCTGTAAGATTGGCATACCATATTCTTCTTTATATGCCATGATCTTTTCAATAATAGAATTACGTTCTACCAATGCGTCAATAATCTTATCATCGCATAAAGCTAATTGCTCTCTGTACATCTCCAAATCATTCATGTCCTGTACTCTCCTATTAAAAAAATAAAACTTTCGTCTAATATACTCACGTATTATAGCAATAAATTTTCTTTCACGCAAGTTTATCCTACATATTCCTGCATATTCATTCAATACTTTTGTATATTTTTTTACTTTTATGGTTAGAATCCATAGACAAAATCTATCAACTTTCATAAAAATACTAATTTGTCTTTTGTTTAACAAAATCATATAATCGAGGTATAGAGAGAAGTAACTCAAATACAATCAGATTTTAATGGAGGATAATAAACTATGAAAAACAATTTTCCACACGTATTCAGCCCTCTTACGATCAGAGGTATGACACTCAAAAACCGCGTTGTAATGATGCCTATGGGAAGTGATTTCGCCGGACATGATGGGAAACTGAGCGACGAACATATCAAATATTATGAGCTGCGTGCACGTGGCGGCACAGGGCTTATCATTGTTGAGAACGTCTGTGTAAAATATCCGGAAGGATCGAACGGAACTACACAGCTTCGTCTTGACAAGGACTGCTACATTCCACGCCTTTTTACATTAACGGAAGCCTGTCACAGACAGGGGGCTTTGATGGGAATTCAGATTAACCATGCCGGTGCTTCTGCAATGAGTTCAAGAATCGGCATGCAGCCGGTATCCGCTTCTCGTTTTCCATCCAAAGCCGGTGGAGAGATTCCTCGCGGACTTTCTAAAGAAGAGATTGAAAGTATTGCAAAAGGTTATGGAACAGCTGCAAAGAGAGCTGTCAATGCCGGATTCGATGTTGTAGAGATCCACGCCGGACACTCTTACCTGATCAGCCAATTCTTATCTCCTACCACCAATGACCGTACAGATGAATTTGGAGGCTCTGCCAAAAACCGTGCCCGTTTCTGCCGTATGATAATTGACGAAGTTCGTAAGGCTGTCGGACCTAGAGTTCCTATTTCTTTACGTCTTAGTGTAGATGAGCTTGTCGAAGGCGGTAATACGGTAGAAGATTGTCTGGAATATCTCGAATATCTGAATGATGAAGTTGATATCTACGATACTTCAGCAGGACTGAATGCTTCTATCCAGTATCAGATCGATGCCAATTATATGAAAGACGGATGGCGTTCCTACATGGCAAAAGCCGTTCGCGATAAATTTGGAAAGCCAACGATCGCTATCGGAAATATCCGGGATCCTAAGATTGCCGATGATATCCTTGCAAGAGGCGACGCTGACCTGATCGGTATGGGACGTGGCCTGATTGCTGACCCGGACTGGTGTAATAAAGCACAGTATGGCGATGTATGTGATATCCGCAAATGTATCTCTTGTAATGTAGGATGTGTTGGTAACCGTATCGGCGGTAACAAACCACTTCGTTGTACAATCAACCCGGATCTGATCAACGGAGAAGCTTATAAGAAACAGAAAGTAAACAAACCATGCAACGTTGTAGTTGTCGGTGCCGGAACTGCAGGACTTGAGGCCGCATGCACTGCTGCAGAAGTCGGATGCAACGTTACATTATTAGAGAAAGAAAAAAGAAGTTGGTGGTCTGTCTGTTGAGATTTCAAAGATTCCTGCAAAGAAGAGACTTGCTGATTTCCCAACCTACCTGAAACACCGTGCATCAAAACTTTCTAATCTGACAATCAAAACGGGAGTCGATGCAACTGTTGCTGAGATCAAAAAATACAAACCCGACCTTGTTGTAAACTCAACCGGTTCTGTACCGCTTCTTCCACCGATTGAAGGACTGCATGACAACCTTGGAAAGAAAGATGCCAGCGTTTATTCTATCAAGGATATGATTGCCAACTTAAAGAACTATCCGGAAGACATGACAGGCAAGAAAGTCGTAGTTGTCGGTGGTGGTGCTGTAGGACTTGACGTTGTTGAATTTTTTGCTCCACGCGGCGCTGAAACAACCATCATCGAAATGATGCCAATCATTGGAAACGGCCTGGATGCCTCTTCTACATCAAGCATGAAAGAATGCATGGAAAAACATCATGTCAGACAGATGACCAACACAGCTCTTCAGAAGGTAAATGCTCATTCCTTCCTCGTAAAATACGACGGAAAAGAAGAAGAACTTCCGTTTGACTATGGTTTCGTATGCCTCGGAATGAGAGCAAACGCTCCAATCTGGAATGACATTCAGGAAGCGTTCGTTGGCGAAGATGTTGAAGTTCTGAACATCGGTGACTCTGTCCGCGCAAGACGTATCATTGACGGAACGGATGCCGGACGCCATATGGTATTGAATACCCTTGAAAGATTGAACTATCTTTAAAATATGTCCCTAAAAGGGAACACCTTTCCAATATAAATATAAATACAAAAAAGCCTCGGAGAATTATTTACTTATGATTGGTATGCTACCCTCATATAGGACAATGAAATATAAAAGTCCTATATGGGGGTATTTTCATGTTCAGAAAGAGTAAGATAGAACCAGTAGAAAAAGTAAAAATAGTCGAACGCTACCTTGCAGGAGAAATTGGCATACAGCAAGCAGGAAAAGAATTGAGAGTTGATCATCATAGTATTCGAAATTGGTTTCTATTTATCAGTATGATGGACCAACTGGATTACTCAATCAACCGAAAAACAAATCTTATTCAAAAGATTTAAAAATATCTGCTATAAATGATTATCTTAACGGAGAAGGATCTCTTCAGGATATTTGCACAAAATACGGAATTCGTTCACACAGACAGCTTTCCGATTGGATTAAGGTGTATAATTCTGGTGGAATATTAAAAATATCCACTGGAGGTGCTTACATGAAAAAAGCAAAGAACACTACACTTGATGAGAGATTAAAAATAGTAACAGATTGTCTTGCAAATGATAAGAATTATGGTGCAATGGCACTCAAATATGATTGTTCCTATCAACAAGTTCGCAATTGGGTAATACGATACGAAAAGATGGGTCGAGCGGGTCTGGAAGACAGACGTGGACGTCGTATAGCTTCTCTTCCAAGCAGAACACCTGAAGAAGAGCTACGTGACAAGATAGCTGAACTGGAAAGAAGAAATCTAGACTTACAAATGGAGAATGATCTGTTAAAAAAAGTCAGAGAACTGGAAAGGAGGGGTCGCTATCTTTAATCCATCGGTTAGCCGAATATGAAGCCATCCAAAAACTATCGTCTACTAAGCATTATCCCATAGATAGACTTTGTAAATATCTTAATGTTACACGTTCTGCGTATTACCGCTGGGAAAATATCCGAAAAGTAATAATGAACTTCGAAACGAAAGACTATCCACTGAAATCCAAAGGATTCATCACCAGCATCCAGATATGGGATACCGGAGGATTCGTGATGAATTAGATGGACATAAAGGAATTCATGTGAATGATAAACGAGTACTTCGTATTTGTAGGAAATACGATATAAAATCAAATATTAAATGGAAACCTAAGAGTTGTACCAGAGGAGACAGAAATCCTGATCACATAGCAAAAACTATTTACACCGTGAATTTCACGCCGAAAACCGAATGAAAAGTGGCTTACAGATGTTTCTGAATTTAAATACTACAACGGAATAGAAGTTCATAAAGTTTATCTGAGTGCTATTTTAGATTTATATGATAGAAGGATTGTTTCCTTTAAAATCAGCGATCATAATGATAATCCATTAGTTATGGACACGTTTGATGAGGCTGTTCGTCAGGAGCCAGATGCACACCCATTAGTTCATTCTGATCGAGGCTTTCAATATACAAGCGCACAGTTTTATACTAGATTAAAAACATCATATGAAGCAGAGTATGTCTAGAGTTGCCCACTGTATTGACAATGGACCAATGGAAGGGTTTTGGGGAATTCTAAAACGAGAAATGTATTATAAACAGCGTTTTAATGACAGAAGCTCTTTGATTACTGCGATAGCTAATTACATAGATTACTACAACAACCAACGACTTCAAAGGAAACTGCATGTAATGACACCAATGAAATATCATGAGCAATATACAAAAAGCAAAGATAAAATATCGCCAGCCATAGCATGGCTGACGATACAAAAATTTATTATTTTTTATTGTCCTCTTGACGGGAGCATACCAGATTCTCCGAGGCTTTTTACATCATAATTCTACCTTCTATTAGTGCTGTATCTTCCTTCAATTCCCCCATGCATGATTCTTTCTTTAATCTGTCCCATGATCTGTTCATAGATGGGCTGCATGGATGAGTGGTTGATTTATGTTCATAACGTTATTCCTCCGTTGTTAACAGTATATAACAGTGCAACTGTTATCAACTGTTATATTCTGTTTATCAGTGTTTATGGTAAGTACTCACGGTTACGTCCTCCGTTTCATTCGTCATATCTTACGCATTCGATACACACAGAATAAAAAGCCAACCAGGTCTTTCTGTGCATTCGCAGTCATGGCTGGAGTTGCACAGAAAGATCTGATTGCTTTTTATGTAGATTCGTATCAAAGTGATGAATTAAACACCAAGTACTACATCTATCGCATGATCAATTACCTCATCCAATTTCTCCTCATCTGCCTCCGGCATAAGCGTAGCAGAATCTTCATCGGAAATAAGCTCTACAAGACTTCCAAAGTCCTCTTTATATTTACTCTTACAAATTGCATAGAATACTACTCCAAGCAGACTCCATGCCACAACCATTCCCCATTCAGGGAGGATTAAGTTACCGCCGGATCCCGGAATGCAGTACATACACCCATGAATCCAGACATCAGAACCGCCATAGTTCCTACAAATTTGTAATGCTTTACTTTATACGGTCTTGGCATATCCGGTTCTTTTTTTCTCAGGATTAAAAATGATAAAGATACCATGCAGTAGGCCATACAGCAGCCAAAGTTTCCTGCATCACAGATCCAAACCATCATAACTCTTCCTGCAAATGGAGCCAGCATCGTAAGCACTCCGATCAGTATCAGTGCATTGATCGGTGTCTTATGTTTTGGATGCAGTTTTGAAAACATTTTTTGGTATCATATAAGATTCAGCCATAGAATACAATGCACGGGAACCACCGATCATAAACGAATTCCATGATGTAATAATTCCACACATTCCTCCAACAATAATTACCTTTGCCATAACAGATGTACGGAATGCTACAGCCATCGCATCTGCTGTTACAAGTCCGGTTCCTTTCTGTGATGCTGCAATTGCTCCGGAATCCAGAACCATACCTACAGCCAGAATAACGAACGAATAAAATATAACGGCGAGGATGACCGAAAGAATCAGCATTTTTCCAATTTTCTTCGGTGGAACATTGATTTCCTCTGCCGCCTGCGGGATAACATCAAATCCGATAAAATAAAATGGAGATAGCACTGCTACACCAAGAATAGCTTTTACATTCGATACTCCGGTTGTTCCGGCAAATATCTGACCGTCCAGATTATCAACTGTTCCGTTGAGTACAGATGCAATGATCAGTAAAATTCCTGCGCCACCTATAATTACCGTTAAGATTGTCTGTAAGATCGCAGCTGTTTCGCTCCCATAATATTAATGACCATGATCAGAAATGCTACTACGATCGCAACGATCAGCCAGGAAGCATAGATATCAAATCCTGCTACCGTATAAAGATATCCCTTTAAAATCCCGGCCAGAGATAGGTCAGAATCGTTGGAAATGCACATGCTTCAAAGCAGGTAACTCCTACATATCCCAGGACGATTGCCCAGGTACACGAATGAACCAACCGGACCCATTGCCCTGTGACTGAAGACATGTTCCCCCTCCACACTGTGGCATGGCTGCGGTAAGTTCTGCATACGTCATACCTACGAAGAAAATCATGATACCACCGATGACAAATCCAAGTGCGGCACCAAGTACACCACCTTTTTCAATCCATCCTCCGGTCGATACAACCCAGCCCCAGCCAATCATAGCTCCAAAGGCGATTACGAGAATATCCCATGCACTAAATACTTTATTAAATTCCGATTTTTTCTTATTCATATAATCAACTCCTTACTGTTTTTCTACTTGTTTTGCAAGTGTCTCAATTGATCGGGCTGTTCCATCTACTCCCCAGCAGACTGCTGTCAATTAAGATATCTCTGTTATGTCGGTCTCCTCGGTTACTTCCGGTTAATGCTATGTGACGCTTATGGTACCTTTTATCCGTTTCAAGAATAATCTGTTTTGCTTCTTTCTCTGAAACCTTATGACTTTCCATTACATTTTTATCCTTACTTCATCCGGCGAATAGATAAAGACTCTTAAAAATCGGCTTATGTTCTTTTAGAATATAATCAGCTGAACGACCGATGATCACACAGGATTCTCTGTCCGACAACTTGCGGATAATCGTTTTCTGTACATGAATCGCACGTTTTGTAAGATCTGCGTATTGTGAAAACTCTCCTCGTTCCTCTCCTTCTGCACCTTTTCCAACAATTGTTACGCCTTCTTCGACCTTTTCCATGATTTCTCCGGGGATTCCAACTTCATAAATAATTGCATCTACTATATTTCTGTCATAAAACTGAAATCCCAGGTCTTCTGCTATTTTCCTTCCAATCTGATTTCCCTTTGCTCCATATTCGCATCCAATTGTAATTACCAAATGTGACATTGTCTCATCCCTTCTTCCATATATCTGATACTATCCTGTAAAAGATCACATTTTGTCATTTTTCATATGGATAACATACCGAGAACCTGCCATCGACAGCTCCTTGCGAATGCATGGGAGCAAAAAAACGAAGTGACTCACTATCCTGTAAGCCTCTTCGCTTTCTATATCCCCAAAGTATGCAAGAAAAAAGTTGCCATTGGCAAATTCTCTATGTCTATCTATTTAATTATCTTTTTACAACACTATCACTGTACCACTGTAAATCATTTATGTCAACACATTTTTCAATCAGTGATTACTTTTTTCTACCGTTACTCCTCTTCCTTCTCCCTGATCTGCACTTCCCACTCATGCAGTTTTCTGGCTGCCTCCGGATTCTGTTTTTCCCAGGCGCTTTTCCAGTCTTTCCCGGCTCTTCTTCAAATGTTCTACAATTTCCGGATGATGTAATAACAGCTGTTGTTCGATCTTTCGTCTTCTTTTTCAATCAACTGAAGGATCACTTTTCTGTCTCCTCTTAAATTCTCCGGAAGTTCATCCAAATGCATTTCCATTCGTCTTAAAATCTCATCTTCATCCAAAACGCCCAGCGAATGCCAGTTTTTGAGTTTCTCTTCGAACCCTACGTCTGCAAGTCTTTCCAGATCCGGAAGTTTGTGAATCTGTTCCATGACCTGGTGTACTTTCTTCTCCATTTCTTCAACCGCATCATCTCCAAATGCCCAGGCAAATTCTTCCAGCGTATTTTCCTCTTCTGCCGGAACCATCGCCTCATGTACCGCATGAACAGCCGCCGGTATCTCCAGCTGCCAAGGCATCCAGACCAAAGGGTCCCGCGCTTTATCTGCACCGGCGGTTGTTCCCATTGACGGAATGCCGGCATCCTGTAGCGCTGCAAGAATCGTTCTTCTAACCTTTCCTTCTTCAATCAGATGCCCGATCCCAAGTTTTCTCATCTGTTCATTCACATTTTCGGAATGTTCTGTAATGTAGAACTTTATTCCTTTCCTTTCAAAATTCTCTGCCATCATCTCCAGGCGATCTGCCGCCGTAATATCAATGCTGTTGATTGCTGCCGCATCTACGATCACAACCTTAGTATCTTCCTTAATACTGTTCTCAATATCTGTCTGGAAGACTTTTATATTTGCAAAGAACAGATTCTCGCTGAAACGGTATATCACTGTATGCCGGATCGGATATGCATTGCGGTTTCTCTTCAGATCATAATAGGCTTCTTTTCCAGGAATCATTCCCCGTAATGATCTCGGTGGATTTGTCGCTCGAAGCACTACCGCCACAAAGGACAGCAAAAGTCCGATTACCACACCATAGATAGTTCCAAAAACCAGCACGCTTACACATGCCGCCACAAAGATATAAAATTCATTACGGCTCACTCTGAACAGGCGTACTGCCAGATGCAGTTCTACTACATTCATCAGTGCAGAAATTACAATGGCTGTAAGGACCGGAACCGGAAGATAGCCGATAAACCCGGTTGCGCCAAGAAGAACCAGGGCCATTGTAATTGCTGCCACAACAGACACTGCCTGTGTCTTTCCTTCATACTGCTCATTCATAGATGTTCTGGATATACTTCCGTTCACCGGACAGCACCCTACACATGCCGCCGCGATATTTCCCATCGCACAGGCAAGGATTTCCTGATTCTCATCGATCTTATATCCGTTCTTCATTGCGAAATTATTCTCTGACAAAAGTGTCTCCGCCATTACAACTGCCGCGATCATCAAACTTCTTCCCAAAGCCTGTCTCAGATCAATTCCCACAAACCGGAAATGGACCAGTTTCGGAAGTCCTTTTCCCACCGCATCAAGAAGGACATCCATTCCGCTTGGGAAGCAGATTTCTTTGCCATGGTCTACGATCTTTCCTACAGGAGAATATGTCCCATCTGATAACTGCTGCTGTCCCACCCATTCCGCAAAGTCCACACTCTGCAAAATCACCAAGTTCATCTAAAATAAACTTCTCGTTCTTCTACCTTCAGTCCAAGATAATGCTCTGCTACATAGATCAGAGAACGACGTGTGATAGAAGGAAGGATTGTAGATGACTTCGGTGTTACGACTTTACCGTCTTTTGTAATGAAGATAAAGTTAGCTCCACCTGTTTCTTCTACTTTTGTTCTTGTTGCAGGGTCAAGATACATATTTTCATCATAGCCTTCTCCATGTGCTGTTACGATTGCATGTAAACTCATGGCATAGTTCAAACCAGCCTTGACATGACCTGTTCCATGCGGTGCTGCACGGTCAAAATCAGAAACTTTAATAGTAATAGGTTTAGCTCCTTCTTTGAAGTATGGTCCTACCGGTGTGGTAAAGATACGGAACTGATATTCATTTGCTGGTTTTACTCCGATAACCGGACTGGAACCAAACATATACGGTCTTACATAAAGTGTAGCTCCTGATCCATAAGGCGGTACATATGCTGCATTAGCTGCTACGACCTGTTTGATTGCATCTACAAATCTATCTTCCGGGAATACAGGCATTTCAAGTCTTGCTGCTGAATTTGCCATTCTTGCTGCATTCAGATCCGGGCGGAATGTTACGATATGTCCATCTTCTGTTGTGTAAGCTTTCATTCCTTCAAAACATGTCTGTGCATACTGAAGCACGCCTGCACATTCGCTAATTGTAATCTGATCATCGGAGGTAAGTGTACCTTCATCCCATGCTCCATTTTTAAAATTGGAAACATATCTCTTGTCTGTCTTCATATAGCCAAATCCAATGTTTGACCAGTCAATATTTTTCTTCTCCATTTTGACTCCTCCGTCCTTTTAACAACTGTTTGATTTATCATCTTGTCCTATTATAATACTACTGTTTTCAAAATTCAAGAGTGCACTCTGTTTTTTATTATACATTTTAATTTTCGATTTATTTCGACCATGAATCTCTATCTTTCCATCATGCTGATCGATTCGATACCAACACTTCCTCCGCGCACAACTTCGATACTTCCAAACTCTTCTTTGATCAGTTTGATAACTGCATCATTCTTGGTTGCTGTCTGAACAAATTCCATGAGAACACTGTCTTTCCCATATCACCTTCGCCTTGAACGTCTCTGCGATCTGAAAGCATTCCACTTTATCATCTTTCGTGCATTTACGTACTTTTACATATAAGATTTCTTTCATACGTACAAAGACATCCGTAAAATCAATTACTTTGATCACTTCAACCAGACGGTTCAGCTGCTTTTTGATCTGTTCAAATGTTTCATCATCGCTGACTGTCGCGATCGTCATTCTGGATACAGTCGGATCTTCTGTCGTACCGACAGTCAGACTGTCCAGATTGTAAGATTTTCCGGAAAACAGACCGGAAATCTTTGACAGAACACCCACCTGGTTCTCTACATATAATGAAATCCAGCGCTTTTTCATACCATTATTATTCATTATTTTATCTCCTTTCGTCTCTTATTCTTAACAATCCATGATCAGGTCTTCCAGTGTTCCACCTGGTTTTACCATCGGATACACCAGATCCTCCGGATCAATGTCGAACTCAAGGATATATGGGGTCTTTGTACTCTTCATTGCCTCTCTGAATGCAGGTTCGATATCTTCTTTCTTTGTAATATGAATTCCTTTTGCGCCATAGCTGTCAGCCAGCTTCATGAAATCCGGTGTATACGTCGGACACTCTACCTCTCCGCATTTTCCCCTGCAGGCTGCTCCGGAACGAAGACAGGTCATGGAATATCTCTTTCCATAGAATAACTTCTGCCACTGGCGTACCATACCCAGGTTATTATTATTGAAGATACAACTGATGATCGGGAGTTCTTCAAGCACCGCTGTAGCGAGCTCCTGACTGTTCATCTGAAATCCTCCGTCTCCCGAAATTGAAATAACAGGCACATCCGGATTACCAATCTTCGCACCGATAGCTCCCGGCATACCATATCCCATAGTTCCAAGTCCACCGGACATCAAGAGCTGTTTCTTTTCTGTAATCTCCGCAAACTGCGCTGTAAACATCTGATGCTGTCCAACATCTGTTACAATAATTGCCTCATCAAAGATACGGTTGATCGTTTCTATCACATCCTGTGGTGTCATGATTGGTTTCTTCTTCATCATCAGTGGATGTTCCTCTTTCCACTCTTTGATCGTCGCAAGCCACTTCTTCGTCTCACACTCAGATACATATTCCAGCATTTTTGATACTGCCTCTTTTGCATCTGCCACGATAGGTACATCTACCTGTACGTTTTTTGAAATTGCAGCTGTATCAATATCGATATGTACAATCTGTGCATTCGGTGCAAATGAATGCAGCTTTCCGGTAATTCGGTCATTGAACCTAGTTCCGATTGAAAACAGCAGATCACAATCACTGACAGCCATATTGCAGGCATATGCTCCATGCATTCCAAGATTACCAATATATAAAGGATGTGTCGTCGGAATCGCTCCACGTCCCATAACAGTTGTGACTACCGGAACGTTCGTCATGTCAACCAGTTTTGTAAATTCTTCATTGGCATGTGCGATATTAACGCCTCCTCCGGCAAGGAATAATGGTTTCTTTGCTTTGAAAGCATCTTGATCGCACGTTTTAACTGTCCTACATGAACATGTGTATTCGGTTTATATCCCCGGATATTTACCTCCTTCGGATATTCGGCATTTCCAAGTTCACCCATCACATCTTTTGGAAGATCGATCAGTACCGGGCCCGGCCTTCCTGTTCTTGCAATGTAAAAAGCTTCTTTTAATAATACGTCCCAGATCTTCTCTGTTTCTTACTGTTACACCATACTTTGTGATACTTCTGGTAATTCCTACGATATCAACTTCCTGAAATGCATCATTACCGATCAGGTGTCTGGATACCTGACCTGTAAAAAGCATACAAGCGGTACACTGTCGTAATATGCTGTTGCAAGTCCTGTTACAAGATTCGTTGCTCCAGGTCCGCTCGTAACAAGACATACACCTACTTTTCCGTTGATCTTGCATAAGCATCTGCTTCATGCACCAATGCCACTTCCTGCCTCGGCAGGATTACCTTTGTAAAATCCTGCTTATAAAGTTCGTCACTGACGTCAATTGTACAGGCTCCCCGGATAACCGAATATTGTATCCACCTGCTCTTCACTCAGTGCTTTTACCAGTAATTTATTGCCACTGATCTTCTTCATATACTACCTCCTTGAAATCTGATCATTTTCATACCGGATATAATAAAAAACACCCCAAGCTGTCAGCTCAGGGCGAATATTACATCCGTGTTACCACCTAAATTCAGAAATTACTTTCTGCTCTCTGTTCAGTACAGGAACGTTTCCCTTATCCTGGTTTCACTTTCCGATACTGCCTCCCTGATAACGCTGGGACTGCGTTGAAGTCTACTCAGATATTCTTACACTTTATCTATATCCTTTCGGTTCACAGCTCAAAGGCTACTTCCATAAATCCTTCACGAAGACTTGCACCTTCCATCTTCTCTTTTGCTTCGGGAATCTATGTACTCCTCCTTGTCATAGCATTCACTGAATATTTATAAAATATTATATGTGATATTCTACAATATTGTCAACTCTTTTCATTTCGTTAATTTCTTGTCATGCTTTTTTACCATAATCTGTCAAATTTTTCATCCTTTCCACAAATTTAAGTGTATTTTTCAAAAAAAAATTTGTGATTTTTTCCATTTTTTTCAAAAATCATATGGCAAATATTTGCAAAAAATTATACAATATATTCATAAGCAATAAGGAGGATATATTATGAAACAAAATAATATGTTAGCCATGATCTTGGCCGGCGGTAGAGGCTCACGTCTTCACGAACTGACAAATAAAGTTGCAAAACCAGCTGTTTCTTATGGTGGAAAATACAGAATCATTGATTTTCCACTCAGCAACTGTGCCAACAGCGGAATCGACGTTGTCGGCGTATTGACTCAGTACGAATCCATTCTGTTAAACAGTTATGTTGCTGCAGGCAGACGCTGGGGATTAGACGCAAAAGAAAGTGGAGTCTTTGTTCTTCCACCACGTGAAAAAGCTGATGCAGATCTTGACGTTTACAGAGGTACTGCGGATGCGATTTCTCAGAATATTGATTTTATCGATACATATGCACCGGAATATCTTCTGGTTCTTTCGGGTGACCATATTTACAAGATGAATTATGATAAGATGTTGCAGGAACATAAAGATAACGGAGCAGATGCAACCATCGCCGTCATTGAGGTACCGATGAAAGAAGCAAGCCGTTTTGGTATCATGAACACAGATGATGAGAACCGTATCATAGAATTTGAAGAAAACCTGAACACCCGAAGAGCAATCTCGCTTCTATGGGTATCTATATTTTCAACTGGAAACTGTTACGCAAAAAAACTGATTGCCGATATGAAAGATCCTGATTCTAACCATGATTTTGGAAAAGACATCATACCAACACTTCTGAATGACGGAAAGAAATTATATGCATATAAGTTCAAAGGTTACTGGAAAGATGTGGGAACTATCGATTCTCTCTGGGAAGCCAACATGGATCTGCTCAGTAAGAACAACGAGCTGGATCTGAACGATCCTACCTGGAAAATTTACACAGAGGATGCTACTGCTCTTCCTCAGTATATCGGACCGGATGCTGAAATTAACCATGCATTCGTCAATCAGGGCTGCGTAATAGAAGGTGAAATTACAAATTCCGTACTTTTCACAGGTGCAAAAGTAGGAAAAGGTGCTAAGATTATCGACAGTGTACTGATGCCTGGTGTAGTAGTAGATGAAAATGCTGTCGTTACACGTGCACTGGTTGCTGATAATGTTAAAATTGGTGCAGGCGCTGTTGTCGGCGACGCAAAGAGCGAACATATCGAGCTCATTTCCAAACGTGTAAAGGGGTAGAATAATATGGCTAAAGCATTTGGAATCGTAAACTTTGCCGGAAATCACATCAGAGTGGAAGGCATGCAGGAATATCGTCCGGTAGGTGCATTCTCTTTTCCTTGGACGTTATCGTGTTATTGACTTCCCTATCTCAAATATGAGTAACAGTGGTATCGACCACATTCAGGTCTATATCCGCAGAAATCCACAGTCTTTGACTGCGCATCTTGGAACAGGACGCCACTACAATATCAACTCAAAGAGCGGTAATCTTCAGATTCTCTATTCCGGTCTCGGAATGAACATGAGTCTGTATAACAATGACATTGCTTCTTATATTGAAAACCTGGAATATATTGAACAGGAACTGGCCGAATATGTTGTTATTGCACCAAGTTACATGGTCTACACACAGGATTACAAGAAACTGTTAAATGATCATATCGAATCCGGTGCTGATATCACACTCCTGTATCATTCTGTGGATAATGCAAGAGAAAAATTCCTGAACTGTTACGCATTGAACCTGAACAAGCAGAAAGGAGTTCTTTCTCTGGAACAGAATCACGGAAATGCAAAGAATAAAAAATATCTTCATGGATACTTATGTTATGAAGAAAGATCTGTTCATCGAACTGATCCACAAAGCAAAAAGACTTCTTCTGTATACACTTTATTAGATATCGTGAATGCATCCTGTGATGAACTCGATATCCGCGGTGTTTCTCACAAAGGTTATTTCGCTGCAATCTCTGATTTCAAGAGTTATTATGATTCAAACCTTTCTCTGACAGATATTAAAACTGCTCAGAATCTGTTTGATCCAAACTGGCCAATCTACACAAGAACAAATGATTCCTGCCCGACACAGTATTTTGAAACAGGAAATGCTAAAAATTCTGTTGTATCAAACGGATGTCTGATTGAAGGTTCTCTGGAACATTCTGTTGTAGGACGTGGATGTATCATCAAAAAGGGGCTGTTATTAAGAACTGCGTAGTTCTTTCTGGCGCATACATCGGTGAGAATGTACATATTGAAAATCAGGTTGTTGACAAACACGCCAAGATCACACATGTAAAAGAGCTTACATCTTCCGAGGATCGTCCTGGATATGTAAGAAGAAATGATACACTGTAGAACGTACAGCATAAAAAATGCGGGAAGATGAAATCAATCATCTTCCACTTTTTATAATACCATAGTATGGAAACAACGTTGGCATCGGCAGGCTCTTTGGCATTTTACCGGATTACTTCCGTGCGATTTTTTGCCAGGAAATCCTGCTGACATCACATTCTTTTGTATCTTTTTCCTCAATTGCTTCCCCGTAAAGCTTCTGTAAGTCTGCTTTCAAATGCCGGTAATTCTTCCTCCAGCGGTTCATCCGTTCCTTTCATCCCCGGAGGTAACACGTACCGGATATCTGCGTCCGGGACCATATCAGCAAGCCACTCGGCAATTCCTTCCAATTTCGTCATTACTACCCTGTCACCACAGGCCAGACTCTCAATCACAGTCAACGGAAGGCCCTCATACATAGACGGAAGCACAAAAATATCACAGTCATTGTATAGCTCTGCAAGCCTTGATTGCGTTACACATCCAGCAAACACTACCGGATATCTGCATCCATCTGCCAGTTCTTTAATCTCTTCATATTCAACGAGGTTTCCGGCACCTCCGGCAAGAATAAGTTGTATTTTTTCTTTTTCATAATCCAGAAGATTCAATGCTCTCAGAAGACTTTTTACACCTTTCTTCTGTGTAATCTTCCCCGCAAAAAAAATCATACGGATTTTTCCGTCTTTCCTGCTTAATTTTATGCCTGTCTTTTTAAAGACCTCACTGTTATATCCGGTTCCTATCACAGTCATCTGTTTTTCTGATACCGGATATATTTTTTTTATTTTTTCTTTCTGCGCTTCCTGAAGTGCAAATATCCTGTCAAGTTTCGGAATCTCCTGCCTGATAAAATTTCTTTCAAATAAAATACTCTCCATCTGTCTCAGATCCGTATTATGGCAAAATCCATATACTTTTTAGCAGGATAATGTGCTCTTATCAACGCCGTCAGGTAATACAAATGATGGCATAAGATAATATCCGGATTTTCTTTTCTATTGCTTCATCCAGAACTTCAAAGAAATGCAGCTTTAAATTGTCCGGCCATCTCTTCTGTCATATCCCGATATCTTGTACTGGTATAAGGCATCTCATCCGACATTCCTACTACCGGATACGGAAGCTTTTCTGACGAAAAATATACCGGATATACCGTTACCCCTTCCGGCATATCCACCCGATCCTCTCTTGTGACGCCCGCCACCACGGCCTGCGAAACACCCATCTTGGCCAGAGATCTCACCACCTCGGTCAGATAGACGCCGCTTCCCGTACTGCATGGCTTCTGCGCCGTGACACTAAGCACTCTCATTTTCGATCTGTTATCTCCTCTCGTAGATTGTAAACACATATTCCAGATCAAAAATAAGTCTGTTCGTCACTGATCTTCGTCATCTCCCACTCCGGATCCTCATCCAGATTCGGGAAATATGTATCTGCATCATATGCATGGTCTATTTTTGTAATATATGCTTTTGTACAATACGGAAGCAGCTGGCGGTAAATACTCTCTCCACCGATCACAAATATATCTTCCGAATCATATTTTTTCAGTTCATCCACCATCTCTTCTATGGTATGTACAATAACTGTATCTTTTTACTTTATAGTTCTTGTCTGTTGTAAGTACTACATTCACACGATTCTTAAGCGGCTGTCCGCCCGGAAAGCTTTCCAGTGTCTTTCTTCCCATCGCTACAACTTTCCCTTTCGTTGTCTCTCTGAAAACTTCATATCCTGCGGAATACTCACCAGTAACTTATTTTCTTTTCCTATTGCCCAGTTTGAATCTACTGCAACGATCAAATTCATAATCTACATCTCCTCTTTACGTATGATATATTCTTATCTCTGACTGCCACCGGCTAATAATATTTCTTCTACACTGCCACCGGAATATTCTTAATCTGATCATGTGTCTGATAATCGATCAATTTTACATCATCTCTTGTAAACTGATAAAAGTCTTTGACCTCCGGATTCAGCCAGAACTTCGGTGCCGGAAGCGGCTTGCGGCTGATCAGTTCCTCTATCATCGGCACATGTCTGTCGTAAATATGTGCATCTGCGATCACATGTACGAACTCTCCGACTTCCATATCACATACCTGCGCCAGCATATGGATCAATACGGCATACTGACATACATTCCAGTTATTTGCCGCAAGGACATCATTCGATCTCTGATTCAGGATTGCATTCAATGTCAGTTTATCATGTCCCGGTTTCTTGGTTACATTAAATGTCATACTGTATGCACACGGATAGAGATTCATCTCGTGCAGATCCTGATGCACGTAGATGTTCGTCATGATTCTTCTGCTGTATGGATTGTTTTTCAGATCGTACATTACACGGTCCACCTGATCCATCTCGCCTTCTTTGTACTGATGCTTCACTCCGAGCTGATAGCCGTACGCCTTACCGATCGAACCATTTTCATCCGCCCAGCTGTCCCAGATATGGCTGTGAAGATCATGGATATTGTTGGATTTCTGCTGCCAGATCCACAAAAAGCTCATCCGTACAGCTTTTTCAATGCCGTTCTTCGAAGCGTCAGTGCCGGAAATTCTTTCGACAGATCATACCTGTTCACAACTCCGAATTTCTTGATCGTATATGCCGGAGTTCCATCCTCCCATACCGGTCTTACTTTTTCGCCTCTGGTATCGGTACCGTTATCGATAATGTCACGGCACATATTGATAAATACTTTGTCTGCATAACTCATTTTTTGTTTCTCCTGTCCTTTTCCTGTTCTCTTTACGGATCACTGATATTATAAAGAATCCGGTCCAGCATCTTTTCCAATGCCGCGATTTCCTTTTTACTCATCCCGATCGTCAGCCTCTGATCTATCTTCTTCCGGTAATTGTCCATCTTTTTCTGAATATCATATGCTTTTTCCGTCGGGTAAATGTTCTTGCATCTTTTGTCCTGATTACTTGGAACTGCCAGAATGAATCCTTTTTCATCTAACCTTTTTAAGATTCCCGTTACCGTCGGATTCTTAAGACTTAACGCCTTTTCAATGTCTTTCTGATTCACAAACTCCTTACTGCTGCCAAGAAGATAATCCAACACCGCGCACTGCGATGATGTGATCCCTATCCCCCCGAAGCAGGTTATTGAATTCTTTTCATAAATATTATTGATCTGTTTGAACATAACCAACGGGTAATCGTTCTTTCATCCCTTGTATTCTCCCATTTCCTGTAATACCGTCATCAGTCCGGGTATTCATAAATACCCAGACTATTTCAATTTATTTTACCATATTCCAACAGGCTATGCAATCTTATCCATCGCGCGAATCTTTTACAGCGAATCCAATTGCGACAATTCCCGCTGCCGCATCTGCGATCGGTCCCGCATACATCACGCCGTCAATTCCCATAAAAATCGGGAATATAAGTATCAGCGGAAGTAAAAAGATTACCTGTCTTGTAAGCGACACTACAATACCCAGCTTCGCTTTACCAATTGATGTAAAGAATCCGGATGACATTGGCTGGATTCCATTAACAAATGTCATAAACATAAAAATCCTGAAATATCTTGCTGCAAATTCATAATATTCTTTGCTTCCCGTACCAAAGATACTCACAAGCTGCGTCGGGAAAACTGGAAACACAAGAAGAACACAATTCCAACCGTCATAGCAACGCGGAATGCTTTCCAATAAGTGCGTTTTACTCTGTCATACGATCCTGCCCATAATTATATCCCCAGATTGGCTGACATCCCTGGGAAATCCCGATCGCAATAGCCATGAACACCATATTTACCTTTGAGATAACGCCCACACACGCCAGTGGAATATCTGTTCCATATACAGAAGCCGCACCATAATAGCGCAGTGTATTATTCATTGTAATCTGTACCACAGCCATGGCAACCTGATTGATACCGGAAGCCATTCCCAATGACAGGATCATTTTCAGGAGATGGCCTCTCGGACGGAACATCTCTTTTTCAGCTCCATTTTTACGAAATCTTCCAAAATATACAATTACCATAATTCCGGATACGATCTGTCCGATCACGGTCGCCCACGCAGCGCCTTTGATCCCCAGTGGAATCCAAAGATAAACAGCGGATCTAACACCGTATTAATAATTGCCCCTGTCAGCATACAAGTCATAGAGTACGTAGGACTTCTGTCCGCGCGGATCAGATGATTCCCTCCGGTTGTCAAAATCAGGAACGGAATTCCAAATGCCGTAATTCCTGTATAATCCTGTGCATATGGCAGGATCTTTGCCGTCACACCGAAAAGATGCAGCAGAGGATCCAGGAACACCAGTACCACTGCTGCAATGATCACACCACAGATCACCAGCATGGAAAGCCCGGTCCCCGCAATCCTGCTTGCTTTCTCATGATCTCCCGCTCCGGAACACAGATTAAAATTCGACGCACTTCCGATTCCAAGAAGAAGTGCTGTTGCCGTACAGATAATCGACACAGGAAATGCGATATTAGTCGCTGCATTTCCAAGAAGTCCTACACCTTGTCCAATAAATATCTGGTCTACAATATTATAAAGCGAGCTGACCAACATACTGATGATTGCCGGAATTGCGAATTTCGCGATCAGTTTTCCCTCGCTTTCTGTTGCCAGAGGATTCACTTTTTTCTGTTCTTTCAACTTTCTTTCACTCCTTATTTTCTCACCAATTATTCATGGATTCTTATTTGATTTTCACCATACGGCGATTATAAAGACGGAGCTTGTTACGGCCTCCGTCCTCTGAAAATATTCTGCTATTTATTATTTAATATTCACGGATCACGGTTCCAATCTCCCGTGTCGTATCCATATCCACCAGATGAGCCAGTGCATCTTCCAGATGCTTTTCTTTACTGCTTCTGTAACAATAACAAGCTCTGCTGCATCATCTTCTTTTGTCTTCTGAATCACTCTTGCAATACTTACTTTATGCACTCCGAATACACTTGCAATTGCAGCAAGTACACCTGGTTTATTATCCACCAGCATACGGATATAGAACTTGTTCTTTTTACTTCTTTAAAGTTCTTTACCGGTGTCTCACGATAACAGGTACAACTGATTCTTCCTGTACAATGGTATTGTATATCACGGATCACATCGATCACATCACCCATGATCGCACTGGCCGTCGGGAGTTCCCCTGCTCCTCTTCCGTAGAACATCGTATCACCGGCAGCATCAGAGCGGACAAATACTGCATTAAACGAATCTCTCACGGATGCAAGCGGATGTTCCTTCGGAATCATCATCGGATGAACAGCAACCTCAATTCCTTCTTCCGTATTATGCGCAACACCGAGTAATTTAATCACATCACCGAATTCTTCTGCGTATTCCACATCTTTCGCAGTAATTTTTTGTAATTCCTTCTGTATATACATCATCGAATGTAACTCTGGAATGAAATGTAATCGATGCCATGATCGCTACCTTACGTCCTGCATCCAGACCTTCGATATCAGCAGTCGGATCAGCCTCCGCATATCCAAGTTCTGTTGCAAGTGCCAGGGCATCGTCAATATCCATCCCTTCTTCGATCATCTTGGTCAGAATAAAGTTAGTCGTACCGTTTACAATACCCATAACTTCCTGAATCTCATTCGCCGCCAGACACTGCTTCAGCGGACGGATAATCGGGATTGCTCCTGCCACAGCTGCCTCAAATAAGAAATCCACTCCACTTTCTTCTGCCGCCTCCAAAAGTTCGTGTCCATGTGTCGCTACCAGATCTTTGTTCGCTGTCACGACATTCTTTCCTGCCTCCAGTGCTTCCAGAATCATAGTTCTTGCAGGTTCGATACCACCCATCACTTCGATTACGATTTCTATCTCATCATCATTCATGATATCTTCCCACTTATCGGTTAAAAGAGACTGGTCTACACCCTCTCTTTCTTATTCATGTTATGTACCAGTATCTTCTGAATTTCAAGACCTGCACCGGCTTTCAATGCCATTTCATTCTTCTGGCGTTCCACATGTTTATACACCCCGCTGCCGATCGTTCCAAGTCCCAGAAGACCTGCTTTTACTACTCTTTTCCTGATTCATCTTCTCACATCCTCGTTTTTGTTCACTCTCTTTTCGTTTTCGTATCTACAGATATTCTGCCAGCGGCAGATTCTGCAGCTTTGCTTATACAGACTTTAGTATAGCATAGTGCTACATATAATTTCAATCCGATTCTTCCCACGCTCGGAAATTAGTACAGTTTAATCTCCTTTCTGCACAGTAACAAATCCGCACCCACATAATTGATCAGCACAAAAAAAGACGTTACAAATAGTCAATTCAGAGCGACAGACGGGACTCGAACCCGCGACCTCCACCTTGGCAAGGTGGCGTACTACCAACTGTACTACTATCGCATAGCAACTACTTGCAACGTCTTTTCAGAGCGACAGACGGGACTCGAACCCGCGACCTCCACCTTGGCAAGGTGGCGTACTACCAACTGTACTACTATCGCACATCAAGTATGTTTTATTATTTTATGTTCATCAGAACGATATTCAGTATAACGTATATATATGGTATTGTCAACTGCTTTTTTAATTTTTTGAATTTTTCTTTAATTTGAAAACTCCGACAACTTTTCCTGCATGCTTTGGCAAGTGGCAGCTCCTACGAACGCATAGTGATAAAAAAGGTGCGGGAGCAACCCTCTTTGGTTTTCCCGCATCTTTTACTTTATATAGCTTTTACTTTATTCTTTGTCTTCTGCCTTTTTCTCTCTTCTTTTGCTATAACCGCAATTCCGAGTTCCTCCAGCTGTTTTGCATCTACATGTCCCGGTGCTTCTGTCATAAGATCAGATGCATCTTTTACTTTAGGGAATGCAATTACATCACGGATGCTGTCCTGTTTTGCCATCAGCATAACCAGACGATCCAGACCATATGCAAGTCCTGCGTGCGGCGGCACACCATACTTGAATGCTGTCAGAAGGAATCCAAACTGCTCCTGTGCCTGCTCTTCTGTAAATCCAAGCACTTCAAACATCTTGCTCTGGATATCCTGATCAAAGATTCTGACACTTCCTCCA
>VOFB01003602.1_pt1 | contig 23808 bp, 33 predicted proteins | sample 5384141 | NCBI WGS metagenome assembly VOFB01 (sample SAMN12384721, study PRJNA508395) | human gut metagenome | isolation source: healthy gut A | host: Homo sapiens | reverse complement strand
TCCGGGCAGGGGCCGAAGTAGGATTCCATTTCCCGCGTCGCTCAGCCCGAAAATAGGATTGGATATCCAGCCAGACGAAGTGCGGCCTGCGGTTCATCACGCGGACGGCGCGCTCGCAGCGGGAAACCCAGTAGTTGTAAGCGCCGGTCGCGTTCTTCGGCACGTCAAAGCTGACCTGCGCGGGCATTTCCGCCGCCCGCGTCGTGATGCATCTGCATTTCCGGCTTGATCTGCGCCGTCATTTCGTAGAAGAGCGAGACCATGTTTCTTCCGTCGTCAGCACGCTGTTGAACAGCTCGGCGTAGCGCGTCAGGAACTTTTCGCGGTATTGCGGAACCTGCACCAGCTTGCGCACGAACAGGTTGGATTTGATCTTCTGGCTGCCCGCGCCGTTTTTCATTCATGTAATAGTGACGCAGCCGGTCGCGTATTCCTTGCCCTTTGCTCTTGTAGGTGGCGTTGAACAGCCCCCAGTCCATATCGAACACCAGATAGCGCCACAATTCGCTTCGACCTCGGCGAGCAATTCAGGGTTGCTGTTCAAATCGGCGTCCTTGACCTTGTTGTAGAGCGCCTTGTAATCCGCGTTCGAGCCCTGCTTGACCTGAGAGGAAGAGAGGCCGTCGGATTGCAGCAGGTCGATGTCCTTCGATTTGAGCCAGCCCTCGTGCTGCGCCACCGTAATCCCACGCCCGCGCTCGCGTCATGTTGTAATGACCCCAGTATTGGCCGTTGATGTAGACGATGACGGGCTTCCATGCCTGCGTGGCCAGCGTGCTTCCGGCTTGATCGATCAGCCGCGCTTCAAGGCCGATCCATCACGCGGGTGAACAGGCCGTCCTGACCGCCGTTGCGCAGAACGAAGCTCTTGTAGGTCGTGAACGGGCGGTCGTCGAAGAGCGCATAATCAAATTCGCTCTTGCCGAATTGGCCGTCGGCCTTGATGAACAGGCTCTTTTGCGGCATATCCAGCGAATACTGACCCATGACGCGGAAGCGAATACCCTGCGAAATCTGAAGCTGGCCGTTTTCGTCGCTGTATTCCAGCCATGCGGGGGAACCAGTTCTTCTGGCCGTAGGTCGCGATCTTGATCCACGGCGTCGGCTTGGATGTATCGACGTTCGGGCCGTAGGCGAACGCGCCGTATTCCTCATTGGTCAGGTTATCCGGGTCGGTCGTCAGGCAGACGACCGGCATCGTGTGATACACGGAAATCAAATACGTTTCGGAGACGATCTGCGAGGCCTCCACGCCGTCGCGATAGGTGCGCGCGCGGATAACCGTGTTGGTTTCGATCTCGATTGGCTCGGTGTAAATCGGGGAGGATTCGTTTGGGTCGGTGCTGTCGAGCGTATAGCGGACGGTGCTGCCCGCCGGAACGTTGATCGTGACCGCGTTTTCGCCCGTCAGCGGCCGCACGTACAGGCCGCCCGCCACGTTGAAGGTCGGCGGCTCGGCATAGCCGGTGAAGCCCTGCCCGTTCGCCGCGCCCGGCGTGGGGGGAATAATAGAACAGCCCGCCTGCCCGAGCGTGCGCCCGTAGGAGGTATCGTCGTAAAGCTGGGGGACGACCACCTTATCCAAGATCTGCCCGCTGGGGTGGAAAGGCAGATCGTCTCGCCAGATTTTTCAGGTTGTAATTGGTGAAATAATAAACGCCGTCTTTGCTCGTCTGCGTGGTATCGCAGTAGATGACCAGATAGCTGTTGTTTTCGATGGTGATGTCAGGAAACATTTGCGGGGTTTTTAATGTTATCGGACAGGCCGTAACCCTTGAGGTTTACGGCCTGCCCGCTCATGTTGTAGATTTCGATGTAGTCGTAGTAGTAGTTGACGTTCGGTCCGTGCGTGCTTTTGTTGCCGGTCATGACCTCGGTGATGTAAAGCCCGGAGGTGTTGGCCAGACACATGCGCGTGTCCATCGCCGTCATGCCGGCGCGTTGGGCAGCCCCGGCGGGGGCTGGTAAAGAGTTTGAAGCTGCCGTCGCCTTCCTCGTCGCGCCCCCAGGAGGTATCCGCCGAGAGCAGGTCGTAGGTGACCATGTCGATCATTCGACCCTGAATATCCGACAGGATGACGGTTTCGCCGTTGGAACGCAGCTTGAAGCTGGCGTGCGGCCAGCTCCCTTCCGCCGCGGCGCGGTCCTTTTCGAGGCGAAGACGACGAAATAGCCGTTCGGCTCGATCACGCAGCCCTGCGGGAAGCGCCACTTGACGAGCTTATCCGTGCTGTCGCTGAGCGCGTAGTTGGAAAAGGTCGATCGCCTGATTGGTCGTGTTGCGGATCTCGATCCAGTCGGGGTAATCGCCGTCTTCGTCCTTGAGCGTGGTGATGGAGGACGCGCAGATTTCGTTGATGACCAGCGCGCCGCTTTGCAGCACCGTGCTCGCGCGGAACGCGGCGTAGCCCTCCTGCGTGTTGTCGTAGCCCGGCGTGTATTGGTCGGTGATGATGTAATCGTTGCCGCCGACCCATGTAGCTCATGTTGGAATCCATCGCGGGGATGTCCAGCTCCTGGAAGGCGATGCCGTCACTGCCGAAGAGGAAGAGCTTGTCGCCTGCGGAGGAGAGCTTGAATTTCGCGTGGAGCGCCTTTCCGGCTTCGTTCTGTGTGCTGTCCGAGGCAAAGACGATGACATGCTCGCCCGCGGCCAGCGTCATATCCGGAAAGACGAAGGTGATCTTGTCCGCGCGGTCGGAAAGGCCGTAGCCCTTGATGTTGATCGGGCTGTCGCCGGTGTTGGTGAGTTCCACCCAATCCGGAAACGCGCCGGTCTCATCCGGGAACGCGCTGCGGTTGGAGGACATCGCCTCCGTGACGCGCAAATTCGTGTTGCCGCTGGAAACGGCCTCCGCTTCGATCTCCGTGCCGGAGACGTTGGCGGCCGGGGTCTGCGCGATTTTCGGCGCGAAGAGAACCATCAGCACGACAAACACGCTCAGCACAATCAGCAGCGGCAGGGTGCCGCGCTGGGGCTTGACACGTTTGACGGCGCTGCGCTTTCTGCGCGGCGGACTGGTGTTTTTCATCCGGTTGGAACGCATGAATTAACTTCCTTTCAAGATTCGACAAAATAGCCTGACTTAGTATAACATAAATCTCGCATAAACGGAAGATCAAGAAAAAATTTCTACGGGTTCTTTCCGCCTCCGCGCGATTTTTTCTGCGTGTTTGGCCTGCGAAACGCATAGATTATCCCTGTGGAAAACGGGAGGAGGGCGAAGGAATGCGGCTTGGCGTTGTGCTCACGGGGCGGGCGCCTGCGCGGCGGCGAGCGCGGGCGCGCTGACATGGCTGCTGGATGCGGGCGTTTCGCCCTGCGCGGTCTGCGGGATGCAGGCGGCATGGCCTGCGGCGCTGTATCTGGCGGGCTATGACGCGGGGAGACTGCGCGGCGCGGCTGCGCAGGCCGCGCGGATGGGGCGGCGGCTTCTGCGCGCTGATGCGTCCGCCTCGGCGGTGCTGGGCATGAAAAAAAGCGCGCTGTGCCGCGGGCGGCGGCTGGAAAAGCTGCTGGCCGCGCAGACAGGGGAGCGCGCGTTAGGGTTGTGCGAGCGGCAGGGCGTTTTTCTGTGCCGGACGGCGCGAAGCGGGCACGTCGTCGCTTTCTGCACGCAGAGCGTGTCGCAGGAGGGGACGATTGTGACGCTGCAAGCCTCGGCGGGCTTTGCGGCGCGCGCGGCGCTGGCCAGACCGCCGTTTGTCTTGGCGCTGGAATGGATGGGCTCGCCGCTTTTGCCGCTGGATGATCTGCCGCTGGCCTGCCGTCTGCTCACCGCCTTGGGCGCACAGCGGGTGCTGGTCGTCGCGCCGCAGAGCGCCCTGCGCCATCAGCCGGACGCGCTCGAACAGGCGAGCGGCTTCTTCGTGCCCTGCGCGCGGGAACTGGGGGAGAATGTCGGCGTTTTTCGTATTCCGCTGCCGGAAACGCTCGGCGCGCTTTCCCTCGATCGGATTCTGCCCGCCATGGACGTCGGCCGGGAGGCCGCCGAGCATGGCATGGAGGCGGCACTGGAGCGCATCGGCATGCCGCTGTGCCGCGTGCTGCCGTTTCGACGAAGACTCATCGCACCGTGATATCCACGGTGGCCTTCTGCCGTTCGCCGCCGATCACGGTTTCCAGCGCGGCAGCGTATGCCCCGGCGGGAACGCGCTCCCCGGCGTCGTTTCGCCCGTCCCAATACAGGCGGGTGACGTCTCCGGGCGCAGGGCGCGTGAGCTGAGCGCTGGCCAGACGGCGGACGAGCTTCCCCTGCGCGTCATAAATGCAGACCGTGATTTCCGCCGGCACGTTGATCCGCGCTTCCAGCACGAGCTCGCGCCGGGCGGATGCGTCGAATTCAGCGTTTTCGGCGCTCAGCGTGACGCTCGGCTCGACAGCCGCGGGGCGGACGGCCAGCAGCCGCTCGGAGCAGAGGATCACCTCGCTGCCCGTGACGGCGAAGACCTGAAGCATCATGTAGCCGCTTTCGCCCTCCAGAATGCCGTCGAGCGTCAGCTCCCGCGTCTTGCGGCCGGGGGTCAGCAGGCCGCCTGTTGTGTCGCCGTCATCCAGAAACGTCGCCGCGTCCTGCCAATGCCAGCCGCCGTTCACCTGCCGCACCACGCGGTACTGCACGGCGGTTTCGGCCGTGACGGTGTAAGAAAATTCCAGCGTCGGGTCGTCGGATTCGAGCAGGCAGTCGCCGTAGCTGAATCGGGAAAGGGCGCGCGCAAGGGGGGTGTTCGTTGCCACGGGGAGCGTCAGCGCGTTGGCCTGCGCGGAGAGAAGCTGCACGGAGGAGGAGGGAACCGCCGCGTTCAGATACCGCCGAAGCTCTTCCAGCGTCACCTCGCCGTTGCCGTTCACGTCCGCTTCGGGCTTGCCGTAAAGCCCGAGGCCGCTGGAAAGCGCGCTGGCGAAGTAGGAAACCGCGCCCGTGGAGAGCCCCCCTCGCTGTCGTAATACCAACTGGATTCAAACCCGCTGGCGGAGGTCAGCACGTGGATGCTCGGGTCTGCCAGAAAGGGCGTTTCCAGCGACGCGGGGGATTGCACGCGGCTGCCCGGCAGAAGGCTGTGCGCAAAAGCGCCGCGGCCGATCAGCGCGCCGGAATAGCAGGCGTCCACGATCAGCAGCTTTTCGCCCTGTATGCCCGAAAGGATGTTTTGCAGCGCCGCCGCGCCCAGCGGCGCTTCGTTTTCGCCGTCGCCCAGCATCAGATAAACCTGCCCGTCGTCCGAGGAGGAGAGCACGCCGTGGGTGCACAGGTAGAGGATGGAGAGATCGGTCTCGTCCGCGTCGCCGAATGCGTCGTCCACGGCGGATTGCAGGCGCCGGACGGTGCCGATGGTGCCATCCTCGATGGAAAGGCTGCCGAGGTTCAGCCCCGCGCCGACCAGCGCGGAACCGACGATGTGCAGATTGCCGGAGACGGAATTGCCCAGATCCGGCAGGGAGAGAAAGTCGTGGCAGGCGACGAGCAGCGCGCGCGTCTGCCCCAGCGCCCACGCGGGCAGCGCGAGCAGCAGCAGAAAAACGACGAGCGGGAAAAATCCTTCGCATAACCGGCGACCTCCTTTCTTCCGTAACGGCGGCTGAAAGCGGCAAAGCGCTTTCGGCGGTTCTCTACTTGTATAGACGTAAAACCGGCCGAAAATTTCACTTTTTTTCAAAAATTTTTTGAAAATATTTTCTGATGGGCGGGATACTGCGTAAAATCGCCCGCGCGCGCTTCGAAATATCCCCATTTTATCCGATTCTCTGCGGATCGGCAAGATAAATGTTACGAAATTTCATAAAATTCCGTTCGGATGTCACAATTTCGTCACAAATCCGAAGGCGCTTGTCAAATGAACCGCCCGGTGATAAGCTGGAAGCATCACATGGGGAAGGAAAGACAGCATGAAACCTGAAAACAAAAGAGACACGCCGCTCTGCGCGCGCTGCTGATCGCGCTGCTGACGCTGGCGCTGCTGGCGGCGGGCTTTGCGGCCTACCGCTTCTGGCGGCTGCCGCGCGCCGGGTTCGCCGTGCACTTCGTGGATATCGGGCAGGGGGATGCGGCGATTGTGGTTTGCGACGGGAAAACGCTCGTCATCGACGGCGGGATGCCGGAGAGCGGCGCGAAGCTGGTCGACTATCTGCAAAACACGCTGCATGTTTCCACCATCGACGCCATGATCGGCACCCATCCGCACGCGGATCACATCGGCGGCCTGCCGGACGTCATCCGCGCCTTTGCGGTGAAGACGCTGTATTCGCCGGTGGATGAATTTGAGGGCAAGCCGTTTGAAGCGATGAAGCGCGCGGCCGACGCGAAGAACATCAGAATCACCGTGCCGCAGGCGGGGCAGCGCTTTTCTCTCGGGCGTGCGGAGGTCGAATTTTACGCACCGCTGGGCATTTACGACGACGTGAACGATCTCTCTCTCGTCACCCGGATCACCTACGGGCAGACGGCGTTCCTGTTCACCGGCGACGCGGAAAGGCCGTCCGAAAACGACATGATCGACAGCGACGAGGCGCTGTCCGCAACGGTGCTCAAGGTTGGCCATCACGGCAGCAACACGTCGAGCTCCTATCTCTTTCTGCGGCAGGTCATGCCGTCCTACGCGGTCATTAGCTGCGGCCGGGATAACGCCTATGGCCATCCGCATCAGGAGGTGCTGGCGCGGCTGAGGGATATCGGCGCGGCGGTGTATCGCACGGATGAAAGCGGCACGATCGTCTGCCGGTCAAACGCCGAGCGCGTCGCGTTTGAGACGGAAAAGGGAAAAAGGCCGACCGCAACGCCCCGAAAGGGTCAGTCGGTCGGCTATGTCGGCAATATAAAGAGCAAAAAGTTCCATCTCTCCACCTGCTCGTCCGTGCAGGATATCCAGCAGAGCAATCGCATCACGTTCGCCAGCCGCGCGGCGGCCGTGAAGCAGGGGTATTCGCCCTGCAGGGCGTGCAGGCCATGAGGCGCGCATGACAGGGAAAAATACAGGCGCGAGAAAGGCAAAAGAAGACAAAAAGGGAGCGGCCCTCGTCAAAAGGCCGCCTTTTCATATGCTGTTTGGGAAAACGGGCGCTTAGTACATGCCGCCCATACCCGGATCAGCCGCCGGGGCGGGCGCCGGATTCTTCTCCGGGATGTCCGCCACGAGGGATTCGGTGGTCAGCACGGTTGCCGCGACGGAAGCCGCGTTCTGCAGCGCGCTGCGGGTCACCTTGGTCGGGTCGATGATGCCGGCCTCAACCATATCGACGTACTTGTCGTTCAGCGCGTCATAGCCGTAGCCCGGCTTCTTGGTGCGCTTGATCTTCTCGACGATGACGGAGCCTTCCATGCCCGCATTGGCCGCGATCTGGCGAACCGGCTCTTCCAGCGCGCGCAGGACGATCTGCACGCCGGTCTTCGCGTCGCCGCTGAACTTCGGCAGCAGCGCCTGAACCTCCGGCAGCACGCGCTCAGCAGCGCGGTTCCGCCGCCCGGAACAATGCCTTCCTCAACGGCGGCACGGGTCGCGGAGAGCGCATCCTCGATGCGCATCTTGCGCTCCTTCATTTCGATTTCGGTGGCTGCGCCGACCTGAATCACCGCAACGCCGCCGGCCAGCTTGGCCAGACGCTCCTGCAGCTTCTCGCGGTCGTAATCGGAGGTCGTCTCGCCGATCTGGGTGCGGATCGAAGCGACGCGCGCCGCGATATCCTGCGGGTTGCCCGCGCCCTCGACGATAGTGGTGTTGTCCTTGTCAACCTTAACCTGACGCGCGGAGCCGAGCATATCGACCGTCGCGCTCTTGAGCTCGTAGCCCAGCTCCTCGGAGATCACCTGGCCGCCGGTCAGGATCGCGATATCCTGCAGCATGGCCTTGCGGCGGTCGCCGAAGCCCGGCGCCTTGACGGCCACGCAGGTGAACGTGCCGCGCAGCTTGTTGACAACCAGCGTCGCCATCGCTTCGCCTTCGATGTCCTCGGCGATAATCAGCATCTTGCGGCCGGCCTGCACAACCTGCTCGAGCAGCGGCAGGATCTCCTGAATGTTGCTGATCTTCTTGTCGGTGATGAGGATGTAGGGATTGTCGAGGACGGCCTCCATCTTGTCGGTGTCGGTCGCCATGTAGGCGGAAACGTAGCCGCGGTCGAACTGCATGCCCTCAACCAGAGAGAGGTTGGTCTGCATGGTCTTGCTCTCCTCGACGGTGATCACGCCGTCCTTGCCGACCTTCTCCATCGCTTCGGAAATCAGCTTGCCGATGGTCGGGTCAGCCGCGGAGTTCGCCGCGACGTTCTCGATGGACTGCTTGCCGCTGACCGGCACGCTCATGCTCTTCAGGCTCTCCACCGCCGCGTTCGTGGCGGCCTCGATGCCGCTGCGCAGAACCATCGGGTTCGCGCCGGCGGCCAGGTTCTTCAGACCCTCGCGGATGATCGCCTGCGCCAGCAGGGTAGCGGTGGTGGTGCCGTCGCCCGCAACGTCGTTGGTCTTGGTAGCAACTTCCTTCACCAGCTGCGCGCCCATGTTCTCAAACGGATCTTCCAGTTCGATTTCCTTCGCGATGGTCACGCCGTCGTTGGTGATGAGCGGCGCGCCGTATTTCTTGTCGAGCACCACGTTGCGGCCTTTCGGGCCGAGGGTGATCTTGACGGTATCCGCCAGAGAATTGATGCCCTTTTCAAGGGAACGGCGGGCTTCCTCGCCGAAAATAATCTGCTTAGCCATAATGATGACCTCCTACCAATCAGGTTCTTTTTGAATTTCCGCACAGCTTGCTCGCGTGCGCCAAACATTTGGGGTTTATGCAATCAAGCGGCGGAAGTAAGCGAAGGCTTAGCCCTCCACGATCGCGAGAATGTCGCTCTGACGAACGATGGTGTATTCCTCGCCGTCGATCTTCACTTCCGTGCCGGTGTACTTGGAATAGACGACCTTCTGGCCTTCCTTCACCTGCATGGCGACTTCCTTGCCATCCACAACGCCGCCCGGGCCGACGGCCACGATGTAGGCGTACTGCGGCTTTTTCCTGCGCGGCGGACGTGAGGATGATGCCGCTCTTGGTGGTTTCTTCAATTTCCGCGTCCTTGAGAACAACGCGGTCAAAAAGGGGTTTCAAGCTCATTTTGATAGACCTCCTTAGATGATACAGTGACTTTGTTAGCACTCTTTACGGATGAGTGCTAAAGCAAGATATAATATACGCGAGTCAAGCCAATTCGGCAACATGGGCTGATTACCAAATTTTAACGTTTAACCTTATTTTAAGCGATATGGAAAAATAATGCGCTTAATTGATTTGAAACTTGAAATTTCTCCGTTTTTTGAATAAATCGCCCGATTGGGTGGCCGAAATCCGCCTTTTTATGGTAGAATAAGCGCCATTGAGGGCCGAATATGGATCAAAACTTTACGCGGTCAGTCCTTTCGTGGTATGACGCGGGTCATCGTGACCTGCCGTGGCGGCGCACGAAGGACGCTTATCGAATCTGGGTTTCCGAAATCATGCTCCAGCAGACGCGCGCGGAGACGGTCGTTTCTTATTATGAGCGCTTTCTTGCGCGCTATCCCTGATGTGCGCGCTGGCCGACGCGCCGGAGGAGGAATTGCTCAAGGCGTGGGAGGGGCTGGGGTATTACAGCCGCGCGCGCCTGCTGCAAAAGGCGGCGCGGGCGATCGTTTCACAATACGGCGGCGAGCTGCCCGCCGATTTGAAGAAGCTGCGCGCCCTGCCCGGCGTCGGGGATTACACCAGCGGCGCGATTGCGTCCATTGCGTTCGGCATCCCCGCCGCCGCGGTGGATGGCAACGTGGAGCGCGTGATCTGCCGGTATTTCGCGATTTCCGAGGAGATGGGCAGCCCGAAGAGCCGCCGCATGATTCACGCGCTGGCGCAGAGCCTCGTGCCGCCCGACCGCCCCGGTGCATTTGCCAACGCGATGATGGAGATGGGCGCGACGATGTGCACGCCGAAAAGCCCGTCCTGCCTGCTTTGCCCGGTGCGGGCGGGCGCAAGGGGTACGCGCAGGGATGGCGGAGCGCCTGCCCGTCAAGCCCAAGAAAAAAGCGCAGCGCGTGGAGAAGCGCTGCGTGATGCTGGTGTTTTGCCAAAATCGAGTGCTGACCGTGCTCAGGCGGGAGCGCCTGCTCGGCGGCCTTTCCGTCTTCCCGGACGCGGTCGGGGCGCTGTCGCCCGCGCAGATGTGTGCGGCGCTTGAAGCGCTGGGCGTTCCCGCCGTCTACGACGCGCGGCTCGGCTGCGCGAAGCATGTATTCACCCACCTGATTTGGGAGATGGAGATCCATGCTTTTGTCGCGGACGCGCCGACCGACGTGCCGGACGGCCGCTGGGTGAACGCGGCCGAGCTGGCCGCCCTGCCCATGCCCACCGCCGTCAAGGCCGCGCGAAAATTTGCGGAGGAGGCGCTTACCCGCGCCAACGTTTGAGCGTCGGCAGATAGCGCGAAAGCGCGTCTCTGGCGATCTTTTCGTCGGAAAACAGGCCGAGCTTGACTTCGAGCGGCGCGCAGAAATCAATCATTTCGTCCAGTGTGCCGGTCATGTTTGCTTCGCCGTTGGGGCAGCAGTAGACGCAGTAATCGCCGTTCGTCGTGCCGTCGGCATTTTTGCCGAATTGCTCCGGCGCGGTCAGCGGCATGCCGCAGCTTTGACAGATCGGGGTGTCGGCGAAATGGATGTTCTTTTCCATGGAAAACATTCCTCCTTGCTGTTGATGAATGGATTATCGCACAGAAAAGCTGACAACTGCATGTCAGGTTTTGTAGAGCACCGACATTTTTTCGAGTTCGCGGCAAACTGCGTCCGCGAGCGCCTTGAGCACCTTTGCGTGCGCCCCGTAGCCCAGAATGAAGGAGATCAGCCATTCGCCGGGCATGAACGCGGCATGCGCGATAAAATCGCCGTTTTCAGCCTGCGAAAGCTGTTCTTCCTCGAAATCGTCATAAACGCGGAAAGCCATGCTCGCGTCGATGCGCAGCGTGAAGCGAATCGGAGGCACGTCCGATTGAATTTCCGCCGTTTCGTCAGCCACGCAGGCAAGCGCCTCGTCGGGAAATTCGCCCGGAATCGAGCGCAGGCGCTTGATGCGCGTGAGCTTGAAGGTGCGCAGGGCGCGCCTTTGCATGCAATAAGCCAGCAGATACCACGCGCTGCTTTTGAACCACAGGCGGATGGGGCAGACCTCGCGCGGCGCGCAGTCTCCGCCGCTGTTGTAATAATCGAAGGCGAGCAGCTGGCGGTTTAATATGGCGGTTTTGAGGATCGGAAGCATGCCGCTGCGCGTTCCGCTCCAGTCTGCAAAGTCGATGCGCACCCAGTCGGCCTGCTGCCCGCCGAAAAATGCGTTTAATTTGCCGAGCGTCTCCCGGTCGGATGCGCCGGTGGAAGCCAGCGCCTGCAAGGCGGAAAGCATATCCTGCTTTTTCCCCGGCGCTGAGCATGGATTTGTTCAGCCTGAACGTGGGCAGAATGGCGATGCCGCCGTTCCGCCCGCGTTCGGCATAGACGGAATACCGGCTTCGCCGAGCGTCTGCACGTCGCGGTAGATTGTCCGCACGGAAACCTCGAGCGTCTGAGCCAGCGCTGAAGCCGGTATGCGTTCGCGCTCCAACAAAAGATAGAGCAGGCGGAAAAGACGGCTGATCTGCATGGCAATCACTTCCTTGCCGCTTATCGTATCACGGCCGAAACGCTCTTGCAAGCTCAAACGGATCGTGTTATCATGTCAACCACAGAAAGGGGGGAACGTCATGCCGTTTTGTCAGGTGATCGTGGATATCAACCACACGGATGTGGATCATGTGTTCACCTACCGCGTGCCGGCGGGGCTGGACGTCTGCCCCGGCATGCGCGTCCATGTGCCGTTCGGGCCGCGAAAGCTGGAGGGCGTGGTCGTCGAAATGGCGGCGGATTGCGACCTGCCGCCCGAGCGCGTGAAGGATATTTGCGACACGCTGGAGGATTATCCCGCGGTGCTGCCGCCGCTGCTTGAATTGGCGAAGGAAATCCAGCGGACGTCATTTTGCACGCTGGCGGTGGCGCTGAGGCTGATGTTTCCCGCGCAGATGCGCGGCCAGCGCATCCGTGAAAAACAGCAGGAGGTCGCCGTGCTGACCGTCGCGCCGGATGTGCTGGGCAGGTGATCGCGGCGCAGGTTCGCGCGCCCAAGCGGGCGAAGGTGCTGCGGGCGCTGGCCGACGCGCCGGACATGGAGCTGACGACGGCGGCGCTCCGCGAAACCGTCGGCGATTGCCGCGACGCGCTGAACGCCCTTTGCAAGATGGGCTTTGTGAAGCTGGAAAAGCGGGAGAGCCTGCGCAGGCCATACGGCGAGATGGAGCGGCTTTCCGCGCAGGATCCGGAGCTTACCCGCCAGCAGGAGGACGTGCTGGCCGAGCTTCTGCCCGCAGTGGAAACGGGAAAGGGCGAGTTTTTTTACGGCGTGACGGGCAGCGGCAAAACCGAGGTGTTCATCCGTGCCGTCCGCCGCGCCGCGCAGATGGGCAAGACGGCGATTGTGCTGGTGCCGGAAATCGCGCTGACCCCGCAGATGGTCTCCCTGGTTCCGCTCCCCGCTTCGGCGAGGATGCGGCGGTGCTCCATTCGCGCCTGTCTCCGGGCGAGCGATACGACGAGTGGCGGCGCATCCGGCGGGGCGACGTGCGCGGGTCATCGGCGCACGGTCGGCGATCTGCGCCGCTGCAAAAACGTCGGTTTAATCATCATCGACGAGGAACACGAGCAGAGCTATATCGCCGACAACAACCCGCATTACGATGCGCGCCGGTTGGCGCACGAGCGATGCGCGCGGGAGGGCGCGGCGCTGCTGCTGGCCAGCGCAACGCCGAGCATGCGCCTTCGCGATGGCCGGGCGCGGGGATTTGAGGCTGCTGGAAATGCCGAGGCGCGTCAACAACCGCCCGATGCCGACGGTGCATGTCGTCGATATGCGCGAGGAGCTGAAAAGGGCAACCGAAGCGTGTTTTCCGGCGCGCTGGTCAACGGGCTGGATCGGTGCCTCAAAAGCGGCAGGCAGGCGATTCTGTTCATCAACAGGCGCGGCTTTTCGACGTTCGTTTCCTGCCGAAGCTGCGGCTATGTCGTGACGTGCAGCCAGTGCGACGTTTCCATGACCTATCACAGCGCGGAAAACGTGCTCCGCTGCCATTACTGCGGGCAGGAGGCGGCCGTGCCGAAGGTCTGTCCGGAGTGCGGCAGCCCGTATATCAAGTATTTCGGCGTGGGCACGCAGCGCGTGGAGGAAGAGGTGCACAGGCTCTTCCCGGATGTGCCGACCCTGCGCATGGACAACGACACCACCCGCACCAAGGATGCGCACGCGACGCTGATCGAGCGCTTCCGCCGGGGGGAGGCGCGCATCCTCGTCGGCACGCAGATGATCGCCAAGGGGCTGGATTTTCCGAATGTGACGATGGTGGGCATCGTCGCGGCGGATGCGATGCTCAAGCTGCCGGACTACCGTTCGGCGGAACGCACCTTCCAGCTGCTCACGCAGGCCGGGCGCGGGGCGCGCGGATGCGCCGGGCGAGGTCTTTTTGCAGACCTACGACCCAGAAAAATTACGCCGTGGAGGCCGCAAGCCGCCAGGATTACCGCGCGTTTTTTGAAGAGGAGATGCGCGTCGCCGCCGCGCGCGGGCTCTATCCGCCGTACTACGCTGATTGCGCGCCTGCTCTTTGAAGCGGACGACGAGAAGACCGCGCAGCAGGCCGCCGAGACCGCCATGCGGCTGATGGAGGCGTTTTTCGAGCGGCGGGCATATCTCAAAAATATGTGACGCCCTGCGCGCGATGGCCTGCCCGATCAAAAAAATCAAGGGAAAAAGCCGCTGGCAGACGACGCTCAAGATCGTCGATCAGCCGATCTGTCAGGAGGCGGTCGGCAAGATGAGTGAAATCGCCGCCGCGCCGACGGCGGGCTGTCTGTGCGCCTGCCAGATCAACCCTTCGAGCATGATGTGACGCGCTTTGGCAGGCCGGGCGGAAAGCGTGAAAAACCAAAATCTTTGAGCCGAGGGCGTTTTTTTGCGTCGTCGGCTCTTCCATTTTGCGCGGATTTGCTTTATAATAAAAAGGATGATGGGTTAATGCGTCCATTTCCGTTCGATGAAACGGCGGGGACGAAGACAAGTCGGAAACAAGTCAGTTGTAGTTAAAAGGAGAGACGAATTTTCATGGCGCTTCGCAAGATTATCTGCATCGAGGACGAGCTGCTTCGCAAAAGAGCCGCCCGGTTGAAAAGTTTGATGAGAAGCTGCACAAGCTGCTTGACGATATGGCCGAAACCATGTACAACGCCAACGGCGTGGGTCTGGCCGCGCCGCAGGTGGCGGTGCTGCGCCGCGTGGTCGTGATGGATTGCGGCGACGGGCTGATCGAGATGATTAACCCCGAAAATCCTTGAAAACCGAGGGCGAGCAGGACGGGCCGGAGGGCTGTCTCTCCGTTCCGGGTCGCCGCGGCATGGTCAAGCGCCCGATGAAGGTGCGCGCCAAATTTCAGGATCGCAACGGCGAATGGTACGAAATCGAGGCCGAGGAGCTGCTGGCGCGCTGCATCATGCACGAGACGGATCACCTCAACGGCCAGCTGTACGTGGATATCATGTCCCGCGAGCTGTTTGATGACGACGACGGGGAAGAGACGGAGGAATAACGCTTGAGAATCGTGTTCATGGGTACGCCGGATTTCGCCGTGCCGTCGCTGCGCGCGCTGCTGGACAACGGCTATCAGGTCGTCGGCGTGTTTTGCCAGCCGGATCGGCCGAAGGGGCGTGGGCACAAGCTCGCCGCCTGCCCGGTAAAGGAAATGGCCGTCGCGGCGGGGATTCCCGTCTTTCAGCCGGAGCGCATCAAGCGCGCGGAAGGTGGAGGCGCTCAAAAGCCTGCGCCCGATCTGTGCGTGACGGCGGCGTTCGGCCAGCTTCTCTCTCAGGAGATTCTGGACGTCCCTAAGCTGGGGACGATCAACGTCCATGCGTCGCTGCTGCCGCGCCATCGGGGCAGCGCGCCGATCAACTGGTGCGTGATGATGGGCGAGACCGTCACGGGGATCACGACGATGTACACCGATATCGGCATGGACACCGGCGACATGCTCCTCAAGGCGGAAACGCCCATCGGGGAAAACGAGACGGCGGGCGAACTGAGCGACAGGCTTTCCGAATTGGGAGCGGAGCTGCTGATCCGGACGCTGCGCGAATTGGAGGCCGGGACGCTCAAACGCATTCCGCAGAACCCGGCCGAGGCCACCTATGAGCCGAAGCTCGACAAGGAGACCGGCCGGATCGACTGGACGAAGACCGCGCGCGAGATCGACTGTCTGGTGCGCGGCGCGACGCCGTGGCCGGGCGCGTTTACCGCGACGGCGGAGGGCGCGATCAAGATTTTCAGCGTGAAACCGCTTCACAGAGGACCGAGCGGCGCGCCCGGCGAAATCGTCGCCGCGGATGCAAAGACGGGGCTGGTCGTCGCCTGCGGGGATGACGACGTGGAGCTTGAAACCATACAAATGCCCGGCGCAAAGCGCATGAACGCGAAGGATTATCTGCGCGGGCACGACATGCAGACAGCGATTTGTCTGGGAAAGGCGTAATCAATGGCAGACAACAAGGGGCGCGACGGCGGTTTCCGCGGCGCAAATCGAAATACCGACAGAAAGCCGCGCGGCGATAAGCCCGGCTTTGGCGAGAAAAAATTCGGTGAGAAGAAGTTCGGTGATAAAAAGCCCTACGGCGAGCGCAAATTCGGCGATAAGTCCGGCTTTGGCGAGAAAAAATTCGGTGAGAAGAAGTTCGGAGATAAAAAGCCCTACGGCGAGCGCAAATTCGGCGATAAGCCCGGCTTTGGCGAGAAGAAATTCGGCGAGAAAAAGTTCGGCGATAAGCCGTCTTTCGGCGAGCGCAGGTTTGGCGACCGCAAGCCCGCTTTCGGCGCGCCGCGCGCAGAGCGCAAGCCGCGCCCGGTGAACCTCGCGCCGCGCCGCGTGGCGCTGGAAACGCTGCTGGACGTCAGCCGTTCGGATGCGTATGCGTCGCTGGCGCTTGACAAGCGGCTGGCGCAGGCCAACCTGCCCCGCCGCGACCGCGCGTTCGTCACCCAGCTGGTTTACGGCACACTGGAAAACCGGATGACGCTCGACTGGCGCATCGACCAGTTCCTCGAGGGTAACAAGGAAATCGACCAGACCGTGCGCGAGATCCTGCGCATGGGCGCGTATCAGCTCTTCTACCTCGACCGCGTGCCGGATATGGCGGCGGTGGACGAATCCGTGAGCCTGACCCGCGCGATGGGGCTGGAGGCGCTGACCGGGCTGGTCAACGGCGTGCTGCGCAACATGATCCGCGGCAAGAACGACGTGGTCTGGCCGAAGCCGCAGGACGACGCGGTGAAGTATCTCTCCGTCATGTTCAGCGCGCCGACGGCGCTTTGCCAGATGCTGGTGAGCGCTTACGGCGAGCACGACGCGATGGAGATTCTGCGCTACCGCCCGAAGGATCGCAGCGTGACGGTTCGCGTGAACTATCTGCGCTGTGACGACGCGCGCCTGCGCAGTCTCTTTGCCGACGACGAGCTGGAATTTGATCCGGGAATTCTGCCGGGCATGTACAAGGTGCACAGCGCGGGCGACATGACCCGCATGCGCGCCTTCCAGAACGGCCTGTTCACGATTCAGGGCGAAAGCTCCGTGCTGGCCGCGCGCATGGTCGGCGCCAAGCCGGGGCAGACCGTGCTGGACGCCTGCGCCGCGCCGGGCGGTAAAACCGCCGTGCTCAGCGAGATGATGGGCGATACGGGGCGCGTATACGCATGGGATACGCACGCGCACCGCGTGGAGCTGATTCGCGGCACGATGAACCGCCTCAAGCTGGAAAACGTGCGTCCGGCGGTCAAGGATGCGTCCGTTCCGCGCGAGGATATGGCCATGACGCTGGATGCGGCGCTGGTGGACGCGCCCTGTTCCGGCACGGGCGTGATGAACGAAAAGCCGGACGTGAAATACCGCGTGACGGAGGAGGGCGTGCAGGCGCTTTGCCGCACCCAGAAGGATATCCTCGACGCGGTTGCCCCGATGGTGAAGGTGGGCGGCACGCTGGTGTATTCCACCTGCTCGATTCTGCCGCAGGAAAACGAGGAGCAGATTCGGGCGTTCCTCGAACGCCATCCGGAATACGAGATTCAGCCGATGGGCGCGGAGCTGCCGGAAAAGCTGGCGGCGCATGAAAACGCCCTCGGTTTGCAGATGTTCGCGCACAGGGACGGCACGGACGGCTTCTACGTCTGCCGCATGCGCAGGGTGAAGGCATAATGGACGAAATGGAAAAGACGCAGCTCCTGGGCATGACCCCGGACGAGCTGGCGGCGTACTTGAAGGCGCTGGGTCAGCCCGCGTTCCGCGCGAAGCAGGTGTTTTCGTGGCTGCATCAGGGCGCGGCGTTTGAGCAGATGAGCAACCTGCCCAAGGCGCTGCGGGAAACGCTTGCGGAAACCTGCACAGCCAACCCGGTCGCGGTGCTGGAGACGATTGAATCCAAGCTCGACGGCACGATCAAGCTGCTCTACCGCCTGCCGGACGGCCACGTCATCGAGGGCGTGCTGATGCGCTACAAATACGGCAACACGCTCTGCCTGTCCACGCAGGTGGGCTGCCGGATGGGGTGCGCGTTCTGCGCCTCCACGCTGGACGGGTGCGCGCGCAGCCTGACCCCGGCGGAGATGCTGGGGCAGATCGTCTGCGCCAACGGCGTGCTCGCGCCGCAGGGGCAGAAGGTCGGCAACATCGTGCTGATGGGCAGCGGCGAACCGCTGGACAATTACGATAACGTGGTGAAATTCCTGCGGATTCTGCGGATGGAGGGCGGGCTGTGCATCGGCATGCGCAGCGTGTCGCTCTCGACCTGCGGCCTGGTTGAAAACATGCGGCGGTTTGCGCAGGAGGATCTGCCGGTTACGCTGTCGCTGTCGCTGCACGCGCCCAACGACGAGGTGCGCAAAAAGCTGATGCCCGTCGCCCGAAAATACGGCATGGACGACGTGCTGGACGCCTGCCGCTATTACATCGAAAAGACGGGGCGGCGCGTGATTTTTGAATACGCGCTGGTGCATGGCGTCAACGCTGACCCGGCGCAGGCGGTCGAGCTGGCGGGCAGACTGCGCGGCATGCAGTGCCACGTCAACCTGATTCCGCTCAACAGCGTGCCGGAGCGCGGCCTGACGGGCGTGACCGAGCGCGAGGTGGATGCGTTCAAGCATGCGCTCGAACAGAAGGGGATTTCCGTAACCCGCCGCCGCGAGATGGGCGACGACATCGAGGGCGCGTGCGGCCAGCTCCGCAGGCGCTATATCAAGGACAACAACCTGAACAGCGAAACCTGAAAACGACGGGAGTGAACGGCGTGGCGGCGACGATGCGCACCGATATCGGCAAGAAACGCAAACAGAATGAGGATGCGGCCTGGTTTGACGAAAAACGCGGCGTTTTTGTCGTCGCGGACGGCATGGGCGGCCATCTGGCGGGCGAAGTGGCCAGCGGGATGGCGATTGACGCGGTGCGCAAAATGGCCGCGCGGCACAAGAAGCCTTCCATCGACCAGATCAAAAAGACGGTGCTCGGCGCGCACGAGCGGATTTACCAGCGCGCGCAGGGGAACGCCGAATGCGCGGGCATGGGCACGACGCTCTCGATGCTGTGCCGCGGCGCGGGCTACATCTATATCGCGCATGTCGGCGACAGCCGCATCTATCGCCTGCGGGGCGGGCGCATGGAGCAGCTCACGCAGCATCATTCCCTCGTCGGCGAGCTGGTTCGCGCGGGCATTTTGACCGCGGAGGAGGCCAGAACGCACCCCCGGCGCAACATCATCACGCGCGCTCGGCACGGAGGGGGACAATACCCCCGATCTGCTGGCAGCGGATTTGCAGCCCGGCGACCGCTTTCTGCTCTGCACCGACGGCCTGACGGGCATGACGCGCGACGACGAGATCGAAAAAACGCTCCTTGACAGCCAAACCGCCGACGAAGCGGCCGACCGCCTGATTCAAATGGCGCTGGACGCGGGCGGCAGCGACAACGTGACGCTGATTCTCTGTACCGGCGAGGAGGGCAAACCGTGGAAACAAGACTGATCGGCAAAATCATCAGCCGCCGTTTCCGCGTGGAGGATATCATCGGCCGGGGCGGCATGGCGATTGTGTATCGCGCGTTTGACCTCAAGACGCACCAGACGGTCGCCGTCAAGGTGCTGCGCGAGGAATACGCGGAGGACCCGGAATACAGGGAGCGCTTCAGGCGCGAGGGCGAGGTCTGCCGAAAGCTCAGCCACCCGAACGTCGTCAATCTGATCGACGCGGGCGAGGTCGGCGACGTATCCTATCTGGCGATGGAATACGTGGACGGGCAGACGCTCAAGGAACTGATTAACCAGACCGGCGGCATTGCGCAGGAGGACGCGATTCGCTTCACGCTGCAAATTCTCGCGGCGCTGGGGCATGCGCATCAGCGCGGCATCATCCACCGGGATGTAAGCCGCAGAACGTGATGGTCTCCCGCGCGGGGCAGGTCAAGGTCGGCGATTTCGGCATCGCGGGCATGGCGGACACCAAGACCCTGACCACGGACGGCAACGTGATGGGCTCGGTACACTATTTTTCCCCGGAGCAGGCCAAGGGCATGAAGGCGACGGCGGCGAGCGATTTATACTCCGTCGGCGTGATTCTCTACGAAATGCTCTGCGGCCATGTGCCGTTTGAGGGGGAGACGGCGGTTTCTGTCGCGATGATGCACCTGATGGAGCCGCCCAAGCCCATCGAGGAGCAGGCCAAGGTCAGCCCGGCCGTGGCGATGATCGTGGATAAGGCGCTCAAAAAGCTGCCGCAGGAGCGCTATCAGAACGCGGAGGCGATGGCGCGCGATTTGCGGCGGGCGCTTCGCCATCCGGACGGCGAATTTATGGAGCAGCGGCGGCCTGCGATTCTCGAAGAATCGCGCGAGGTGGCTGAAAAAATCCGCAGAAAGAAAAAGACCGGCGGTCTGCCCGCGCGGTTTTTGACGCTGTTCGTGCTGCTGGTGCTGGTTGCGCTCATCGGCGTGGCGGGACTCAGGCTGTACCGCACGATGTTCGTGACGGCGCGCATGCCCGATCTCTTCGGGCTGGACGAGGCGACGGCGCAGCGCATGGTCAGCAACGCGGGACTGACCCTGAAAACGGAATACGCATACAGCGATCAGGCGGAGGGATACGTCTTTGACCAAACCCCCGAGGCCAACGCCGAGGTGAGGCGGGGCGGAACGGTTACGGCCATGATCTCCGAGGGAACGGGGCTTCTGCTCGTGCCGAGGCTCACGGGCATGGCCGTGGAGGACGCGGAAAATGTTCTGCTTGCGCAGGGGCTTTCGCTGAGCTATGTGGAAACCGTGCCGAGCGAAAAGCTGCGCGGCGTGGTGCTTGAGCAGAGCCCGGAGGCGGGGACGAACGCCGAACCGGGCGCGGTCGTCGCGCTGACGGTTTCCGGCGGGCGCGTCGTCGTGCCGGAGCTGGTCGGCCAGCGCGAAGAGGAAGCCGTCGAGCGGATGAACGCCATCGGCCTGACCTGCGGCGATATCGGCTATCAAAACGTGGAGACGGCGCGGCAGGACGGCGTGGTGCTCGCGCAATCCATCGACAAATTCACCGAGGTTCTGCCCGGCAGCGTGGTGAATATGACCGTCGGACGATACGACAGGCGGCGCTACACGGCGGGCGTTACCGTGACGGTGGATGTGCCGCAGAGCGGCGTGACCGTCCGCGTGACGCTGGTGGATGAAAACGGACAGGAAAGCGACATGTATGCCGCGACCTACAACGAAGAAGGGCGGCTTGAGCTGCACGTAACGCTCAGAAGCGAGACGAGCGGCGTTCGCACATGGCGGCTCTATCTGGATGGAAACTTCAAGAGCGAAGCGACGGCGGTTTTGCAGTAAAGGAGAACTATGACGGGAAGCATCCTGCGGGGAATCGGCAGTTTTACACCGTGCTCTGCGACGAGGACGGACAGGAATACACCCTGCGCGCACAGAAAAAACTGCGTCATCAGAAAATGACGCCGATGGTCGGCGACCGCGTCCGCTTTACGCCGGGGCAGGGCGGGGAGGACGGCTGGCTGGAGGAGATTCTGCCGCGCAAAAGCATGATGGAGCGGCCGAGCGTCGCCAACGTCGATATGCTGATGCTGGTGGTCGCCAGCGTGCCGCAGCCGGACATGCTGCTGTGCGACAAGCTGATTCTGCGCGCGGAAAAGGGCGGCATGATTCCGGCGATCTGCGTCAACAAAATTGACTTAGGCGACGAGCTGGCCGAGCAGATTCGGCGCGAATACGTTGGCACGCAGCTCCGCGTGTTCAGCGTCAGCGCGCGCGAGGGAACGGGCGTTTCGCAGCTTCGGGACGCCATGCGCGGCAAGGTCACCTGTCTGGCGGGGCAATCCGCCGTGGGCAAAAGTTCGCTGCTCAACGCGCTGTTCGGGCTGGGGCTGGAAACCGGCGGGCTGAGCCGCAAGACCGAGCGCGGGCGGCACACGACGCGGCGCGCGGAGATGATGGTCGTGGATGGCATGTTCGTGCTCGATACGCCGGGGTTCAGCCTGCTGGAGCTGGAAAACGGCATTGATCCGCAGGATTTTGCCCAGCTCTACCCGGAATACAACGCGCTGGCGGGAGAATGCCGCTTTCAGCCGTGCCTGCACGACCGGGAGCCGGGGTGCGCCGTGCACGCCGCCGTGGACGCGGGAAGGCTGGGCGCGGCAAGGTGGCTGCGATACAGGGAACTGCTTGCGCAGGTTCGTGAAAATTGGAAGGGGCGTTACGAATGAGCAAAAGAATCGTTGAAATTTCGCCGTCCGTGCTGGGTGCGGATCTGATGCGTTTGGGCGAAGAAATCAAAATGGCGGAATCGCTGGGGATTCACTGGCTGCATCTGGACAACATGGACGGGCACTTTGCGCCGAACATCAGCTTCGGGCCGGACTTTGTGCGCGCGATTCGCAGGCAGACGAATCTGTTTCTGGATACGCACCTGATGCTGTCCCGCCGATGCAGTACATCGAGGCATATGCCAAGGCGGGCGCGGATCTGATTACCGTGCATGTCGAGGCGGAGGACAACTGCGCCGAAACGCTGGAGGCCATCCACGCGCTGGGCGTTCGCGCGGGCGTGAGCATCAACCCGGAAACGCCGGTCAGCGCGCTTGAGCCGCTGCTGCCGCTGTGCGACCTCGTGCTGGTGATGACGGTGAAGCCGGGGTTCGGCGGGCAGACGCTGCGTGAGGACTGCGTGGCGAAGATTCCGGAAATTCGGAAGATGATCGAGCGGACGGGGCGCGATATCCTCATCGAGGTGGACGGCGGCGTGAAGCAGAGCAACGCGGCGCGGGTCATCGACGCGGGCGCGGATGTGCTGGTCATGGGCACGGGGCTTTTCCGCGCGGAAGACCCGAAGGCCGTCGTTCAGAGCGTCATGGGGGCGTGACATGAAGGCGCTGATCGTGCTCGGCGGGGACGCGCCGGGCGTCGGGCTGCTGAAGGCCTGCGCGGCGGAGGCGGATTTCTCCATCGCGGCGGATCGGGGGCTGGAGGCCTTTGACGCGGCGGGGATGGAGCCGGATATGCTCATCGGCGACATGGATTCCGTCTCGCCGCAGGTGCTGGCGCGATACGAAAGCCGGCTGTCGGCGGACAGGCTGAACTGCATCAAGGACGACACGGACGGCGAATACGCGCTGAACCTCGCGCTGGAGAAGGGCGCGACAGAAATCACGCTGCTCGGCGCGCTGGGCGGGCGGCTTGACCACGCGCTGGCAAACCTGATGATGGTCGTGCGCGCGGCGAGAACACGGCGCTTGGGCGGAGATTCGCGCGGAGGGCGTGCGCATCGTCCGCGTCAACGGAAGCTACACGCTGGCGGGCGCGCGGGGCAGCACGATTTCGCTGCTGCCGCTGGGCACGGCGCGGGGCGTGAGCATCAGGGGATGCTATTATCTGATTGACGATTACACACTGGAAAGCGACACGTCGCGCGGAATGAGCAACGTGGTCACGGCGGATGAAGCGGTGATTACCGTTCGCGAAGGCGACCTGCTGCTCTTCCATTACAGCGACATACACGGACATGGGGAAAGCGCATGAACCCGATCATATTGGATGAACGCCTGAGCGCCGCGGCAGAGCTGGCGCGGGAGGCGCTGGCGGGCAGAGAAGCCCCCGTTGCGGCGGACGTCGGCTGCGACCACGGCTTTTTGACGGCCAAGCTGCTGGAAATCGTGCCGGGGCTGACGATGCTCGCCAGCGACGTGAGTGCGCCGTCGCTGGAAAAGGCGCGGCGGCTGCTCGGCGCGCGCGGGCTGAGCGAACGCGCGAACATCACGGTCGCGGACGGCCTGAGCGCCGTTGACAGACCCGTGGACGCGGTGATGATCCTCAGCATGGGCGCGGGGACGATCCTCAAAATCGTAGCCGAGGGCAGGGAAAAATCGGAGGCGCGGCGCTGATCGTGCAGGCGAACGTCGATCTGCCGCTGCTGCGCGGCGGGCTGGCCGAGCTGGGCTTTGCGATTCAAAAAGAGGTCTACTGCCGAGCGGCGGGGCGGCACTACGTCACGATGCTGGCGAGGGCGGGCGAGGCCGAAATGCCGGACGATACGGCGGCTGATGCTGGGCGCATGCGCGATTTGTGTGCAGACGGCGGCGCACCGCGATTATCTGGCGTGGCAGCGCGGCGTCCGCGTCCGGGAGACGTTTGCAGGCGGCACGGACAATGCCGCGCGCGAAGGAACGG
>VOFB01001986.1_pt1 | contig 23809 bp, 41 predicted proteins | sample 5384141 | NCBI WGS metagenome assembly VOFB01 (sample SAMN12384721, study PRJNA508395) | human gut metagenome | isolation source: healthy gut A | host: Homo sapiens | reverse complement strand
GCAGACGGTGCGCTACGGCATGAAGATGGACTGCCTGCGCCGCGACCTGGCCGCGTATTTCTGGGACGGCGAATGGCGGGGCCGGCTGGGCGGGGCCGTTGCCGCCGGGGACGGGCGGGAGTTCGGCGATTACGCCGTGTTCCGCGGCGCGGACGGGACGAGCGGCATGGTGATTGTCAACTACGACGAGCAGAACGCCGTTACCGTCGCGCCCGTGCTGGACGGCGGCCAGCCGCTGACCCGGTACCGGCTTGTGGACGACGGCGGGCTCACCCGCTTCGACGGCAGTTTTGTCCTCCCGCCCATGTCGGCCGCGGCTGTCATCTGATTTTTCGCCTGCGGGCGGAGCGCTTGCTCCGTCCCGCTTTTTTCGCGCAGGAGGGGGACGGCGCGTCGGGGCGCGGTGCGGGAACGCGGCCATGCGCGGACGGCGGCGGGACGGGGTGCGCGGAGGCCGCCCGTCCGGAAACGAAGCGGGTAAGGCGGGCGCGCCTGCGGGGCTTTGGCGCGGGGCGGCGCAAAAAAAAACGCCGCGCGCGGCCGGACGCGGGCGAGAAATGCTCCTTTACTTTTCCGGGGCGGTTGTATATAATAAATACTGTATATATAGAGATATGGGATTTTGCCGGTTGCGGCAAAGAAATCAGGATTATAGGCTGGTAAGTGCAATGTACCCTACCGACAAAAGACCGGCGCGCCTGCGGTGTTTCTGCGTCTGCCTTGCGCTGTGCGCCTGCCTTGCCGGCTGCACGGGCAGCGGCGGCGCGGGCGGCGGACGCGGACGCGACGCCCGCGGTTCTCGTTCCGGAAGCGCCGGGGACGGAAACCCTCGGTACAGGCGGCGTCACCATCGACATATCCAACCGCGGCGAGGGCTATATCATGGTGAAATATGAAGGGGACAACCCGCGCATCAAGGTGCAGATCGCCCGTGCGGAGCAGGACCCTTACACCTACGACCTCGCGCCGGGCGGATATGAGACATATCCCTCTCTGAGGGGACGGCGCCTATGCCGTAAGCGTGTTTGAAAACCTGCAGGGCACGGAGTACGCGCTTTTATTCCGCGGCGAGTTCGACGTGCGCCTCAACGATCCGTTCCGGCCGTTTCTGTACCCGAACCAGTTTGTCCGCTTCAGCGCGGATAACAAGGCGATCGCCGCCACGCAGGAAATCGCGGCCGCGGCCGACGACGACCTGGGCGCGGTGGAGCTGATATACAGTTATGTGACCTCGCGCCTTTCCTACGACTATGACAAGGCGGGCGCCGTGCTCGCCGGCGGCATGTCCGGCTACCTGCCGGACATTGACGAGGCCTTTGAGACGAAGAAGGGAATCTGCTTCGATTATGCGGCGCTGATGGCTGCCATGCTGCGCGCGCAGGGGATTCCCCCTCCCAGCTTGTAATCGGCTATGCGGGGAGAGGTGTACCACGCGTGGATCAACGTGTATATCGAAAACGTGGGCTGGATCGGCGGGCCATTTACTTCGACGGGACGGACTGGACGCTCATGGACCCCACTTTCGCATCCACTAGCGGCTCCGCCAAAACCTTTACCGGGGACGGCACGGACTACCACAAAAACTGTTTGTATACTGAAGCTACACGGCACACGGAGGTACTGGAATGGGCAAACGAAAAAAAAGCGGCTGGCCAACGCGGGACATATCCGCATTCTGCGAGCAGCTCGCCCTTGTGATGAAAAGCAGGCATATCCATGCAGGAGGGCCTGCTCCTGCTGCTGGAGGACGCGCAGGACGCGGCGGGGGCCGAAACCATACGGACCATGGCGGACGAGATGGAACGGGGCGGCTCGTTTGTGCAGGCGCTCCGGGCCGCGGGCGTATTTCCCGGATACATGATCCATATGGCGGAAATCGGCGAGGCTTCCGGGCGGCTGGACGACGTGCTGCAGTCGCTGAGCGAATACTACGTGCGCAGCGACGCGCTTACGCGCGGCATCCGCAGCGCGGTCGCGTACCCGATGGTGATGGTCGTCATGATGTTCGCCGTCATCATCATCCTCATTGTGGAAGTCATGCCCGTTTTTCAGAACGTATTCCCACCAGCTCGGCAGCGAGATGTCCGCTTTCGCGCAGGGCATTCTGGGCATCGGCAACGCCATCAGCAGGTATTCCGCCGTCATCCTCGGCGTGCTCGCCGCGGCCATACTCGTATTTCTGCTCCTGCGCCTGACCCCGAAGGGCCGGGCTGTGCTCGCCGCCCTCTACGCCTTCTTTTCCGCAGCCTGAGCCAGACCATCGCGTCCGGGCGGTTCGCCTCCGCCATGTCCCTCATGCTGGAGAGCGGCATGGACGTGGACAGCGCGCTGGATATGACGCTGGAGCTGGTGGAGGACGCGCGGACGCGCGAGAAAATACGCCGCATTCAGGATTATATGCACGGCGGCGCGCGGTTTTCCGACGCCGTCGTCAGCGCGGAGATGTTCTCGGGCGTGAACGCGCGCATGCTCACCGTAGGGTTCCGGACCGGCGCGCTGGACACCGTTATGCGCAGCATTGCCCGCAGCTACGACGAGCAGGTGGAACGGAAGATTACCGGAATCCTCTCCGTGCTCGAGCCAGTGCTCGTCGCCGTGCTTTCCCTCATCGTCGGTATGATTTTGCTTTCCGTCATGCTTCCGCTGATGGGCATTATGTCGGCGATCGGATAGAGGGGGACAGGATGGCAAGGGTATTTGCAGGGCGGAAACGGGCGCCGCCGGCCCGCTGATCCCGGTTTTGTTTTCCGCGGCGGTTCTGGTGCTGGCCGTACTGGGCGTGGCCAACCTCTCCAGCGGTTCCCAGAGCGAACAGCTCGCGCTCGCGCAAAGCGCCGTGCGCCGCAGCGCCGTGCAGTGCTATGCCATTGAGGGCAGATACCCGAACAGCCTGGACTATCTGCAGGAGCACTACGGGCTCATCCTCAACCGCGATAAATTCGTATACCACTACGCGAACGTCGGCGCAAACCTCATGCCCGAAATCAGCGTATTCCCAAAGGAAAACTGCCCCTGACCTGAAAAAAGGGGACATTATGAACGCTACCCGCAGACATATCACCGATATCATATTCCTGCTGTCCCTGCTGTGCGTATTCGCCGTCACGGCCGTATTCGTCGTCATCTTCGGCGCGGACGTGTACAAGGGCATATCCAAACGCATGCAGGACAACGGGAACATGCGAAGCTCCATCACCTACCTGTCCGAGAAAGTGCGCCAGAACGACAGCGGCGGCGTCCGGCTCGGTGCGGTCGGGCAGTCCGACGCGCTCATTCTGGACCGGACGGAGGACGGCCGCGACTACTGCACCTGGATCTACGCCGCGGACGGCTGGCTCTATGAGGCGGTAGTCCCCGCCGCCGGCGTTGTGGCGCCCGGCGACGGACAGAAGGTGACGCAGCTTGCGCTGTTTGAGCTGGACGTTCTCGACAGCGGCCTTATCGAGATTACGGCGGCCGGCGCGGACGGAGAGGCCGTCACGAGCGCCGTGCGCCCACGCTGCGGGACACCGGAGGTGGACGGCGCATGAACCGGATCAACCGATCGCACCTGTTCTTAATGGAATTTATTATTATCATCCTGTTTTCGCCATTGCCTGCTCGGTCTGCGTATCCATGTTTGTTACGGCCAGGACCGCGGCGGCGCAGAGCACGGAGCTTTCCATGGCGAGCGCCTATGCGCAGACGGCGGCGGAGAACTTCAAGGCCTGCGGCAGGGATATCGGATATCTGGAGGAGCAGTTCGGCGCGGCGCAAGACGGAACCGGCGCGGCCGCCTATTTCGACAGGGACTGGAACGCCGCGGCGCAACAGGACGCGGCGTACGCGCTGCGCATCGGCTACCGGACGCAGGGGGCGCTGCTGCTGGCGGACATCTGCGTCACGAAGGACGGCGCGGAGATCTACCGCATAGAAGCCGCGCGCTATGAGGGCTGAACAGGAGCGGGAGTGACACAATGGACGCGAAAAAAATATCATTTTGCCGGCATTGGCGCGGGAGGGCTCTCCATTCTCGCGATATTCGTCGTGCTGTGCCTGACCACGTTCGCCGCGCTTTCCTTCATGACCGCGCGGGCGGACCGGACGCTCAGCCGCAAGGCGGCGGACGCCGCGCGCGCATACTATGCGGCGGATACGCAGGCCGAGCGCAGGCTTGCCGAGCTGATCGAGCTTGCGGCCGAGGACGACTGGAACGCCGCGCTGGAGCGGGCGGGGGTTTCCGTGGAGGCGGCGGACGGCGAGGCGGTCGTGCGCTATCGCGTACCGGCCGGAGAGACGAAAGAGCTGTGCGCGGAGATCGCCCTTGCGCTGGAAAACGGGCGGCCGACGGGAGCGTGGTCCCGCCGCGGCTGGCGGACGCAGGCGTACGCGCCCGAGGACGATCCCGTACCGCATCTGCCCGTGCTGCAGTGAACGCACGCATTACACAAAAAGCATAGAGGTGGCGATGGCATGAACCATGTAGAAGAACTGTTCAAGCATGCGGCGGACCAGGGCGCGTCCGACATATTCTGATCGCGGGGCTGCCCTTTCCGTCAAGACAAACAACCAGATTCGGCGCCTCGGCGAGCGGCGCATGCCGCCCGAGGACATTCAGGCGCTCATTGCGCAGGTCTACGCGCTGAGCGGGCGGAGCATGGAGCGCATGCTGGAAAGCGGGGACGACGACTTCTCCTTCTCGCTCCCCGGCGTTTCGCGCTTCCGCGTCAGCGTATACCGGCAGCGCGGCTCGCTTGCCGCCGTCGTCCGCGTCGTGGCTTTCAGCCTGCCCGACCCGGACAAACTCGGCATTCCCGAAACTGTGCTGGAACTGGGCGACAGGGCCAAGGGGCTTGTGCTCGTCACCGGCCCGGCGGGCTCCGGCAAATCGACCACGCTCGCCTGCATGATCGACCGGATCAACCACAGCCACAACGACCATATCATCACCCTGGAGGACCCGATTGAATTCCTGCACCGGCACGACAAAAGCATTATCAGCCAGCGGGAGATCGCGACCGATACGGAAAGCTATGCGGTCGCCCTGCGCGCTGCGCTCCGCCAGGCGCCGGACGTGATCCTGCTCGGAGAAATGCGGGACTATGAGACCATGCGCATCGCCATGACCGCCGCCGAAACCGGGCACCTCGTGCTCTCCACGCTGCACACCATGGGCGCTACGAACACCATCGACCGCGTCATCGACGCGTTCCCGCCCAACCAGCAGGACCAGATACGCGTACAGCTCTCCATGACGCTGCAGGCAGTCGTGTCCCAACAGCTTATCACGGCTTTGGACGGCGGCGTTGTGCCCGCCTTTGAAATCATGCGCTGCCATCCCGCCATCCGGAACATGATCCGCGAGTCCAAAACCCACCAGATCGACTCCGTCATCCTCTCCTGCGCGTCCGAGGGCATGATCGGCATGGACGCGAGCCTTCTGCGGCTGTACCAGCCGGGCACCATCGATGAGGAACAGGCGGTTTCGCACAGCATTTCCCCCGACCTGCTCCGCAAAAAAATTCGTGCGACTCCAAAAATGAGACCGATTTGCGCAATTCCTGTCGCAAATCCTGTTTTTTTTATCTTTGTTTATGATATAATGCACAAGAAATACTAAATCTGCGCAAGGGGGGGCGTAAGAATGGCGGATAAACCAGTCCTTCAGGTGAAAATGTTCGGAAGGTTTCAGGTGACCTGCGGTGAACACGTCATCGTTTCGCCGGACAGCCGCAACAGCAAAGTCATTCAGCTGCTTCAGTACCTGTTGTGCAACAGGGGCAAGATGATCCTGCAGGAAGAACTCATTGAAGTGCTGCTGCACGACGACTACAGGGAGCAATCCTGTCAGCACGCTCAAAAATATTGTATACCGGCTCCGCAAGCTCTTTTATCGGCGCGGACCTGGACAAAAAGCTGCATACTCTACAAAAAAAAGCAGATACGGCTTCTCCCCCGACATCCCCTGCGAAATAGACGCAGAGCAGTTCTTTGAACTCACCAAGCGCGTCAAACACGCGCACCTGGACGACGATTCCCGCTTTGCGCTGTGCATGCAGGCGATTGAGCTGTACAGAAGCGATTTTTGACGCGCTCCTCCAACGAGCCCTGGGTCATGGGCCGCGCCGTCCGCTATCAGGAACAGTTCTGCGAGCTGATCCGCACCGCTTACGGCATCGCGGAACGCTGCGGACGGTTTGACGAGGCCCCTGCCCGTGCTGCAGCGCGCGACCGTGCTCTTACCCTTTACGAGGAGCTGTACCTCATGCACATCTCCTGCCTGTACGAGCTGCGGCGCGGCAGAGAGGCCATTGAGGGAGTACAACAGCGTCGCCAACACCCTGTACAACGACCTGGGCGTAAGCCCTTCGCAGACGATGCAGAACCTCTACCGCAGAATTACGAGCAGTATGCAGCCGGTGACCGACTCCATCCTGGAAGTGCGCGCCACCATCAGCGAACCCGAGTACTTTACGGGCGCGTACTACTGTAACTTTGAAAACTTCGTAAACATATACCAGTTTATCGTGCGGCACATGGGAGCGCAGCGGCCAGTCTGTCTACCTCATGCTCTGCACCCTGACCGAGTCCGACAACAGCCCCCAAAACGGAGAGCGGCTGAGCAAGCTCTCCACCGCCCTGCACCAGGCGGCGCGCATGTCCTGCCGGCGCGGGGACGTGTACACCCGCTACAGCCCGTCGCAGTTTTTGCTCATGCTCATGAATATCAACCAGGAAAACTGCCACATCGTTGCGGACCGGCTGCGGTACAATTTCTTCAAACACTCGACAATACCAACGTGCGCCTAAGCTGCAAAAGGAAATTTCGGCCGCAAACATGGACAGCGTTATGAAAGCGCACGGCAGCGATCAGCCGCCCTCATGGTGAGCTGAACCGCTTTCAACAGATCAACGCATTGCGGAAGGAGAGCAGAACGCAGATGTGTCCCAACGATCCGGCGAACCGATCCGGCAACGCCGTCTATATTTGTGTAGACCATAAAAAATCCCATTGAGTTTTCCGGCGCCATTTACCAGAAAAACCGCAGGCTCGGACTACCGTTCCAGAGCGTCGGCCAGCTGATCCAGAACATGGATCTTATGTTCCGACGCCATCGGGTACCCGGCAGCCTCCGTAAAATACCGGACTTTCGAAACAAAACGCGAACGCCAATCAGGAAGGGGCGAAAGACATGGCAGAATCGACTCATATTGAATTTACGGAAGAAATGCTGTCCGGCAAGCACGCCACGTTTATCGTGCAGATACAATACAGGCAGAACGCGACCTGGCAGGGCCAGATTGTCTGGGCGGAAAAGAACGAGACCAAGTATTTCCCGCAGCGCGCTTGAGCTGATCAAGCTTCATTGACAGCGCGCTCGAAGAAACGCCCGAACAGCAGTAGCCCGCCACGAGGCGGCGGACCGCCGCGCGAAACGCGCGGTCTTGTCCGTGTGTTTTGTCAGACAGGTACAGACGGCGGCGGCCGCCTTTTTGTGAATTCTTTGCGACGCGCCCGATTCCGTCCGCTTACGCTGGACAGAATCGGGTTTTCGTTGTATAATGAGGATAAGTTTACCGAGATTGTCAGGAGGGTTTTTCATGGGCATTATCAAAGCCATTTCAGCGCTGTCGGCGGCGGGCTCGCGACCAGTGGCTCGAAGTGATCGAGCCGGACCGCATGAGCGACACCACCGTATGCACCGCGGGCGTGACCGTCCGCAGGGACGACAAGCGCGGGCTCCAACCGCAAGGGCACGGAAAACACGGTTTCCGACGGTTCCGTGATCCACGTCTATCCCAACCAGTTCATGCTGCTGGTGGACGGCGGCAAAATTGTGGACTATACCGCGGAAGAGGGCTATTACACCGTTCAGAACTCCTCCCTGCCGTCCATGTTCAACGGCCAGTTCGGCGACTCGCTCAAGGGGAGACGTTCAGCCGCTTTCAAATTCGGCGGCGTTACGCCGGTCGCGCAGCGCGTGTTCTATGTGAACCTGCAGGAGATCAAGGGCATCAAGTTCGGCACGCGCAACCCCATCAACTACTTCTGACAACTTCTATAACGCAGAGCTGTTCCTGCGCACGCACGGCACCTATTCCATCAAGATCAAAGACCCGCTGAAGTTCTATGCGGAGGCCGTGCCGCGCGACAGCGACCGCGTGGAAATCGGCGATATCAACGAACAGTACCTCAACGAGTTCCTCGAGGCGCTGCAGGCGGCCATCAACCAGATGTCCGCCGACGGCGAGCGTATCTCCTACGTCACGTCCAAGAGCGTGCAGCTCGGCAAATATATGGCCGGCATTCTCGACGAGAGCTGGAACCAGATGCGCGGCATGGAGATTCAGGCCGTCGGCATCGCGTCGATCAGCTATGACGAGGAATCCGTCAAGCTCATCAACATGCGCAACCAGGGCGCAATGCTCAGCGATCCCAATGTGCGCGAAGGGTACATGCAGGGCTCCGTGGCGCGCGGCATTGAGGCGGCGGGCTCCAATGCAGCCGGAAGCATGGCCGGGTTTATGGGCGTGGGCGTCGGCATGCAGGCCGGCGGCGGCGTTGTCGGCGCGGCAAGCGCCGCCAACCAGCAGCAGATGCAGCGGCAGGCGGCCGCGGCGCCCGGAAGCTGGACCTGTGCCTGCGGCGGGGTGAACAGCGGCGCGTTCTGTTCCGCCTGCGGCAAGAAAAAGCCGGAGGCGGGCGGCTGGACCTGTGCCTGCGGCGAGAAAAACAGCGGCGCGTTCTGCTCCGCCTGCGGCAAGCCGAAACCGGAGGACGGCGGCTGGACCTGCAGCCTGCGGCGAGAAAAAACAGCGGTGCGTTCTGCTCCGCCTGCGGTAAGAAAAAGCCGGAGCAGGCGAAGTGCGGCAAGTGCGGCTATACGCCGGAGCCCGGCGAAACGCCCCGGTTCTGCCCGAATGCGGGACGCCCTTTTCCAGCGAGAGCTGAACGGGGATACCGATATGATTGATTTTGAATACTACGCGCCAACCAAGATTTTCTTCGGGCGCGGCGCGCAGGAAAAACGGGCCTGCTTGTCCGTGAGTTCGGCGGCACGAACGTGCTCGTCCATTACAGCGGCACCGCCGAGCGGCTGGGTCTGCTCGACGACGTGAAGGCCCAGCTTGACGGGCTGGGAATCCGCCACACGGAGCTGGGCGGCGTGCAGCCCAATCCCCGGCTTGCCAAGGTGTACGAGGGCGTCGAGCTGTGCAGAGAACGGGGGCGTGGACTTCATCCTGGCCATCGGCGGCGGCAGCGTGATCGACTCCGCCAAGGCCATCGGCGTCGGCGCGGCCGACGAGGGCGACGTGAAAGACTTCTATCTGCGCAAGCGGACGCCGCAGCGCTCGCTGCCCGTCGCCACCATACTCACCTTCGCCGCGGCCGGCAGCGAGATGAGCATGTCCACCGTCATCACCGACGAGCACAGAAAATGCCGCTCGACAACGATATATGCAGGCCGGTGTTCTCGATTATGAACCCCGCCCTCACCTATACCCTGCCCCCCCTACCAGACCGCTTCGGGGATTGTGGACATTATGATGCACACGCTCGACCGGTATTTCACGCCGACCGAGCGGCCCATGGAGATAACCGACGAAATCAGCGAGGGGCTGCTGCGCACCGTTATCCGGAACGCGGCCGTCGTTATGCGCCGGACGACTATGACGCCCGCGCCGAGATCATGTGGGCGGGCGCGCTCTCCCCACAACGGCTCACCGGCTGCGGACAGGCGACCGACTTTTGCGCCGCACATGCTCCAGCACGAGCTGGGCGGCATGTTCGACAGCGCACGGCGCGGGCATTGCGGCCGTGGGGGGAAGCTGGGCCAGGCATGTGTACAAAAAAACCAACCCGCGCCGGTTTGCAAAATCGCCGTAAACGTGCTCGGCGTACAGGCCGGCGCGGACGACGAACAGACGGCGCTCGCGGGAATCTGCGCGATGGAGGATTTCTTCCGCTCTATCGGCATGCCCACAAGCATTGCGGAGCTGGAGGGATTTACGCTCACCGACGAACAGATCGACGCGCTGGCGCGCGCCTGCGTGAGCAGAAGCCCGGGCGGAACCATCGGCGCGTTCCAAACGCTGCATCTTGCGGACGTGCGCGCCATCTATACCGCCGCGCGCTGACGGCCGGGCGGGCGGCCTTTCGCGGCAGGGCCCGGCGCTGCGGCGCATACCGCATATTATGCGGGAATAAAAAGCAGGCTGCGCGGCGCACAAATGTGCGCCGCGCGGCAATATCAGGCCGGCGCGGACGCGCAGCAGGGAAAAGCCGCCTGCAGCGAAATCGCAGACGCGGGCGGCGCAGGCACACCTTTTCGGGACATTCCAAAAAGCAAGGAACAGGAGACATATATGCTGGATACCATACTGATCGATCTGGACGGGACGCTGTTCCCAACCGACCAGGAGACCTTTACGCAGACCTACTTCCGGGAGCTGATTAAAAAGCGGCGCCCTACGGCTATGAGAAAAAGCCGTTTATAGACGCGCTGGGCCGGGACGGCCGCCATGGTGAAAAACGACGGGACGCGACCCAACCGCGACGCGTTCTGGGAGGCGTTTTCTAACCAGCTTGGCGAACAGGTCCGCGCGCTCGAGCCGATTCTTGACAGATTTTACAGCGAGGAGTTCTATGCTGTGCGGGACCTGGTTCCCGCCGGGTTCACCGCGTCGCGCGAAATCATTGCCACGCTGCGCGAAAAGGGCTACACCGTGATTCTCGCATCCAACCCCATCTTCCCGCTCGCGGCGTACGAGACGCGGCTGGACTGCCTGGGCCTGCATGTCTCCGACTTCGAGCTCGTCACCACCTATGAGACGAGCGTATACAGCAAACCCAATCCGGACTACTACCGCCGGACTCTGGCGCAGGCCGGCAAAGCGGCGGAACACTGCCTGATGGCCGGCAACAACATAAAAGAGGATATGATTCCGGCGGCGCTGCTGGGGATGCAGACCTACCTTGTAACGGACTTTATAGAGGGCGGCGGCGATGCGGACGCGTACCGCCACGGCTCTCTTGCGGATTTCCTGCGCTTTGTAAAGCAGTTGCCGCCCGCGCGGTAAACGCTGGGCGCGGGCGCGCGGTAAACGCTGGGCGCGGGCGCGCGGTAAACGCCGGGCGCGGGCGCGCGGTAAACGCCGGGCGCGGGCGCGCGGCGGGGCGCGGGGCATAGACGCGGCAAAGCGCCGGGCGCGGGCGCGCGGCAGGGCGCGCGGGCATAAGGCGCGGCGAAAAGCGCCAGGCGCAGGCGCGCGGCAGGGCGCGGGGCATGGGCGCGGCAAGCGCCGGACGCGGGCGCACGGCAGACGCGCGGGCATAGGCGCGGCGAAAAAACGCCGGACGCGGACGCGAGCCGGTTTGCCAGGGACGCCCGCTTCCGACGAATAATCCGGGGCCGAGGCGGCGCAAGGGCGATTCGTATATTTACTCTCTGGTATGAAAACAGCCTGCACTGCGGCAGGCGGGAGCGTAAGATGGATCAAATGGTTAAACGGAGTATATTGTTGAATATCCGTATACAAAAAAGAAACGATAGAAAACTGGATCAAACATCCGGTCAGCAGTTGGGCATAGGTATTGCGCGCTCTGCGGCTGAGCCTGGCGTCGCTGCCCTCGGTTGCGGCGTGAGCCTGTCCGTTTACGCCGTTGCAACCGCAGTGCGGAAGAATCTGTATGTAAACGCACTGATCGCCGCAGCCATCTTTATCCTGTTGGGGATTTTCTCACTGACCGCGCCGAAACGATCCGCGAAACACACCATAAAAACAACAAAAGCGTTTTCAGGCAGCAGATGGTTGGCGCATTCAATTTGAGTTCGGCGAAAGCCTGCATATTTCCAGCGGAAACCAGTCGGTGGTCTATGACTATACCCAAATGGGAAAACTAACCGAGACCAAGGACTGTTTTTTTCCTGTGGCTGGACAAAAAACGCAGTATACCGGCTGCCAAAATCGGACTTTTACAAAGGGGACCCGGACGGTTTCCGCGCTTTTATAGAGCCGAAACTCGGCCCGCTGCGAAAAGGGTCGTCAAAACAGTTTATTGTAAAAACGGTACTCCTCCTTTTTATAATCTGTTACCTGCTTGTGTTTGCCGCGTATGTCGTTGCGGCCGGAATGGCACGGACGCCCGCTCCGACCATAGAACAGGCGAAAAAAGCGTTCTACGGGCTGCGCGCGGACAATCAGACGCAAATCGCGCAGGTAGAAACGGAGGATTCTGTCGTCACTTTCTCCACAGATAAAAGCGCTTCTGTTTACGCCATGCTTTTCAAAAAGGAAAATGGCGCTTTCACAGCGGTCCATGAATATAGATTTACCGTGCCGGACTGGGCGGACAGCAACCGGGACTGCACGCTTCATCATTTGCGCTTCAGTGCGGACGGGCTGCTCCAAATTGACGACCAAAGCCCGGCACAGGTGCGTTTTACCTGTCTGCCCGCAGAATATGATTTGCCGGATTACTGCTATGCGGCGAACAATACCTGTATTGCCCCTTCTATTGCGGCAATACCGAGTATTTACTCTATGCGCTGACAGAACAGACGCGCGGATAAATGCATATGCAGCGCTTTGCCGGTTACAGCATGATCTCGATGGCGCCGGGGGAGGATGTCGATCACCATCCGCCGGTCCCCCTGCGCGCGCTCGCCGTCCAGCGTCCAGACGAGGCGGCTCATCCATCTCGAATTCCGCCCGGTCGGCGCGGAAGATCTCGATTAAGTCGGTGTCGAACTGCTGGCGCGTCAGGCTGGATACAATTTTCTGCACCTCGACTGCGTTGACGGGGTTTTTCACAAGAATGATCTCGAACACGCCGTCGGACAGGGAAACGTCGAGCCGGTCCAGCTTGAGAATTCCGCCCATGGACAGCGTATTTGTCACGCCGCCGAAAATGTACTCGTCCTCAAACGTCCGGTTATTGACCGTAACCCGCACATAGTAGGGACGGATTCTGGGCAGGTCCTTAATCCCTCCAGGATATAGGCCAGGTGGCCCAGATAGTTCTTCGCTGACTGCGGCGCGGCATAGGAGCTTTCCGTGAACGCGCCGAAGGATGCGACGTAATTGAAATACCGGTCCCAAAACCTGCCCACGTCGATTGGACAGGGCGCGCCGGCAAGGGATCTTGCGGGCCGCGTCCAGCGGCCGCTTCGGCAGGCGCAGGCTGGAGGCGAAGTCGTTGGTGGAACCGCAGGGGATATAGCCCAGCCGGGGCCGGTCGGACACGGCCATCAGCCCGTTCGTCACCTCGTTGAGCGTGCCGTCGCCGCCGACGCACACGACTATGTCAAACCGCCCGCCGCTGCCCGCCGCCGTCGCAAACGCGTCCCCCGCGGCCTGCGTGACGCGCACCGTCACCTCATAGCCGGCGGCGCAGAATCCGTCCAATTTTGAACAGGCTGCGCTGCGACTGCATGGTGCCGGCGCGCGGATTCACTATGAGAAGCATTCTGTTTGCGTCCATGTTCCGCTACCCTCCGTGTGTCCGTATGTCTCTTTCCTGAATACTATGTACGGGTGTGCGCCTGTTATCCCGGTTCTATACATATAATACTGAATCGCCGCGGTTTTGTCAATCACCCCCGCGCTCCGGCTTATGCAGTAAAGCGCCGGTTTTGTTGACACGGCGGCGCCGCCTGTGCTATACTTACATCAGTTTCGGCAGGTTTACGCCTGATTTGAGATAGAGTTTGAGGAGTAATGACAGAATGGGTAAATATTTCGGAACGGACGGTTTCCGCGGCGAAGCGAACCGGACGCTGACTGTGCAGCACGCATTTGAGATCGGCCGGTTTATCGGCTGGTATTTCGGCAAGGAGCACAAGTGCAAAGTCGTAATCGGCAAGGACACGCGGCGAAGCTGCTATATGTTTGAGGACGCGCTCTCCGCCGGCCTGACCGCCTCGGGCGCGGATGTGTACCTGCTGCACGTCACGACCACGCCCAGCGTATCCTACGCCGTGCAGACGGAGGACTTCGACTGCGGGATCATGATTACGGCCAGCCACAACCCCTATACCGACAACGGCATCAAGCTCGTCAACAGCAGGGGCGAAAAAATGGAGCAGGACGTGCTGGACAAGATAGAGGCGCACCTGGACGGGCTGCTGCCCCCATCCCCTGGCGACCTGCGAGAAGATCGGGCGGACGATCGACTATATCGCCGGCCGCAACCGCTATGTCGGCTACCTCATTTCGCTCGCGATCAACTCCTACAAGAACATCCGCGTCGGCCTCGACTGCGCCAACGGCAGCACCTGGACGATTGCCAAAAGCGTGTTCGACGCGCTCGGCGCGAAAACCTATGTCATCAACAACGAGCCGAACGGCCTGAATATCAACGTCGACAGCGGCTCGACCCATATTGAAGTGCTGCAGCAGTTCGTGCTGGACAACGGCCTGGACGTCGGCTTCGCCTTCGACGGGGACGCCGACCGGTGCCTGGCAGTGGATAAGTCCGGCATGGTGATCGACGGCGACAAGATCCTTTACATATACGGCTGCTACATGAAAGAGCGCGGCAAGCTCGTGAACAATACCGTCGTTACCACCGTGATGTCCAACTTCGGCCTGTACAAGGCGTTTGATGAAAAAGGGCATCGACTATGTCAAGACCGACGTGGGCGACAAGTACGTCTCCGAGAGCATGCGCGCAAACGGACACCGGCTGGGCGGCGAACAGTCGGCCACATCATCTTCGGCAAGTACGCCACGACCGGCGACGGCGTTCTCACCGCCATCAAGCTCATGCAGGTGATGATTGAGAAAAAGGCCAGCCTGCGCGAGCTGTGCGCGCCCATGAAGGTGTACCCGCAGCTTTTTGCAGAGCATCTGCGTCACCGACCGCAACGCCGTGATGCACGATCCGGAATTTGCAGCGGGTATCGCCCGCGCCGAACAGGCGCTCGGCGGCAATGGCCGCATCCTCGTCCGCCAGAGCGGGACGGAGCCTGTGATCCGGATCCTTGTGGAGGCCGGCACCGACGCGGACTGCGCGGAGCATATGGAACGGCTGGTGGAGCTGATCAAAAACAGGGGTATATTAAAATGAGGTTTGACGGCATGTTCGACCTGACGCACACCATCGCCGCGCCCTGTTTGAAAACACAGAATACCCCTGGCAGGTTCTGCCCGGGATCAGGGGACTTTATCCGCGCGGCCGGCCCCGCGCTGCCGGCGGAGCTGTATGAGCAGACGGCCCCGGAGGTCTGGATTGCAAAGGATGCGGAGGTCGCGCCGTCCGCCTGCATTGCCGGGCCCTGCATTGTCGGACCGGGCGCGCAGATACGGCACTGCGCGTTTGTGCGCGGCAGCGCGGTCATCGGCGCGGGCGCTGTGGTGGGCAACTCCACGGGCTGAAAAACTGCATTCTGTTCGACGGCGTGCAGGTGCCGCATTTCAACTATGTGGGGCGATTCCGTGCTCGGCTACAAGGCGCATTTCGGCGCGGGCGTGATTACGGCGAACGTGCGGGGCGACCGCGCGCCCGTCACCGTCCGCGACGGGGCGGACGCCGTTGCCACCGGGCTGAAAAAATTCGGGGCCATGGTCGGCGACCTGGCCGAGATCGGCTGCAACAGCGTGCTGTGCCCCGGCTGCGTCATCGGACGCGGCACGCAGGTGTACCCGCTTTCTCGCTCGTGCGCGGCGGGTGCCGGCGGACAGCGTCTACAAAAAGCAGGGCGAGGTTGCAGAAAAGCAGGCTTAGTTCCCGGAGCTGCGGCTTTCACATAAATACAGCTATGGGGGAAGAGAGCGTTTGACTCTTCCCCCCTCCCTTTTGCTGCGCCGCTGTTTATTCAGCCGCTCTCCGCGCCAAGTTCCACGGGCGCGCGGGGATAAACCGGTCCTCCGGCACTGTTTCCAGAAGCAGGTATTTGCGCGTGTGTTCTTTGGTTTCGGCGTTGCGCACCGTTTCGCTGCGGTTTTCGCTCAGCAGGCGCGTAATGGAGTACAGATCCACCCAGATTTCCGACGGCCCCTCCTTCTGCGATTCATCGAAAATGAGCTGCAGGCCCAGGTGCAGATGGCTGCTTGTAATGCCGTTTACGTTCTCCTTGGCGCTGTAGCCGGTGCGGCCCACATAGCCGATCACGTCCCCGGCCATGACGACGTCGCCCGCTTCCAGCCCCTCGGCATACGGCCGGTTCTGGCGCAGGTGCGCATAGTAATAGATAGCGCCGGCCGTCAAAGCTGCGGATACCGACGCGCCAGCCGCCGTATTGATTCCACCCCAGCACCTCCACCGTGCCCGACTCAACGGCGACGACCGGCGTGCCCACCAGCGCCATCAGATCGTGCCCGAGATGGCGGCGCGCATATCCGTAGCTGCGGCTGCTGCCGAAATCATCGTAGTCGTTATAGGCGCCAGCCCTTGGCGATGGGACAGTAGGCTTTCAGCCCGTACCGCTTTTCCCAGACAAGCTCGCCCTCCCGCTCCGTTTGCAGCTCATATTCGCCCAAAAATCCGCCCAGCACGGCATCGTATGCCTCCTGGTAATACGCGTAGTTTTTATAACCTTTTGTAATATCTTCTATGGTTTCGCCATTTTGTATTCTTTCTGCGAGGGCAGTCAGGGTCCCGTTCCCTGTATTTTGAAAAAATCGCCGCCGTATTTCGTGCCGAGCACGGCGAGAAGCTCGACCCAGTCGAGATGCGTTTCGCCGCCTGTGCCGTATGTTTCCACGTCCAGCCGCATCGCCCGGTTCAGCGCCGGATAGGGTATGTCGAAATCGACCCATTGGATAAACGCATCCGAGCCGCTCTCCGCCGCCGTCTGCACCGCGGCTTCCCCGCGCGTCAGCGACAGGCCGACCGCGACGGCGAGCACGAGCAGCAAAAGCGGAATCCCGTCGAGCAGGCGGCGGTTTATTTTCAGTACACGGTACATGTGTCCATCTCCATCCTCAGGAATATCCATACGACAGTGTATGCGCGACGGCATGTACCATATGTAAGAAAGCGCGGGGCGCAGGCGAAGGAAAATAAGCGCGGCCGGGGCGCGCCGGCAGGGTCCGGCGGGGAGAGCAGGCGCGGGCGGCGGCCGGGCGCGCGGGCAGGGTGCGGCGGGAGAGCAGGCGCGGGCAGCGTCCGGGGCGCGCCGGCAGGGTCCGGCGGGGAGAGCAGGCGCGGGCGGCGGCCGGGCGCGCGGGCAGGGTGCGGCGGGGGAGAGCAGGCGCGGACGGCGGCCGGGGCGCGCCGGGCAGGGTGCGGCGGGGAGAGCAGGCGCGGGCGGCGGCCGGGGCGCGCGGGCAGGGTACGGCGGAGAGCAGGCGCGGGCGGCGGCCGGGGCGCGCCGGCAGGGTACGGCAGGGAGAGCCGGCGCGGGCGGCGGCCGGGGCGCGCCGGCAGGGTACGGCGGGGAGAGCCGGCGCGGGCGGCGGCCGGGCGCGCGGGCAGGTCCGGCAGGGGAGAGCCAGCGCGGGCGGCGGTCTTGCGCGAGGGTAGGGTGCGGCGGGGAGAGCAGGCGCGGGCGGCGGCCGGGGCGCGCCGGCAGGGTCCGGCGGGGAGAGCCGGCGCGGGCGGCGGCCGGGCGCGCGGGCAGGGTGCGGCGGAAAGAGCAGGCGCGGACGGCGGTCGGGGCGCGCGGGCAGGGTCCGGCGGGGTATACCACAAAAAGCTATTCTCATAGATAAAAAATGTGATATACTAAAATATAATAGAATACCGTCCTGCGGGACGGACGGAAAGCGGGCTTTTCAATGAAAATCGTGGTACTGGCGGGCGGGCTCAGCCCGAACGGGACGTATCCCTCTCCTCCGGCGCGCTGATTGCCGGCGCGCTCGCGCGGTGCGGACACCGGGCGCTGCTGCTCGACCTGTGCTTCGGCGCGCAGGAGCGGGATTTTGACGCCGCGTATGCGGCGCAGACAAAGGCGCGCCGCTGCGACGTGCCGGACAGCGAGCCGGACCTGCAGGCCCTGCGGGATGCGGGCGCGCGGCCGGTCGGCGAGCATGTGGTGGAGATCTGCGCGGGTGCGGACGTGACGTTTCTGGCCCTGCACGGCGATATAGGCGAAAAACGGCATGCTGCAGGCCCTGTTCGCGATACACGGGATACGCCACACCGGGACCGGATACGCGGGCAGCCTGCTCGCCATGGACAAATCGCTCACAAAACAGCTTCTGCGCGAAAGCGGCATTCTGACGCCGGACTGGCGCACGGCCGATCTGCGGGAGGGGGACGTGCCGGCGGACCTGCCCTGCCCCTGTGTCATCAAGCCGTGCGGCTGCGGGTCGAGCGTAGGCGTTTCCATTGTGGACACCCCGGCGCAGCTTGCGGAAGCCGTGGAATATGCGCGCAGATATGAGCAGACCATTCTGATAGAAGAGAAGATCGAGGGCCGGCAGTTCTCCCTGGGCGTGCTGGACGGAAAGGCCCTGCCCGCGATCGAGATCATTCCCCGCGCGGGTTTTACGATTACAGAAACAAATACCAGTCCGGCCTTACGGAGGAGGTCTGCCCTGCCGACATTCCCGCTGAAACGGAGGCGGCGCTGCGGGCGGCGGCGCTGCGCGTACACCGCGCGCTCAGGCTGGGCAGCTACTCGCGCATTGACTTTATCCTGCGCGCGGACGGCGCCGCTTTCTGCCTGGAGGCCAACACGCTGCCGGGCATGACGCCCACCAGCCTGCTGCCCCAGGAGGCGGCCGCCGCCGGCATTTCCTACGACGGGCTGTGCCAGCGGATCGTAGAGCTGGCGCTGCGTCCGGACGGGAGAAAAAATAGATAAAACGTTGAAATCGGCCGCGTACACTGAATATAATACTTTGACGCTAAGAAGGAAACGCACATGAACGCAACGACAGACACGCCTGAAAGGCAGGCTGCGCCCATCCCGAAACGCCCAGAGGGCTGACGCAGGCGGAGGTCCGGCAGCGCATGGAGGCCGGAGCGCACAACAGGCAGCCGGAGGGACTGACGCCGTCGATCGGCAAGATCGTGCGGAAAAACACCTGCACACTGTTCAACCTGATCAATGTGCTGCTCGCCCTGCCATCCTGCTCGTGGGACACATTGAAAACACCCTGTTTATCGGCATCGCCCTGTGCAATACCGCCATGGGCATTTTTTCAGGAGGTGCGCGCCAAGCGCACGCTGGACAAGCTGTCCATCCTCGCCCAGACCAAAGCGCACGCCGTGCGGGACGGCCAGCTCGTCTCCATCGCCTGCGATGAAATCGTCATGGACGACGTCATCCTGCTGCAGACGGAAACCAGGTGTGCGCGGACGCGGTGGTGCTGCAGTCGCAGGGGCTGGAGATGGACGAGGCGCTGCTGACCGGCGAGCCGGACGGAATCCGCAAGGAGCCGGGCGACACGGTGATGTCGGGCAGCTTTGTCGTCGGCGGAAGCGCCTATGTGCGCGTGACCGCCGTCGGCGACGACAACTACGCCACAGCCCTGACCAAAGAGGCCAAACGCGTGAAAAGAGCCGGTCCAAGCTCATGCGCAACCTCACGCTTATCATACGCGTGCTGACGTTTATCATCATCCCTGTCGGCATCGTCCTGTTCTACAACCAGTACACCACCGACGGCGCGACCATTCAGAGCGCGGTGCTCGGCGCTTCGGCCGCCATGCTGGGCATGATCCCGGAGGGGCTGATTCTGCTGACGGGCATTACGCTCACCGTGAGCGCCCTGAACCTGGCCCGCAACAATGCGCTGGTACAGTCGCTCGACAGCATAGAGACGCGTTGGCGCGGGTAGACGTGATCTGCCTGGACAAGACGGGCACGATCACCGACGGCACACTCTCCTTTGAGACGCTCGACAAGCTGAAGCAGGTGCCGGACGGATGGGCCGAGCAGGCGGTCGCCGAGCTGATGGCGCGCTGCGGGATGAAAACGTCACGGCTGATATTCTCCGCAAGGCTTTCGGCAGCGAAAGCCGGTGGGCAGCGGAAACAACCGTGCCCTTCTCCTCCAAGCGCAAGTGGAGCGGCGCGACCTTTGCCGGCGAGGGCAGCTTTTGTCATCGGCGCGCCCGCCTTTGTTTTCCAGGATACGTCCCTGCCCCTGTTCGCGCGGGCGCAGGCATATACGGCCCGGGGCCTGCGCGTGCTGTGCCTGGCGCACAGCGATCAGCCCATCCGGGGCGACGCGCTGCCGGCGGGGCTGCGCTGCATTGCGCTGCTGGTGCTGTCCGACACCATACGGGCCGAAGCGCCCGAGACGTTCCGCTATTTCCGGGAACAGGGCGTGGCCCTGAAAGTCATTTCAGGCGACGACCCGCTCACCGTAAGCGCCATTGCGGGCGCGGCGGGGCTGGAGGGGCATGAAAAGGCTGTGGATATGAGCCGGATAGAGCCCGGCGCGGACCTGCACGCGCTCGCCGAGGAGTACACGGTGTTCGGGCGGGTATCGCCCCAGCAGAAACGGGATTTAATCCGCGCCCTGGGCGAAAACGGGCACACGACCTGCATGACGGGCGACGGCGTGAACGACGTGCCGGCCATGAAAGAGGCCGACTGCAGCGTGGCGATGGTCGGCGGCAGCGACGCGGCGCGCAGCGCCTGCGATTTCGTGCTCATGACCTCCGATTTCTCCGCCATGATCCAGGTGCTCCGGGAGGGGCGGCGCGTGATCAACAACATTGAAAACGTCTCCGCCATATGTACCTCGTCAAGACGATATACTCGACCATTCTCAGCATTCTCTACACCTTTCTCCCGCTCCCCTATCCGTTCACGCCGCTGCAGCTTACGCCGATCAACGTGTTCACGGTGGGCATCCCTCCTTCCTGCTGGCCCTGCGGCCCAATTTTGAACGGCCCGAGGGGCAGGTTTTTGCCGAATGTTCTGGAAAATTCCCTGCCCGCCGCGGTGACTGTGATCCTCAACATACTGATCGTGGAGCTGGCCGGGATGGCGTTTGAGCTGACGGCGCTCGAGACTTCCACCATGCATGTGCTGCTGACGGCGACCGTCGGCTTCGTCCTGCTGTTCAGGGTTTCAGAGCCGCTGACCGGGAAGATGATCGTCGTCAATATAGCGCTGATGGCGGGCTTCCTCGCCTTCTTCATTCTGGGCGGCCCGTTCTTTACGCTGGGCAGCCTGTTCAACCGGACGGCGTTTTTCTACCTGCCCCTGCTCTATGCCAGCATATACGTATTCCGCGCTCTGAGCGCAGGCGTGTGCCGGACCGAGGCGTGGATCGCGCGCATGCGCGAAAAGCGCCGCCAGAAGACGGCGGGATAAAACGGCGCGCAGTGTGGGCGTGCGCGGCGCGCCGGACGGGCCCGCGGGCGCGGGCAGGGCGGGCTTCTGGCCGCAGGGGGTTCCGGCTCCGTCCGGCCGGCGGGCGGCGGTCTGCCGCAGGAGTTCCACAAGCCGGGAAAACCGGCTGAAAACGGCGGCCGGGCCGCTTTATATTTGACAATTCGTTTTTTTCCGTGATACAATAACTGCAAAAAGCACACAGAAAAAAAATACGGGAGCCCCGCAAGCCCGGATGGAGATTGCGGCGGGCGGCGCAAAGCCGGCCCGGTCCCGGCGGAGGGAACTATGACACTCAACGACATTCTGAATCTGGCCGTGGTCTGCGCCGTTGTCCTGGCCGTGCTGGGACTGGGCATTTACATGCTCACCGGCAAGGGCGAGTCGATGATTTCCGGCTACGGCGCGGCCAGGCGGCGCGCCGCCGAAGTACAACGCAAAGAATCTGAGCAGGCTGATCCGGGCTTGTGCTGATTCTGCTGGACGTGGTCGTCACCGTAACGGCGCTGCTTGCCACGCTGCAGATTGCGCCTTGGGCGACGACTGCCGGCGGCATTGCGGTTGTCGTCATCGCCGCTTTTACGCTCATATACGCCAATATGAGCAGGAAAATCCGTCCGCGTTAAATGTGCGCATGCAAAGGGCTCCGGAATTCCGGAGCCCTTTTTAACCTATATACGCCGCCGCCGGCTTCTGCGCGTTTTATGCGTCCGCCGGAACCGCCCGGCGCACCGGCGGCAGTATCCCGCCTGCCCGGCGCTTACAGAGCGCTGCAGCCGCAGCCGTTATTAAAAAACGTATTCGAAGTATCCAGCGTGCTCGCGCTGTTACAGCCGCAGCCGTTTCCGGTACAGTTGTTGCAGCAGCGGTTGCAGCAGCGATTGCAGCCGCACCCCCCAACAACACCTACTGCATCTATTCACAAAAAATTACAACAAGCCATGAGAGAACCGCCTTTTTTATTTCGTGGGTTGATCCACATTAGCAGTATATGCCGCGCACGGCGCGTGCGAAAACGTCGGATTCCCCCTGAAGTCTGCGCGGCACGGCCGAATTCACAAAGGACGGGGACGGTTTTGCCCGCCGTACACGGGGCGCGGGACGAATCCGCCCAAACCGCGCCGGACCGCCCGGCGAGGGACGGCGCCCCTGCCTGAAACGGGCTTTTTTATCGGATATACAGATAAAAAGTCGTTTTATGGCTTTGTCAACTGCTCTTTTTATGCTACTATATAGTTGCATACAAATAGGACTGGGGAAAATATGCTGCGGCGCATCCTGTGGGGGGCGCGCCGGACACATATACTACGCCTGGTATGCATTCACCTCGTCCCCCCTCTGAAGTGAGCCCTGGCCCCTTCACCTCCACCATATATTTTGGCAGGGAAAAGCCGATGCTTAAAAGCATCGGCTTTTCCCCACGGACTACAGACAGTATATGCGCCGGCCTGTAAAACGTTCACAGGACGGCGTTTTTTTTTTCCCGCCCGGTCCGCACAAAAATGCGGCGCGGCAATATGATGATATTAGATGCGGTAACGCCGCAAATGCTATGTCGAAGGAGTCGTGCCAGATGAATCCCCCTTTCCCCATACGGACCCGGCCGCAACGACGGCGCCGGACACACGCGCGCGCCGCGGGCGGGACGGCCGCAGAACAGCGCGCACTACCCGTTTATTTTCTCCGTGGCCGACGCGGAGACGGGCGCAGGCCTGCCGGACGCGGTATTTATGCTCACAGGCGCGGGCGGCTTTTTCCGCCACTGCGAACGCCGGCTACGGCGGCGTTGTGGCGTTTGCCCCGCTGCAGCCCGGAGAATACAGGCTGAAACAGACGGCGGCGCCGCCGGGCTATCTGCCCGATATGCGTGCGTACACGGTGACGGTAAACCGGTTCGGCAGCGCAAACGTCGGCGACAGGCCCGCGCGCCTGTTTCACATCCGCCTTGCGCGGGCGGACGGCGCGCTGCGCTTTACCGTCCGACATGCGGAGACCGGGCAGGGACTTGCCGGAGCCGTGTTCGACCTGATGTGCGGCGACGCCGTCGTACAGAGCGCCGTATCCGGAAGCGGCGGCGAAGTGCTGTTTGAAGGACTGCGGCCGGGCGATTACCGGCTCGCCGAAGCCGCGCCTCCGCCGGGGTTTTTGCCCATGCCGGACTGCGTGCGGGTAAGCGTTTCAGCCGGCGGCGCGGCGGAGATGGGCGGCGGAGGCGCGCCGCAGACGATTGAGAACAGCCCGCGCCGGACGGAGTTTTACTTCAACGTCGCCGACGCGGACAGCGGCCTGCCCGCCGCCGGCGTGCGCTATGCGCTGCTGGGCGAGACGGCGCGGTACTGGATACGGCATCCGATGCGGAGGGCTGCGTTGCGTTCACAGCCGCGGCCGGGCGCTACACACTGCGCGAGACGGCGCGGGCGGACGCCGTGACAGCGGAGGACGCCGGCGGGTTTGCGGTTGTGGTGGACACTGCGGGCCGCGCATACATCGGCGGGCTGGAGGCGCAGCGGTTTTACCGCGCGCAGCGCCAAACCGCGCCGCCGTATACATATACAAGATAAGCGACGATGGCGCCGCGCTGTGCGGCGCG
>VOFB01001958.1_pt1 | contig 23814 bp, 42 predicted proteins | sample 5384141 | NCBI WGS metagenome assembly VOFB01 (sample SAMN12384721, study PRJNA508395) | human gut metagenome | isolation source: healthy gut A | host: Homo sapiens | reverse complement strand
AAAAGGAATTATAGAAATTAAAACAACTTTATAGAAATAAAGATGAATACATAGATAAGAAAGTTAAAGTTGCTGGATGGATAAGAACATCTAGAATGTCTAAACTTTGGGTTTATAGAATTAAACGATGGTAGTTTCTTCAAACACAACGTTATTTTAGTAAAATTAGAAAACTTCAAAGAAGTTGGTAAATTCAATAATAAGTACTTCTTATTGAATAGAAGGTACATTAGTAGCTCTCAAAATGCAAACAACTGTTGAAATACAAGCTTAAAAATATTGCCATTGTAGAAGGTGAATCAGATATATCTATACCTACTCACAAAGTAGTGGACATACAGTTGAATACTTAAGAACAATAGTCACTAAGCACTGTGAAAGTAAATTCCGCCTGCAGCTAGAGTTAGAAGTGTTAAAAGCATGGCACACAAGTTCTTTCCAAGATGAAACTTCAGATATGCTCTTTACCTCCAATATCATAACAGTAGTGACTGTGAAGGTGCTTGGAGAAATGTTCAAAATAACAACTTTAGACTTAAACAATGTACCAAAACGAAGATGGTAAAATAAGACTATTCACAAGACTTCTTCGGAAAAGAAGCTAACAACAGTTAGTGGACAATTAAATGGGAAAATAATGGCATTAGCATTCAGAAATGTATATATACATTCGGACCAACTTTCAGAGCTGAAAATTCAAATACAGCTAGACATGCTTCTGAATTCTGGATGATAGAACCTGAAATAGCATTTGCTGATTTAGAAGATAATATGGAACTTGCTGAAGATATGATCAAATACATAATCAACTATGTACTGGAACAATGCCCAGAAGAAATGGAATTCTTCAACAATTCTATTAAAAAAGGATTACTTGAAAGATTAAACAACATAGTAAACTCTGAATTTACAAAATAACTTATACTAAAGCTATAGAATTATTATTAGAGTCAGACAAAAATTGAATATCCAGTTGAGTGGGGATGCGGTTTACAAACTGAACACGAAAGATATATAACAGAACAAATATTCAACGCTCCAGTATTCGTAACTGATTATCCAAAAGAAATAAAAAGCATTCTACATGAGAATGAATGAAGACAAAAACAAAAGTTAGAGCTATGAACTATTAGTTCCAGGAGTTGGAAAATAATCGGTGGTTCTCAAAGAGAAGAAAGATACGATGTATTACTTGATAGAATACATGAATGTGGTCTAAACGAAGAAGATTACTGGTGGTATTTAGAACTTAGAAAAATACGGTACAGCTACATTCAGGATTCGGTCTTGATTTGAAAGAATAATAATGTACTTAACAGGTATATCTAACATAAGAGACGTAATACCATTCCCAAGAACTTTAAAACGCTGAGTTCTAGAAATTAAATAAAATATATAAAAGACTATGTTGAAATAAAATGACAACATAGTCTTTTTTTTTTTCAACATAATAATTAATTTCTTACGTGTTATAAAAAATTTTATAAAAAATTTATGTATACTTTAAGCTTTATTAAAATAACTCAAATATTATGCTATCATTATAAATAAGCATGTAATTGAATTTAGATAAGGGGTAGATTTATGGTAAAAATTATTATAAAGAATACAGTAGTAATTTAAATAGAAATATGGAGTTTAATGTATATGGTTATGCAGGACTACCTGTACTAGTATTTCCAGCGCAAAATGGTAGATTTTTGACTTTGAAAACTTCGGTATGTTGGAAAATATAAGGGATTTAATCGATAGTGGAAAGATACAACTATTTTGCTGTGATAGTATAGACAGTGAAAGTTGGTCTAATGAAAATGGGGGACCCAAGATTTAGAATATGTAGACAAGAGGCGTGGTTTAATTATATAGTAAATGAGCTTGTTTCAAGAATACATCAAATAAATAAAAGTGGGAAAAAAAATAATAACAACTGGCTGTTCTATGGGGGGGAACACATGCAGTTAATTTTATGTTTAGAAGACCTGATGTATTTGGAGGAGTAATATCGCTTAGCGGATATTTTGATTCAGATATATTCTTTGGTGGTTATTGTGATGATTTAGTATATGCAAATTCACCTATAAAATTTTTTACAAGGAATGAGTTACAATCATCCATATGTAGAGATGTATAGAAAGTGTAAAATAATATTATGCTGTGGCCAAGGGGCATGGGAAGATGAAATGTTGAGAAGTATATATAGAATGAAGGAATTATTACAATATAAAAATATACCAGCATGGATAGATATATGGGGACATGATGTAAACCATGATTGGAATTGGTGGCAAATACAGTTTTCATACTTTATAAGAAATATATTGGATTAATTATATAACATTTAGATATTGAAATTTATTGTAAAAATTGAGGAGGCATTATAAATGAATGTTGTTTTTATTTCACCAAATTTTCCGCTTTATTATTATAACTTTTGTAAAAATTTAAAAATAAGAGGTGTTAATGTATTGGGGATAGGTGATGCACCATATGAATCTTTGCCACAACATACGATAGACTCAGTTACAGAATACTATAAAGTTGGAAGTCTTGAGAATTTTTATGAGGTAGAAGAAGCGTGCAGATTTTTTAATCAAAAAATATGGAAAATTAGATTGGATTGAATCTCAAAATGAATATTGGCTAGAAACAGAGGCAACTGTGAGAAAAAATATTTGATGTAAATAGTGGGACTAAGATAGATGATATGGCGCCTATGAAGTATAAATCAAAAAATGAAAGATGTATATAAATCATGCAATATACCTGTAGCTAGATATATATTAATATCAACTTATGAAAAGGCTATAAACTTCACAAGAGAAGTTGGATATCCAGTAGTAGTAAAACCTGATAATGGTGTGGGAGCATCTAGTACATATAAACTTGAAAATGACGATGAGTTATCATATTTCTTTGCTACTAAAGATAACAACACTACATATATAATGGAAGAGTTTATAAATGGCCATGTCGAGACATTTGACGGAATTACAGATTCAAATAAAAATGTTTTGATTTCAGCAAGTCATGTTATGTTACATTCTATTATGGATACTGTAAATACAGGTTCTGATACTGCATTTTATTTTCAACCTTTTGAAGGAAAAGATATTGAATTTATAGGCAAAAAAAGTCGTAAAAGCATTTGATACAAGAAGTAGATATTTTCATTTTGAATTTTTAGATTAGAAGAAGATAAAGAAGGTCTTGGTAAAAAAAGGAGATCTTGTTGGTCTAGAAGTAAATATGAGAGCGCCGGGGGCATATATACCAGATATGATAAATTACGCTTATGATGTAGATACATATGCCTTATGGTCAGATGTATTGATTTACGATAAGATATTTGTAGATGTAAATAGAAAATATGTAGTTGGATATGCTAGTAGAAGAAATGGAATAGATTATACACATTCATATGAAGAGATTAAAGATAAATATAAAGATAAAATAAAAATAGATACTGAAGTACCAGAAGCTCTAGCAGCAGCAATGGGAAATCATGTATTTATATTTAGAACAGAAAAAGAAAGAAGAACTTATAGAAATGATAAGATTTATATTAAAAACGAAATGGAGATGGAAATTGGATATAGATCTTTGATAATATTTAAAAATAACCACATCTTAGGTAAATAAAGACTAATATGTGGTTATTTTTTATTTTTTTAATACTATTTTAATTCTTGTTATGAAATACTTTAAGTAAGTCGATATTATATTTAGGAGGTAATAAAAATGTATAATTTAAATAAAGTAGGAGAAAAGAACATATTATATAGATAGCCCCACAAATATAGGTATATACAAATTAAATGAATCAGATATTTGTTTAATTGATAGTGGAAATGATAAAGAGGCAGGAAGAAAAATAAATAAAATTTTAAAAGAAAATAATTTCAATCTAAAATATATAATAAGTACACATTCAAACGCCGACCATATAGGAGGGAATGAATTTTACAAAAGAGAACTGATTGTAAAATAATTTCAACAGAAATTGAAAATTTATTTATTAAATATCAATTTTAGAACCTTCATTTTTATATGGTGGTTATCCTATAAAAAGTCTTAGAAATAAATTTTTAATGGCAAAAGAAAGCAATCCGACTGACACTATAGAGAATTTGCCAAAGGGGCTTGAGTACATAAAACTAGGTGGACACTTCTTTGATATGATAGGAATAAAAACTTCTGACAATGTATACTTTTTAGCAGATTGTGTTTTTGGAGAAAATATTATAAAAAAATATCACATATCATTTATCTACAATGTAGATGAGTTTTTAAAGACACTAGATTTTGTAGAAAATTTAGAAGGAAATTTATTTATACCATCACATGCGCCGATTTGTGAAGATATAAAACCACTAGTTAAAATCAACAGAGACAAAGTACATGAAATAATAGAAACTATATTAAGGATATGTGAAGAAGAATTGATATTTGAAGATATTTTACAAAAGTTATTTATACATTATGATTTAAAAATGGATCTAAACCAATATGTTTTAATAGGGAATACACTAAAATCTTATTTATCATACTTATACGATAATGAAAAGTTAGAAATAGAGTTTAAAGAATCTAAATTATATTGGAAGACAAAGAGCTAAATACATAAAAGTGCTAGATATTTTATTCTAGCATTTTTAAATTCTAAGAAAATTAGATATTATTTAGTTTAAAAATATTTGTCAAATTTAAGCGTAATTTAAGATTTGATTGATATAATTAACTACATAATAAATAGATATAAATTAATAGTAATGGAGGAATTAATATGCAAGTTAGAGGTTCAGACGATACACTACAATTTGCGGATAAATTTAGAAATTATTCAAAAGAAGATGGACATGCATATAAAAAAATGAACAACAAAAAAATTCGTTCTTAGAAGAAAAAGTAAATTATATTGTCCAAATTGTAAAACAAAAAATAATTTAAACAGTATTTATTGCAAGGAATGTGGAACTTTATTAGAAGATATTAGCAAGAGAACTTATGATTTTAGTATATCAAATATATTATCAAACATAAGTCTAAAAAAGATAGTTTTAAGGTGGCGGGATTTACAACGTTAATACTATTTGCTATAAGTATAGTATTAAAATTAATTTTAAAGGGTGTCATTAGGAAATTATGTTTCTTACATAAGTACTTTTGATTTACTTTTATTAATAAATGGTGGAAATTTAAATATACTTACTAATGCAAATAGTATGATGAACTACGGTAATTATTATAATTTTGCATTTCAAATTTGCTCATTAGCGCTTTTAGTATTGCCAGTGATATGTATGGTTGTTTCTTATAATATATTTATGAAACAAAAAATACTGATGAATTAACATTAGTTAGACAAGCTATAGGAGTAGGAGTGATATATGGAATAATACTTACAGTATTAGCTCTTGTGTCTAGAAATAGCTTATCTATAGGTGGAGGATATCTATCTTCGGGATACAGTTTAGTATATGGAGTTAGTTTTTAAGTGTTTTAGTTAGAGGTATTTTATTAGGATTTTTATCAATTTTATATATTGGAACAAAAAAAAGAATATATACAAAACAACATGTATTTAGGAATATTTAAACAAGTAGTAAATACAGTATTTTTAGGATATTTTATAGTATTTGTACTTTTAGTTTTAGGATATTTTATAGGTTTAAGTTATGTATATGAATTTGGTATTTCAGGTTCTATCTCAAATATAAATATATTCGTAGTAATTAGCCAATTGGCAGCATATATTTGGGGATTTGCAAATTTAAATCCTGTAACTATAGGAAATCAAAATTTATTCTTAACAAATATATTTTCAACTTCCTTAAGTATAGATTTTAAATTATGTTTAATAGCATTTATTGCTCTATCAGCTTTAATATTATTGATATCAGGAATAAAGCTAAACAACAAATATAAAACTCACGCTAAAAGGCTACATTAATATTTAGTGGATTTTATGCAATCTTAATGGGAGTATTAGCTGTATTTACTTGTGTAAATGTAAATGGAGGCTCATTATTGGGATATAATGTACAAATGAATATGAGCATAATTTTTACACTTATAATAAGTTTTATTTACAGTTTTATAGTAACTTTTATAGGATTTAAATTAAATAATTGGGATTAATAAAAGAGAGGTATATAATAATGAAATCAAATGATAAAACAATAAATCGTAAGTTTATAAATATAGAACATAGATCGAAAAAATCTCAAATAGAAAAAGAAATTCAAGATTTTGAAGACAAAAAAGTGAAAAAATTATGGAGCTTGGAATCTCAGCATATGAAAAAATAGAGAAGAGGTCTTATAGATGAAAGTATATTTGGAGAATTAACTTATGAAATAAAAAAACTAGACTTAGAAATATACAACAGAATGTTAGATATAGCAAATATAGAAGGCCACGATGAACATACACCTATTTGTGAGTGCGGTTATATATCAAAAAATAATGAAAAATTCTGCCCTAATTGTGGCAGGAGATAAAAAAAAGATAGGGAATTTATATTATGTGATGTTTGTGCAAGCAAGATAGATTCTGATTCTAAGTTTTGTACTTGTTGTGGCTCTAAAATAATTAAAAAGAAAGATATAGACTTAAATAAATACGAGTATGACTGTGAAGAACAATTTGACTACAATGAAGAAGTAGATGAAAATGATGATGAAATACAAGTATATGAAGGTGACGATTTTGAAAATTATACAGAACCTAAACATATAATTGAGATAAAAGAAAATAATGATGATTTTGAACTTGATAAAGAAAAATTAAATAAATAAGGTTTCTCTAATAAATGATGTGAATTAGGATAAAGTAAATCAAAACTTATAGCATTATATATAAATACTCTCTGATATAAAACCATAAAGGTTTTGATTGGAGAGTATTTTATTTTATACATAATCAAAAAGTTTACAAAAAACTTAAAGAAAAAGATACAAAATTGAAAGGTTTCAGAAGGTGAAAAATATATTTAACTGTGTTAAACTATAATAGTATGAATAAACTTGGAGGGATTAAAATGAAGAAAGATAAAGTAAGGTCTAAAAAAAGGGAATACGACACCTGTAGTATTACTATGGAGCTAGAGAAGCCTTTACTTTACGAGGAAGAGCAAGCAGAAATTGCAAAAAAAAAAAAAGCTTAAGAAACAATCGATGAATAAGGCTATAATAAAAGCCGTTTTAATTTTATTGATTTGTTCAGTGTTAGGTTTTTTTTTTGGCTAACTAGCTACTATGCTCCAACATCAGAAGCAGAAACTTATTTGAAAAAGTGATGATGCTGTAACAGTAAGCATAGACAATAATTTTATATGCTTTACACCTACAAACATAACACCAACAAAAGGATTCATATTATATCCAGCAGCAAAAGTAGATGCTAAGGCATATGCAAAAATTTGCAAAATGATATCACAACAAGGTTATCAAGTTGTTGCTGTAGATATGCCATTTAATTTCTCTGCATTTGGTAAAAATAAAGCCAATGAAGTTATGAACAAATACAACAATATAGAGCATTGGGTTATAGGTGGTGATTCACTAGGAGGTCTTGTTGCGACAAGATATGTAAATTCAAAGCTAGATAATATTGACGGTGTTGTATTAATATCTTCATATCCATCAGATTCATATTTAAAAGAAGTTAATATGAATGTTTTATCAATTTGGGGTAGTAAAGATGGTGTAATAGATTTCCAATCTTTAATAGATGCGAAAGAAAAAATTACCACCAGGTACTACTTATGTTGAAATTGAGGGTGCAAATCATTCACAATTTGGTGATTATGGAAAATACAATAATGATGAGAGTGCTTTGATAAGTGGAGATGATCAAAACAAAAAGACAGTTGACAGTATTGTAGAATTTATGAAAAATATAGACTAGATAAAAGATTGATATAGAAGTTTTAATATTTAAATTTCTACATCAATCTTTTTTTTTTTTTTTAGATTTGTTTATATAGATTTAATGCACTCCAATTGCTCTTTTAGGGTCTTTTTTAAATGCATCTATAAACCAAGTAATGTCTTTTTTTAGAAATGCATTTTAATAGACATAGTAAAATTACATACACTATAAAAATAAGGATACCTTCAACAACTAAATTATTAGTATTTAGAAAATGAAACAACTCTTTTATAGCTAAAGATGAAATAGATATAGATATAATCGGTTTTATAATCCAATTAAAATAGAAAATCTAGTTTTGTGACTTTTAAAAGTCTATTAGCGCTTAATGAGAAGTTAAGTGTTGTACTTATAAATAAAACCATTATAAAGCCCTCTATACCGAACATAGGAATTAATAAGTTTATAATAAGTATTCTAACTGTCATATCTATTAAGTTATATCTCAATGTATAGACTTGTTGGTCTAATGCATTTAAACTACCATCTACAATTCTATCGAGATACATACAAGGTATTAATGGAGCTAATATTTTAAGCATAAGACCGACTTCGCTATTGTGATACAAACTTTGTCCTAATTCGTTTGAATAAACTATAAAAAAAATCCCGTTGAAAATAATGCTATTATAAGCGTGAATTTTATTACTTTTGATATTACAAAATTAACTGATTTTTTGTCTGTTTAATACGTTATATTGTGCAATTTCAGGTATTATAAGCGTTGAAAATGAAGCTAAAAATATTGATGGAAAATTTAAAAGTGGCAATGCCATACCTTTAATTACACCGAATATTGATAGAGAAGTTGCTGTTGATGAACCGTATGATTTTAATGCTTTAGGTATTAAAATATCTTCTATTGATCTTAAAAATGTCTGTACATATGCACTTCCCGCAATAGGAAGGGCAACTGAAATTAATTCTGTAAATATAGTTTTTTTCGATGTTCTCATTTTAATAGCAGGCGAATTTTTTCTTTTCAAATATGTACATAAGGTAAGCACAAAAAAACATGCTATAATACTTCCTAAAGTCATGCCGAGAGTTATGTAAGAACAAGTATATTCTAAATGTGCAGTTGAAAAAGAAGTTATAAAAAAGTAACTATAACCATCATAGTTATATTTTCTATAAAATCAGCAGTAATACTTTTTATAACTTTTCTACAACCGTAAAAATACCCATTAAAACAAGCAGAGATACCTATAAATGGCATACTAAATGAGAGTATTTCTAGAGGAACTTGAGCTCTAATATCTCCTATTAATACCGTACTTATAAAGTGAGAGCCATAATATAAACCTAAGGCAGATATAGAACTAAAAAATAATGTATATATAAAACCACATCTAAGTAAACGCCTAATTTTATCTTTTGCTACTTTTTTTACCAATTTCTTCAGCAATAAGCCTTGTAAGTGTAACCCTAATACCAGAAATAGCTATAGTCCATGCAAAAAACATTGATGCTCATAATTAATTGATAAAGTCCCATACCTTCACTACCAATTTGATTAGATAAATATATTCGAAATACCATACCTATAAGGCCTAAGGTCATGGTAGAAAAGGTCAATAAAAATGTGTTTATAATTAGATTTTTTTCTCCTCATAAGTTTTTCTCCTTTAAATTCAATATATTTATTTATATGATTTATAATTGAAAAAAATTTATGAAATTTATAGTACATATTATATTGTTGATGAAAATGTAAAAAGAGTGTAAAATTATTTCTAATAGAAGGAAAAGGAGAAATGGTTTGGATAATATCTCAAAAGCTAGAAAAGGAAATAAAAAGCTATAAAAGCAAGTTATAAAAGATAATATTGAACAGATGTATAAATTGGTATTTTTACATACTAAATATGAAGATGATGCTAAAAGAATATTGACAGATACGATGTATTTTATTGAGGATAATATGTCTAAATTAGATGAAAACCAAAATATTATATTATGGTTGTACAAAATAACTATTATAAATACAAATAATTTTTTAAAATATGTTGGTATGCTAGATAAAGATAAAAGTTTAGATAAATATTATTGTGATGGAAAAATAAATTTATATGAAGCGATTGATTTATTAGATGTAAAATATAAAAATGTAGTTATTTTTAAATGTTATTTTGATCTGTCTGATGAAGAGATAGGGAAGTATTGGATTTAAATACTGATACTGTTAAAATTTATTTTAGACAATCATTAAAAAAAATAAAAAGCAAGTGTGGGTGAATATTTATAAATGGAGGAAAAAAAAGTCGTATAATATGAAAAGTGATATATCTAATATTGACATAAATATAGATGAAGATATAAAAAAAGATATTAAGGATTTCTATTTTTCAAAGAAAGATTTAGAGAATATAAAGATTCCACTAGATTTAGAAGATATAATTGATGAACCTTTTAAAGAAGAAAAAAAAAAAAAAAATCTTATTATTTTAGTTGGTTTATTGATTTATTATTAGTATGCATAATATTATTGCCGATAATAGGAGTAATTAAGCCAAATATATTTATGAAGTTTGGTAATATATATTCTATATTTCTTAGAACTCATAATTTCTTAGAAAAAGATAATTTAATGAAATTATTAGGTGGAGAAGTAGAGTCTATGGATTTAAATAATGCTAAACCAAGTCTAATAATTAAAGAAGATGAGGTAAAAGATCCTACTTCCAATGCAGATGAATTAAATTTAATACATTCACTTGCAAATACGCTTATAAAAGCTGAATATAAGTGGGAATGTACAGAAGTCACGCCAAATACAATTGAAAAAGCACTTTCAGGTATTGATTATATAGAAGATAGATATCAAAGGATTTATTTTAGAAGCAGCTTGGAAAGTTGGAAAGAAGGAAATTTCTCAAATGCTATAGAGGTACATAATAAAGTATGGTCGATGCTTGAAGGTAGTGTAGGTGAAGCGTATGATTTGGATGAAGAGAGTATAGAAAAGATAAAAGAGAAATATTTTAAATAAAAACTGCCTTATATTAGAATGGATCTTGTAATATAGGGCAGTTTTTATTTGATGTAAATTATATTATTTTAATTCTGTTAATGCTTCTCCACTTAAATCATCTAAAGTATTTCTACTTAAAGGATAATAATAATTTTTATCTTTTGCTTCAATTAAAATAGCTTTTTTAGCAATATCAGAGTCTACTGAATGTAAAAAAACAAGAGCATCACAATTTTGTATAAATTCAGTTATTAATTGTTTTGAATTTTTATTTATAGAATATGTCTTTTTTGTTTATCATATTTACAATCAACTAGATAAATTGGACCTATTTTTTGGTTCGTTTGTATAATTGCGGCACTGTTGTAAGTGGAAGATAGCTGACTATAAACAGGTTTTTTATCTTGTAGATTTACTTTTTTTCATAATTTGTTCAAAATCTACATCGCCATCATTAATTGATAATATATAACCTTTTAGTTTTAAATCAGATATTTTTTGATTAGATTTATCTTCACTATCATCAATTTTAGTTCCAGAAGGAGAATCTAATTGATCAGTTTGCGCTTCTAAGGTATTACTTTTTAAGTTATTTTTATAACGAATCCACTGATAAGTATAATAGCTAGAAAAATTATAATATATACTACTCTTCTTTTTTTCATATAATCACCTCCTGTATAATTATAGAATTTTTAAAAATAGAATAAATTTATGTATCTTTAAAAGTATAACACAAAATGCCAATAAATTCCTATAAAATCGAATGTGAATTTTAATTAAATAAAAATATTTAATGTAGAAAATATTAAAATAAAATTTATTTAAAAAGCATTTACTTAATATTATTATAATTAAATAAATGCTTTATTATTTATACTTTTATGTAAGTAATTTGATTGCCGTGGTTTTGTATAACTTTTACAAGGTCTTCTAGTGAAATCCATAGAGTAGACGTATTTGTATTTGGATGTACTCCGATTTTCTTTTCGCCTATTAAATCCTCGTCTATTAAAACCTGTACTTTACAGTTTGTATCATTTAAGATTCCAAGGGGAGTTACAGAGCCTCTTGTAAGATTTAAATATTTTTTTAGCCTTTCTTCAGATGCAAATTTAAGTGAAGTAGAATTGATTTGAGTTTTTATTGATTTTAAGTTTGCTTTTTTATTTTTATCCATGACTAAAAGATAGTGATTTGTTCCATTTGAATTTCTTAAAAAATAGATTTTTAACAACATTTCCTTCAAGTATAATTCCAAGTGTATTCATATCTTCTATAGTAAATACAGCTGGATGCTCGGTTATATCGTATTTGATATGTAATCTGTCTAACGTTTCTAATACTATTTGTTCATTGTTGTCATTCATATAAATTCACCCCTAATACATTTAATTTAAGTTTTAAAAATCTTAAATTAAATATTTCCTAATTAAAACAAAAATATACTACATATAAAAATATAGTATAATAAATATATTGATAATAATACTATATAAAAGAAATAGTTACAAGATTTATGGATTTGTAAGATTAAAATATTATTTGATATTATAGCTGATATTGAGTATAATTGAAAAGGTTAAAAAATCTAAATCAAACAAAATTCTATTTATAATCTATAAAAGTTTTTTGTTTGATAATGAAAGAGAGTAAAATAAAATGAAAAAAGATTTATTTAATGGAAAAAGATTAAAATTGCTAGGGTATATAGAGGCAAAAGTATAGATATTTTAGCAAAAGAAACAAATATAAATAAAAAAGATATATTAGCTTTTGAAGAAAATAAATATAAACCAACTTTAGAAAATGCATTAAAATTATCTAATATACTTCATTTTCCAAGAGAATATTTCTATGATAATGAAAATATAAAAGTTTTAGTAGAGGATTCACACTTTAATCCAAATTCTACACTGCCAAGAATGGAAGAAATATCATACAAAGAAAAAATTAATTATGTTAAGAAAATTATTTTTATTCTTTGAAGATTATATAGGTTTCCCACAACTAGACTTACCTAATAATTTACATAGAGGAGATTCTATGGAAGTTCTTTCTCAAAAAAATAAGAGAGCATTGGGACTTATGGGATGACGAAAAAACCAACACCTTTAAATTTAGGTGATATAATGACGGCAAAAGGTATAATAATAAGCTATATGAATGTTAATAGAAGGGGTGCAAGTCCTTTTTACTCAAAAAGCAATCAGTAGATAAAAATACAAAAATACGTTATTGCTTTAGGTGGAGATAAAAATATTGCGCCTATAAGAAATCATGACTTAGCTTGTGAATTAGGATATATAGTTAGTGATATACTAAATATACCTTTAAAGAAATTTGACTGTGAAGAATTTGCTGCTGAATTTTTACTTCCAAAACAAGCATTTTTTAAATAGTATTCAAGAAGCAAATGAATTAGAAGACTTTGTTAATCTAAAAAGCTAAATGGGCAGTACCTGTTAGTTTATTAGTTTATAGAGCATATAGTCTAGGTGTAATAAGCTATAAAAAATACAATTATCTACTTAACGATTGGCAACAAAGAGGTTGGAATAAAAGTTGAACCACTAGATGATAAGTTTAAATTAACTGACTCATCATTACTAAAAATGGCATATGAAGCTTTAATAGAAAATCATATAGTGAGCAATGCAACTTTAATAGATAAATTATATTCTCAAGGGATAACTTTATATCCAGAGGATTTAGAGATATTAATGGATTTAAAACCAAATACATTACAAACAAAAACAATAAAAATAATGTAAAAAAGTTGATTTTAAAAGAAAAAGAGCGTAAAAATACCCCTTGTTTAACAAGGGGATTTTTTATCTTAAGGAAATTATATATTATCCGGTTTGTGGATAATGTATAATTTCCAACATATTAACTAAAGCAACGGAATCTCCGATTCATTGGCGCCATGAGCGAAGCGAATTTTAAGCAACGGACGAAGTCGTTGGCGCTATGAGCGAAGCGAATTTTTTTTTATTTGTACAAATCAACTCTTCTAGCAGACAGAAGTGGGAGTTCTTTTCTAATTTTGTCTACATAATCTAAGTCTAATTCGATTATTTTATATCCTTCTTTTTCATCCATTTTATATAAAATATCGCCCCAAGGAGATACAACTAAAGAGTTGCCATATGATATATAACAACTATCAACATCTCTCTGCTAGGTGCACAACCTATTGTATAGACCTGATTGTCTACAGCTCGTGATCTAAACATTAAATCCCAATGGGCAGGACCTGTAGTCATATTAAAGGCAGCGGGAACAATTATAATTTTTGCACCATCTTGTGCCATTAATCTTCCAAGTTCGGGAAATCTAAAATCAAAACAAATACAAAGTCCTATTTTTCCAAACTCAGTATTAAATACAGTAATATTATCGCCAGGTGTCAATGTATCAGATTCTTTAAATGCTTGTCCCCCTTTTACATCTATATCGAATAAATGAACTTTTCTATGTTTTCCTATTTTTTTCTCCACTTCTATCAAATACATATGAAGTATTATAAACTAGATTATTTAAATCTTTTTTTTTTCAGGGATAGAGCCACCTACTAAATATATATTATTTTCTCTCGCCATATTAGAAAGTTCTATAAATGATTTTTCACCTTCAAATTCTGCATATAATGGGAAGTTACTTGTTTTATAAGGAGTAGTAAACATCTCTGGAAGAATTGCTAAATCACAACCATCATTAGCAGCCTTATTTACAAATTTTCTAGCTGTCTGTAAATTCTTATCTTTATCTTCTTCGACATGCATTTGTATCAATGCTACTTTTATTTTATTCATATTTCTATTATCCTCCTAGACTTTATATATTTTATATTTATTAATAAAATGGTATATAAGATTTTTATCAATGTCAAACGAGTGAGAATTAATTAGCGAGAAAAACTATATATAAATATACATACAAATATATATTTAGAAAATTCAAAAATATGCTCGATTAATATACATGTCCGGGTAAAAGTATAGTATAATGATAGAAATATACATGATAGTATATAAAAGGGGGAATACTTATTATAATTAAGTAGTTATAAATAAAAAGCAAGGAGATAATTTATTATGTCACAACTTCCAAAAGTGGGACAAAATCTTAGACGATTGAGAAATGGTTTAGGGTTGAGTTTAGATGAAGCATCAAAATTGACAGGCGTTAGTAAAAAGCTATGCTAGGGCAAATTGAAAGAGGAGAATCAAGTCCAACTATATCGACATTATGGAAGATTTCATCTGGATTAAAAGTTAATTTTATATCTTTATTGGACGATAATAGAAATCAACTAGTTTTAGTAAAAAAAAAAGACGAAATACATCCAATTAAAGAGGAAAATGGTAAAATGATAATATATCCTATATTTCCATTTGATTCGAAAAAATGGGATAGATGTATTTTTAGTAGAATTATATCCAGATTGTAGTCATGTATCAGCTATACATAAAAACGTCTTAGAAGAAATGATTCTCGTATCAGAAGGGACATTGACTATCCAAGTAGAGCAAGAGGTATATGAATTAAATAAAGGAGACAGTTTAAAATTTGGCGGGGGATTAAATCACATATATATGAATAAAGGAAATGAAAAAGTTTTATTTCATAATATAGAAATATATAAATAATAAAAATGGGCTAATCTTAATAAAATTAGTCCATTTTGTTTTTACAAAAAGCTTAAAACAGGTATCATAATTTTATAAAAAAAAATCATATAAACAACTAAAAAATTAATAACTTATGATATAATTATAAACATGTAAAATAATAGGGGAAATTTAATTTGAAAAAGAAACCAATTATATTTTTTGATATTGATTTTTATTAATTTGTTCTCTATTTATGCCACTTACTGTTAACTATACAGGTCAAAGTAAAATCTTTAATTCTAGTAGGTTAAATAGATATACTTCATTAACTAGATTAGAGAATATTTCAAATCAATATATAACAAGTTATAAACAAAATGTAGGATTTGAATTAAAAAATGATCTAGATTAGTTGAAGGAATTAAAAATGGAGTAGTTGTATTTGGAAATTATTTTAGAAATATTATTACAGGCACTATTTTAGATTATAAAAATGGCTTTAATAATGTAAGTGGGGATATGAAGATAGTATGGATATTTTTCGGGCTATTTGTTGAAATAGCTAAGAATATATTATTTTCATCTTTAGAATTAGTTGCAATTATTTTAATATTATTATCACAGGCAACTAGTAGCTATAATTATATATTATCTTATTTACTTACAATTTTATTTATAATAGAATTACATACGTTTTTAAGAAAAATAATTTAAAACTTGTGGAGGAATATATTATGGAAAGAAGTACAATAAGTCAAGCAATGTTAAGAGTATCTGAATTAGAGAGAATATACAGAGATAAAATGTATACTATGATGAAACTTGAAAATATAGTACAAGAGTATATATTAGAATCAGATGGAACTAGATATGATTGTAATGAGGTTGTCGACTTTAATAGAGAATTTGAGCTTATAATAGAATTAGGTCAAGAGAGTTCTACAATAAAAACTAATATATCTAAGTCAAATAATGAAAATTATATATAAACAAAAAACGGTAAGCTAAGCCTTAAAGGCACATTAAATAGAATTAAATATCTAAGAGAGCAAGTCAATAATTTTGAAAATATTTTAGATGGTGTTAAATCATCAAAAGAAAGAAAAGTAGATGCAGCGGCAACTTCTGTTTATTATAGAGTTAAAGAACCGAATTTTAATAAAAAGAGTTGAAAAAGTATTTAGAAGATAGAAATGAAGAAATCCTAGAGCTTGAAATTGCATTAAATAAAGCTAATAATGAGATTTTAATAGATATAGATTAATAGAATTTTTATTCTTTTAATAAATATGTGTGCAAATTAAAATACTATCTTTTAGTATACTTGAGGTATAAATGAATATAACAATTCACAAATTAAAATATAACATTTAAACCACATATATTTTTTAACAAATTAAAATTTATAATTTACAAGTAATACAGAGTGGAAAAATTAAAATTATATAAAATTAAAATTTAATTTTGCACACATAAGGCACAATATATAATTTATATTGTGCCTTTAATTATATAAAAATTTTAGGGGATTTTATGAGAGAGATTGAATTATTGAAAGAATCTAGAGATTTATTAGAAGAGGTAGATAAATTAATAAGTCAAATGGGGAGTTTTGAGATGGACAAAACAGAGTTTGATATAGATGAAAAAAAGACAGTTATTGATAGTTACTGTCAATAATTCAGAAACTGATGTATTTACATACAAAAATGCATATGAGTTTTTATATGAATATATGTTAAATATGCATAGTGATAATATAGAGTATTTAAGAGAGAAATATGAAGATTTATTTGATGAGATGGATGTAAATGACTGGATTATGAAAAGGGGATATATTGAATATATAAACTTGAGAATAAAGAAAATATATATAAGGCTTATGGAAATTTCAGAGCTATAATTTTGACAATAAAAAATGCCATATAACATATAATATTTGGCATTTTTTATTGTAATATTGTGGATAAATATGATTTCCTTAAATATGTTTAAAATAAATCTACTTTTTAGGGTGTTTAAATGAAAATTTATAAATAATGTCTTATATCTTTTGCAAAATTTTCTTCAAGTTCTGCTAAATCATAGCATAGTCCTTTTATAGATTCTAATGCAGCTGGATATTGATTCATATATTTATTTATAGATTTTATACCCATATTACATCCCTCTGTCATTAAATCAGCGATTTCTTTATCGTGTTCACCTTTTATAAGTTTAAAATTTATTTTCATATGGCTCATAGCTTTAGCCATAGTGCTAGGTTGTTCCTCTGCACATCCAAATTCATTTAATTTATCAGTTATTTTATTTTGAAGTTTTTTGGTGATCATTTAAGTATTTTACTATAATATCGTATAGCTTTTTATTTTCTACTTTATCTAGGATTTGCTCGATAGAATCAATACCCATCTTACAACCTGCGTCACATTCTTTTAGTAAGTTAATTGTATCTTCGTTAGGCATAATAAACTCCTTTTACTTTTTATTATAGAGTTATTATTTCACATAACAATTATTTTTATAACATAATAAGAAATTAAAAAATTCTCTAGATATTATCTAGAGAATTTTTGTTTTTACAACTCACTACTTGACTGTGTATCTGGATTTGGAGTCGGAGTCGGATCTGGAGTCGGTGTAGGATCCGGAGTAGGAGTTGGATTTGGGTCAGGTGTTGGCGTAGGCTCAGGAGTAGGTGTTGGATTGGTTTATTATTATTGTTGTTATTATTGTTACTATTATTGTTGTTATTACTATTATTATTGTTGTTGTTAGTATTATTATTACTGTTGTTATTACCATTTCCATTATTACTACTATTATTATTATTGCTGTTGCCACCTGTAGTACTATTGTTATTTTTATTTATTGTAGTACTGTTTTCTTTTTTTCGTATTACTTTCAGTTTTAGAATCTTGTTCTTCAGTATTAGAGTTAACTGTATTTTTATCATCTACAAATTCTTTGAAAGATAAATCTATAGAATCTACAATTTCATTATTATAAATTACTACTAATTTAGTTTTACCTTCTTTTAAACCTGTGATAGTACATTTTTTATCATCATTTTTAAGTGTACAAATAGATTCGTCATCTATTTTAAAGCTTAATTTAGATAAATCTAACTCTTTTGAATTACTGCTTTGTATTATAACATTTAAATCAGTTTCTTTATTTATAGGTAATACGTAAACACCGTCTTCTATCTGGTATTCTGTAGTTATAGAAACACCGGATACAACTGCTTGGGCTTCTGTAGTTAAATTTTTGAACATAAAGAATCTATACAACCTAAAACAAGTATAGATGCAATTATTAATGATATTTTTTTGAAATTAGGACCAGATTCATATTCATCATCGTAGTCATCATATTGGTCTTTATATTCAAAATTATGATTTAAGTAATATTTTGAATTAGATTCTGATTCTGGATTATTTCTATGGATATCTAATTTTTGAGTATCATCTTGGTCTAGAGTACTTTCTACAGGCTCTTTTTCAGTAGAAGATAAATTTTTTTCTTTCAAAATGAGTAGGTTCGACTTGTGAAGTTTTATTTTCATTAGTTTCAGTAGGCATTTGTTTGTTTAATGATATAATTGGTTTATTTGTTGTGAGCTTGTGAACTAAGCTTTTGTCAAATGCTTTATTTTTTTTTTTCTTCACTAATAACTTCAGAAATTTTAAAGTCTTCGTCTGATAAATCTTCATAATCAGGGAAGTCATCTACCCAGTCAAGCGCGTATAAAAACAATCTAGTATGTATATTGCACCTTTTTCTGCGACTCCATTTTTTGTAAGAATAGTCTTTGCACGTAAATAAGCAAAGTTTCTATCTACATCTCTTTGATTGTGAGCGTTTAATATTGTAGAGATTGCATTTTTTTCAATTGCAAACTTAACTAAAGATAACTCTTCTTGTAATGTAGGTATTAAATTATCTAGAGTAATTAAAAATTTTTGAGAATCTAGGAAAATATTCATACCATAATTATCAAACATATATCTAAGAGCATAACTTAAGTTATTTTGCAGTGTTCTTTTTTTACTCATAAACTACCCCTTCATTTTATTTAGATATTACTGTATATAAAATTCATCATAATACTTTTTGAAGATTTTATCAATATTTTTATACCTTAAATTTAATTAATATCCAAACTATTAAGTGGAAATTTAATTGAAAAATAATTAAAATAAGAGCAAAATTAAATAAAAACACGAATTGGATTTGTAAAATATAGCGTAAAAATGCAATTTAGTGTAAAAAATACGAAAAATAAAAAAATATAGAAATACGTTTGTGTATGTGGTATATTTTAGTAGAAGTTATTTCGAAGTATTTAGTAAATATTTAAGAAGGAGCGTATTATGAAAAAAAAAGGGTCAATTTACGAATTAGATGGAAGAGTAGAGCTTAAAAAGAGCAGTACCTCTAGGTATACAGCATGTTCTTGCAATGTTTTTAGGAAATATTTCGCCACTTATAATAGTGTGTGGTTTATTAAATATAGATTCTAGCTTAAGATCAATGCTTATTCAAAACTCTATGTTTGTAGCAGGAGTAATTACATTAGTTCAGTTATACCCTATAGGACCAATCGGGGCAAAACTTCCTATAGTAATGGGTACAAGTTCAGGATTTATCGGTACAGCTCAAGCAATTGGAGCACAGTATGGTTATGGTTCTATAATAGGTGCTACATTAGTTGGAGGTATAATAGAATTAATTTTAGGTTTTTTATAAAACCACTTAAAAAAGCTATTCCCACCAATAGTTACAAGTCTAGTTATAATATCTATAGGATTATCTTTATTACCAGTTGGAATTAAGTATTTTGGTGGAGGAGCAGGAGCCAAAGACTTCAGTTCATTAAACCATCTTTTAGTAGGAACAACAGTTATAATAGTAATATTAATACTAAAAACAATTTAAAGGATTTTTAAATGATTCATCTATATTAATAGGTATAATAGTTGGATACATATTAGCTATATGTTTGAATATGGTAGATTTTACACAAGTAAAAGAAAGTGCTTGGTTCTCTCTACCACATCCAATGGTAGTTCCATTTGAATTTAATATACAAGCTATCATAGCAATGGGAATAATGTTTATAGCTACTACGGTAGAAACTGTTGGAGATATATCAGGAATAACAAATGGTGGACTTGATAGAGAAGCTACTGATAGAGAATTATCTGGTGGTGTTATGGCAGACGGAGTAGGTAGTTTAGTTGCCGCTGTATTTGGAATATTACCAAATACATCTTTTAGCCAAAATGTAGGTCTTGTAACTGTTACTAAAATCGTAAATAGATTCGTAATAATGACAGGTGCGCTATTTTTAATTTTATGCGGATTTTGTCCTAAATTAAGTGCATTATTTTCAGTTATGCCTCAATCAGTATTAGGTGGAGCAGCGGTTATAATGTTCTCTATGATACTTGTAAGTGGGATACAATCTTTATCTCGAGAAAATTTAGATGCAAGAAATAGTCTTATAGTAGCTTTGGCTATAGGAATAGGTGTTGGGATTGGAAATGTTCCAGAAGTTTTATCACAATGTCCAGCTTGGGTATCTAATATATTTGCAGAAAATGGGATAATAATGACTTTTGTTGTGGCTACTGTTTTAAATTTAATTTTTGCCTAAAAATAATGAACAAAAAGACGCACAAAAAGTTGGAGCATAAATACAAAATAAAAATTACTAAATATATAAAATAAGATAGAAGTAAGTATAATGCTATGGTAAAATAAGTTAAGTTTAGATATGAAGTTAAAATGTAGTATTTAAATATAAGGGGAAAGAGAACGTTTGAAATTTAACGTATCTCTTTTTTATCAAAATAGACAGACTTATGGGTTTGTCTTTTTTATGTAAATACATTTAGAAAGTAGGAGGATTTAATGTTTACAATTAAAAAATATGTTGTTGTAGATAGCTTAGAAGAAGCTTATAAATTAAATAAAAGTAAAAAGGCGAATGTATTAGGCGGACTTTTTGTATGGATGAAGATGGGTAAAAAAACTATTCAAACAGCTATAGATTTATCTAATTTAAATTTAGATAAAATAGAAGAAAATGATGAGTGTTTTGAAATAGGAGCAATGGTAAGGCTTAGAGATTTAGAAGTCCATGAGGGATTAAATAATTCTTTTAATAATGCAATAAAAGATTGTGTAAAAAGTATAGTCGGGTCCAATTTAGAAATTGTGCAACTGTAGGTGGCAGTATATTTTCAAGATTTGGATTCTCAGATCCTCTTACATGTTTATTAGCTTTAGACAGCTATGTAAAACTTTATAAAAGGTGGAATAATTCCAATGAAAGAATTTGTGAATATGCCTTATGATAGTGATATATTAGAAAAATTATAATAAAAAAAGACAATAGAAAAATAAGTTATATGTCTCATAGGAATATATCTACAGACTTCCCCTGTACTTACTTGTGCAGTATCAAAAATAGAAGATAAATTTGAAGTGGCGGTTGGCGCTAGACCACAAAAGGCAGCTTTAATATTAGATGAAGAAAATATTCTAAGTGATGAGCCTACAAAAAGAAGAAAATTTTGAATTATGTAAAAATTTGGAAGTAATATGAGAGCTAGTAAGAGTTTAGAAGTCATTTATGTGTTAGTTAGAAGATGTATAAATTAGGTATGTTTGGAAATTAAGTTTTGGTTAAATGGAAAATGATAAAAGATGAAATTAGTTACGTGGAAAACTGGTAAACCAGCTAAAATAGTATATAGCCGTAAAGAAAGTCAAATAGCATCGAGCCCAAGACATCAAATGCAAATAACTGTAAAACTAGGTGCCGATGAAATGGAAACTTAAAAGCGGCCTCATGCTTTATACTTTATCAAATGCAGGTGCTTTTGGAGACCATACACCTACAACTATAGGTTTAACTGGTCAAAAATCATTACCTCTATATACAAGTCATGTAAATGCATTTAAATTCTCATTTGACGGTGTTTACTCAAATACTATTCCAGCAGGAGCATATAGGGATACGGTGAGACACAAGGTGTCTATGCATTAGAGACGACTATGAATAAATTAGCATTGAAAATGAATATGGACCCTATTGAGTTTAAGAAAAAGAACCTTATACACGAAGGCGACTATATGCCAGCTTATCATGGAGAAACTGCCAACTCATGTACACTTGAAAAATGTTTAGATAAAGTAAAAGAAATGATAAATTGGGATGAAAAATACCCATGTAAAGATTTAGAAATGGGAAAGTAAGGTCAGTTGGTCTTGCTGTACGTAACATGCTGGAAATTACGCTTGTTGCCATCCATATTCAGGTACCTGCTTATGTTGACTTTGATATTTCAAGTGCGGTTATCAGCATGAGGAAACGGCGGCCGCTGCGCTAAGCCGCGGTCTTTTATATGTATATGCTAAGTCTCCATCATCTGTAATGCTGACCAAACTGTCTCTTTAACCGCTGTTTGACCCTGCTCCTTATCGCCTCATGTATGTAAGTTCTTTATCTGTGAAAATCAGAACTTACTGTGCTGGATAACATGCTAACAAAACTCGCCTCTTATCATTTACTTCATTACCAGCTCTCATCATGTAAACAGCAATTTGACAAATTTTAAGCATTTAACAATGAGGGCTGGGCTGTGACGTATCTTCGGGCTAACCGACATGACAACAGCCATCTGCTAAATACTCTTTTCTGTTGGTTCTCATCTTCCATAACAGGTAATTATCCTGAATTCAGCTCTTCAAATGTCTAAAATATGGTATCTTGAACTCCTTCAGAGACCTGTGTTTGTATTTATTTGAGCTGCAAAATGTTGAACATGAGAAAAGACTGGCTTTCTGCCCAAGGCAAACCACAGTTGATTTCATCTCTTTGCAGAATAATGACCACTTACTTAACATGTTCAGTAATGTACTATCCCATTCTATTAAATCTTTTCCATTTAACAAACTTGAACTCCATGTCTGCAACGCCAGTTTGTATCTTCTAACACTGTGACTGTGCTTCTGTGCTCCAGTGTGCTTCTTTGTGGGCTCATCACCAAATGTTTCATCTAATATTAAAGCGTCTGCTCTCCCTCCATCAGGTATCTTCTATTTTGTGCTGCTGTCTGCTCAGATATTCTATGAGACATATAACACTGTTATCTTTTTAATATGAATTTTCTGTCTGTCACTATCATAAGGCGCATTGCAAATTCTTTCATTGAATATTCCACCTATAAGCACACATAACTGTCAAAAGCAATAAACTGTATGAAGGATCTGGAA